>ENA-UOXR01000454-UOXR01000454.1-bioreactor-metagenome-genome-assembly--contig:-NODE-454-length-50779-cov-5.470921_pt1 | contig 50779 bp, 46 predicted proteins | sample MGYA00238164_ERZ764825 | MGnify/ENA primary metagenome ERZ764825 (study PRJEB28920, sample SAMN05720171) | bioreactor metagenome | isolation source: Anaerobic biogas reactor | place: USA:Washington... | reverse complement strand
CGGGCGACGCCTACGACAAGGCACTCACAGTGGGCGAAACGTATGCAGTGTTGGTAGCGCTGGGCAGCGGCGATGCGTTCACTGCGGCGCACACCTGGCGGGCCGCAACCGAGATAACCCTCGATGCAGTAGAGTAATAGCTGAGCGGCCAGCAGGTCGCAGAGGAGCGAGATATATGGAGTATGTACGGCTGGGGCGGTCGGGACTGCGTGTCTCGCGCCTGTGCATGGGTACCATGACCTTTGGCCGCGAGGCAGACGTAGAGACCTCGTTTGCCATCCTCGATCGCTTTGTCGAGGTCGGCGGCACGTTTGTCGATACCGCCGATCAGTACTCGACCGGGGGATCCGAACGGATTGTTGGTCGCTGGCTACAGGAGCGTGGGAATCGCCAGCAGATCGTGCTGGCCAGCAAGGTGTATGCGACCATGGGCTCGGGCCCCAACGACGGCGGGCTGTCACGCATCCACATACAACGCGCTGTCGAGGACAGCCTGCGACGCCTGCAGACCGACATCATCGATCTCTATCAGATCCATCGCTGGGACCCCAACACGCCCAGCGATGAGACTCTTCGCGCACTCGATGATCTCGTCCGCCAGGGCAAGGTTCGCTACATAGGTTGCTCAAATCTCAAGGCGTGGCACCTGACCGAGTTTCTCTACAAAGCCCGCCAGGCTGGCCTCACCGAGTTCATCAGCCTACAACCGCTGTACAATGCGCTCAACCGCAGCATCGAGCTCGAGTTGCTCGAGCTGTGCCAGGCCGAGGAACTCGGCGTTATCAGCTACAACCCGCTTGCTGGCGGTATGCTGACCGGCAAGTATGGGCGCAACCTTTTGCCCGCCGGCGCACGCCTCGAGGCGTTCCAGGCGTATTATGAGCGCTACTTTACCGATGAAGCGCTCGTCATCGTCGACGGCTTTGTGACGGCAGCCGCCGACAGAGGGGTGTCGCCGGCAGCGCTTGCGCTCGCCTGGGTGCTGGCCGAGCCCAGGATCACCTGCCCCATTCTGGGCGCGCGCAATCTCGAACAACTCAACGACACACTGACCGGCCTCGATCTACAGCTCACCGCTGAGGAACGTAGCACGATTCCTGCCATCGCCTCGGGCCGCTGGGTGGGCCGAGATCAGGTGTACGATCGCAACGACTAGGTGGGCGCCATGGCGGTAGAGGCGTTGCATTTCTGCAGCAGCTGTGGGGGCCGTCTCGAGCCGGCTCTGCGTGACGGTCGCACTCGTGCCGTGTGCGTCTCTTGCGGTAAGACGCATTATGTCAATCCGATCGTGGCAGCAGGCACGCTGGTCAATGTACGCGGCCAGGTGCTGCTCGTACGCCGGGCTGTTGCTCCTCGCGAGGGTTACTGGGCACTGCCTGCAGGTTACGCCGAGGTAGGCGAACACCCTGAGGAGACCGCCCTGCGCGAGACGCTCGAAGAGAGCGGCGTGCAGGCCCAGCTCGATGGTCTGCTGACTATCGATACCTTTGGAGGCGAGCAAGAGCCGTTTGGCGTGCTGCTTTTGTATGCGGCGCATGCGGATTCGGTCGTGACCCGCCCAGGCGACGATGCCTCAGAAGCCTGCTTTTTTGCGCCAGAGCAGCTGCCTGCATCGATCGCTTTTGAGACGCATCGGCGAGTGTTGCGGCGTTGGGCTGCCGAGCAGCGCGCGCGATCGGAGGCCGCCCCATGAGCGCCTGCCCGCCGCTGATCGCCATTCCGCTGGGCTCGCCGACTGATGGGGCCACCTCGCTCTATGCTCTGGGCGCGGCCTATGTGGCTGCCATATACGCAGCCGGCGGGGTGCCAGTGTTGCTGCCCCCAGACGACGATCCGACTGCCCTGGTGGCACGGTTGGACGCGTTCGATGGGCTGCTGCTGGCGGGCGGCGGAGATGTGCTGCCCGAGTTCTACGGGCAGAGCGCGACAGCCCTCGTGCAGGGTGTCGATCGTGCTCGCGACCTGACCGAGATCGCTCTGGTGCAGGCAGCCCTTGAACACGGTATGCCGCTGCTCTCGATCTGTCGCGGTGCGCAGCTACTCTGCATAGCGGCCGGCGGCACGCTTCACCAGGATATCCAGACAAACCTGCCATGCGCTCTCGACCACCGACATCAACCAGGGCGTCCGCGCGATCATCTCAGCCATACTGTGGCACTCGAGCACTCGGGGCAGCTCGCGTGGGCGCTCGGCCTTGGCGTTGGCGACGAGGTGCATGTGAATAGCCGCCACCACCAGGCGGTTGACACGCCACCACCCGACTTTTGTGCCGCGGCCAGGGCGCCTGACGGCGTCATCGAGGCGCTCGAGTTGGCCAGCAGCAACTCTGCCTTTGCACTCGGCGTGCAGTGGCATCCGGAGGATCTGGCGTCGCGGCACGATTGCATGGCTAGCCTCTTTCGGGCACTGGTGCGGCGGGCGGCGCAACCATGAACGCAGGCTGTGAACGCCCCATCGGCGTGTTCGACTCTGGCGTCGGCGGTCTCTCTGTTGTACAGGCGCTGTGGCAGCAGTTGCCTTCAGAGGATGTTCTCTACGTGGCCGACACGGCCAACTGTCCCTATGGCCCGCGTGCACCGGCAGAGATCCAGTCGCTCTCTCTGGGCATTGCCCGTTATCTATTCGATCATGGCGCCAAGGCCATCGTCGTAGCCTGCAACACGGCCTCGGCAGCGGCCCTCCAACGGCTGCGCGACACATGGCCCGAGGCGCCCATCGTAGGGATGGTGCCTGCCGTCAAGCCGGCAGCTACCTGGTCGCGGAGCGGTGTAGTGGGCGTGCTGGCCACCCCGATGACGCTACAGGGCAACCTCTATCAAGACGTCGTGCGCGATCATGCCCACGGTGTGCAGGTGATTAGCGTGGTCTGCCCAGGACTTGTCGAGCTAGTCGAACGTGGCGAGGCCCGTGCGCAGGCGGCGGTCGACGCGCTGCGTCCCTGTCTCGCGCCCATGCTCGAAGGCGGCGCTGATGCCCTGGTGCTCGGCTGCACACACTATCCCTTCTTGCGCGAGGCCATCGACACTGTCAGCGACGCGCGCCTCCGCATCTTTGAGCCCAGCGAGGCCGTCGCGCGCCAGACCGGCAGAGTGCTGGCCCAGCGCGGGCTCCTGGCTCAGGGCTCGAATGCTGGGCGCACACGAATAGTGAGCACAGGGCCTGCTGGGGCTGTGCGTGCCGCGGCCAGCCAACTGCTGGGGGTCGACCTGGAGACGACGCACGTCGCATGGCAGCAAGGCGTGCTTGGTGAATCTGACACAACTCGTTACGAAAAGTAGTCTGCCCGGCTCTCGTTGGGAGGTGATCATGACAGAGTGGTACGAGCGAGATATCGAGACGACGCTGGATGCCCTCGAAACCTCTCATCAAGGGCTGAGCAGTCAGGAGGTCACGAGGCGCCTAGAGCAGTACGGGCTCAACCAGCTCGAGGAGCAAGAGACGCGCAACCCCTGGCTCATCTTTTTGGGCCAGTTCACCGAGGTGATGGTCATCGTGCTGCTCGCGGCTGCCATCATCTCTTTCATCATCGCGCTGTTTGACCCCCATGAGTCGTTCACCGACGCCATCATGATCATGGTAATCGTGGTGCTCAACGCGATCCTGGGCTTTACCCAGGAATACCGCGCGGAGCGTGCCATGGCCGCTCTACGGCAGCTGGCCGTGTCGCATGTTCGGGTCAGACGAGACGGCGTCACCCAAGAGATAGAGGCCACGCAGTTAGTACCGGGCGACGTCATCTACGTGGACGCCGGGCTGCGTGTTCCTGCCGATGCGCGGCTCATCGAATCGGCGAATCTGCGCATTGAAGAGGCCGCGCTCACCGGAGAATCTCTTCCCGCGGAGAAATCGATTGCACCGCTCGGCGGAGATCTCACCGTCGGCGACCGTCTGAACATGGTCTTTATGGGCACCACAGCCGTGTATGGGCGGGGGACAGCCGTGGTCACAGCGACGGGGATGAGCACCGAACTCGGCCACATCGCCCACATGCTGCAAGATACGGGCCACGAAACCACGCCACTGCAGCGCCGCATGGGCGAGCTGGGCAAATGGCTCGCTACAGCGGCCTTGGCGATCTGCGCAGCCGTATTTGTCGTGGGCATCGCCATCGCCGGCCGCTCGGTCACTGAAATGTTCATCACCGCTGTGAGCCTGGCGGTGGCCGCGGTGCCCGAAGGCTTGCCGGCGGTGGTGACCATTGCGCTGGCTCTGGGCAGTCAGCGGATGATCAAGCGGCAGGCGCTCATTCGCAAGCTGCCGGCCGTCGAGACGCTGGGCTCAGTCACTACCATCTGCTCAGACAAGACCGGTACGCTCACCGAGAACCGCATGACCGTGACGGTGCTCGACATCGCCGGCTCGCGCATGGAGTTGGTGGCGCAGTTGAGCACCGCAGGCGCCCTGCTCACGCCGGGTAGCGCTCCGCTCGGCAAGCCCGACGAGCATCATGCTCTCCTATTAGCGACGGGGGCGCTCTGTAACGATGCTGCACTCGAGCCCAACCCCGACCGGTCTGAGGAGTACCGTGCCGTGGGTGATCCGACCGAAGGGGCGCTGGTTGTGGTCGCAGCACAAAAGGGCATGTGGAAGTCACACATGGAGACGCTGCTACCGCGAGTAGCTGAGGTACCCTTTTCATCGGAACGCAAACGCATGACGACGGTCCACGCCATCCCTTCGGCGCGAGACTGCGATGATGGTAATCCCGTGGACTGCGTGCTGCGAGTGCTGCCCGCGAACGATTATATCGCCTTCACCAAGGGCGCCCCTGATGGCCTACTGGACATCTGCACGCGGGTCTACGACGCAGGCGAGGTGGTGCCCCTTGACGACCACTGGCGAGAGCGCATCGCAAGCGCCAACGAGTCGCTGGCTCAAGGGGGGATGCGCGTGTTGGCCGGCGCCTACCGCGGGTGGGATAAGGTACCCAACACCAGCAATGCCGGCGTCGTAGAGTCCGACCTGATCTTTGTGGGGTTGATGGGCATGATCGACCCTCCGCGGCCAGAGGTCAAGCAAGCAGTGGACGAGTGCCGGACGGCAGGGATCCGACCCGTGATGATCACCGGCGACCACCCATTGACGGCACTGAACGTCGCGCGAGAGTTGGGCATCGTCAGCGCAGATGCCCCCATGGAGCGGGTCATCACAGGGCGACGGCTCGAGGAGATGTCGGTAGACGAGCTCGAGGGCGTGGTCGAGGATGTCTCCGTCTATGCACGCGTCAGCCCCGAGCACAAAGTCAAGATCGTCGAGGCACTCAAGCGCAAGGGACACTTTGTGGCCATGACCGGCGACGGCGTGAACGATGCACCTGCGCTCAAACGCGCCGATATCGGCGTGGCCATGGGCATCACCGGCACCGATGTGAGCAAAGAGGCCGCTGATATGGTGCTGCTCGACGACAACTTTGCCACCATCGTGAACGCCATCGAAGAGGGGCGCACGATCTATGAGAACATCCGCAAATTCGTCAAGTACATCGTGTCGAGCAACGTCGGCGAGATCTTTTTGATGTTGATGGCCCCGTTGCTGGGCATGCCACTGCCGCTCACAGCAGTGCAGCTACTATGGATCAACCTGGTAACGGACGGCCTGCCAGGCCTGGTGTTGGGCGTCGAGCCAACGGCACCCGACACCATGGATCGACCTCCCCACCCACCTGGAGAAAGCGTGCTGGCGCGCGGGACCGGCAGCTACATTCTGTGGGTTGGCCTGTTATTGGGCGCCATATGCCTCGCCACGGAATACGTCGGTAACCATTTCGGCTGGGAAGATGATCGCATCTGGCAGACGATGGTCTTTACTGTCCTGAGCCTGGCACAAATGGGTAATGCGCTGGCTGTACGCTCTGATCACCAGTCGCTCTTTACGCTGGGCATCGGCTCCAACCGGCCTCTGCTGCTCGCGGTGCTGCTGACCATCCTGCTGCAACTGGCGGTCGTCTATACGCCGTTCTTACAGGGCATTTTCGACACCACCGCGCTGACGCCTGGGCAGCTGCTGGCGAGCTTTGCCTTGAGCTCGGTGCTGTTCGTCGTGGTTGAAGCTGCCAAATTCATCGGCCGTTGGCGACGAGCCAGAGCTCAAGCCACATGAAACACGAGATCTGCCTCTTGAGCGAGGGCCTCGCGCCCCAGGCCCTCGCCGTGTTCGCCGCGCTAGACTATGACAGCACCCTCGATGCCGACGCTTTTGCGCGGCTCACGACGGGAGACACCACCTCACTACAATCTCTGCGGCTGGCCGCCATCTCGGGCACTGCTATGACCGGCTTTGCGGTGGGCTGTGTTCGCGATGATGCCCTGGTCGTCAAATTCCTGGCGGTCGATCCTCACTGGCAGCGTCGAGGCATAGGCTCGGCGCTGTTGCACAGGCTTGAGGATGAGGCGCGCTCCATGGGCCTGAGCAGAGCCACCGTCGGCGGTGTGGGCCCCAACTACTTTTACCCGGGCGTGGACCTGCGTCTGACGCCGGCGCTATCGTTCCTTTGGCGCCACGGGTACGAGACCGATCGCGTCGCCAGAGTCGATATGCACGTCGACCTCGCCACGACTGATCTGGCAACGACCGAGGCCGAGAGAGACTATGCCCTGCAGGAGATCACCATCCGCCGTATGGCTGCGGTCGATGTGGATGCGATCGCGGCGCTAGGTGCGATACAGTCCACAGCCTTTGCCACAGAGGTGCGAGTAGCCGCCGAAAACCATCCGGTCTCGGCCTTTATAGCCCTTGACGGCGTGCGGCCGGTCGCGTTCGCCGTCTACGGCGTCACGGGCAAGAACCGCTTCGGGCCCACTTACACCCATCCGGAGCATCGTCGTCGGGGGCTGGGCCGCCTGTTGCTGCGACTCTGCTTGCGCGATCTGCGAGATCAGGGCTGGCAAGACGCCGAGATCAGTTGGGCGGGGCCCGTGGACTATTACGCTCGGGCCATCGGGGCAGTTGTGCACAAAGCGTACTGGGTATTCACCAAGCAGCTCGATAGCGCCGTGGGGCGACAGACGTAAGCTAGACGTGGCTCGTCTCCCAGTGCCCACGCCGAAAACGCACAGCCATGCCCGCGGCGCTGGCAATATGCCCCAAGATCATACCCGACCAAACGCCCATCGAGCCTAGCCCGAGGGGATGCGCCAGCAACCAGCAGGCTGGCAGCTGCACGGCCCACAGCGAGACGATGCTAACTCCCGTGGGCGCCACAGCGTCGCCCGCGCCCGCCAGTGCGTTGCCCAGTACCAGCCAGATGCCGTTGAACAGGCCAAAGGCCAGTGCGTAGCGCAGCACCTCACGAGCCGCCGCGACCGCGGCGGGATCGCTGTTCACCAGTGGCAGCAACTGGCTACCGAACAGATTGGTTACACCGTAGAGCAGCAGCGAGAGGCCCCCTCCAAGATAAGCGGCAAACCAGGCCGACTTGGCCGCGCGCGTCGGATGGCGGGCGCCGAGGTTCTGCCCTACCATGGTCGCCGCGGCAGATTGGAGCCCCTGAACAGGCCCCTGTACAAAGATCTGCACCTGCGCAAAGATGCTGTAACCGGCGAGCACCGCGTCGCCCAGGCCGGCCACAAGGCGCATAAACAGCGCATTGGCCAGGTTGGGCGAGAACCGCTGCGCCGAGTTGGGAATGGCGATCCGCAGGATCCGCCGCATCATGGGCCAGTCTGGCCTCAAGTCTGCCAGATGAAGTGTGAGGCAGCCGCGGCCAGATAGCAGCATGACTGCCTGGCCCGCAACGCCAACGACACTTGCCAGCATTTCGGCCCAGGCCACACCAATAACGCCCATGGGTGGCACCGGTCCCCAACCGAGGGCCAGCACCGGCTCGAGGGCAAAGAAGGCCACCCGGCTGATGATCGTGATGCGCAGAGTGAACTCGGGCCGCCCGGAGCCACGAATAACACCGTTGAGTGTGGGCATGCATTCCATGAAAAAGAGCCCCCACAGCAGGACGCGCAGATAGGCAATGCCACTGCTCAGCACCTGGCCGCTGGCCCCCATCCATCGCAGAAAGATGCTGCCCATAAGCTGGCCCACAGCCATCAGCGGTAGCACCAGCAGCAAGATCAGCACTATCACCTGGGCACAGGCGTGGTCGGCGGCGTTGCGGTTGCTGCGCCCGATCTCGTGGGCAACCACTGCCATGCCACCCGCTGACAGCCCCATCATCGGGCTGATGAGCACCGTGCGCAGCGCCGTGCCCATCGACACGGCCGCCAAGGCCAACGGCCCCACCTGGCCCATCCAGTAGGCGTGCAACAGGCCTGTGGCTGAATAGAGCGCCATCTCGATGGCTGTGGGCGTTGCCAGCCTGGCCACGTGGCCATACACATTGCCGCTGGTGAGCGCGCGACGTTCTGGCGCACGCAGTGCGGCGCTGGCAGAGTCGCAGTGAGAGGCGTTAGCGCGAACGCGTCGATGATTCAAGGCACTGCTCGTCTAGGAGTGATTGTCGCATTCTAGCCATGGGCAGTCTGTGTGGCAATCTGGACCACGGGCGCTTTTCGATGTCTGGGCTCTGGTCTATAATCGACTTTGTGGGTTCGGTGCCGAAAGGATGCGATGATGGTGCGTGTGGGCCTGCTCTATAGCCAAGCCTTTCTGAACCACGACACGGGCAAACATCCCGAGTCGCCTGAGCGGCTACGGGCCATTCTGGCTCAGCTCGAACGCTCGGGGTTATTAGAGCGCATGGTGCCGATAGCGCCGAGACCCGCCACCGAGCGAGAGCTCTCGCTGGTGCACAACGAGGCCCTGATCTATGCGGTGCGTGGTATGTCGGCCATGGGCGGGGGCGCACTCGGCTTTGATACTGTGTTGAGCGCTGGCTCGTACGAGGCGGCGCTGTTGGCTGCCGGCGGCACGGTTGAACTGGTGCGACAGGTAGCGGCCGGTGAGCTGGATCGCGGCGTGGCCCTTGTGCGCCCACCAGGGCACCATGCCACGCGACACAACGCCATGGGTTTCTGCCTGTTCAACAACATCGCGGTGGCCGCCGAGGTGGCGCTCCGCGAGAGCAACGTGAAGCGCATCGCCATCGTCGACTTTGATGTGCACCATGGCAATGGCACCCAGGAGGCCTTTGAGACCAACTCGCGGGTGCTGTACGTCTCAACGCACCAGAGCCCGCTCTACCCGGGCACGGGCAGTATTGCTGAACGCGGCATCGCCTCGGGAAACGGCACCACCATCAACATCCCCTTGCCGGCAGGCGTAGGCGATGAGGGCTGGCACCGTGTCTATTCAGAGATCGTCTTCCCCGCGCTCGAGCGCTTTGGGGCAGATCTGCTGCTCATCAGCGCTGGGTATGACGTGCACTGGGCCGACCCGTTGGCGGAGCTGGATGTCTCGCTGACCGGCATCTCGTGGCTGCTCACAATGCTAATGGGCTATGCTGACAGGCGTTGCCGAGGCCATGCAGTCGTCGTGCTCGAGGGGGGCTACCAGCTCGATGCGCTGGCGCACGGCGTGTGCGCTACTGTGGCGGCCATGCTGGGTGAGCCCTATGCTGATTTGCTGGGCCCGTCACCACGCCGCGAAACGCCCGTTGACGCGCTGATACAACAGGTGGCGCAAGCCCACCATCTGCCGCCATTTGACTGAACAACTAGACCAGGAGGTCCATCTTGCCAAGGCAAGCCATCGCCCAGCTCCGCGTGGGCGCCAGCATCACCAAACAGCCTTATCTCCTGCGCGACAAGTCGGTCTCGACGACGCGCACTGGCAGCCTGATGCTGCGCGTCACTCTGTCAGACCGCAGTGGCGCCCTGCCCGGCGTGCTGTTCGATGTGCCATCTTACGTGGTGGACACGCTGACGACAGGGCATGGCGTGCTCGTCACCGGCCGCGTGGGCGAGTTTCGTCAACAGACGCAGATCAACATCGAGCGCATCGAGCCGACCGAACTGGTCCATCTCGAGGAGTATCTGCCCGTGGCGCTGCGCCCCCGAGAGGAGATGGAGCTGGAGCTCGCTGCCCTGTGCGATAGCGTCGAATCGCCGCTACTCGGCTCCCTCATCAAGGCTGTATTCGATGACCAGACGTATGCCGCGTTTGTGGCCGCGCCTGCCGCCAAGTCGCTGCATCACGCCACCGTGGGTGGCCTGCTCGAGCACACTCTGGCAGTGGTCAGGCTGGCGCTCGAGAGCGGCAGCGGGTATGAGGACGTCGACCAGGACTTGCTGGTGACGGCGGCGCTGCTGCACGATATCGGCAAGATCGATGCCTACGACCCCCTTACCTTTGCCATCACCACAGACGGTGCACTGCTTGGCCATTTGTATATGAGCGCCGCGCGCGTCGAACGGGCCATCGCACAGGTCGAAGGCTTCGATGACGAACTGCGCCGACGACTCATCCACGCGATTCTGGCGCATCATGGCAGGCTTGAGCATGGCTCTCCGATCCTCCCGATGACCCTGGAGGCGCTGCTCGTACACAATGCCGACGAGATGGACGCCAGTGTGCGCGGCGCCTGGGAACAGATGCAGGGCACAGGCGGTCAGGGGGCCTTTACCGACGAGAGCCTGATGCACGATACGCGCCTCTATCGTGGGCAGGATCAGGAACCGCCAACTCAGGCACCGCTCTGGTAACCTGTCGCTTAGCCTGATCTAGGAGCACGAGATGCTCGGACTGCCCGAACGCTTCGCATTCCTGAACCCTGGCCGCCTGGTGGATGGCGATCTCGAGCTGGTGCTGGTCGCGACCACACCGCGTGATGCAGTGAGGGGCCTGGTGCCGGCATACCACTTTGATATGAGGCACCGCACCAGTAGCGAGCTTCTTGGTGGCATATCACTGCGGATCGGTAACAATGACCACATATGCCTGTACGCGGGGCACATCGGGTATGGGGTGCGGCCTGAGCACCGCGGACAGCACTATGCGGCCCGGAGCGTCAAGCTCCTCTTTGACCTGGCGCGCGCGCACGGCATCGATCCGCTCTGGATCACCTGCAACCCGGATAATGAGGCCTCACGGCGCACCTGCGAACTCGCCGGCGGGGTATTTGTTGAGATCGTCGACGTGCCACCCAGCGACTCGGTGTATGAGCCGGGTGAGGAACGCAAATGTCGCTACAGGTTTGACCTGTAGCGACACAGGGGCCGGGCCGTCAGTAGGCGTAGATGCTGCCCCCGATGAACTCGCGCAACAGCGAGTCACCAGGAATGTCTTCCTCGGGCCCTGGCTCGCCCACCTGTGCTAAAAGCGCATAGACGCGCTTGGCACGATCCGCTGCGTCTTCGCGCAGTGGATCGTGGTCGTATTGCACGGCCCAACGAGCGAATGAGGCGATGAGTCGGCGCCTCATCACAGGCAGCTCGTAGGGCAATGCGCTGTTGACGATGGCGTCAGCGGTGTTGATGTAGGGCACGATATTCCGTAGCTCGCTCGACCGCACATAGTGCCAATGCTCCAGCGTCTGTTGGCGGTCATAGGCACGGTGAGAGGCATCTCGCTCCATCCTGCGCATCAACCGGAGATCGGTCCAGCGAACAAAGGTTCCGCCCTGGTCCTTCATCTGTAGCATCGGCTCGATATAGAGCCTGAACTTGAACTCGGATGGCACGTCTGCCGTCATCGGCGCATACAGGCCGTGCAGGCTGTCGATCAGGATGATTTCGTTGGCATGAAGCTGCATCGGCGTGTGATCGCGATGCTGCCGACCGGTCTTGAAATCGTAAAAGGGCAGCATCACCCGTTCACCGGCCACCAGTGCGGCCAGGTGTTGACTGATGAGCTCCAGATCGAGAGCCTGGGGCGTCTCATAGTCATAGTCGCCGTGCTCATCTTTCGGGTGAAGCTCTAGATCGAAAAAGTAGTTGTCCACGGTCAACGGCACGAGCGAAAGCCCCATATCCTTGAGCAGCAGACTCAGCTTGGTGGTTGTGGTCGTCTTTCCTGACGATGAAGGCCCGGCGACGATGGCAACCCGAATCTGCTCGCGTCGTGCCACAATCTGTTCTGCGGCCTGTTCGATATCGTGCTGATAGGCGGCATCGCTCTCGCGGACGATGTCGACCCACTCGCCACGTGCCAGGCGTGCGTTCAGCCTGTCGATGGTGTGGAGGTCGTGGTCGACGGCCCAGTTGAGCACCTCCCACAGCTTGCGCCAGGGCACGCTTTCCTGCGCCTGCGTCTCACGACGGTCACGCTCTGCGCGTCGTTGGGCGCGCTCCTCGCGATAGAGGATATAGGCTTTGGCCGTCTTGGCATGGCCGTTCTCGATCAGCACCTTTTCAACGATGTTCTGAACATCTTCGACGGTCGGTATGCCCGCAGGTCCAAAGTCGCGGGCAATCATCGCAACTACCTGATCAGCCAACTGCTCGGCCAGGGCGCGGTCACGCCCCCCCACGGCCACAGCTGCGCGATAGATAGCGTTGGTGATGCGATCACGGTTGAACGGAACGATGGCGCCCGAACGTTTGGTGATCTGCTCAGGCAAAATCATGCTGCCCCCTCATCCGCACATCAGTGAAACCCGGCATGGCTACTTTCCGTATTATAGCCGGTTTGGCATGCTAGGGTGACGTACGCTGCGTCTCTGGCGCTGGATACACCTTGTCGGGCTCTACCCGACGAGCGGGCCGCTCGATCAGCTCAAGCATCACGCCCAGCTCGGCTTCGGTATCGATGTAGGCAAAGTGACCGTCGCCGTCGAGACCAAAACCGTATCCTTCCTGCAGTACGGCATAGCCCGCCTGCCGTGCCTGGGCCAGGGCCATCTGCATGTCTGGCACAAGCACCCCCAGATGGTGCACCCCGTAGCCGTGCGCAGCTATGTGGTCGGCATAGACTGTCTGACCGTGCAGTACCTGAATCAGTTCGATGCGCAAGGCGTCCGCATTAGCCAATGCCAGGCGCATAGCATAGTCAGCTGGCTCGCCGTGATAGCTCATGCCGCGTAACAGTGGGCGCTGGTAGGTATAAAAGCTCCACGGACCCACGCCAAACTGATGCCAGTAGTGCTCGACGGCGGCTTCGAGATCGGCCACCACCAGCGCTACCTGGGCGATGCCGCCGGCCAGCAGGCCAAGTGCGAACATCGCTCACCTCCACGCACAGAGCAGCAGCAGAAGACCACTTTGGCCGCCGGCAGCAGCCGCTAGCACGGGCCTAGCCATGGTAAACCATCTCATCTTGCAGCTGCCGCAGCTTGTAGACGAACCTGGATGTGTCGGGCGCGACGCTGTCAAGCGTCAACAGGGTACCGGCCTTTACTGGCGTGGTGACACGCGCTCCCGAAGCAAGCCCCATCGGCAGCCCGCGCAGAGCCTGTGCTTCGGCAAACGTGTAGATGCGGTTATAGTAGTCGGCCTCGCCCACTTCTCCGAGTACATCGCCGGGCGCCAGGTCTCGCTTGGCCACAGCCACCACCTCTGACACAAGCGCCTGCGGCACAATGGTGGGCTGTTGGTTGAGCACCGCCTCGGCGACCGAAAGCGGCGTCTCGATATTGCACAGATGGTAAGGCCGATAGAGCGTATAGTAGGGCCCTGACCCCATGCCTACAAAGGTCATGTCGACGCGCACTCGCGGCTCGTGCGAGGTGACGACTGCAAAAACGCCCGGCGCCACACGCCCCGTCGAGTATTCGACACAGCCCCTCTGGTTGAGGATGCCGCCATCTTGCGCTGGGATGAGCTGCCTGCAGAGATCGGGCACATCGACCCGTGCACCATGCATGCCAGGCACGTCGGGCACCAAACCAGTAGCGTTCGAGACCGCGGCCATCTCGACCATGGTCTTGCTGCCATCCTTAAAGGCGGCGAGCATCTTGGGGTTCATACCACGAGCCAGGGCCTCTTCGCGACAGCTTGAGGGCGTAGCAGCGAGATCAATGACATTGTTCTTGCCCTTGCCCATACACACCACCTCAAACCCGAGGGTGCGGGCAAAGTTGTACAGGCCCATACATACGCCTGGCTCGTCTCCAGATGCGACGGTGTAGACCACGCCAGCCCGTTGCGCCAGTTGGTTGAGCAGCAGCCCCACGGTGACGTCGGTCTCGACATTCAACATGATGATGTGCTTGCCGCGCAAGATAGCGTTCCAGGCGACAGTCGCACCGACCTCGGCCAGACCGGTTGCCTCGACGATCGCCTCAACAGCTGGCACACGCGTCAGCAAGAGTGCATCGCCGGTCACCACCCGCTTGCCTGCCGTCAAGGCATCTTGCGCGATGCCTGTGTCGTCTGTCACTACGATATCGCTGCGGCTCAGGCCCAGTGCAACAAAGGTCTCTAGCGCGCGCGCCAGGTCCAGGTCAGAGATCACACGCACATCCATGCCGGTCATCTGGTCCATCACATGCACGAGACCCGACCCCATCTGCCCACAGCCCACCAGCCCAACAACGATCGGGCGACCTTCAGCCTGTCGCTGCTCTAGCCCCTGACGAACGTCCATCTCGATCTCCTCTATTGTGCGTAACGGTTGCGTAGTGCGGCCAGCGCCTGAAAGTCCTCCTTCAGATGGCCGTAAAGCTGCCTGTAGAGCGCGAAATGCTCCTGATAGAGCCGATGCCGAGCCGGATCGGGCTCGATGGGATCGACATACGTCGTCCACTCGCGTGAGGTGTCGAGCCCCGCCAGGTGGCCCGTAGCCACGCCGGCCAGCAACGCATCGCCAAAGGGGGCGCCTTCGCGGCGCTGAACCAGCACGATGGGCACATCGAACACATCGGCGATGATCTGCCGCCACAGTCGACTAACCGCCCCACCCTCGTTCAATACCAGCGGCAGATTGACCTTCAGCCCGCTCTGCTGAATCAGCCGGTACGAGTCGTACATGGCATAGGCCACAGCCTCCATCATGGCGCGCACCAGGTGTCCCTTACCGTGATTGAGCGAGAGCCCAAACAGCACGCCACGCGCATTGACATCCCATAGCGGCGTGCGCTCGCCCATGAGATAGGGCAACACCAGCAAACCCTCACTGCCAGGTGGCACCTCTGAGGCAGCAAGATTGAGCTGATCGTACGCCGTTGGGCCGCCCTGCCGCTCCAAGGCGAGCTCGTGCTGGCCAAACGCATCTCTCAAGTAGCGGATAGACTGCCCGCCGGTCATCGTCGTGGGGATGGTTACCAGGGTGTCTGCGATGGTGTAAGGGACGTTGATCATCAGCCTGCCGACATCTGAGTGCACAAAGTCGGTGCTCTGATGCACCACCCCAAAGTTCCCCACTGTGCCCAGGTTGCTCTGGATATCGCCGATCCGGGTGGCCCCAGCGCCAACCCAGCCAGCGTTGCAGTCGACCTGTCCGGCGGCCACCGGCGTGCCCACGGCCAAGCCAGTGGCTCGAGACGCGGCAGGCGTCACCTCGCCCACAATGTCGGTGCAAGCGCACAGACGCGGCAACAGTGCGGCAGGCACCCCGGCCTGGTGCAACAGCTCCGCATCCCAGTCGCCCTGGCGCAGGTTGTAACAACCATAGAAGCCTGCGCCCGAGCGATGGATCACCCTCGCCCCACAGAGACGCATGGTGATGTAACCGTCGATCGTCAGGGCGCTTGCCGCCCTCGCCAGCAGTTCTGGCCTGTGCTGCGTCTCCCACATCAGGTTTACGATGGTAGGATGGTCTTCAAGGCGGTTGCCGATGCTATCGTAGACGCGTTCACGCCCAAGGCGGTCGTAGAGCGACGACACCTGGGCACTCGCTCTACGGTCCATCAGATTGTAGGCGCGTGCAAGCGGCTCTCCCTGCGCATCCACCAGCACCAGGCAGGGCATGGCCGATGAGAGCGCCACGCCTTTGACATCGCTGGCCGGCGCGCCCGTCTGGGCGATGGCCTGCTGCAAAAGCCGACATGCCAGCGGCCAGTACACTGATGCGTCGTGCTCAGACCAGCCAGGATGCGTGTGATACAGGTCTAGCTCGGCAAAGGCATAGCCCCTTACGACACCCTCGTCGTCGATGACGCAGGCTTTGGCGCCGCCGGTGCCATAATCGAGCCCAGCAAACAACGGCATCGCTCCCCCTCTCCTACAACTGGCCGCGCTCGACCTCTTCGAGGATACGCCGCGCCACATACACATCGGTCACAAGCACGTTGATTAGATGCCCTGTGAGCGCCCCGCGAATGGCCGTGAATTTGGCCATGCCGCCTGCCACGGCGATAACGCAGGGGATCTGGCAGATCTGCGCCAGCTCCAGCCCGATGATGCGCCTGCTGAGGCCTGTGGCCACGAGCTGGCCGTTCGCGTCATAGTGGCGCAGAGAGATGTCTCCCACGGCACCGCGGCTGGCGAGTTCCTCTGTCTCAACGACGGACAGGGTTGCGGCGTCACGCAGAGCCGGCGCGCTACGCGAGGGCGTGCCGATGCCCACGAGCGCTACCTGCGCCGATGCCGCCAGAGCGAGGGTGTCATAGATCTGCGGGTCGCTGATCAGGGCGTCGCGGACCTCTTTGCTTGCCACTATGCCTGGCGAGGCCAACAAGCGACAGTCTGCCTCCAGGGTCATCGCCAGCCGACGAGCGATATCGGCGCCTTGTGCCTCATGCTCTACGCGGCCCAGCCCTCCGAGCATCTGCACGACGGTGGCCCTCGGCACAGGCCGGCGGGGCAGAGCTGCCACCAGCGCCGCCAGCGTTGCGCCCCAGCTGACGGCAAGCGTAGTGCCTTCGCATAGGTGACGCAACAGCACCGGCGTCGCCGCGGCTGCTATGGCCGCCAGCACAGCAGCGCCATCCACTGCATCCAGATCGGCAATGATCAGCTCATCCAGCCCGAGATGATTAGCAAGCTGCTGTTCGATGCCGGCTAGGGAGCCAGTGGGCGGCGTGACAGAGATCTGCACCATCTGCTCATCGCGAGCACGCTTGAGGAGGCGTGACACCTTGACGCGCGACAAGCCAAACCGGCGCCCCACCTCGGCCTGCGTGGCTCCCTCGAGGTAGTAAGCCTCAGACACCTTGAATAGCAGGTCCTGTTCGCTCTCATGGCCGTCTAGCATGGCATCGTCCTACCTGTGCATCAGTGCACAGATGCACAATGGTATGCTAGTGTATAGTCGCACCGATGTCAATAGCTGTACATATGATCAGCCAATCCGCCAGAGCTCCGATCGAGCCCTGATGGTTCAGCGCGTCGTGCAGAAAGGCACTGTAAGGCTAGGGTTTGCGCACCATGGCCGCTGCGATGGCCCCTGGCCCTCCGTGGCTGGCCAACACGGGCCCTAACTCGGCGATGGTGACCTGTTCAGAGGGGTAGCCAAAATCGCTTGCGAGTTCGCACGCGAACTGCGATGCCCGTTCAGGAACGCGCGTGTGCGCAACCATGAGATGCTCGGGATTGCCAAACTTGAGGAGCTCTTTGCGGATGCGTTACATGACGCCAGACATGCTTCGTGCCACCCCCACAAACTCGGGCCGTCCAGCCACCACCCGCACGATGGGCTTGATATTGAATCCGTCGATAAAGCGGCGCAAGGGGCTGAGCACCGCCTCAAAGCGGCCGCCACGCTTGGCATAAGCAACGGTATCCATCGATAGATAGGCGTCGGTTCTGGAACGGAGATCCTCGAGCAGTGAGACCACCTGCGCTATCCCCTTGCCCTGGGCAATGGCCGCCGCTGCTTGCCTGATCTGGTAGCCCTGCGCCACCGACCAGAAACCGCTGTCAAACACCGTTACGCGGTCGCCAAACTCGCGCGCTGCCAACCAGGCAGAGTTGAAGGTGCCACTTATGCGACTGCTGATAACAATGCAGAGCACTTCGTGCCCTTGATCTACCAAATGCTGAAACACCCTGGCAAAGGCACCGACGCTGGGCTGTGAGGTCGCCAACGCCGCGTCGGTATCAGATGCGAGCGCCCAGAAGCGGTCGATGGTGAGGTCTGAGTCGAGATAGGTCATCTTGCCGATGTGCACGCTTAGGGGAACAGCTTGCACACCAAGCTCGCTCAGGGTTGCATAGGGGATGTCGCTGGCACTATCGCTGACCAGAGTCACGGGGGCCATGAATTGCTCCTCTTGTGTGGCGGGTGTGGCGTTGCCGACACAGGCGGGTACCGAGTGCCTTCACTGCTTGGGGAACCAGGGAATAAAGACGCTGGTGCGAGCCGCATACTCTGCCCAGCCCGGTTTGGTGGCCGAGCGCTTCTCGAGCAGCGGGATGCCCGATACGCGCGTGAGCATCAGAGTGATGAAAGCCGGCCCGATTGCGCCCAATGGCCAGAACGCCGATCCGACGGTCATCAACCAAATGCCCCACCATAGAAGCGCCTCACCGAAATAGTTCGGATGTCGCGTATAGCGCCACAGGCCCGTGGTGATGATCTTGCCACGGTTGGCCGCGTCGTTCCTGAACACGGTGAGCTGGTGGTCGCCAACGGCCTCGAAAACCAGACCTCCCGCCCAGACCAGGACACCGATCCAGTTGGTGATACCCCACCCCCCTGAATCGGCATAGTTCACCACAGTGATGGGCAGGCTGTTTATGAGCATAAACAGGCCCTGCAGCATGAACACGTTGAGGTAGGCCTTGATGAGATACTGGTCGCCCCAGTCCTCGCGCCATTTGCGGTAGCGAAAGTCCTCTGCTTGCTTGCGGTTACGCGACCAGATGTGTAACGCCAGGCGCGCTGCCCAGATGATGGTAGCGAGCAGCACGGCGCCCTGTCGAGCAGTAAGGCCTGGCGCCGCCAAAACGGCCGTAACCGCCACAACCACAAACCCAAGCCCCCAGGCCACATCGGCCAGATCGTTCCGCCGCGCAAGCGACGCAACGAGAAAAAAGGCCGTCATGTAGACCCAGATAGCCAGCGCAACACGCACCAACAGAATCAACATAGCGACCTCTCATTCGCGAGTGCCAGAAGCGGCAAATCGACTCAAGGCTATTCGAATGTGAAAGTGTAGCGACTCGAAATCTCACTGAGTTGGGTATCGATTTCGCCCTCTAAGGTGCGGGAAGCCACCTGCACCTGCCAGGCGTATTCCACGCCAGGCTCGAGCGTTGGGCGCCACGACGTCGTCGTCACCCAGAACACCTGAGGATCGACCTTGCCGCTCGTGGGCCAAACACGCAGGCGATACCACTCGTTCTTCTCGAGGATGCCAACGCTCACCCAGGTCAATAGCGGCAGCCCGCCCTCGTCTGATAGCGCTTCACCGTGGCGCGGCGTCAGCAGCTCGGGCGCGCCGTACTTGAAGCGCGGTGTAGAGTTCGCGGCCGCTGCCGAGAGGACCTCGACCGCCGCAGGTGTCGGCGTCGACGTAGCCGTCGGCAAAGCGGTTGGGGTGGCCGTCGGCTCTGGCTCGACACCCGGAATGACGAGCTGTTGTCCGATGCTCAGCACCGTGCTGGTGCGGATGCCATTGGCCGCCGCGATCGCATCGCTGCTCACACCGTACATCAGGCCAATCTGCCCCAGCGTGTCGCCCTTGGCCACCGTGTGGGTGATCACAGCAGGACGCTCGGTGGGCGTCGGTGACGGCAACGTTGTGCGCGCAGGTGTGGGCGTCACCGCCACTGGCGCCGAGGTTGCTGCGGCGGGTGCTAACGTGCCGGGGATCTCGAGCTCCTGACCCACACGAAGCACACTGCGCTCGCTAAGACCATTGGCCTCCAGGATGTCATCCAGATCGACACCGTACCGCCTGGCGATCGCCAGCAACGTATCGCCCGACGCAACTTCATGGATCACCGGTTCGGCGGGCGCGGCCACAGGCTCTGCCCCCCCTACACCACTGGGCACAACGAGCTCCTGGCCGATTGACAGCACGTCGTCGTCGTCAAGCCCATTGGCCAACAGCAGCGCCTCGAGGGTGACGTTGTACTTGAGGGCGATGCCCAACGGAGTGTCACCGCGCGCCACCACATGCACGGCCGAACTATCAGTAGACTCCTGCAGCTCTGCGGTAGCGGCCGGCGTCATCGTGGGCGCCATAGAGGGGGTGAGCGTGGGCGTTGGCTGCGTGGTTGGCGTGCCAGTGGGCGTCAGAGTCGGCTCCAACGTAGATGTGGGGACGCCCTGTGCGCCCTGCGCGAGGCTCAGCGTCGGCCCGGCTCGGCCGACGGCCGCAGCCACCAGCGCGTCAGGGTCGATGCTCGCATTGCGCCAGGGCCGTAGCCGCAGGCCGATCACGATGACCAGGGCCAGGGCAACCAACCCGAGGGCGGTAGCCGCAAAGGAAGAAACGCGTGGCGCGGCGGACCGTTCGCGTTCTGCGCCACATATCGGGCAACGCGCCTCTACATCATCGCAGCGGGCGCCGCACACCGGGCAACACTCGGGTTCACGTGAGGTAAGCGCCCTACCGCAAGCCGGGCAGATGGTGGCCGAGTCACTGGTCCGTGTGTGGCACTCGGGGCAGCGCCGACTGGTTTGGTCGATGTTCATGAATGTAGCATACCCGATCTCAGCCCGAGTTTGCCAGTCGACCGTCGAGCTCTAACTCTGCTGCGACAGACTTGAGCGCCTCGATCACCGTATTGATATGCTCGGTCCGGTCGACACCCATCTCTTGCATGCCCAACTCGATATCCTCGCGATTGACGCCGCGCGCAAAGGCCTTGTCGTTCCATTTTCCCTTGACCGATTTGGCCTTGAGATCGGCGAGGCTCTTGCTGGGGCGCACCAACGCACAGGCGGTCACCAGACCGGTCAGCTCGTCAACAGCAAACAACGTCCTGGCCATCAACGATTCTCGCGGCACATTGAGATAGGTTGCGTGCCCCTTGATGGCCGTGATGATCTCCTCAGGCCAGCCGTTCTCCTCGAGGATCGAGCAGCCTGCCAAAGGGTGCTCCTCAGCCGTCGGGTGCTGCTCATAGTCAAAGTCATGAATCAGCCCGGTGATGCCCCACAAGTCCTCATCTTCGCCCATCTGGCGGGCATAGGCGCGCATGGCCGCCTCAACCGCCAGCGCATGCTTGATTAGGCTCGGGTTCTTGGTGTAGCTAGTCAGCATAGCCCAGGCTTGTTCGCGAGTCGGACGCACTATATGACCTCCGTAAGAATGATCTCATCAGGCCCCATCAGGGGCTGTTACCGGGCACCTTCTAGAGCAGCCCGCTGCAGTACCATCAAGCTGCGTACGCCCTGCTCTCCCAAACTGAGCATCACATCAAGTTGCGCACGCGAGAAAGGCCGCCCTTCAGCGGTGCCCTGCACTTCGATATAGCGCCCCTGGCCGTCCATTACCAGGTTCAGATCGACCTCGGCCTGGCTGTCCTCAGAATAGCACAGATCAAGGATAGGTTGCCCCTGGCAGATGCCCACGCTGATGGCTGCAACCGGCGTCGGCATAGCCCGCGGCACGAGCTCGCCAGCCACCACGAGCCGTTGCAGCGCGATGGCCAGCGCAACCCAGCCGCCGGTAACGGCCGCGGTGCGCGTGCCCCCGTCTGCCTGTAGCACGTCAGCATCGATGCAAACTGTGCGTTCGCCCAAGAGCGTCATGTCGAGCGAGGCGCGCAACGAGCGACCGATCAGCCGGCGTATCTCTTGGGTGCGGCCCGATAGGCGCTCCTGTTCGCGCCTGTTCCGAGGGCTGGTGGCATATGGCAGCATGCTGTACTCGGCAGTCAGCCAACCCACCCCGCGCCCTGTCATCCACTCGGGTACGCCCGGCATGATCGATGCAGCGCAGATCACATGGGTATTGCCGCAACGGATCAGGGCAGAGCCCTGAGCGGCAGGCGCCACGCCCAATGCAATATCCACATGACGATGCTCATCATGAGATCTGCCATCAGGTCGGGTAAAGGTCATCATGGCGCCGAGTCTAGTCGAGTCTCACGACGATGCCAAGTTGCCCCAGGATCTGCTCCTGGCGCTCCCACATAAGGCTCCGCTCGCTCGCGAGCATATGGTCATGCCCCAGCAGATGCAGGCAGCCGTGCACCACTATCAGGGCAAGCTCATGCCAGGCTGGGTGTCCCTGTTCGGCCGCCTGCGCCACAATTCGCGGCCAGGAAATGACAATGTCGCCTAGCTCTACGGGCGCGCCAGGCGGGGTAATCCAGCCGTCTTGGCCCTGAGTGGGAAAAGAAAGCACATCGGTTGGACCCGCTTGCCCGCGGTGCACAGCATTGAGCTCCGCAAGCTCCTCGTCGGTCGAAATGCGCAGCCACACCGCCGCGCCTGGTTGAACGCTCTCGGCCACCAGCGCAGCTTCGACCAGGAGCCCTACCTGCTCCGGCGCCACAGCAGCGCCCGATTCACGGGCAATCTCGATCTGGATATCGTAGAGAGGCATCAGAGCGCGCCCCTCATACGGCCACCAGCCCCTCTGGAAGCTGGTCAGCCGTCAACGCCGCCACGTGCTCGGTGTAGTAGCCCTGGTACTCAACTGGCAGCATACGGGCGATCTGCACCATGACGCCATCGGCCAACACCTGTAGGCGCTCTGAGGAGAGCCGGCCATCGCCATAGTCTAACCTGAACGGTTTGCCGACACGCACCGTGCAACTTGGGCGCCGCAGTCTACGCCAATCGCCCAGGCGCTCTTGCCCCCAGGCAGCAATGGGCACGATGACCGCGTCAGCCTTGTGCGCCACATAGGCCACACCAGCCTTACCGCGCTGTAGCTGGGCGCTCTGGCTGCGAGTACCCTCGGGAGCTATAGCCAAAGCCAGCCCGCGCCTGAGCACATCAAGGCAGAGCTTGAGGGCATTGCGGTCTACCTCGCCACGATTCACAAAGATAGTGCCCGCGGACCGTAGGAACCAGCGCACCAGGGGCGTATCAAGCCACTTGTCGGCCGCCAGCGTGACAATCTGCCGCCATACTGCACAGACCACTGTGCCTGGGTCGGTGAGATGCAGATGGTTGACCACAAGGATCACGGGGCCGCGTTTGGGGATGTTTTCTTGCCCACTCGAGCGGTAGCGGTAAACGATGCGCATGAGCACATTGATGGTGAACCACAACAGACGATACAGCACGATGCTGGTGTGGTAGCCTGCCCGGAAACGCGCCGTCTTGCTCGAGTTGATGGATGCCTCTCTGTGCAACGGTGACCTCTGATTCTAGGCTCGAATACTCGACAATGAGGCTATTGTACCACAACGGCAACGTGGGACCACATAGTAGCAACCTCACCGCGGGCATTTGACACCCCCTCATGCTCGCGCATACTGCCGGCATTCCGATCATCAAGATGCGAGGTCGAGGCATGCAGTTCAACAATCGCGAGGATATCATCCAGCTCACCCCTCTATGGCAAGGTGAACGATTCGAGGATGGTCGGCCCAAGGTGTCAGATGAGGTGATCGCGCGGCTGCGCGGGCTCAACCTCGTGCTCGAGGAGGCCTGGGCGATCTGCTGGTCTCACGGCTATCACTATCAGTTTGAAGGCAACTGGCTCAACCTGCACCCCGAGCGGATCGTTATCGGACGAGCGGTGACGGGCACTTTTGTGCCCACGAGGCCCGACCTACACGACTATTTGATGAGTCTGGGCCAGGAGCAAGAAGGGCGCATCGGCGCGATGAATTCATGGGTCATTGAGACGCTGCGCAAGGACGACGTCATCGTCATCGACCTCTTCGGCAAGGTAGCCTTTGGCACTTATTCGGGGGCCAATCTGTCGACCGCCATTGCTACACGTACCGGCGGCACCGCCCAGATCATCGATGGCGGCATCCGTGATGCACAGCAGATCGTCGAGATCCCGAACTTTAGCACCTTTTGCCGCGGTATGGACCCGACGCCGATCCGCGATGTGACCCTGATCGGCCTCAACACGCCCTGCCGCATCGGCAACGCCACCTGTATGCCTGGTGACCTGGTGGTGGCCACCTATGAAGGCGTGCTGTTTGTGCCCCCGCACCTGGCCGAAGAGGTGCTCGAACACGCCGAACGCACGCATCTTCGCGAGCAGTTCAGCCACCAGCGCCTGCGTGAGGGCATCTACACCTCGTCACAGATGGACACCAAGTGGACCGAGGCCATCGAGGCGGACTTTGAGGCGTGGCGCGAGACGCATGGCCTCGACAACGTCTCGTTCAAAGGCAAGACGGCCGCCGACGAGGCGCAGGCATCGCAAGAGACGCTGCTCTAGACAGTTTGCCTTACCACACAGCACCCCAGGCGGCAGAATGTGTTCCACCTGGGGTGCGTGTATGTTGGACGTCATTCCTTCGGCGTGTCTTTCAGGCTGCGCAGCACAAAGACGGCGCCAGCGAGCACCAGGGCGATCGGCCAGATCAAACCGCCCAGCCGAAGCGACTGAGAGAGAATGAGCAGGCCAACGGCCGCCAGCACGCCCGCGGGAATCAGCGGCCAACGCATGCGGCCTTGCGGCGTCTCGACCAGTGCGAGCAGCCCAAAGGTGGCCGCCAGGCCGAACATCATTACTGCGCCGCCCTCAAAGGGTAGTCGTAGCGCCTCCACCAGAGCGGTGGCCCCAGCAGCGGCCGTCGCGCCCGCCGGGATGATGGCCCACCAGCGTGTGGGCTCGCTCAGAAAGACGATCAAGAAAGACAGCGCGATGGCGAGCAGAAATACGGGGCCACCGATAAGCCCCGTCAGCCGGTTCGAAAGGCTCGACATGGTGAGCAACGCCCCCAAGCCCAGCAACGTGCAGCCGGGGATGATCGCCCACCAGCGCTGCTTGGTGTTGCTCGCATAGGTCACCACAAAACCCACGCCAGCCGCCGCGAACAGGCCGCCGATAAGCAGCTCCTCGCGGTCGAACCAGCCCCCCATCATGTTCCTCAACAGCAATAGCGCACCCACGCCAATGAGCGCGATGCCCCACCACGTCCGATCGGATACTCGCTTCATCTCTCTCCCTTCAGAACAACCTGTCACACGTCATCCTAGTCATACGCCAGCACCTGACGAACCGACACCCCGGAGGCCCTGTGTGCCGGCAACACCACCGCCAGAGCGGCAATGCCGAGCACAACCAGCAACCACAAGATCAGGCCGCCAAACGAGTAGACCTGCGTAAGGGGGCTGCGAATCATGGCCACGCCCAGCACTTGGCTTAGCAGCGCGCTAAGCGGCAGGGCCACCAGGGCGCCAATAGCCCAGCTGATGAGCGCCATGAACAGCCCCTCGATGGCAACCACCCTTCTCACCGCACGGCCAGAGGCGCCGATGGCGCGCATTACGCCCAGCTCGCGGCGCCGCTCGAGCACATTGATGCTCAAGGTGCCCATCAGGCCCAGGCCGCCAACAAAAGCGAACAGCACTGCCATGGTCAACAGAATGCCAACCACCGTGTTGAGCTGCCCCAGGATGTTCTGGCGCAGCGAAGCCGTGCTTTCCCAGGAGCGCACGGCGATGCCCCGCCGATCGAGGTGCGCGGCAAGCAGCTTACCCATCGCCTCCTGGTTGGCGGGCGACGCGTCGTTGAGACGCACGCGTGCTGAAAACGCCTTGCCCGCTTCACCCACGGTGTGTGCCAGATAGGGATAGTTGGCATAGCCGAGCGGCCCCACCATCAAAGCCTTGGCGATACCCACCACCACCCATTCGGTCTCGATACGCGATCCATGACGGTCGAGCTGTAGCGTCACTGCATCACCCACGTTGATGGAGGGGTCGACTTTGAGCAAGTCTGAGTTGATAACGAGCGCATTCTGGTCTTCGGGCAGCAGCCAGCGCCCCTCGATGAGTGTTGGAATGATCATCTGCGTGTCGGCGGGCGGGGCGACGATGTTAAAGGGTTGCCCGTGGCTGCCATCGGCCAGCACCCGCTCGGCCCCAGCAACACCCCAGTACTCGACTTCTGCGATGCCAGGCACCACCGCCAGCTCGTTGCTGATCTTTTGGATACGCAAGGGCTCATTGAAGGTGAGCACGAGCTCGTGGTTCCAGTACTGAAGCGCCTCATCAGTGGTCCGGCCGAGTGAGGCCTGCACGTTAGCCACCGAAATAAAGACAGCGCCGCCCATCACCAGCGTCGCGAGTGTTAGCACGAGACGCCCGCGTCTGCGGAATGTATTGCGCAGGGCGAGCACGAAAGTCTGCGAGATGACCCGGAGATGCAACAGGCGCTCGGACAAGCCCCCCTGCGGAGCCTCTGTGAGGCCGTAGTCATTGATTGCCTGCCGTACGGTGATGCGAGTGCCCTTGATAACGGGGCCAAGGGCTGCGATGAGGGGTACTGCCACCCCGGCGACCACCTCGAGCAAGACCGTCCCTACCGGCGGCCGATAGTCGCTGATGTCAAAGTTCAGCATATTGGCTACAAAGTCCGCGATGCTGCGTGCCAGCAGCATCTTGACGGGCATGGCGAGTAGCAACGCCATTAGCGCCAGGATCAAGACCATCGCCAGATAGACGACCACGACCTGGCTTTGACGCGCCCCGATGGCCTTGAGCATGCCGACGCTCCTGCGTTGCTGTGCCAGGATGGCCATGATCGTGTTGATCACGAGGAAGGCTGCCAGCCCCAGGGCCAGCAGGCCGAGCACCTGCATGATGAGCATCACAGGATCGAGCGTGTCTGAGGCCCAATGACGACCAGGCTTGGGCAGCCAATGTCCCTGCACCTCGCCTCCGCCATTCTGGATGCGTGCCGTGACCGCCTGCGCCACGGCCTCAAGTCCCTCTCGTGTGCGCAGATCGTCGGTGACGCGCACGTGAACCTGGCTATAGAGCGGCATCATTCCGAACCAGGGCAGCGTGTCGGCAGAGATGTACCCTGAGCCACCACCGTTGAACATGGGCGGTGGCAGGCCCAGGTTGTGGGCTACCCCCACAACGCGCAGCTCTGTGCTCAGATCGCCAAAGGCCTTGATGGTCAGCGTCTCGCCGATACTGGCCGCAACATAGTCCATCGTCTGGCGTTCGAGGACGACATCACGCTGGCGTGCAAGGCTCTTGCCTCCAACCAGGGCGATGCGGCCGATCTCTGCATCGCGGTCAGGATCGACGACGTACAGATCAACAGGCTTCCAGTCCTCCTCGCCCATCTGCACTTGAACGCGGAAGGATATCTTGCCCTCAGCGGCGGCCACCTCTGGCAGGCGCTGCACGGCGGCGATGGCCTCTTCATCAAGCGAGCTGGTCCACAGCACGATGTCGGCCGGCCGCGTTGCCAGGTATTGCGAATCCATGTTACGCTGGATGACGGCCGTTGACGTGCTGATAGACCCAACGGCCACCACGCCCACAGCGATCGACATGATCGCCAAGAGCGAGCGGCTCCTGTTGCGCCAGAGGTCCTTGAACACCAGCTTCCATCGTGTGCTCAGCAAAGTCATGCTCCTCACGTCGCTGATCAGTGTGTCACGGGGGGGGCTAGACAATGGCGCCATCTGCTAGAACAATAGCCCGCGCAGCGCACGTTGCCAGTTCGCGGTCATGGGTCACCATGAGGATCGTCTTGCCCTCAGAGGCCAGCTGTTCAAAGAGCGCGAACACCGCGGCGGCAGTAGCTGAATCGAGGTTGCCCGTTGGCTCATCGGCCACCAAAATGGGCGGATCCGTGGCCAGGGCGCGCGCGATGGCAGCCCGTTGTTGTTGCCCGCCTGACACAGCTGAGGGCAGCTTGTCGGCGTGTTCGGTGAGGCCTACCTGGTCCAGCAGCTGTAGCGCTCGCGTGCGCCGCTGGCGCCGCGTGCCATAGTCTGCCAGATCCATAGGCAGCATCACGTTCTCGGCGAGAGAGAGCATCGGCAGCAGCTGAAAGAACTGAAAGACGATGCCCAGGTTGCGCCCCCGCCATACGGCCAACTGGTCTTCGTTGAGATCATGCAGCGGGGCGCCATTGACCCACACCTCGCCCTCAGTCGGGCGGTCAATACCGGTGATCATGTTGAGCAAGGTCGACTTGCCAGAGCCTGACTTGCCGATGACCGCCACGAACTCGCCAGCATCGATCTCGAGACTGACCCCCCTCAGCGCGCAAAAGCTGCCTGCGGCGCTCTGGTAAGTCTTGACCACGTCTTCGAGATCGATCAAAGCGTCTGGCTGTCCGACTGCAGTTTTGCGTGTGGCTTTGCATAGCTTGTTGAACATCATTGGCATCCTTGGAATGGTGTTGTTGCGTGCACATCATCTGGATTGTAGCGGCGAGATCGCTCCCTGGCACCGTGCAGCCGAGCAGAACGAGGGCCGCCCTGTCGACGGGTTGCATCCCTGACCGACTGACCAGGTTGCGTTGATACGGTGTGACTCGCTAGTTTCGACGAGCTGGCGGTTGTGATATCATGGGGCTGTTCTAGGTTCGCCTTTGGGCCAGTCGAGTTCGGTCAGCATGTCACAAACACCGCGGAGTCAGCACGCCGCCATGACCGCCCGTAAACCTCTCGACATCCGCCGGTTGACGCCATTGCAGCTCGGTCTGGCCATTGCCAGCGTGGTGCTGGTGATGGCAGTGGTGGCTCTTTTGATCATGGGCTTTGCCTCTGGCGCCGCGGCAAGGGATGCACTGCGCTCCGGCTATCTCTTTACCGATCTGGGCAACATTCGTCGCGGCACCTACGAGCTCCATCTGGCTACCATCGCGATGCTGACGGGCGGAGACGAGGGCCTGGAGCAGGCGCAGCTTCAGTACGCCCTAGTGTCATCGCAGGTGGAGCAGGCTCAGCGCAGCTCGCCGGAGAGCCCTGTGATCGCCCTGGGCCTGAGCAAACTGCCGCCGATACTGGCCGAGTACGGGGAAGTGATCGAGCAGGTGCGCGCAGATGCTTCTCTCCTGGGACAGGACGAAACCCGCGAGCAGCTCTTGGACAGCGTCGCGCGGCTCGAGCGCATGACCCAGAACCTTTATGACCGCGAAGAGACGCGCTTTTTTCAGCGCGTCAGCGATGGCATTGACGGACAGCGCACCTCTAACCTGCTCCTGCTCATTATGAGTGTGGTAGCCGCAGCTTTTGCGTCTCTGTTGGCGCTCTCACTCAACCACAGCATCGGCTACGAGTTTGAGCGAGCCTACAGCATGCTAGAAACGTTGTTTCGTGCCGACGAGGACCTGCACCGTAACGTGTCCATCGAGCAAGTAGGCGATGCCCTCGTGGCCACTGGCATGGCTGTGCTCAACGCCGACAAGGCAGCGCTATTCACCTGGGACGTCAACCGCGAACGGCTGTTGCCGCGTGTCTGGCGAGGGTTTAGCGCAGCCTTTGCCGATCACAGCTACTCGGTAGCCGACGGCTGCCTGAGCGAGGTTGTCCAGAGTAGCGATCTCGTTGTGGTCGACGACACCCAGCGCGACCGTGACACACTACAGCCACTGACCTCTGAAGAGAACGTGCGCTCGCTGGTGCATGTGCCCATCCGCATTGACGAGCAGAGCTATGGTGTGTTGACTATCTGTTCAGAGCGACCCCGCTCCATCGACCAGGACGAGCGCCGCCTCTTGACGGCGCTTGCCAGACGCGCCGCGTCGGCCATCGAGAACGCGCGCCTCTATGACCTCGCACAGTCGTCTGCAACGCTGCAAGAGCGTCAGCGCCTGGCGCGCGAGCTGCACGATGCCGTGACTCAGACGCTGTTTGCAGCGACGCTAATCGCCGAAGTGTTGCCGCGCATCTGGGAGCGCTCGCCCGAGGCAGGCGCGGCCCGCCTCGATGAGCTGCGAGCTCTAACTCGTGGCGCGTTGGCCGAGATGCGCACCCTTTTGCTCGAGCTGCGGCCGCAGGCGCTGCTCGAGGCCGACATGGGCGAACTGCTCAAGCAGCTGGTCGAGGCCTTTACAGGGCGCTCGCGCATTCCAGTCACACTCGAGGCCGATGAAGAACTGGAGCTGACGCCCGAGGTCAAGGTAGCCTACTATCGCATCGTGCAAGAGGCGCTGAACAACGTCGCCAAACATGCCGGCGCCAGCAGGGCAGCGGTGTCGCTGGCCTATGCTGACGGCTGGCTTGTGCTAAAAGTGACCGATGATGGCAAGGGGTTCGACCCCGCCAGCGTGCCGCCGACCCACCTGGGCCTGGGGATCATGCAGGAACGCGCCCAACAGATTGGGGCTAGATTGTCGATCGATAGTGAGCGCGGCCAAGGAACGCGCGTTGAGGCACGCTGGCAGGGAGCAAAGGAGCAATCTGAATGAGCGAGGTAGAGACGATTCGAGTGTTGCTGGTGGATGACCACACGGTGGTGCGTAGCGGCCTGAGCGCATTCCTGATGGTGCACGACGATCTGGAGCTCGTTGGCGAGGCGGGTAGTGGTCAGGAGGCGGTCGACCAGTGCGAACGCTCGCGGCCCGACGTGGTGTTGATGGATATGATGATGCCCGGCATGGATGGTGCTACGGCCACCCGCGTCATCAGACAGCGCCACCCTGACGTGCAGGTGATCGCCCTGACGAGCTTTAAGGAAGAGGATCTTGTGCACGACGCGCTCGAGGCCGGCGCCATCGGCTATCTCCTCAAGAACGTCACCGCTGCCGAACTCGCCGATGCCATCCGCAAAGCGCACAGAGGCCGCCCCACGCTGTCGCCAGAGGCAACGCAGGCGCTAATCCACGCCACCACCCAACCACCCCCTCTCGGGCATGATCTGACGGCGCGCGAGCGAGAGGTGCTGGCGCTGATGGTGCAGGGAATCAGCAATCCCGAGATCGCTGATCAGTTATTCGTAAGTCGCTCAACGGTCAAGTTCCACGTCAGCAGCATACTGTCCAAGCTAGGCGCAACGACGCGCACTGAGGCCGTGGCGCTGGCATTACAGAACCGTCTGGTGGACCATCAGGCGCGCTGAACCGAGCCTGGTCAGTTGACCAGGCCGCATCTGATCAATGATCGAGGCGTACATCTCGCCGTATGCACGATGCGACATTACGGATGATATGACATCATAGCCTCAGAGCGCTGGCCAAGAGACGCGACGCGCGGCAAGGGAGGCATGAGATGTCATACAGCATGATGGAAGCGTATCAGGTCAAGATGGAGCAGCTTGCCGACGACGTCAAGGCTACTTGTCCGGCCTGTACAACGGCTCGCGGGATCCTGGTCCAGATGGTTGAAGGGGTCCGCAAGATCCTCGCGCAGCGATGCTCGCCGCCGTCCTACAGCGAGCGGCTGCTGAGTGGAACACGCTAGCGCTGGCTAGGATTCTGGCCCCACCCCGGAGCGGCTCGCCTTTGGGCGAGCCGCTCCTTCGCTTTTTCACTGGCGCGCGTTGACGCAGAGAGCGCACGCAGCTAGGATATCGCCACCATGGATGGACGCGCGCTCAAACGTATTCTGTGGCTGCTGCTGGCCTGCGTCAGCGCTGCATTGGCGGTTCCACACGCCTCGAGGGCAGACGGTGGGCTGTGCTTGCCGGTGCTCACCCCTCTTGAGGCGACTGGCTTTGTCGAACTCACGACGCTGGCCGTCGATGTCCAGATCGGCTGTGATGATGACGGCTGTACGCTGACATCGAGTCAACGACTCTGGTTGACCAATACCGATCAGGTAGCGCCCGCCCGCCTGTACATCGGAGCACCTCAAGACTGCCCGGCGCACATCGACTCTGTGACGATGGACGGCGTCGAGATCCAGCCCGAAGGAGATGCCCTCCGCCTCGCCATACCTGCGGGTGCCAACGTCGAGATCACCGCAGCGCTCTCGCTGACGGCGACTGACGCGCCCTTGCTGGTAGCTACTGTGGCCACGGGCCAGTCTGCTCGCTGGGGCAAGCCCGGTGATGTCCGCTTGTCGCTAAAACTAGCCGAGCATGAGCCCGGCGCCTTGATTAGCGTCGAGCCGGCGCCACAGCGCCGTTCCCACGGTGAGCTGATCTGGGACTGGCAGGGGCCGGCAGGCGACGTATCGCTGCAGATGCTCAACCCAACCATCGACGCCGCGCTGCTGCGACCAGAGACGGATACCGCCCACGCCTCGCTCTCGTCTCTGGCGGCCTGGCTGCCCACGCGGCCACAGGGTGACGCTGGCGTTAACCTGACAGCCCGGCTATTGGCGGCCTTGCACCAGAAGGTCGATGCCCGCCCCGACGACGTCACAGCTCATCTGCTGCTTGCCGATACCTACCTGTCGCTGGCAGACCAACAGCCCGAGCAACGGCTCAATCACATGCTGCTGGCCATCGAGCAGCTCGACGAGGCCAGCGCAGCCGCCAAAACCGGTGGAGACCTCGTCACCAGGCTGGCTGATGCCTATTATCAAGCTGCGCTTGCGGCGCACGATGAGGGCGATCCCGCCGGCGCCATTCGCTACCTGAACCACGCGGCCGAAATCGCTCCCAGTCAGCAGATCGCCGATGCGCAGACCGAGTTTGTGATGCGCTGGGGCCTTGATCTGGCGCGCCAGGGCGCGGTGGCCGAGGCCATCGCCCTCCTAGGCGAGGCTGGCCAGCTACCGGCAGCGCAGAATCTGACGCGGTTTGCGCCTCCGTTTGAGCATGCGCAAACCACGGTGACGCTCTATCCAAACGAGCGCCGCGTCAGTTACGATTTGCTGCTGTATGGCCCTGCCCTGACGGCCGCCGACGAGGCCCTCGAGGCTCATCTCGCGGCGGCGCAGAGCGTGCCCGACGTGCAGGCCACGCTAGAGTTGGATGCGGCCTCAAATCGACGTCGCCTGAACGTGGTAGCCTCGTACGCGTCTCCGGCTGAGCTGCTTACCACAGCCGAGCGCCTGGTGCAGGCCTGGCAGGTGCAAGGCGGCTTGCTGTCAGAACTCCTGGCCATGCCCTGGCGAGGGGCAGGCCCAACGCTGAGCCGATCAGTGGCGGCGTGGGGGCAGCAGCTCAGCTATGCCGAGGTAGTAGACTCGAGTGCTTTTCACGAGGCCTGGCAGGTAGACGCTGACTATGCGAACTGGTGGATGATCGAACTGCACGCTCAGGCGCCCGAAGGCGGTGCTGCTGCTGTGGCGCACGAACTGGCATTGTTGGCACTGCGGGATCAAGTATCGCTCTGGGAGACGCTACCCACCAACACCCGCTGGGTCTACACGCTCGCGTTTGACGAGATAGCCGCCCCGCCCCACTGGCTGCTTGGCAGCGGTGAGGTGCGGCCGCTGAGCTACCAACAGACCTGGTACGACTGGGCAGGCATCGGCAGAATGGCAGTCGGCCTGATGATGGCGGCCGCAGCGCTCTTGATCCTGTTTGTCCTGGTTAGTGGCGCCCTCAGGCGGCGACGCAAGCAACGGGCCAACCGCGAGCTCATGCGCTAGGCAACAGAGCTGAACTGGCCAGCCAGGGCCTTTGACATGGCCGCTTCAGTATGCTAACATCAGCTTTGGTAACGCTCATCGTGAGGGGTGGAGGGACCGGCCCGACGAAACCCCGGCAACCTGGGCTCAAAACAAGCCCGAGGTGCCAAGTCCGGCAGGCTTACCAGCCTGAAAGATGAGGGAGCGCCCAGAACTCCCCTTTCGGGGAGCGTTTTTTTGTGGAGAGGTGTCGATAGCGTGACATTCGAGCCTGCGTGGCAAGCGATACTGCTCGACGGCCTGCCCCACGATGAGGCAGAGCCTGCCGTCGAGGCCATTCTGGAGCGCTTTGCAGAGCTACCCAGCTGGCCCCAATTGCCGCGTCGCTCGCCTCTTGAGAACATGTATGCGCTGTATGCAGAGGGCTTTCCTGGGCTGCGTGAGGATGCAGGCGTTTCGTTCGTCGAGCATGGCGCCATCCTCGAGCGCGAGCTAGGAGAACTGCACCTGGCCTATCTCGACAATGACGTAGAGTACGGCCGCATCAGCGCCAGCCATGCCATGGGCCTCGATGCACTGCTGCGACGGCTCGCAGGCAGCAAGCCAAAGGCTATCAAGGGCGAGATTACGGGGCCGGTAAGTTGGTCGCTCACCATGCTCGATGAGCAGCGCCGACCGATCCTCTACGACCGCGTGCTTGAGGGGGCCACGGCGCAGCACCTGCGCCTCAAGGCCGCCTGGCAAGAGCGCGTTCTGCGGCGCGTCGCCGGCGAGACCATCATCATCCTGAACGAGCCCTATATGGCGTCGTTTGGCTCGTCGTTTGTGCCATTTAGCCGAGAGCGTGCCATCTCGCTGTTCAGTGAGGTGTTGGCGGGCATCCAGGGCATCGGCGGCGTCCACTGTTGCGGCGCCACTGACTGGTCAGTAATCCTCGACACTTCTGCACGGCTCATCAGTTGGGATGCATATGACTATATGGCGTCGCTGTTGGCGTACGCCGAGCCGCTGGCCGCGTTTGTCGAGCGAGGCGGCATCCTGTGTTGGGGCATGGTGCCGGCGGGTATGCCTGCGCGCTGGGAGTCGCCCGAGAGCCTTGCAGATCGCATCGAGCAGGGGCTCGATGCGCTGGCCGCGGCGGGCATCGACCGCGAACGAGCGGTGGGCCAGAGCATGGTGTCACCTTCATGTGGCCTCGGCGGGCTCGATATCGAGCTGGCCGAGCTGATCCTCAATCTCACTCGCGATTTAGCGCGCACCATGCAACAAAGATATCCCCCGCAAAGTCAAACCGAACAGGACGAGCGATCGGCGGACGACCCGTCAGCTACAGCGCTAGAGGGAGACGTGGTGTGAGCATTCTTGTTGTCGGTTCTGTCGCTTTTGACACCGTCGAGACGCCCAAGGGCAGGCGCGAACGCACGCTGGGCGGGGCCTGCACCTACTTTGCCACGGCCGCTAGCCTCTATAGTCAGGTGCGAATGGTGGGCGTGGTGGGCGACGACTTTGATGCCGAACACCTCGCATTTTTCGCCTCGCGCGATATCGACACCTCTGGCTTGCAGCATGCGCCTGGTCGCACCTTTTTCTGGTCTGGGCGCTATGGCACCAACATGGACGCTTGCGAGACGCTCGACACACAGCTCAACGTCTTTGCAACGTTTCACCCCGAAATCTCACCGGCATATGCCAACACCGATTACGTCTTTCTCGCCAACATCGACCCTGACCTGCAGATCGAGGTACTCAAGCAGGTGCGCTCGCCGCGCCTCACGGCGCTGGATTCGATGAACTTTTGGATGACATCCAAGCGCGACAGCCTGACACAAGCCATGTCGATGGTCGACCTGGTGTTGCTCAACGAGTCCGAGATCAGGCTCTACTCGCAGCAGCACGACCTACTGCGCGGTGCCGATACGATCCTGTCTCTGGGGCCCAAAGCGTTGATCATCAAGCGAGGCGAGCATGGGGCCATGCTGGTGACCCGAGGCGACAGCGTCGGGGAGCGTTTCTTTATCGTGCCCGCTTTTCCCATCGAGGATGTCGTGGACCCAACCGGTGCTGGCGATACGTTCGCCGCCGGTGTGATAGGTTATCTCGCAGCCACCAACGACCTCTCGCCTCAGGGCCTGCGGCGCGCCGTGGTCCACGGCACGGTGGTGGCCTCGTTTACAGTGCAGGACTTTTCAATCGATAGGCTGCGCCGGCTCGATCGCGAGCAGATCGCAGCGCGCTACAGCGAATTCCGATGCCTGACCTACTTTGATACACTGACGCCTGCCGAGTGCGCCCTCTTCACTGGCGCCCTCTAGACACAAGAGCATCTGAAAGGACAACCCGTGAAGCAATACGACGTCCGAGATTTGAGCCTTGCCGACCAGGGCGCCAGACGCATCGCCTGGGCCGAACGTGAGATGCCTGTCCTGAGGCAGATCCGCGAGCGGCTCGCCAAAGAGCGCCCCTTTGCAGGCGTGCGTATGGCGGCGTGTCTACACGTGACCACCGAGACCGCCAACCTCATGCGCACACTGCAGGATGGCGGAGCCGAAGTCGTACTCTGTGCGTCTAATCCGCTCTCTACGCAGGATGATGTGGCCGCGGCCCTCGTGGCGCGCGACGAGATGCCCGTCTTTGCCATCAAGGGCGAGGATAATGAGACCTACTACCGCCACATCACGGCTGCCATCGACCATCGCCCCAACGTGACCATGGATGACGGCGCCGACGTGGTGTCAATTCTACACGGCGATCGTCGCGAGGCCCTGAGTGATGTCATCGGCGGCACCGAGGAGACCACCACAGGCGTCATCCGACTGCGAGCCCTCGAGGCTGAAGGCAAACTCGAGTACCCCATCGTAGCGGTCAACGACGCTGACACCAAGCATCTGTTCGACAATCGCTACGGCACTGGCCAGAGCACGATCGATGGCATCATCCGCGCCACAAACACGCTGCTCGCCGGTAAGACATTTGTTGTATGCGGCTATGGCTGGTGCAGCCGCGGCATCGCCATGCGTGCCCGTGGCATGGGCGCCAACGTCATCGTCACCGAGGTCGACCCCCTGCGCGCCCTCGAGGCCCTTATGGACGGCTACCGTGTGATGCCAATGCTCCAGGCGGCCACAGAAGCCGACATCGTGGTCACCGCAACGGGCGACGCCCACGTGCTCGACACAGCGCACTTTGAGCGCATGAAGGATGGCGTGCTCATCGCCAACTCGGGCCACTTTAACGTTGAGATCAACCTCGTCGGTCTCGCCGACATGGCCACCGAGGTGCGCTCGGTGCGCGACTTTGTGCAAGAGTATCGCCTGAGCGATGGGAGACGCATCAACGTTCTCGGCGAGGGACGCCTGATCAACCTCGCCGCCGCTGAAGGGCACCCCTCAGCGGTGATGGATATGTCGTTTGCCAACCAAGCCCTGTGCGCCGAGTTCATGATCAAGAACCACGATCGCCTGACCAAGTCGGTCTATTCGGTGCCCCGCGAGATCGATCGGCAGGTCGCCATGCTCAAGCTTCGGGCCATGGGCGTGACTATCGATACGTTGACCGACGCGCAGCAGACCTATCTCACCTCGTGGCAAAGCGGCACCTGATCGCCAGCGCTGCGAGGGATCAACTCTGCCCAGAAAGGAAGTAGGCTGCATGTACAACCTGATGCGCTCGCCGCGGTTCCTCTTCACCTCTGAGTCGGTGTCTGAGGGACACCCTGACAAGGTGTGTGACCTCATCTCTGACGGCGTTCTAGACGCCATCATGGCGCAAGACCCATACGGTCGCGTGGCCTGCGAGACCGCTGTGACCACCGGCCTGGTGCTTGTGCAGGGAGAAATCACCACTGACTGCTATGTCGATGTACCCAAGATCGTCCGCGAGACAATCAACGGTATCGGCTATTGCTGCTCAGACACCGGCTTTGACTGCCAGACCTGCGGCGTCATTACCTCGATTCACGAGCAGTCGCTCGATATCGCCATGGGCGTCGACGCCTCGCAGGAGGCCCGCGCTGGCGGCGATGACACCGATCAGGTGGGCGCCGGCGATCAGGGCATGATGTTTGGCTATGCCTGCAATGAGACGCCCGAGCTGATGCCAATGCCCATCATGCTGGCGCACGGCCTCGTCAAGCAGCTATCTGCTTTGCGCAAAGATGGCACCCTGCCCTATCTGCGGCCCGACGGCAAGTCTCAGGTGACGGTCGAGTATCGCCATGGCAAGCCAGCGCGCATCGACACCGTGGTGCTCGCGGCCCAGCACGACCCGGATGTCTCGGTCGAAAAGCTGCGTCAGGACCTGGCGGAGCTAGTGGTGCGCGGCACCATCCCTGAGCACCTACTCGCTGCGGACACCCGTTATGTCATCAATGGCACCGGCCGTTTTGTGGTCGGCGGACCCATGGGAGACTCTGGCCTCACAGGCCGCAAAATCATCGTTGACACTTACGGCGGCATGGTGCCTCACGGCGGCGGGGCCTTCTCTGGCAAGGACCCCACCAAGGTCGACCGTTCGGGCTCGTATGCCACACGCTGGGTAGCCAAGAACATCGTGGCCGCTGGCCTGGCAGATCGCTGCCAGATCCAGATCGCCTACGTGATCGGCGTCGCTCACCCCGTCTCGATCAATATCGAAACCTTTGGCACCGGCAGTCTCTCCGACGAGCGTCTGGAGAAGATCGTCAGCCAGGTGTTTGATCTGCGCCCTGCGGCGATCATACGAGATCTTGACCTGCGTCGCCCCATCTACCAACCTACTGCAGCCTATGGCCATCTCGGCCGCACCGACATCGACGCCCCCTGGGAGCGTCTCGACCGCGTCGAGGCTCTCCGTCAGGCTGCGGGCCTCTAGGCGATGTGTGACCCGAGGGCCTGCCATGACGGGCCCCCGGGTCGTCTCTGGCATAGCGCTGGTTTCTGCGTCTCAGGCACTTGCCGCCTTGCGAGCGTCTGCTATACTCGCGCTAGACAGCTCTAGCCTGCCAAAGGAGAGTCTATGCGCGTGCTGATCACCGGCATCGGCGGGTTCGCGGGTTCGCACCTCGCCGACCTGCTTGTGGCCGACGATGATTGCGAGATCCTGGGTGTGATCCGTCCAGGCGGCAGTCGCGCCAACATCGCCCATCATGGAGACCGCCTGGAGCTGATCGAGGCCGATCTGACCGATGAGCGGGCCGTGTGCCGTATGCTCGCCCAAGCGCAGCCAGAGCGCATCTACCATCTTGCCGCTCAGGCCTCGGTGGCGGCCTCATGGGCTGATCCGGCAGGCACTCTGCAGGCCAACACGCTGCCGCAGCTATACCTGCTGAGCGCGATGAGCGAGTTGTGCCCTCAAGCGCGTGTTTTGGTAGTCGGCTCTGCTGACGAGTACGGACGCGTGCCGTCCGATGCATTGCCCATCACCGAATCGTGCGCCCTGCAGCCCACCAACCCGTATGCCTTGAGCAAGGTAAACCAAGACCTGATGGCCGGCATGTTCTGCTACAGCCACAGGCTACACATTGTGCGAGTGAGACCGTTCAACCACATTGGCCCACGGCAACGCCCAGGCTTTGTGGTGCCAGACTTTAGTCGGCAGGTAGCGCTCATCGAGGCAGGGCTGCAACCGCCGCTGCTCAAGGTGGGCAATCTGGCAGCTCGCCGTGACTTTTGTGACGTGCGCGACGTGGTGCGTGCCTATCGCCTCGCTCTCGAAGAGGGCGAGAAGGGTGCCGTGTACAACATCTGCCTGGGCACCTCGGTGCCCATCCAGGCGTTGCTCGACAGGTTGCTGGCTTTGGTGCAGGTCGAGATTCAAGTCGAGCGCGACCCTGACCGTATGCGCCCCAGCGACCAGCCTAACGTGGTGGGTAGCGCCGCTCTGCTAAACTATGTGACGGGTTGGCGGCCGATGGTGCCGCTCGCTCAGAGCCTCGAAGACACCCTCGCATACTGGCGTGCCAGGGTGGCCGCCAGGGGCGATGCCGCTTGAAAGGAAACGCTATGCAGAGAACAGCACTAATCACCGGCGTCACTGGCCAGGATGGCTCCTATCTCGCCGAGTTATTGCTCGACGAGGGCTACCGAGTTGTGGGCATGGTGCGACGTGGTAGCTCTCCCAACTATCATCGCATCGAGCACATCATGGATCGGCTTGTCCTCGAGCAGGGCGACTTGCTCGACCAGGTATCTCTCATCCAGATCCTGCGTCGGCACAGGCCGCAAGAGGTCTATAATCTCGCCGCCATGTCGTTCGTGCCCACTTCGTGGGAGCAGCCTGTGCTGACTGCCGAGTTCACGGCGGTGGGCGTCACACGGGTGCTCGACGCGATCCGCATGGTCGATCCCACCATCCGCGTCTACCAGGCCTCGAGCAGCGAGATGTTTGGCAAGGTGCAAGAGGTGCCGCAACGCGAGACGACGCCCTTTTATCCGCGGAGCCCCTATGGGGTGGCCAAAGTCTATGGCCACTGGATCACCATCAACTATCGCGAGAGCTATGACCTGTTTGCGGTGTCGGGCATCTTGTTCAACCACGAGTCGCCCCGCCGCGGCCTCGAATTTGTGACGCGCAAGGTGACCTACAACGCTGCGCGCATCAAGCTGGGGCTACAGGATCGCCTGCCGATGGGCAACCTGGACGCCAAGCGAGACTGGGGCTTTGCCGGCGACTATGTCCGCGCCATGTGGTTGATGCTACAGCAAGACAAGCCAGATGACTTTGTGGTGGCGACGGGCGAGCAGCACTCGGTGCGTGAGCTCCTTGAAGCGGCCTTTGGCCACCTGGGGCTCGACTATCAAGACCATGTGTACACCGACCCACAGTTTCTACGGCCAGCAGATGTATACGAGCTGGTAGGTGACGCCTCAAAAGCCCGACGCGTGCTCGGTTGGGAGCCACAGGTAAGCTTCCACGAGTTGGTAGAGATGATGGTCGAGCATGATCTGAAGATGCTCGAGGAAAAGATCGCTACCGGCAGACCGCCCACCATTGACTAGAGGCCCCATCAAAGCGAGGTGCTTTATGTCCAAGAGACCGATCAAGTTCGGCACCGACGGCTGGCTTGCAGGTATTGCCGACGGCTATACGTTTGAGAGCGTTCGATACTGCGCCCAGGGAACGGCAGACTACCTGCATGCTTCAGGGCTGGCCGCGCGCGGGATGATCGTGGGCTATGACATGCGCTTTCTCTCCGAGGAGTTTGCTCAAGCCGTGGCCGAGGTACTCGCAGGCAACGGGATACCGGTGTTCCTGGCAGATCATGCTGCACCAACGCCAGTGCTGTCGTATAACATCTTGCCGCGACGGGCAGCTGGGGGTATCTGGATCACCGCGAGCCACAACCCTCCTACCGACAGCGGCTACAAGCTGCGCTCTGACTATGGCGGCGCGGCGGCCCCCGAGACGCTCGAGCTCGTCGAGCGGCGCATCGCGGCAGCGCAAGAGAGCGACCGGGTAGAGTACACCGATTTTGACGCCGGCGTGCGACAGGGGCTGATTCAGCTATTCGACCCCGACGGCCCTTACGAAGAGCAACTCGCACGACTGATCGACGTCAACCCCATCAAGCAAGCGGGGCTGCGCATCGTGGCCGACCCGATGTGGGGTGTTGGGCAGGGCTGGTTCACGCGCCTCCTCGGCGGCGGCGCCACTGTCATCAAAGAGATTCACGGCGAGCGCAACCCGCTCTTTCCTGGTATGGTGCGTCCGGAGCCCATCGCCTCGAACCTGGTGGGGCTGCTCGAGGCCATTGAACCGTTTGGCGCCGACGCCGGCCTGGCCAACGATGGCGACGCCGATCGCGTCGGCTTTGCGGACGAGCATGGCCAGTTCGTCAACCAACTGCAGGTGTATGCCCTCCTGGCCTACTATATGCTCGGTGTGCGCGGACTGCGCGGGCCACTGGTGCGCTCGATCAGCAGCACCGTGATGGCGAACAAGCTCGCCGCCCACTATGACGTGCCGGTATACGAGACGGGAGTGGGCTTCAAGTATGTGGCACCCAAAATGATCGAGACCAACGCGCTCATCGGCGGTGAGGAGAGCGGTGGCTTTGCCTTTGCTAACCACATCCCCGAGCGCGACGGCATTCTAGCAGGGCTCTACCTGCTCGACCTGATGGTTCGCACCGGCAAGCGCCCAAGCCAGCTGATCGAGACGCTGTTCGACCTGGTGGGCCCACACTACTATGACCGCGTTGACCGAGAGATGCCTCCAGAGCGCAAGGCCGAGGTGGTCGAGCGTGTAGCGGCGGCAGAGCCCACTCACATCGCCGGTCTCAAAGTCGTTGAGATCGACCGGAGTGACGGCTTTCGCTATGTGCTCGAGGATGGACAGTGGGCCCTGATTCGCTTCTCTGGTACAGAGCCAGTCATTCGCGTGTATTGCGAGGTAACCGCCGAGCAGCGCGTGAGCGCGGTGTTGGCCGAGGGCTTGGCCATCGCCGGCCTCGAGGCCTGAGGCGGCAGGCCGGCGAGACGATGCTCATTGACACACATGCCCATCTGGACGCCGAGCGCTTTGCTCCTGACCGCGACGAGGTAGTTGCACAAGCCAGGGCAGCCGGCGTCCAGACGATCATCACTTGCGGCACTGATCTCGTCAGCTCGCGAGCAACTACAGCCCTCTGTGAGCGCTACCAGGACGTGTATGCGGCCGTGGGCGTGCACCCCCATGCGGCGAGCTCCCTTTTCTCAGGCCAAGCAATCAGCCAGGAAACGTTGGATGAGCTGATCGCTCTCGCCAGCCAGTCAGGCGCGGCAGCCATCGGCGAGATTGGCCTCGACTATCACTATGATCTGAGCCCAAGAGAGGCGCAGCGCGACGCGTTGAGCGCCCAGCTTCAGCTGGCCGTCGAGCTCGACGTGCCCGTCGTGTTGCACTGCCGCGAAGCCGACGACGACCTCATGGCTATCGTGGGGAACGCACCACGCAGTCTACGAGGCGTGCTGCACTGCTTCATGGGAGGCGATACACTGGCACGCTGGGCTCTCGACCGCGGGTTCTATCTCGGCATTGCCGGGCCAATCACCTTCAAACGGATGAATGGCCTGGCCGACGTAGCGCGGCTGGCCCCGCTCAACCGACTTTTGGTTGAGACCGACTGCCCCTACCTGGCTCCGCAACCCCTGCGTGGACGCCGCAATGAGCCTGCCTACGTCGTCTATGTTGCAGAGCGCCTGGCGCAGATCAGAGCCTTGCCGCTGGACGCCCTGGCCGCCGCAACGAGCGCCAACGCCCGGGAGCTCTTTGGTGTCGGCTGAAGGGCGGCCTGATGTCAGCGTCATCATCGTAAGCTGGAATGTGCGCGAGCTTCTCGGCCAGTGCCTGGACTCGCTGCTTGCCCTCTGCGACGGCGGTGACGTTGCCCCTGACGGACTGCTGAGCCTCGGGCAGCGCACTGTCGACGTATGGGTGGTCGACAACGCCTCACGTGATGGGACACTGACCATGCTCGCAGAGCGCTTTCCGTGGGTTCAGGCCATCGACGCTGAGCGCAATCTGGGCTTTACGAGGGGCAACAATCTGGCTCTGCGCCGCTGCTCAGGCCGCTATGTGCTGCTGCTCAACCCTGATACGATTGTGACACGTTCGCCTGGGGGGCCAGACGCCATCTCACTGTTGATCGATCTGGCTGACAGCGCGCCAGATATCGCCGTGGTAGGCCCGCGCCTGGTGTACGGCGACGGCTCGCCGCAGAGCTCACGGCGGCGCTTTCCCTCGCTGATGATGGCTCTCATGGAAAGCACGCCGCTCGAGCGCTTGTTTCCGCGGAACCGCTGGGCGCGTCGCTACCGGATGCAGGACGCACCAGACGATGTGACGCAAGACGTCGACTGGGTGACCGGTGCGTGCATGCTGGTGCAACGCGAGGCCCTCGATGAGGTAGGTGTTTTCGATGAGGGGTACTTTATGTATTCCGAGGAGCTCGACCTCTGTCGGCGACTCCGAGCGGCAGGTTGGCGCATCGTATATGAACCCCGGGCAACTGTGGTACACTACGAAGGTCAGAGCAGCGGACAGGTTCTGGCCCGCAGACAACTGCTCTTTGACAGCAGCAAGGTGCGCTACTTTGAACAGCACGAGGGCCCAACCAAGGCGCGGCTATTGCGTACGAGCCTGCTGGCAGGCTACGCCGCCGAGATCATCATCGAGGGATTCAAATGGTTGTTGGGCCACAAGCGCGCCTTGCGCCGCGAGCGCATGCGGGCCTATAGGGCTCTGTTATGCTCGGGGCTTGACCCCCATCAGGCAAGAGAGGTGACGCCGTGACAAAAGAGTCATTGCGCCTACTGCTCGTCACCGGCGAGTATCCGCCTATGGAAGGCGGTGTGGCTGACTACTCTCACATCATCGGACAGCGTCTGGCAGCGCGCGGCGTCGAGGTTCATGTGCTCACATCGGGTGACGCGGGGCCAAGTGGCGAGCGCGAAGGCATCACAGTGCATGCCGCGATGCCAGACTGGTCGTTTCGCTCATCGTACAAGGCTTTTGGCGAACTGCTCGAGCAGGTCAGGCCCGACGTCATCAACATCCAGTATCAGACAGCGGCTTTTGGCATGCATCCGGCTATCAACCTGCTACCACGCCGTTACGCGCGGTACCCCTTTGTGGTGACTTTCCACGACCTGTTGGTGCCGTATCTGTTCCCCAAGGCCAGCCGTCTGCGTACCTGGGTTAACCATGAGCTGGCACGTAGTGCCGCGGCCGTGATCGTGACCAATGCGCAAGACCGCCACACTTTGGATTCGGTAAGCGGCATTCGCCGCCTGGAGTTGATTCCTATCGGCTCTAACATCACACCTCGCCTGCCAGACGGTTATGACCGCGAGACCTGGCGCCGCCGCTGGGGCGTCAACTCGCGCTCGATGCTGCTGTGCTACTTTGGCTTCTTGAACGAGAGCAAGGGCGGCGAGGAGCTGATCGAGGCGCTCGCCATGGTGCTGGGCCGGCAGATCCCTGCGCACTTGATGATGATCGGTGGGACTGTTGGCGCCTCGGACCCCACCAACCGCCTGTATCTCGAGCGCGTCGAGGCACTGATCCAAGAGCGAGGCCTGCGCGACAACGTCTTTTGGACTGGCTATATGCCCAACGAAGAAGTCTCGGCCGCCTTTCTGAGCTCTGATGCGTGCGTTTTACCGTTTCGTGACGGCGCCTCGTTTCGGCGCGGCAGCCTGATGGCCGCCTTGGCGCATGGTCTGCCTGTGGTCAGCACCATACCGCAAGTGCCCACACCCGAGCTGGTGCCTGATGTCAACGTGCTGCTGGTGCCACCGAATGACGCTGGTGCTCTGGCTGATGCCATCCAGCGGCTCTGGGAAAACCGCGAACTGGCCACACAGATCGGGAGTGGCGCAGAGGAACTGTCGCGCCTGTTCGACTGGGAACCTATCGCTGACCGTATGCTGCGTGTGCTGAGCGACGTCTGTGGCCCGGCGTAGATGGACAGTGCATCGAGGGCTTTTGTGACGGGCGCCGCGCAAGAACGTTCTGGGGGCTTGGCAGACCGCCTCGCTGCAGCTCTATCGGCCGCTAGGCCACACTGGCAACTCGGGTTGGTGTTGCTGGTTGTGATAGCCGCTGCGCTACTCAACGGGGCGCGCTTACCGCTGCTCGAGGGCGCCGAGGAAGCCCCCTTTGTTGCACAAGCGCTGGCCCGCCGGGGAGCTGGCGACGAGCCAGCTTATGCCGCACTGGTGAGTCAGTTCGCCGATCACCGCGTCGTGCACGAATCACCGGCCTATCGCTGGATCGCACAGGCCGCGATTGCGGTGTTTGCTGACGATCCTTCGCCATCTGACGCCATGCGCCCCAATCCGTATCTGAGCACCTATGACCTTTCGGGGACAGCCAATCGCAACACGTTGCTGCATCGGCTTTCGGCTCCTGAGGTGGCGAATGCCGTGCGATTCCTGCGCGCCGTGTCGTTGGTGGCGATATTGGGCGCCACAGTGATCGTCTACGGAATTGCCAACCGCCTCACGAAAGATCGCTCGGTAGCCACGTTGACTGCGGTGGCCATCGGTCTGCTGCCAGCCTCGGTCATTGCGAGCACCACCGCTAACGCTGATGCGCTCGCCGCGTTCACGACGGCAGCCCTGCTAGCGTTGGCAGTGCGCCTTTGGGAGCGGCCGCTCACCTCGTGGCTAACGTCGATCTGGGTGGCGGCGCCAGCGCTCGGGGTGCTAGTCTCACCGGCGGTTGGCGCCATCAGCACGCTGCCGCTCCTAGCTGCCTTGGTCGCGGTGCTCCATACCCGTGGCGCGCACATACGGCGCGAAAGAACCCTGCATCTCCTGTCGGGTATCGGGCTATACCTGCTCATACGCGCTCTTTGCTCACTCCTGACACCCGCTCGCGAGCCGCTGCCCCAACAGGCGGCACAGGTGATCGTTGGGTTACAGGCTGTCAGCCCGCGCCTGGTGGTGACGCGGCTCTCTCAAGGCCTCTGGGGCACCCTGGGATGGCGCAGTATCCCGCTAGACCGCGTGGTCTACACAGTGCTCGATGCTCTAGCGATCATCAGTGCTGGCGGGCTCGGGTTGGCAGTTTTGCGCCGCTGGTGGTCGCCAGCGCAGCAAGAATCACGCCACGGTTGGTGGGTGGTGGGGACATTTGCGTTGGCCAGTGGGCTACGCTACGGGTTACTCCTGTGGCGAGACGATGGGCTGCTTTCAGAAAGCCTATCGGCGCTGACCGTGCCCACGAGTCTGCTGCTGGCAGCTGGTTGGTGTGCCTGGCTGCCATCGCGCGGGCAATGGATGGCCTCGCTGGGGCTCGCCGTGGCGTTGTTCGTTACCGCGTTGGTGTTACCCGCCACCACACAGCGCAGCGCACCTCCTGAGCTGAACCTGGCCTATCTGGCCGACGAAAACGTGGCGCCTGTAGGCATCGAATACGGTGACGATCTGTACCTTGTGGGGTATAGCATTGACCGGGACACTGTGCCCCGCGGACAGACCGTAACGGTGCGATTGGTGTGGCTGGCTCGCAGACGGCCGGCCGTCGACTATACCGTATCGGTGGAGGTGACGGGCAGACAGCGCATGCAGGTGGGCATTGCCAATTCAATGCCCGGCGGCGGCGCATTGCCCACGTCAGACTGGATTCCTGGCCAGATCATTCAAGACGAGATCGTGGTTCCCATCTCGCCGGTCGCGCACACTCCCACAAGAGGCGACATCCGCGTGACGGTCTACAGGGGTGTGCAACGAGACCCTCTGGAGGCCGAGGCACCTAACGGCGCATCGTTGGGTACAAGCCCGGCGGTTGGCGCAATCCGCGTCGTGCCGCCTTATGAGACCCGCTACGAGCCAGCCGCTCCGATGCAGATCGACTGGGGCGAGAGCGTTCGACTCTTTGGATTTGGCGTCAACCCCGTGCAGCCGAGGTTGGGCGACGAGTGGACCATCGACCTCTACTGGGAAGCGCTGCGCCCCATGACAGAAGACTATACCGTGTTCGCTCATCTGGTGAACGCCTACGGGCGTATCCTGGCGCAGACTGACGAGCAGCCTCTACAGGGCGACTACCCCACGAGCCTATGGCGCCAGGGAGAGCAGGTGGTGGACAGGCACGTCATTGCGGTGCCGGAGAGCATGAGCGGTGGCCCCTTTTACCTGCGCATTGGCCTCTATAGCGCCAGCACAGGAGAGCGGCTGATCCACACGGCTTCAGACGGCACGACGAGCGACTACCTGACATTTGGGCCCTTGCTGCCAGAACTGCGATAGAAGAGCCTGACTGCAGCAGCACCCCATCGTCAACGCGAACTGCGCGAGGTGTTGGCTGTTGCTGCGTCCACTCAAATGATAATCGCACTGAGAGATGACGGTCGGGTCAGACGCGAATCACCCCAACAGCCCCACCCCTTCCTGGCCGCGTTGTGCTAAGGCGTCACGAGCGTCTTGAGCGGGCGACGCCTGTTGCCGGTGGATAGTACGACGCAGCTGTCTGGGGCTGGCCGTGTCGCGATAGGCGCCTTATGCGCCCCTTCGATAGCACGCACGGCAACACCGCAACCGTAACTCCGGCCTCGCCTCTTCGTGCATCACCGTCGCTGCAGATCGCCTCCCAGCCTCGCGATCGGCACGTTGCCGCCATGGCTCGTCTCCTGCTCCAGAAGGTCCAGTATCTGCCGTTTCACGTCGGCGGCGCTTGCTGCACCCACCCAAACCTGTGCCAGATACCAGTCACACCCTCCCTCGGTGTTAGTCGTGGTGAGTGTACCAGCTTGACGCTGCTGCCGTCTTGTGACTATAATGGAGTAAATCGCTCTATTATTGGTAAGGACTTGTGCCGCTCGCCATTATTCATTATAATATTGATGTATTTAATCAATAACATGATAGCAGCCACTCTAGGAGGAGCTTGTGAACCAGCGCACCATCTATCTCGACAACGCCGCCGCCACTCGTCTGGATGAGCGCGTGCTGCAAGCCATGATGCCCTACTTTCTCGACACTTTTGCCGTGGCGACCTCGCAGTTTGGTTATTCGCTGGGCATTGAGGCCAAGGAGGCGCTCGAGCGTTCTCGCGCTACCATCGCCACGCGACTGCGCGCCCCGGCCGATAGTATCGTGTTTACATCGGGAGATACTGAAGCCAGCAATATGGCCATCAAAGGCGTCGCCATGGCACTGGGGCATAAAAAGGGGCGGCACATAATCAGCACTGGCATCGAGGACTTTGCGGTGCTTCACAGCGTGCGCAGCCTAGCGCGGCAGGGTTTTGAGGTGACGCGCGTAGCGCTCGATGAGCACGGTCGCGTCGACCTCGAGGCGCTGCGTGCGGCCCTGCGGCCTGATACGATCCTGGTGTCGATCCAGGCAGCTAATCAAGAGATCGGCACACTGCAAGACCTGCAGGCCATAGGAGGCATTACCCGCGAGCATGGCGTGCTACTGCATACCGATGCCAGCCACAGCTTTCCCCGGGTAGAACTCGACGTGACGCAAGTGCCCGTTGATTTGGTTTCGTTAACCGGGCATCTCAGCCATGGCCCACGCGGCATCGGCGCGCTGTACGTGCGCGATGGCACACCGCTCACCAAATGGATGGATGGCGGCTTTCAAGAGGGCAATCGTCGCGGCGGTGTTGAAAACATACCGGGGGCAGTCGGCTTTGCCACGGCAGTAGAACTGGTTACGCCTGAGGAGACGGCGCGTCTGCAAGGTTATCGCGATCGCCTGACAACAAAGCTGCTCGCAATCCCAGAGTCGCGCGTTAACGGCCACTCCGTCGAACGGCTGCCCCATAACGCCAACGTCTCGTTCCGCTATGTAGAGGGTGAGTCGGTGTTGCTGCATCTGGATCTGCGCGGCTTTAGCGTGAGCACGGGCTCGGCGTGCTTTAGCCGTTCGCTTGAGGGCAGCCACGTCATTCTGGGCATCGGTGGCGACCACGAGCGTGCCCATGGTTCGGTGCGGTTTACCTTTGGCCGATACAACAACGATGATGATGTAGATGCCGTGGCAGACGCCATGGCCGATGTGGTTACCAAGCTGCGGGCCATCAGCCCGCTCGGGAAGGAGTAAGGTATGTCAACGCTACCATACAGCGAGATCGTGATGGATCACTTTCGCGACCCGCACAACGTTGGACGGATTGAGGACGCCGATGCCAAATCGGTGGAGGGGAGCCCGGCATGTGGTGACATGGTCGCTGTCTACCTTAAAGTCGATGAGCATGAACAGCGCATCGCCGACATCAAGTTCGAGTCATACGGATGCGCGTCGAACATCGCTACCGGCTCCATCATCACCGATCTGGCCAAGGGCAAGACGCTCGAAGAGGCGCGCAACATCACTTGGCAACAGGCCTCAGACGCTTTGGGCGGCCTGCCCGCCATCAAAGTGCACTGCTCAGTGTTGGCCGTAGACGCCCTGCGCTCGGCCATTCAGAACTATGAAGAGCGACATGGGCTTGTCACAGAGCAGACGCCCACCACACTCGATGAGCTGCGGCGGCGCCTCAAGCATGTGATGAACCCTGCCGTGGGGCTCGATATCGTGCGGACCAAGCTGGTCAGTGAGCTCGCCCTCGACGACGGCGTCGTGCGAGTGGTGCTCGACCTCTCCAGCGATCATCAGTTCGGAAACAACATTCGCGAAGAGATCCTCGAAAGGATCGAGCCGCTCTGGGACGTCCATTCGGTCGACATCGTCTTTGGGAGAGATTGATCATGGCGGAAATTCGCGTTGATGTGCGCGGTGAGACCTGCCCTGTGCCATTGGTCGAGACCCGCAAGGCGTTGCGACGAGCTCAACCGGGCGATGTGCTGGTAATCGCTGGCACCCACCCTGCCTCAAAGAAAGAGATACCGATGGCCGCCGAGGCGCTCGACCTGGAACTGATCGGCGTCGAGGGCGCCGACTCGGACTGGACTATCCGCATCCGTCGTTAGGGGGTGAGCATGTCAGAACGCACCACCATCGTCGTGCAGAGCGGCGATATGGACAAGCTGTATAGCGCGCTCATCATCGCCAATGGCTCACTGGCGATGGGCATGGAGGTCTCATTGTACTTTACGTTCTGGGGCCTTGAACGCCTCAAGAAGGGCGGCCTGGAACGTGGACCGCTCTCCAGGATGCACCTGTTAGGCCTGGGCAAGTGGATGGTCCGGCGCCTGATGAAGGCTGCGCGCGTCGCTTCTCTGGAGCGTTTGATGGCTGACTTTAGGGAGCTGGGAGGCAAGGTGCTGGCGTGCGAGATGACTATGGAGATCATGGGCATCAAGCGCCAAGACCTGCGCGAAGACCTGATCGACGCCTATGGTGCGGTGGGCTCTTACATCGCCGATGCCCGCAAGTCGACAGTGACGCTGTTCATCTAGGAGGTGCGATGTCTATCAACGAATCGCCACGAGGTATTGGAGAGGCCTTTCAGCGAGAAACGAGTTACATGCGAGGCCAGCTGTCAGAGCATCCGCTCGACTGGGCACATCAGCCAGAGCCGCTCAAGCACTATCCCGACACGCCGCGCATTGCCCTCGAGACCCCGCAGCTCAGCGGCGGCACCTCGCTGTGGCAGGCATTGCACGATCGCCGCAGCGTGCGCCGTTACAGCGCCGCATCATTGACGTTGGGCGAGGTGTCGCGTCTATGCTGGGCGGCGCAAGGGGTTACCGAACAGCACGGTAACCACCTCAGGCGCACTGTGCCCTCGGCTGGAGCTCTCTACCCCATCGAGACGTATGTGGTAACCACCCGCGTCGAGGGCATCGAGCAGGGCGTGTATCACTATGCTGTTGGCGAGCACTCTCTTGAGCAGCTCAAGACGGGCGCCTACGCCGAGGCAGTAGCCCACGCTGGGCTCGACCAGGGCATGCTTCGCGAAGCAGCCCTGGTGTTCGTATGGACCGCCATCTTTGAGCGCTCGATCTGGAAGTACGCTCAACGTGCGTATCGCTATGTCTATCTCGATGCAGGGCACATTGCCCAGGCCGTGGCCATGGCAGCTGTTGGCCTGGGGCTAGGGAGTTGCCAGGTGGGTGCGTTGTACGATGACGAGGTCAATGTCCTCATTGGCATCGATGGAGAGCGTGAATCTACGGTTTACATGACGGCCATCGGGCGCCCTGCCTGAGGCCACCGAAAGTCGCTGGCAAGCATAAGGCGAAATGAGGCTGCGATGAGATTGATCGATAGACTCCGAGCCTGTGGGACGATCCGCGAAGGGCCACTGGCCTGCAACCGTTGCGGTGCGGAGTTCACAAAGAGCTGCATGCGCCTGAGCCGCCTCGGAGATCCTGTTTGCCCAAGGTGCGGCAGCGTGGATATCGC
>ENA-UOXR01000443-UOXR01000443.1-bioreactor-metagenome-genome-assembly--contig:-NODE-443-length-51369-cov-31.788830_pt1 | contig 51369 bp, 51 predicted proteins | sample MGYA00238164_ERZ764825 | MGnify/ENA primary metagenome ERZ764825 (study PRJEB28920, sample SAMN05720171) | bioreactor metagenome | isolation source: Anaerobic biogas reactor | place: USA:Washington... | reverse complement strand
ACTGTTAAAGAATTTTGCGGTGACCTTTGAGTAAAGGTCTTCGTCGCTACTTGCGTCGAAGGCTTTTTTGATATCTCCCATGCTGTAGCCGGAGTTTTTGAGCAAAGCCTTGAGAGCGTCGTGGTTGAACATGCACTTAAACTTGCTGAGAGTACTGCTGTTGGAATCGCTACCGCTCTTAAGACCGGCTATCAAGTTTTTGAGCCTATCCTTGCAGCCGGAGGGTTTAAGCAGACTGCCGAGCTTATCCTTCATAGCACCTATAATAGAGGCTATGATGCCGTCGCTGCTGATACCCCCCTGTCCGGACGCGGGTGGGACAGCGCTTATGGTAACAGTGTAGTTTTCACCGTCCCATTTGATCTGGTCGCTTGTGTCGTTGCCGAGAAAAATTTTTGTCATTGCTCTCAGGGGCAGATATGTTGTACCGTTCATAAGTATGACATCGACCTTGTTGCCGCCGGCGTCGGTGGGGATATAGAGATTGTTGTCCACGTAGATGTTTACACCGGTTACAACGGAGTGCGTGCTGTACTTTGCGGTGGCCTTTGAGCTGTCAATCGGCTTGGGGTTGGGGTTTACGACTGTCTTGGTCGCGGATTTTGAAGTTGCTATAACAACGGAACTGTAAAATGTGTTCCAGTCGATGGTAGCGCCGAAAACGCCGGAAACAGCTCTAACCGGCAGATATGTGGTACCATTGTAGATGAAGGGGTTTACGGTGTTGCCATCCACATCGGTGGGTACGAACTGTTTTATATCCGCTTTTCCCTTCGCATCGTAGGTTTTAATATTGATGCGGACACCGGTCGCAATCTCAAGATTTTTGTGTACATAGACGCTTTCGGTCATGCTTGCTGCGTTGGCGGAAGTTCCGATCCCGCCCAGCAGGGACAGGGAGATCACCGACGCCAGACAAAGGGCGACAATTTTGCTGAGTGTATTCTTCTTCACTATTTTTACCTCCCAATATTTCTCCGGACGCATTCCTGATCCGAACCGGTTTCCCGGCGGCATCCTATCCCTTCAAACGGATACCGCCCCCCAGATTTGTTCAGAAACATTCGGACTGTGCAGGATATGCAGGCGCTGGAATACGTCCAATACTTCGATTACGATATCTTTATAGCATCACGCAGTTACGCAAAGGTTACTTTTCAGAAAAAATACTGTAATTTGTCAGACTGTATTTTATCTTTTCGGTTTGCGTGACGTGCCCATTGAGAATATGCAGCTGACGGGAGCAATACAGGGTGATCCCGGCGTCAGTTAAAACAGCAGCCGGGATCATCACGTCACTATATTAACTATTGAAATTAAAAACCGCCGGTGAGCTTTGCTTTGATTTTTTCAAAAAAAACTCCGAAATCACCGGAACTCATATCCGGTATTCCTCCGTATCCCTCACCTATCTCACAGGATGGAAACTTTTTCTTGATTGCTGCAATCAGACTGTGGATATCCATGCAGGGCAGCTTATCCTTTATTTCTTCGAGCTCTTCTGCACTGGGCAGTTTTGCTCCGCCTGAGATATTGCCGAGAGCTGCTTCGGGATCAAAGCCGGAGATAAGTCCCTTGAGAATCTCCTTAAACTGTTCCGGGCTGCAGCTGCCGAAGTAGCTTTTTAGCTTTTCCTTGAAGGCTTCGGCTATTTCGCTTGTGCTGCCTGCGCCAAGCTTCTCCTTGATATCGTCAAGGTCGCAGCCGTGCTCGTCGGCCCACTTTTTGATATAGCTTAGAATTTCGGCGTCAGAAATTCCACAGAGCTTTTCCTTAAATGCCGCAATAACCTTGCTCAGATCGAAGTTTGAGCCGAGCTTTTCCTTCAGCTCTTTAATCTTTTCAAGGAAGCCTTTGGCGTCGAACAGCTTACCGAGCTTTTCCTTTATAAAGTCCTTAATCAACTGTATTATGTCGATATCTTCTATATCACCGGTATCGCCGGAGGGCTCGGCTGGGACGGAGCCGTAGATAACAGCGGTATAGTTTGTGCTGTCCCAGTCTATAGTTGCGCCAAAGAGGTTGGACATGGCCCTGATTGGAAGATAGGTCGTACCGTTCATAAGGATCACGTCGACCTGCTGGTTGCTCACATTTTTAGGGATCCACAGATTGCCGTTAACATATATGTTGACGCCGGTTATTACAGGGACTTGCGTATAATTTGCCGTGATTCTAGAGGTGTCCACATTTGCAGGGTTGGTATTGGTGAGAGTCTTGGGGGTTGTCGGCGAAGTGGTGATGAACACGCTGCTGTAGTAGGTATTCCAATCGATAGTGGCGCCAAATATGCCTGATATAGCTCTAATTGGCAAGTAAGTGGTGCCGTTGCAGATAAAAGGAGTTACGGGGTTGCCGTCAACATCGGTGGGGATAAAGCGCTTTGTGTTTTGTACTAAAATGTATTTGCCGCTGCTGTCCTTTACATATTTGCCGTTACTGTCCTGCTGATAGGAGTAGTTGGTGATGTTGATTCTGACTCCTGTCGCGATTTCGACGTTCTTGTGGACATAGACGCTTTCTGTAAAGTTTGCCGCGCTTGCGAATGTCCCGATTCCACCAAGCAGTGAGATAGACAGTGCCGCCGCCAGACAAATGGCGGTGAGCTTTTTAATGCTGCTCTTTCCTTTCAATTTGAGTAACCTCCTACGATATACAAATTGCTCTCCGGCGCATTTCAGATTTACGCCGATAGTTGCCCATTTATGAGTCCTATATAAACAAAAAGAAACTGCTTTTTGTTCGAATGACAGGCTGAAAGCTCAGTACGGGGTCAAATTGTCCGGGTGTATTCAATACCTCATGCGCGGCCTTGTTGTAATATGCTATTCTGTTTATTCTTCAACATGTGCTTTCTGGCTTTGTTATAGCATGCCGAAGTTACATGACGGTTACGTTTGAAAACACAAAAAGCATTTGAGGCATATCTTTAGGCGGCCTCGGCAGACGGTATAAATAAAAAGCAGCCGCGGAATTTCTTCCGCGACTGCCGCAGTATTTGTTTTAGATGTCACAGTGCGGAGATGACGAACTGTGACCAGCTCTCCAGCTCTTCGCTCATCGCCTTAAGCTCTGAGCGCGAGGCCCAGAAGCCCTCAAGCTTTTCTGTCTCTCGCACGTATACCTCGCCGGAGACATCGAGAGTATAGAAAAGACCGAGATGTACGCTGCCGACCTCATTGCTGTCGTCGTTTATGATTCCGCGGGGCGTGAGCTGCCCATGTTTAGTTATGTAAACTTCCTCTTCGATCTCACGCAGCATTCCGCGGTTTAGTACGTCGCTTCCGTCACCGTCGGCTTCGGGATTGATATGCCCGCCGATGCCGAGGGAGAGGAGACCGTGAAGTCTGCTCTCCCCGCCCTTGTTGAGACGGCGGGTTACGAACACCTTGTCGCCGTTGCAGAGGACGACATAGGGGATTACCTGCTTTTTCGAGGGGTCCTTCTCAGCGTCCGGACGGGGAATAAATTCGTGGTTATTAATAATTATGTCAACTGCTTTGCCGCAGTTTTCCGTAGTGATGCCTCTCTTTGGCAGATACTGTTTTATCAGGTCTCTTTTGACGGTCAATACATTTTCCATGGATGGGCTCCTTTGCTGTTTTCTTGATTTTATCATAGATCCGACAGTAAAAAAACCGTAAAAATAAAAAAGTTTGGCATATTTCCCCCTATAGCGCTGTATATAAAGCCTTGCGGTAAGCTCCGGCGTTTGGTAAAATCGTCTTATCATACAAAAAGGGTGATTGATTTGAAAAAACTGTTTATACCGGGAGACATACTTATGCCCGAAAAAGCGGACTATAGACTCTGGAGCGTAATCGCCTGCGACCAGTATTCCTCACAGCCGGAGTATTGGGACGCTGTGGATAAAAAAGTCGGAGACGCGCCCTCCACTCTCCGCCTGATGCTGCCAGAGGCCTATCTTGAGAGCCGCGACACCGCTGCAGAGACCGAAAAAATCAATCGTACCATGGAAGAGTACCTTGCCGACGGCGTTTTCAAAACCGTGGAGAATTCCTTTATATATGTCGAGCGAGAGCTGACCGTCGGCGAGACCCGGCGCGGTCTCGTGGGGCTTATTGATCTAGAAGAATACGACTACAGCGCCGACTCGGCATCTCCGGTACACGCCACCGAGGGGACCGTGGAGAGCAGACTTCCGGCGCGTGTAAAAGTGCGCGAGGGCGCCTGCCTTGAACTGCCACACATAGTCGTTTTCATAGACGATCCGGAAAACATCGTCTTCGGGGACCTCGATTGCGGAGAGACCCTCTATGATTTTGAGCTTATGGACGGCGGCGGACATATAGTGGGCAAGCGCATATACGGGAAAGCTGCGGAGAGGATCATGTCCGATATGGATATGCTGTCTCGGCCGGAATACCTTGAAAAACGGTACAAATTGAGCGGCAAAGCGCCGGTCATCATAGCCATGGGTGACGGCAACCACAGCCTTGCCACGGCAAAGCTCTGTTGGGAACAGCTCAAGAAGACGCTTTCTCCCGAGGAACGCGATGGCCATCCCGCGCGCTACGGGCTTGCCGAGCTTGTGAACATACACGACAAATCCGTGGTGTTTGAGCCTATACACAGGGTCATTTTTGAGACTGACACGGAGGGCTTCTTTGACGAGGCAAAAAAATACTTTTCAGAGCACAGCGGGGATGGGAAGAACACGCACACGATAAAGCTCAGGTGCGGCGGCGACGGCGAGGACTTAGGCCTTGTGGGGCACACCATCGGCGATGCCATAGCGACGGCGCAGAACTTCTGCCTTGCATACATGAAAAAGCACGGAGGCAGGCTGGACTATATACACGACGACGACACCGCAGAGAAAATGTCCGCGGAGAGCGGCTGCGCGGGGCTTTTACTTCCGCCGATGGACAAGAACGAGCTGTTCCCGTCCATAATGGAGAGCGGCGTGTTTCCCGCGAAGAGCTTTTCGATCGGACCTGCCCGCGACAAGCGGTACTATCTCGAATGCCGCAGGATAAAATAATAGGCTAAAAGTCAACTGCCGGACCCCGACGCAAAACCTGCGTCGGGGTTTTTGCATATCTTCGGGACAAGTCAAATAGATTTAGGGTAAAGAGGCAGGTGGAGCATATGCAGAGCAGACAGGAATACTTAAGGGCGGTAAAACTGCTGCCGCCCTCGCTGCGCGAATACGCTTTGGAGGTATCGGACGAAATAGCCGAGAGAGCGGAGGAGATACGTCTCCGCGCAGGACGGCCTCTATCGTTTGTAGTGGGGGATGAGGAACGGGATACGGCCGAGACCCATGTGCTCAAACCCAGCGAGCTTCAGTTTGTGCTGGAGATAGCTACACGCGCTTCGGCGCACTCCTATGCCGACAGCATAAGGATGGGCTTTGTGACCGCTGAGGGGGGCTGCCGCGTGGGACTGTGCGGTACGGCGATAAGCGATAACGATATGATAACCGGTCTTAGGCGCATTTCTTCGATCTGCATACGAATACCGCGGGAAAAGCGCGGCTGTGCGGACAGTGTATTCGGCCTGCTTTCGGCGGGCGGCTTTGAGTCCGTGCTGATAGTCTCGCCTCCGGGAGGAGGGAAAACTACGATTTTGCGTGAGTTGACGAGGCTTATTTCCGACGGCGGCAAGAGGGTCGCGCTGGTAGATGAGCGCAACGAGGTGGCGGGCTTGCATGAGGGGCTGCCCTGTTTCGATGTCGGCCGAAGAACCGATGTACTGACGGGCGCGCCGAAAGCAGGGGGAGTAATGATGGTGCTCCGCTCCATGGCTCCGCAGATCATCGCGTTTGATGAAATAACCGCTCCCGAGGATGTAGAGGCGGTCTATCTGGCAGCGAACTGCGGGGTGAGGCTTCTTGCGACTGCTCATGCGGACAGCGTTGACGATCTGAAAAGGCGGCCCCTGTACCGCAAAATGCTGGAGGGCGGTATTTTCCGCCGGGTACTGATCATAGAAAACTATGGCGGCAAACGCAAATATACTGTGGAGGAACTCTTATGAAGGTAACCGGAGCTCTGCTTGTAATCGCGGTATTTACGGCTTTTGGCATTATAAAATCGATGAGCCTGTCAGGCAGGGCAAAGTGCCTTAGAGAGGTCATCGACGCCCTGCGCTACATAAGTTCGGAGCTGCAGTCGGCAGCGACGCCTATACCGGAGATTTTTGCGGAGCTGTACAGGCTGTCCGGACCGGAGACAGGACAGATGTTTCTGCGGCTGAAAGAAAACATGGCAAGTCTTTCGGATATGAGTTTCGGGGAGCTGTGGCAGACGGCTCTGCAGGACAGGAGTCTGAACCTCAGCGCCTATCAGCGCGACGAGCTGGGCCGGCTTGGCCTGTACCTCGGCAGATACCCCGCAGGGGAGCAGTGTGCCGCTATTGACGCCTGTATCATGCACCTGGAGTCCGAGCACGAGGCGGCGCTCGGCAGAGCGCGAGAGGGCAGAAAGCTATATACGGGACTGGGTCTGACTACCGGACTGATGTTTGCCGCGGTACTGTTTTGACAGATAAGGGAGGAAAAATGGATATCAGCCTCATTTTTAAAATCGCCGCCGTTGGGATAATCGTTGCAGTTCTCAATATTCTTCTGACGCGCTCGGGCCGGGACGATCAGGCGCTGATGGTGACGCTTGCCGCGCTTGTGGTGGTACTGACGCTTGTGGTGCAGCAGATCAGCGACCTTTTCGACCTCATTAGGAACCTGTTCGGATTATAGCTATGGAAGTCCTTGTAAAAGCTGTCGTAATTGCCATAACAGGGGCGCTGTTTATTCTGCTCATAAAGCGGACAAACCCGGAGATATCCACTCTGCTTTCACTGGCTGTGAGTGCTCTGATAATCGTTCTGGCGCTTCGTGTGTACGACGAGGTGTCCGAAGTCGTGCAGCTTGCAAAGCTCAGCATGAACATTCCAAAGTCCTACACGGAACCGGTGCTGAAGTGTGTCGGTATCGGTATCACCACAAGACTGGGCAGCGATGTCTGCAAAGACGCGGGGCAGAGCGCTGTGGCCTCGTCGGTGGAGATCTGCGGGGCGGTCTGCGCTATTTTTGTAGCGCTGCCGCTTATAAAGACATTCATCAGATTGATAGGTGAGCTTGCATGAAAAAATGGTCTGTGCTGCCGCTGTGCATAGTGACTGCGCTTCTGCTTATGGGCTTTGCCGCTGCTGCGCCCGCGGAGTCGGACGAGGGCGATCTGTCAAAAATTGAAGAGGCCCTGCCCGGAGAGGCGGGCGACATGCTGGAGGGCATCTCCGCAGACGATGCAGGTGCGGGCGAAAAGGGTATAGATGCCATTATAGGGCAGATTAAGGGGAGCGGCGGGATAGTTAAAAACGCAATAAAGTCCGCCGCTGCCATGCTGACAATAGTTCTGCTGTCATCGGTGATAGCCTCGCCGCTGGAAGATGGCGGCGTAAAGGAGGCTGTGCTTCTTATCTCTGTTGTGGCCGTTGCGGCGATAGCCGTAGACAGTGTGAACTCGTTTATCGGGCTGGGGATAGAGGTCTTAAACAGCCTTTCCGATTTCTCAAAAGTCCTGCTGCCGACCATGTGCTCTGCCGCCATAAGCTCCGGCGCTGTAAGCTCGGCCGCGGCAAAGTATGCGGCGACCGCGCTTTTTATGGATGTGCTTATGACCGTTGGCATCAGAGTCGTCATGCCCATGGTTATGCTATACCTAACGGCTGTTATGGCCGGCGCGGCACTTGGAAGGGAGTCGCTCTCAAACATAGCAAAGCTTCTGAAATGGCTGTGCACAACAGCGCTGACGCTCCTGGTGACCGCCTTTACCTTATATCTCAGCGTTACGGGAATAATCACCGGGAAAAGTGATGAGATGGCTGTAAAGATAACGAAATCCGCGATAGGGACACTCCTGCCTGTGGTCGGCGAGGTGGTCTCCTCGGCGGCGGAGACCATTGTGGCGGGAGCCGGTATTCTAAGGAACTCCATAGGCGTGTTCGGAATGATAGGCGTCGCCGCTGTATGTGTCACTCCGATTCTGACTCTCGGAGCACACTATCTGGTCTTCAAAGGCACGGCGGCGCTGTCACTGGCCCTGACCGACAAACGTATTGCCGACCTCATCGAAGGAGTGGGGGTTGCTTTCGGAATGGTTCTGGCACTGGTGGGCGCGGCGGGGGCGATGCTGTTCATCTCTCTTATCTCCAGTATGAAGGCGGTGACGGGATGAGCGGCTTTGTGGGAGACTGGATACGCTCGATCGCGGCTGCGGCGCTCATTGCGGGTATGGCCATGGCGCTCTGCCCCAAGGGCAAGGTACAGCGCGTTCTTAGAGCAATATGCGGCCTGCTTCTGATAATAGCTATAATGTCGCCGCTGACAGGCAAAGACTCCGGAAGTATTTCAATAGACCTGGCGGAGTACCGTGCAAAGGCAAATGAGATCACCGCCGCCGCCGGGGAAAAGGACATGAATTTGAGCCGCGGTATCATAGAGCGGGAGTTTGAGGAATATATATTGGACAAAGCAAGCGAAACAGGTGTTTTTCTGGAAAGCGCCGATGTGACGATGAACTGGGATGAGAACGGTTACTGGTACCCCTGTGAGGTCACGCTCGTCGGAGAGCTGAGCACAGGAGACAGAAACAGACTCTCGGCCGTAATAGAGTCTGAGCTGGGAATACCTACAGACAGGCAGAACTGGAGCGGATATGAAGGTGATTGACGGCGGGAAAATGAGAATAGCGGAAACGTTGGGCAAAAATAAACTCCTTCTGCTGGCCCTTGCTGCGGGGCTCGTTCTGCTGCTTGTCCCTTTTGGAAGCGGCAAGGAAGAGAAGAGTGAGACAGATCTTTCTGCGCCTGTGTTTTCTCTCAAGGATGAGGAAGCGCGGCTCAAAGAGCAGCTAGAAAAAATCAGTGGAGCGGGGCGCGTGTCTGTTTTGCTCTCAGTGGGCGGGAGCGCTTCGCGCGAGCTGGCGCAAAGCGGCGATGAAACCCTGGTCGTGTCCTCAGGCAGCGGAAAAGGGGAAGAGGTGGTCGTGCTTTATTATGTAAACCCAGAGTATACGGGCGCGGTTATAGTCTGCGACGGCGCGTCGTCCTCGTCGGTCAGGCTTGAGATCACACGCGCGGTGGCGTCGTTCACAGGTCTCAGCACGGATAAGATCCGGGTCATCCAAATGGTATAAAAAATGGAGGTAGCAAATTGAGCAAGAAGAAGCGCAACATTATGATAGCGGCTGTGGTGCTGTGCGTTTGCGCGGCGGTATATCTGAACTGGTCATACAACCATCAGGGCTATGACGAGAGCGCCGTTGCGGACGCAAGCCTCTCCGATGCCAAGTCGGCGGAGGAGACGGCCGTGAACAAGGCTGACGACTACATAGCCGAGTATTTTGCACAGGCGAGACTGACGAGGCAGCAGTCCAGGGACGAGGCGATGGAGCTTCTGGAGCAGGCGGCGTCGTCGGAGACCGCGTCAAAGGAGACAATAGACGGAGCGATGAACTCCATAGCGGCAATGGCGACCTACTCCATGCAGGAGACGCAGATTGAAAACCTGATACTGGCAAAGGGCTTTAAGGACTGTGTAGCATTTATGAGTGCGGACGGCATAACGCTTGCGGTGCCGTCGCCCGCCGAGGGGCTCTCCGCCACGGATGTGGCGAAAATAACCGACACCATACTGTCCGAAACAAGCTATACGGCTTCACAACTCAGGATAATTGAAGTAAAGCCAAAGGGAGCCGATGAAGGCGGAAACGCTGTAAAGGAGGCTGAGGAAGGCGGAAACGCTGTGAAGGAGGCCGAACAAGGCGGAAACGCGGTGAAGGAGAGTGCCCAGCCGAAAGCTCAGGGGGCCGGTGTCCCCGAGACGGAAACTTCCCTGAATGATGAGTTGACAGAGTAATTTGCGATTGCATGTAATTTTGCTTTATTTTTTTGAAAGACTGTGGTAGAATAACTAATATATGAACTTTGCAAATATACCGACAGACAGCAAGGAGGTACCACAATGGCTGATAACTATATAACCACAGTCACCGACAGGGGCGATATCTCTATTTCCGAGGATGTTATCGCGGGTCTTGTAGGGGCCGCAATCACCGAGGTGGACGGAGTTGCAGGAGTATCCAACACCGTCGGGAGCGACATTCTCGACCTCATTGGAAAGAGAACGCTCTCCAAGGGGGTCAAAGTCAGCAAGGAAGACGAAACCGTTATTGTCGATGTTCTTATAATGGTCAACTATGGCTGCGTCGTTACAGAAGTCGCCAAAAATGTTCAGGCTGCAGTGTCCAACGCGCTTGAGGCCATGTCGGGCATAACGCCGGTTGTAAATGTCCATGTCAGCGGAGTTTCGTTCCGCACGCCGGCCGACAAATAAGCGAACTACGAAAAGCGGAGAAAAGATCTCCGCTTTCGTTTTGTATCCACAGATACGGGGGAAAAACACATGACCAGAACCGTGGCGAGAGAGATAGCCGTCCAGATTGTTTTCGCGCTTTCCCAGACCGGGGAATCGGCAGAAGAGGCTCTGGAGAGATTTTTTGACGAGGAATACTATGCCTCCCTTTCGGAGGAGAACGAGCTGTATTCCGACTACCCTTCGAAAAAGCAGCTCGACTACATCGGCAGGATAGTTCGCGGCACAGCCGAGCATCAGGCGGATTTGGACAAGCTGATTGAAAAATACTCAAAGGGATGGAAGCTGAGGCGCATTTCACGTATTGCCTCGTCCATAATGCGGACGGCCATGTACGAAGTCCTGTATATGGACGATGTTCCGGACAGCGTCGCCATAAACGAAGCTGTGGAGCTTGCCAAGGGCTATGAGGAGCAGGAGACCATCTCTTTCATAAACGGAATACTCGGCAGCTTCATGCGCGAAGAACGCGGCGAAAAGGCTTCGGAGGAAAACTCCCCGGAGGAAGAGCAGTAATATGGACAGCAGAGTATTATCCGTTACCGAACTCAATAACCACATAAAGACAATGCTGGATGGAGACAGCCTGCTTGCGGGAATTGCCGTGTTCGGTGAGCTGTCCAACTACAAGATATATCCCTCAGGACACCACTACTTTACGCTCAAGGACGCGGAGAGCTCGCTCCGGTGTGTTATGTTCAAAGGCAGCGCCTCAAAGCTCCGCTTCACGCCGGAAAACGGGATGAGCGTTACGGCTGTGGGCAGAGTTACGGTATATCCGCGCGACGGGGCATATCAGCTCTACTGCAGCGACCTTATGCCCGAGGGTATGGGCGCCCTGCATGTGGCCTTTGAGCAGCTGAAGGACAAGCTCTCAAAAGAAGGACTTTTCGATCCGGCGCACAAAAAGCCTATCCCTCGCTATCCCGACACGATAGCTGTCGTAACCTCTTCGGCGGGTGCGGCGGTCAGAGACATCATACGGGTCCTCGGCAAGCGCTGGCCCATGTCCAAGGTCGTTGTTCTGCCTGTTCGTGTCCAGGGTGAGGAGGCTCCGCCGGAAATAGCCGGCGCAATACGCTATGCCAACAAATATCAGGTCGGAGACCTCATCATTACGGGACGCGGCGGAGGCTCAATAGAGGACCTCTGGGCGTTCAACGATGAGAGGGTGGCAAGGGCCATCTATGAGTCCGATATACCGGTTATCTCGGCCGTGGGGCACGAGCCGGACATAACGATTTCGGACTATGTGGCAGATCTCCGCGCGGCGACCCCGTCCAACGCGGCTGAGCTTGCCGTGCCAGACCAGAGTGAGCTGCGAGAGAGCCTCTATGCCTTCCGGATCAGGACGGGCCAGGCGATGGGGAAAAAGCTGTCGCAGCTAAAGGCGCGTATTGAAGACCTATCGTCCCGGCGCGTTATGCAGGCGCCGACGGCATACGTTGATCAGAAACGTATGGAGCTGGACAGAAGCGCTATTGCGCTCTCTTCAAGCTACGAGCGGCTGCTCTCTGAGAAAAAGCATGAATTTGTCCGTCTCACCGCCTCTCTGGAGGCGCTTAGCCCTCTGAAGGTTTTAAGCCGCGGCTATTCGGTCGTCACCGACGCCGGGGGCAGAACGCTGAGCGATTCGGCAAGTGCAAATATCGGCGACAGTGTGAAGGTCAGCCTCAGCAAAGGCGCGCTCATGTGTCGGGTGGATGAAGTGATTATCGGAGGTAACTGAAATGGCAGAGAAAAAACTCAGCTTTGAGATGTCCATGGAGAGGCTTGATGCGATTGTAAAGCAGCTTGAGAAGGGCGAAGCTCCGCTTTCCGAATCTCTGAAGCTGTTTGAGGAGGGGACGGCACTCATTGCCGCCTGTACAAAGATGCTTGACGAGGCGGAGCAAAAGGTCGTTAAGCTCCGCAAGAGCGCGGACGGTACGCCCGAGGAGCTCCCCTTTGGAGAGGAATAGGCGTGAACGAGAGATACCACGAGTATAAACGCATAATAGAGAAGTATCTGTCGGAGTATTTTGACGTCTCGTGCAAGGCTCCTGCCTTACTTCTGGATTCTATGCGCTACAGTCTGCTTTCAGGCGGAAAGCGGATACGCCCCGTGCTGACTCTGGAATTCTGCCGTATTTCCGGCGGAAATCCGGACGACGCTCTGCCCGTAGCCTGCGGTGTTGAGATGCTGCACACCTACTCTCTCATACACGACGATCTGCCCTGTATGGACAATGACGCCCTGCGCCGCGGCATGCCAACCAACCACAAGGTATACGGCGAGACCACAGCGGTCCTGGCCGGGGATGCCCTCCAGGCTGAGGCGTTCCGCTCGATACTGTTGAGCGGTCTGCCGGCGGAAAAGCGCGCCGAGTGCGCAAGGATATTGGCGGACGCGGCGGGTGTAGACGGCATCTGCGGCGGCCAGTATCTGGATATGCTGGGTGAGGACTGCCGCCTTTCCGAGACGGAGCTGCGCCTAATGTGCGAGAAAAAGACCGCGTCGATGATCTCCGCCGCCTGTATGATGGGCGCCGTTGTGGGAGGAGCAGACGACAGGCAGATTTCTGCCGCTGAGGGCTTCGGCAGGAACATAGGTCTCGCCTTCCAGATCCGTGACGACATCCTAGACGTGTGCGGGGCTGACGCCGAGCTGGGCAAGCCTGTCGGTTCCGACGTCCGCGAGGGGAAGAATACCTTCATGGGCTTCTATGGACGCGAGCGCTGCGAGCAGATGATCGCGGAACTGACCGACAGTGCCCGGAAGACCGCTGCAGCGGCCTTTTCCGATTCGGAATTTATTCTCGAATTGGCAGATGAGCTTATGAAAAGATATAGCTGAAATATTCATTTTGAGTGAATATTTTTATCCGAAACCGCCTGTTTACTCTTGATATAACGGGCGGCTTTTGTTATTATTAGTGGGCATACACTTATCAAAGAGGTATAAAATTTTGGATATTTTGAGTTCTATATCATCTCCGGCCGATGTGAGGGCGCTGGACAGACAGCGTCTGGATGAGCTCTGTGCGGAGATAAGAGCTTTTCTTATAGAAAACGTTGCGAAGACCGGCGGCCATCTTGCCAGCAACCTCGGGGTCGTTGAGCTTACGCTTGCAATTCACAGAGTTTATGATACGTCAAAAGACCGCGTAGTTTTCGATGTGGGGCATCAGTGCTATGTTCACAAGCTGCTGACCGGCAGGATGGACGCTTTTCCGACACTGCGCTGTATAGGCGGGCTCTCAGGCTATCCGAAGCCTTCGGAGAGCATACACGACGCCGCTGTTGCAGGCCACGCATCCAGTTCTATATCCGTTGCCCTCGGTATGGCGCGTGCGAGAACAATCATGCACGAGGATTACAGTGTAGCTGCCCTTATCGGAGACGGAGCCATGACGGGCGGTCTGGCATTTGAGGGCATGTGCAGCTGCGCCGCGTCCGGTGAGCCGATGGTAATAATCCTGAACGACAACGGTATGGCGATAGACGGAAATGTGGGTGGTATGGCGTCCCTGCTGTCAAAGCTGCACCTTAAACCCAAATACATCGACTTTAAGCGCAGATACCGTAAGACCGTCGGGAAAATAGAGCCGCTGTACAACTTCAACCACAGTATAAAGGAGTGGTTTAAGAAAAGGCTGCTGCCGCACAGCATGTTTGAGGACATGGGGTTTATGTATTTGGGCCCGGTTGACGGGCACGACATCATACAGCTTGAGGCTGTCCTCGCATGGGCAAAGGAGCAGAACCGCCCTACGCTCGTACATGTTGTCACCCAGAAGGGCAGAGGCTATTCTTTTGCTGAGGATAACCCGGAGGTCTACCACGGAGTGGACGCCTTCGATTCCGACACGGGTATTAATATGGGCGAGCACAAGTGTTTTTCCTGCGCAATGGGGGACGATCTGTGTGAGCTTGCTGAAAATGACAAAAACATATGCGCCATAACGGCGGCGATGTGCTCGGGAACCGGGCTTAATAAATTTGCCGAGAGATTCGGCGACAGGTTTTTTGACGTGGGAATCACAGAGGGCAACGCCGTCGCAATGGCGGCGGGAATGGCAAAGCAGGGCTTGGTCCCTGTTTTCGCGGTGTATTCCACCTTCCTGCAGCGCAGCTATGACATGCTTATCCACGATGTGTCGCTCTCGCATCTGCACGTCGTCCTCGCGGTGGACCGCGCCGGCATCGTCGGCAGGGACGGAGCCACACATCAGGGGGTCTTCGACGTCGCATATCTGAGCTCTGTGCCGAACATGACAATCCTCTGCCCGTCAAGCTATGCCGAGCTCAAGGATATGCTGGGTTTTGCCGTATACGGCGTAAGCGGACCTGTGGCGGTCCGCTACCCCAGAGGAACGGAGGGCGAATATAAGGCCAGTGCGGGGACTGCCCCAGCCTGCGTCATCCGCGAGGGGGCGGATATCACATTGGTAACATACGGCATCCTGCTCAACAACGTACTTGAGGCCGCACGTATTCTTGAAGACAAGGGCATCTCCTCCGAGATCATTAAGCTTAACCAGATTAACCCTTTAGACTGTGATACTGTACTCATATCCGCCCGGAAGACAGGCAGACTTCTAACTGTTGAGGATGTGTGCGCCCGCGGCAGCGTCGGTATGAGGCTTCTCGCGGCTGCTGCGGCTCAGGGCGTTGCGCTTAAAGGCTCCGCAGCGCTAAATTTGGGCGAGGGGATAGTCCCCCATGGCAGCGCCGGGGAGCTTGAGCGGCTGTGTGGAATAGACGCGAGGTCTATTGCGGATACTGCTTTCAGTCTTATAGAGGGAAAGGCGGATGTGTGATGAAAAAAATCCGTCTGGACCAGCTTGTTTTTGAGAGAGGACTTGCGGAGAGCCGCGAACGCGCAAAAACCTCTGTTATGGCTGGCCTTGTGTTTGTAAACGGGCGGCGCGCGTACAAGCCCGGCACCCCGGTTTCCGAAGACGCTGCTGTCGAGGTAAAGGGCGAGGCTATTCCCTATGTGAGCCGCGGCGGCCTGAAGCTGGAAAAGGCGCTCAGTGTATTCGGGGCGGATGTTACGGGCCTGGTCTGTATAGACTGCGGGGCGTCCACCGGAGGCTTTACCGACGTGCTTCTGAAAAACGGAGCAAGACTTGTATACGCCGTCGATGTGGGCTACGGTCAGCTTGCGTGGAGCCTGCGCTCAGACGACAGGGTGCGCTGCATGGAGCGCACGAATATACGCTATGTCACGCCGGATATGCTGCCGGAGACGCCGTCTTTTGCCGTCATGGACCTCTCGTTTATCTCTGTTCGCATGGTTCTGCCGGTAGTGAGGGAGCTTATAGCGGAAGATGCCCGTGTTATCTGTCTTATAAAACCCCAGTTCGAAGCGGGGCGTGAAAAGGTGGGCAAAAAGGGCGTTGTCCGAGAAAAAAGCACACATCTGGAAGTCATAAACGAATTTCTCGCATTTGCGCCCACAGCGGGCTTTACTGTACTCGGCCTGGAGTATTCGCCCATTCGCGGGCCCGAGGGCAATATAGAGTATCTCGCATATTTGCAAAAGGGCGAAAACGCACCGGCCGTTATAGACGCAGCCTCGGTTGTGGAGGCCTCGCATAACGAGCTCGAAAAATGACCGCGGTGCCGATAGGGGGGTAATCCTATGCCTGCAGACAAGAAAAGAATCGTACTGTGTCCCAATACGGGGCGGGACCCGGATTTCGCCTTTACCCGGAAGACAAAAGCACTGCTTGAGAGCGCGGGTTACGAGGTTATAGTTTCTCCCGTCTGCCGCACTCGGGACGAATTTGACGCTCTGAAAGACGAACGCTTCCTCTCGGCTGAAGAGGCGGCGGAGAACGCGGGCCTGATGGTCACTCTCGGCGGGGACGGTACTATCCTCAAGGTGGCGAGGGCGACGATGAAGCACCCGGTACCGATAATCGGCATAAACCTCGGACACAGGGGATTTATGGCGGAGCTTGAACCGGGCGACTCGGAGCTTTTGCTTAAGGCCGCCGCAGGGGACTACACCACCATAGAGCGCATGATGCTGGATGTTGAGCTTGTCCGCGGCGGCGAGGCCGTGTATTTTGACAGCGCCCTGAACGATGCCGTTGTCAGCGGCGCTGCGACAGCCATATGGGTCTCCGCCTATGGAGACGGCTCAAAGATAACCGAGTATCTCGGCGACGGAATAATAATAGCGACGCCCACTGGATCGACGGCCTATTCGCTCTCTGCGGGCGGGCCGCTCGTCGAGCCAACGGCGGAGAACATCATCATAACTCCGATATGCGCCCATCTCATCACGGCAAAACCCTTCGTTTTAACTTCGGACAGACATGTCACAGTGACGGCCCACAAAAACAATGAAAAGCAATACTGGCTGTCGGTGGACGGCGGCAAGCCCATAATTATGCGGGACAACGACGAACTGCACGTCACAAAATCGCGCCACACGACGCTTATGGCGCACGTTTCCGACAAGAGCTTCTATGATATCGCATTTGAAAAACTGGGAGGTTAGCAATGAAATCTGCAAGACAGAAGAAAATTCTTGAGATAATAGCCGCCAAGGATGTGGAAACTCAAAATCAGCTGATTGAGGAGCTTGCCGCCCATGGCATCAAGAGCACCCAAGCAACGCTTTCGCGCGACATTAAGGAGCTTCGCCTTATGAAGGAGCTCACCGGTACGGGCAGGTACCGCTATGTCGCGTCGGGACGCGACGAGTTCACGGATTTTGACCAGCGCATAAAAACTATTTTTCGCGAGTGCGTGACGGAATATGCCACTGCCCAGAACATCCTTGTGCTCAAGACGCTGCCCGGGCTGGCGCCAGCCGCCTGCTCCGCACTGGACGCCATGGAGATAAGCGGCCTCGTCGGGACCCTTGCGGGCGACGATACCGCCTTCATAGCGATGAAGGACAACGAGACAGCGGAGCAGTTTGAGAGAGAGATCGAAAAGCTATTGTAGTTGTTTTGTGGGAGGGAAAAGACTATGCTTCAGGACCTCCATATTGAAAATATAGCAGTCATTGAACGGGCGGATATATCCTTCACACCGGGGCTTAACGTTCTGACAGGAGAGACCGGCGCGGGCAAGTCCATAATCATAGACGCGCTGCAGTCCGTACTGGGCGCGCGCACTAGCAGGGATCTGGTCCGAACCGGAGCCGACAAGGCCGTTGTGACCGCCGTGTTTGCTACCGATAGGGTTGACGAGTGGCTGAAAGAGAACGACATAGACCCCGAAGATGAGCTGATTTTGCAGCGCAGAGTTACCGGGGACGGGAAGTCGTCGTCCCGCGTAAACGGTATTCCGATGACCGCGACGCAGCTCAGGGAGCTGGCCTCCGGGCTTCTGGACATACACGGTCAGAACGACGGCCGCCAGCTGGCCGACGAGACGCGGCACAGAAAATATCTCGACAGCTACGGCGACTACGGCGAAGCTCTCGAGGCGTATAGAGATGCCTATACACAGTACAGGGCAACTAAAAAGAATATAGACCGGCTGACCATTGACGAGGCCGAAAAAGAACGTCTGACAGATAACCTGCGGCTCATGGTCTCAGAGCTCGAAGACGCCGGGCTGCGCGAGGGCGAGGAGGAGGAGCTCTCCTCAAGGCGCGAGCTTTTGAGGAACTCCGAGAAGCTCACGCAGGCTCTGGACAGCGCGTATGAACTGCTCTACGGCGGCGACGACAACGCCGTGTCTCTGGCGGAAAACGCAGCGGCAGATGCGGAGCGCGCCGCCAGGTACAGCGCGGGATTGGCGGGTGTGCAGAAGACCATAACAGATGCGGCCTTCATGCTCCGCGACTCGGCGGAAACACTGCGCGACTTTAGACGGAGCCTAGACTTCTCCCCTGAGGAGTATGACAGGCTGGAAGGCCGTCTGGCGCTTTTGAAGCGACTCGAAAGGAAATACGGGGCGGGCGGGGCGGAGCTGATCGGAAAGCTGCAGAACGCCCGCAACCGACTCGACGAGATGGAGTTTTCCGACGAAGCTCTGCGTAAGCTTACGGAGAAGCTGAAGGCGCAGAGAGATGCCGTCGTCGCCGCGGGTGAAAAGCTAAGCGCCGCAAGGCTTGAAGCGGCAGGGAGGCTTGAGCGGCAGATCGTCGCCGAACTCTCGGCGCTTTCTATGCCTGCGGTCAGCTTTGTGGTTGACATAACACCGATAGAGAATATTGACAGTTTTGATTCCACAGGTGCTGATGAAATAAGGTTTCTAATGTCCGCCAACAGGGGCGAAAAGCCCGGTCCCATAAGCAAAATTGCCTCAGGAGGCGAGCTTTCGCGTATAATGCTGGCAATGAAAAATGTCTTCTCGCAGAGGGACGAGGTCGAGACGCTTGTCTTCGACGAGGTCGACGCGGGTGTTTCGGGGGTGGCTGCCCAGCGTGTAGGAGAAAAGCTGGCGGAGCTCTCACGCCACAAGCAGGTGCTGTGCGTAACGCACCTTCCGCAGATAGCGGCCATGGCCGATACGCATTTCCTCATAGAAAAATCCGAGAGGGGAGAGCGTACGTATACGGAAGTCTCAGAGCTTGACCGCGAGGGCAGAATGCGCGAGTTGGCAAGGCTACATGGAGGCGACAACATCTCGGAGACGACGCTGAAGTCCGCCGAAGAGCAGCTCTGTGCGGCTGAAAAATTCAAAAAAATGTAATACTTATTCGAGAGGACAGTCTGTTTTGCGTGAGCGGACAGCCTTGACGAGATGACTGCAAAGTAGTATAAACCCAAGTAGTATATTGAGAGGAAGACAAAAATGAAAATTTACGAAGAGCTGAAGGCCCGCGGACTCATTGCACAGGTCACAAACGAGGAGGAGGTCTCCAGACTGGTCAACGAGGGCAAGGCGACTTTTTATATAGGCTTTGACCCGACCGCAGACAGCCTGCATGTAGGTCACTTTATGGCGCTCTGTCTCATGAAGCGCCTGCAGCAGGCCGGAAACCGCCCGATAGCGCTTATCGGCGGGGGTACGGGCATGATAGGCGACCCTTCAGGGCGCACTGATCTGCGCAAGATGATGACCACAGAGACTATTCAGCACAACTGCGACTGCTTCAAGAAACAGATGAGCAAATTTATTGACTTCTCCGAGGGCAAGGCGCTCATGGTCAACAACGCCGACTGGCTGCTTGAGCTCAACTATATAGATTTCCTGCGCGAATTCGGCGCCTGCTTCTCCGTAAACAATATGCTGCGCGCCGAGTGCTACAAGCAGCGTATGGAAAAGGGGCTGTCGTTCCTCGAATTCAACTACATGATAATGCAGAGCTATGACTTTTATGAGCTTTACAAGCGCTACGGCTGCAACCTTCAGTTCGGAGGCGACGACCAGTGGAGCAACATGCTCGGCGGTACTGAACTGATCCGCCGCAAGCTGGGCAAGGACGCGCATGCCATGACGATTACCCTGCTTTTAAATTCCGAGGGAAAGAAGATGGGAAAGACCCAGTCAGGAGCCGTCTGGCTTGACCCTGACAAGACCAGCCCATACGACTTCTACCAGTACTGGCGCAACGTCGGGGATGAGGATGTTCTCAAGTGCCTGCGCATGCTGACTTTCCTGCCCCTAGAGCAGATAGACGAGATGGACAAGTGGGAGGGCAGTCAGCTCAACACCGCCAAGGAGATACTTGCGTATGAGCTTACAAAGCTCGTCCACAGCGAGGAGGAGGCGGAGAAGGCACAGAAGGCTGCAAGAGCCCTGTTCTCAGGCGGAGGCGACAGCAGCAGCATCCCGACCACCGAGCTCTCCGAGGGGGACTTGTCCGACGGAACAATTGATATTCTCACCGTACTCGTAAAGAGCGGTCTGTGCCCCTCAAAGTCCGAGGCGAGACGCGCGGTCCAGCAGGGAGGAGTCGAGGCGGACGGAGAAAAAGTCCCCTCCATCGACAAATACTTCACGTCTGATGAGCTGAAGGGAGAGGGAGTAGTCATAAGACGGGGTAAGAAGAACTATAACAGAGTGACCCTCGCATGAAAATGCTTTTAATGATGTGTTAGACATGGTATAATGACCTTGAACTGATGTTTTAAGGTCATTATGCTTTTTTACAAACATCAGTGACCCCGATAAAGCAGCTCTCTGACCGATGCACTCAATTTGAAACTGTAACGTTTGGAGCTTATATAACTCTGCTGATTTATAGCGTAAAGCTGATCCTGGAGGTAACGGTGTGGAAAATTTTATAGAGACCGTATCAGGCTTTTTCTCGTCGTCGGTCTTTGATTCGGCGGACAGCGGTATGCTCCTGTATATAGTCTGGCTCTCGCGCTTTCTGCTGGCGGCGGCGTCAATAGCGCTTATAAGCCGCTGCGCCCGCTCTATGCTCCGATATAAATACGAACCCGAGGTATGGGCATATATCGACGTGGACGACGGCACCCGTGTACCCCTTAGGAACTGGGAATGTACAATAGGCAGGTCAAAGTCCAGCGACGTTGTGCTTTTTGACCCCAAGGCTGCGAAGACGCATATGGTCTTGATGCGAGATGAGTTTGGAAACTGGGTAATATACGATCTGGGCGCGGCGGCAGCGGCGTCGGTGAATGATGTTGTGATACCCAAGGAGGGTACAAGCCTGTGCGACGGCGACGTCATATCCGTGTCCGACAGCGAACTGCATTTCTACAATCTGACAGAGCAGGAGCGGGAAGTCATTTCAAATCGGCGCACCGCTCCGGGAAAGCTCATCTCTCCGGCGGGGATGTTCGCCTATGTAACGCTTATACAGATAATACTGTTTTTTCAGAACCTCTGCTATGCGGATGCGGAGCACAGAAGCTCTGTAGGTCTTGCGTTTTCTGCGCTCATAATCGTCACCTGGCTGTACTTTATCATTATGCGCGCCATAGGAAGAAAGGGCTTTGAAATTGAAGCTCTGGCTTTTTTCCTGTCGTCCGTAGGTATGGCGGTGGCGTCCAGCTCGACGCCGGAAAATATGCTGAAGCAAACGCTGCTCCTTCTCGCCGGAGTCTCTGTGTTTATATTTTTTGGCTGGTGGCTCCGCGACCTTGAACGCGTCAAAAAAATGCGGCTGCCCGCCGCGGCTATTGCGCTCTTGCTGCTTGCGTTCAACGTTATATTGGGCACCGAGTTTTTCGGCGCCAAGAACTGGATCAGCATAGGAGGATTTACCTTCCAGCCCTCGGAATTTGTAAAGATCGCCTTCATATATGCCGGTGCCGAGACCATGGACAGGCTCTACCGCAACCGCAACCTTCTGATGTTCATAGGTTTTTCCGCCGTCTGCGTCGGCGCCCTCGCATTGATCGGCGATTTCGGCACCGCGCTCATATTTTTCTCGACCTTTCTTGTGCTCTCCTTCATGCGAAGCGGCAACATAGGCACGGTTCTGCTTGCGGTGACCGGCGCGGGACTGGCCGGCTTTCTCGCACTCAGCATAAAGCCCCATATCGCCCAGCGCTTTGCCGCATGGGGGCATGTCTGGGAGGATGTTAACAATTCAGGCTATCAGCAGACGCGCGCCATGTCCGCGGCGGCCTCCGGCGGCCTGTTCGGACGCGGCTCCGGCAACGGCTGGCTGCAGAGCATAGTCGCGGCGGACACCGACCTTGTGTTCGAGGTCGTCTGCGAGGAGCTGGGCCTGATAGTCGGCCTGTGTATAATCGCGGCTATCATACTTATGGCACTGTTCGTTATACGCAATGCGGCAAAGGCGCGCTCCTCTTTTTACGTCATTGCGGGTACGGCGGCGGTCTCCATGATGATGATCCAGATGGCGCTCAATGTCTTCGGGTCGCTCGATATTCTGCCCTTCACCGGAGTTACCTTTCCATTTGTATCGCTGGGCGGCTCCAGCCTCATATCCTGCTGGGCGCTGCTCGCGTATATAAAGGCTACAGACACCCGCAAAAACGCCAGCTTTGTTGTGCGTTCGCCAGACAAGCTGCGCGACAGAAACGAATTTACACGCTGGAGCGAGGACGATGAGGATTGCCTTGACATAGAGAGCCCGTTTGTCGACGATTCCCGCGAGGAGTATACCCAGAACGGCCGCAACATCATAGACGGACGCGGAGTCAGAAGGAGGCGTCGCAGATGAAAAAAATTATGTATCGCTCCTATTTTGCGTTTTTGATCGCTATTGCCGTAGTGCTCGGCGTGGGCGTGTATCTTGTGCGCCTCTGGACGCAGGGGGACGAGTGGGTCATGCTGCGCGCAAACCAGAGCGTCTTTTCAGAGGGAATCCTGAACACCGGCGTTCTTACGGACAGAAACGGCATCGTTCTGGCAAAAGCCGGAGACGGGGTTTACAGCTATGCCGAGGACGAAACCGTGCGCAAATCCTGTTTTCATGTGGTCGGCGATTATACGGGCAACATCGGCACAGGCGCGCTGTCGCTCTTTGACGACAGACTTGCGGGATATGACAGGATAAGCGGCACTGCCGGCATATCCGGTAAAGGCTCCACAGTAAGGCTTTCGGTGGACTCCAGACTAAATGCCACAGCTTACGAGGCCCTTGCGGGACGGCGCGGAGCCGTACTCGTGTCTGACTACAAGACGGGCGAGATACTCTGCATGGTCAGCACTCCGAGCTATGATCCAAATACAACGCCCGACCTCACCGACGCAAATTATGAGGGCGTTTTTATTAACCGCACTATTGGCGCGACATATACCCCGGGCTCGGTATTCAAGCTTGTCACACTCGCTGCGGCGATAGATTATCTGCCCGACCTTCAAAATATGACCTTTTACTGCGGCGGGAGCGAGAATGTCGGGGGCGATATCGTCGCCTGCACAGGGACCCACGGCACGCAGAACATTGAGGAGGCGCTGGCACACTCCTGCAACTGTGCTTTTTCACAGCTTGCGCAGAAGCTCGGCGCGGATAAAATCTCCGAATATGCCGAAGAATTCGGGCTTACGGAGAGCCTAGACCTCTGCGGAGCGGAGACCAGGGCCGGAAGCTTTGAAAGGGCCGAAAACGGCAGCTCAGACCTGAGCTGGTCGGCGATAGGGCAGTACACCGATCTTGTATCGCCGTATGCGATGCTGAGGCTGGTCTCGTCGATCGCCAACGGCGGCGTTGTCGAGGAGCCGACTCTGCTGAAAGGCGGACGGACAGAAAAGACCCGTCTTTTGAAGGAGACAACCGCCGACAGAATAGCCTCTATGATGAACTACAACGTTGTGTACGGCTATGGGGAAAACCTCTTTCCCGGATTAAAGATATGTGCCAAAACAGGTACTGCGGAGGTCGGAAACAATACGGACCATGCTTGGATCGTGGGTTTTCTAGACGACTCGGAACACCCGCTGGCATTTAGCGTTATTATTGAAAACGGCGGCGGAGGACTTGTAAATGCCGGTGCGCTGGCGAATACTGTCCTGCAGGCAGCTGTCGCAAAATGACTTTGGAGATAGAGAAAGATGACAGACATATCCATTCAGGGGGTTGTAAAATCCTTTGAACAGGACAAAAACATACTGGACGGACTGACATTTGACGTTGCCTGCGGTGACCGCGTGGGTATATTGGGCAGAAACGGCGCCGGTAAGACGACCTTGTTCCGGATAATGACCGGTGAGCTGCACCCTGACGCGGGAAATGTCGTTGTCACAGGCGGCAAGCGCCTGGGACTGATCTCCCAGATTCCCGTCTACCCCGAAGACTACACCGTGGACGATGTACTCAAATCCGCCCACGAGCGCATATTTGCCCTTGAGGATCGTATGAAAGAGCTGGCGGAAAGGATGTCGGAGGGACAGTCCGGCGAGCCGATGCGGGAATATGACAGGGCGGCGGCGGAGTATGAGCGCCTCGGCGGATACGGCGCGGAGGCGGAGCGCAGCCGCGTTGCCAACGGCCTTGAAATTTCCTCGGAAATGCGCTCACGGCTCTTTTCCGAGCTCTCGGGCGGGGAAAAAACGCGGGTCAATCTGGCGAGGCTCATCATTGAGGACACCGACATCCTTTTGCTGGACGAACCCACAAACCACCTCGATCTGCGTGCCACGGAATGGCTTGAGGACTACCTTAACAGATTTCGGGGTACTGTTCTCGCTATCTCCCACGACCGCTATTTCCTCGACCGGACAGTGCAGCGCTGTGTTGAGATAGTAAACGGCAGAGCGGAGTTCTACAGCGGCAACTACAGCTTCTATGTGGGGGAAAAGCGGCACAGATATGAGGAGCAGCTCAAGAGATATGAAAAAGAACAGGCGAAAATAAAACAGCTCTCGGCTGCGGCCGACAAGCTGCATCTCTGGGCGTTTATGGGAGACGACGCTCTGCACAAGCGCGCCTTTTCAATGGAAAAGCGCATTGAGCGGCTGTCACAGACGGAGCGCCCCAAAGCGGAACGCGCCATGAAGATGAAATTTGCACAGCGGGAGTTCACAGGAGACGAGGTTTTGGTTCTCGACGGCGTTAGCAAATCTTTTGGGGACAGGACGCTGTTTTCCGAGCTCGAGCTCATCATAGAGGGCGGAGAGAGAATAGCCCTCATAGGCGACAACGGGACTGGCAAATCCACTCTGATCAAGCTGATTATGGGCGAGGACACTCCGGACAGCGGCTTTGTACGGCTTGGACCCTCTGTAAAAAGCGCTTATCTGCCACAGATAATAAAGTTTGACCACCCCCAACGTAATCTTGTGGATACGATGCTGTACTCTGAGAACTGCACTCCTCAGCAGGCGCGTGACCGCCTGGGCGGCTTCCGCTTTTCCGGGGAGGATGTCTTCAAGCCGGTCTCGGCGCTGTCTGGAGGTGAGCAGAGCCGCCTGCGCCTTTGTATGCTGATGCGGAGCGAGATAAATTTCCTTATACTCGACGAGCCCACGAACCATCTGGACATATCGAGCCGGGAGTGGATAGAGGACGCTGTGGAAAGCTATGATGAGGCCCTGCTCTTTGTCTCCCATGACCGATACTTCATCGAGAAGTTCGCGACCCGAATCTGGGCGCTTGAGGACGGACGGATAGTGGACTTCAGGGGAGGCTTCACCGAATACCGCGAATACAAAAAGCGGCAGGAGGAAATAGGTCAGCTTGAAAAGCTGAAAGCCTCAAAAATGAGACCCGCTAAAGCCCCAAAGCCCCAGAGACCCCGGAATGCCGGTAAACAGCTATCACGTGTTGAGAGGGACATAGAAAATCTGGAAGAAAAGCTCTCTGATTTGGATGAGCAGTATGAAAAATTTTCCAGCGACTATCAAAAGCTTATGGAGCTGGACGAGCAGAGGTCTGAGCTTGATAAAGAGCTTGACTTGCTATACTTGAAGTGGGAGGAGCTGTCGGAGTGCGTATGAATTGCTGTCAGAGAAACAGGGCGTTTTTATGGACAGAGGCGGTCTTACTCGCGCTTAGCGCTTTTTTTGCCTTTGCGCTCATAGGGTACAGGACTCTCGCGCTGGTTTTACTTTTTACAGCGCTTGTTGTAGCTGCCTTCAGGCTCTTGAAAGCCTTGGGAGCCGAGCGCCCCGCCGTGGCCCGGACGCTTGAGAGGCTGCTCGTGATTCTGCTTTCGGTTGGTGTCGGATTTTTTATAGTCGCAGAAGCACACGTCGTGCACTCCGCACGTTCGGACGATGATCCGGACGCTCCGTATCTTTTGGTCTTGGGCGCCGGAGTGAACGGTACGGTGCCCTCGCTGTCGATGTTAAACAGACTTGAGGCGGCGAAAGCATATCTGGAAGAATACCGTGACGCCACAGTCATTGTGTCCGGTGGCCAGGGCGCCGGAGAGGACATAACCGAGGCTGAGTGTATGCGCCTTTGGCTCGAGGAGAGCGGCATAGAACCTGACAGAATAATCAAAGAGGAGAAATCCTCCTCCACGCAGGAGAACATAAGATTTGCGCTCGACATCATCGCGGAACGAGGCGGGGATCCAAGGGGAAGGCTCGCCATTGTCTCCAGCGAATACCACCTCTACAGGGCAAAGCTCATAGCGGAGAAACTGGGCGCAGAGCCTTACGGCGTGGCTGCAAGGACGACGTATGTTGTGCTGCGCATGAACTATTTTATCCGCGAGGCGTTTGCTGTTGCATTTATTTGGACATTCGGGTGACCGTCGCTTTAAGCAGAGTCGTTTTTATACACAAATTCGACAACATAAAATTATGACTAAATGAAAAAATGTCCGTTTCACTTATACCCAGAGGTGTTTTTGAGCTTTTCGTGTTGAATTATCTGTGCGGAAGTATTAAACTATAACTATGATATTAACTTATTGCCCTTTGTAAAGCTTTGGAAGTTTTGCCGCGTATTCCGGAAAAAAGTGATTGTAGAGAAGCGTCGGAACCGTTGGGTGGGGGCACAAGGGAGGAAACTGATATGTACGATTCTGAAGTCCTTGCAAACATGGGAAAATACCGTGCAAGGTTTTCCGGCAACAGAGAAGCAATTTATGACTACGACAACGACAAGCATTATTCCTACGTAGATATGGACATGCGCAGCGATAAGCTGGCATGGTTCCTGACCAAAAAGCTCGGACTGGAAAAGGGTGACAGAATTGGTTTCTGCGCCACCAACGCCGTGGCTTTTTTCGATGCATACTACACCACTTTCAAAACCGGCATCATAATAACTACTTACAACTGTCTTCTGCGCGAATCGGAGCTGTTCGCTCTTATTGAGAACGAAGCACCCAGCGTAATGTTCTATTCCGCGGAATTTACATTTACCATACTTAGCCTTAAAGAGCATGGCTATGAGGGAGAGTGCATCTGCCTCGATATTATAGGACCAGAGGATCAATACTGGTACGGCGACATCATGGACAACAAGGACTATGAGCCTGTGACCCCTCCTCAACTGGACTATGAGGACGTCCAGATGCTCATCCATACGGGCGGCACTACCGGACGCCCCAAGGCGGCAATGATACCGTTCCGCTCCATTTTTTACAATGCGATCATTGACTGCCTGTACCTCAATATTAAGGAGACCGATACCGCGATCCTCACTTTACCCCTTTTCCATACCGCGGGCTGGAATGTTCTTACTCTGGCGGCCCTTGCCGCCGGCGGCAGAGTTATTATTGTCCGCAGCTTCAACCCGGAAAAGGTTCTGAAAATAATCCGCGACGAGCGCCCGACTGTCGGTATCTCTGTCGAGACTATGTATAAGGCAATGGCAATGCATCCCGATTTTGCGCAGACCGATTTTACCTGCTACCGCTTCCTGCTCACCGGCGCGGCGCCCACGGGCAAAGAGCTTTTGGAAATATACTGGAACAAAGGCGTCAAGATGGTCAACGCTTACGGCATGACCGAGATCGGCCCGAACAATATGTGCCACCCTATCGACATTATGTGTATCGACGATGTCCGCGCAAAGTGGAACTCCTGCGGTAAGCCAGCCCCCTTTAATCAGCTCCGCTTTGTCGATGACAACGGCAATGATGTCCCCCAAGGCGAGAAGGGAGAGCTTCTTTTCCAGGGCAAACTTCTGTTTAAGGGCTACTGGAACAACCCCGTAGCCACCGAGGAAATGTTCAGAGACGATGGTTGGGTTCACTCCGGCGATGTCGGATATCTAGACGAGGACGGTTTTTGCTATATAGTAGGTCGAAAGAAAAATATGTTCATATCCGGAGGAGAAAATATTTTCCCGCAGGAGATCGAGGACGTTATAATGACCATACCCGGAATAATGGAGGCCTGTATAATCGGTGTTCCCGATATAAAATGGGGCGAGGTTGGTAAGGCTCTCATAGTTTTGGCTCCGGGCGCAAAGGTAGCCAGAGAGGAAATACTCAAGCAAGTAAAGGAAAAGCTCTCTACAATCAAGGTCCCGAAGTATGTGACCTTCATGGATTGCATTCCGAAAAATGCCGCCGGCAAGAGGAATGTCTGTGAGCTGCGCGAGCTGTTCGGCCAGGCCAAAGAGTAAAAAACAGTAAAAATAGGGCGGGGGAGCTTTCATCCCCCGCCTTTTGTACTGATTGTGTACAAAAATACAAAATTCCGGGTAATAATTTCTTGACACCGTTCGGGGCACATGTTAAACTAACAGAGCCGCATTGAAAGGGTCAGTAAGCAGAACTCTGGTTCTCACCCTCAGAGCGAGACTCCGAGAGAGGCAGGTGCAATGAGCAAATGAAGCACGCAATCATTGAGACAGGCGGTAAGCAGTACCGCATTGCTGAAGGCGACGTCATCTTTATCGAGAAGCTGAACGTCACAAACGGCGACGCATACACTTTTGACCGCGTTCTCGCGGTTATAGACGAGAACGGCAGCAGGTTTGGCGCCCCATATCTGGAAGGCGCAAAGGTCGAAGCCAATGTCTTAAAGAACGGCAAGGCCAAAAAGGTGCGCGTCTACAAGATGAAGCCCAAGAAGGGCTATCGTCTGACCAAGGGCCACAGACAGCCCTATACTCAGGTACAAATCGGTACAATTACCGCTTAGTTCCGCTAACTATTTGGCACATGGAGGTGTAAAGCATGGCACATAAAAAGGGAATGGGCTCCACCAAGAACGGGCGCGACAGCGAATCCAAGCGCCTTGGACCCAAAAGAGCCGACGGCCAGTTCGTCCTCGCCGGCAACATCCTTGTCAGACAGCGCGGAACGAAGATCCACCCCGGCACCAATGTCGGCAGGGGTAGTGACGACACTCTGTTCGCACTGAGCGATGGAATCGTGAGATTCGAGCGTTTCGGCAAGGACCGCAAAAAGGTCTCTGTTTACGAAGACATAGCACAGTAACCTTTTATCGGGTGGGCATAATATGTCCACCCGTTTTCTTTTCAAATTATAAAAGGGAGTTTATCAGCCAATGGCTACAACTTTTATTGATAAAGCGACGATAAGCGTCCGCGCCGGAAAAGGCGGGGACGGGGCGATCGCTTTCCACAGAGAAAAATATGTTGCGGCGGGCGGTCCGGACGGCGGTGACGGCGGACGCGGCGGCAATATCATAGTAGTAGCGGACGACAACATGTCTACGCTGATGGATTTCCGTTACAAACGCAAGTATGTTGCAGAAAACGGTGAGAACGGAAGAGGCAAGAGATGCAGCGGTAAGGACGGTGCAGACGTTCTGATAAAAGTTCCCAGAGGTACGCTTATACGCGACAGGGAGACCGGCGGCATAATCAGAGACATGTCCGACTCGGAGCCTTTTGTTCTCGCAAAGGGAGGACGCGGCGGCTGGGGCAACAAGCACTTTGCAACGCCGACACGCCAGGCGCCCCGCTTTGCGAAACCCGGCATGAACGGCGAGGCCCGTGAAGTTGTGCTGGAACTTAAGCTTCTGGCCGATGTGGGGCTTGTAGGCTTCCCCAATGTGGGGAAATCCACTCTGCTGTCTGTGGTCTCAAAGGCGCATCCGAAGATAGCAAACTATCATTTTACCACACTGTTTCCCAATCTGGGCGTAGTATATGTCACTGAGGGAGTGTCCTTCGTAATGGCGGATATTCCCGGCATCATCGAGGGTGCGAGCGAGGGTGCGGGACTGGGACACGATTTTCTGCGCCATATTGACCGCTGCCGTCTGCTTGTCCACCTTGTGGATGTCTCCGGAAGCGAGGGGCGCGATCCCATCGAGGACTTTGAGACAATCAACAGGGAGCTTGAGGACTACAATCCCGAGCTGGCCTCACGACCGCAGATAATCGTTGCCAACAAGTGCGATCTGCTGCCGGAGGGCAGTGAGCTGCTGGACGAGTTCCGGGATTATGTCGAGACCCTCGGCTATAGGATGTTTGAGCTCTCTGCGGCGACACATCAGGGTGTTCAGGAGCTTGTAAAGGCGATTGCTGCAGAGCTTAAAGAGCTGCCGCCTGTAATTCACTATGAGGCGGACTATGTTCCGCCGGAGCCGACCGTCGATACCTCCGAGGAGGTTGTCATAGAGCAGTACGACGACATATGGATACTTGAGGGGCTCTGGCTGGAGAAGCTGGTTGCTACCGTCAATTTCTCGGACTACGAGTCGCGGATGTTCTTTGACAGAATTCTGAGAGAGGCGGGGATCTTTGACCGCCTGGAGGCGATGGGTATAAAGGACGGCGACACCGTTAGCATCTATGACCTTGAATTTGAATACCGCTCATAGTATTTTTGTTTTGTGAAAAGCTACAGGGAGAGGTTTTGCCCTCTCCCTGCTGCTTTTGTTTTTTAGAAGTTACTGAACGCCGTTTTCGTAAGCCTGGATCATCTTTTTGACCATCTGTCCGCCGACGCTTCCCGCCTGACGGGAGGTGAGGTCGCCATTGTAACCGTTCTTCAGGTTAACGCCAACTTCATTGGCAGATTCCATCTTGAAACGGTTCATTGCTTCACGGGCATTGGGGTTAACAAGTTGATTGCTTCTTGCCATTGTATTAACTCCTTATCTTTCTGTGGGTTGATTCCTTCGGGGCGACATTGCCGCCCGTGAATAGCTTTTGCACCCCAAAATAATATATTCGATTTTTTACGATGTAAATTCGTCCAGTTATTTTGATATTTTTACCGCATATATTGAGGCTTATCCCCATAGAGTTTAGTAATCATAAACCATAGGGGGATGCGGCATGACAGACAGTAAGATCTATGAGGACATCGCGCTCCGTACGGGCGGAGATATATATGTGGGCGTTGTCGGTCCCGTACGTACGGGCAAGTCTTCTTTCATCAAGCGTTTTATGGAAACACTGGTGATTCCTAACATTGAAAATGTTTACGCCAAAGAACGCGCACGCGACGAGCTTCCTCAGTCGGGATCGGGCAAAACGATAATGACCGCGGAACCGAAATTCGTGCCTGAGGACGCGGTGACAATGCGCGTGTCAGACGACGTGGAGCTGTCCGTACGCCTTATAGACTGCGTAGGTTATATGGTTAGGGGAGCAACCGGCCTTCTTGAGGATGGAGAACCGCGTATGGTTACGACTCCGTGGTTCGACCATGAGATCGATATAATGACCGCCGCAGAGGAGGGTACAAAAAGAGTCATCACCGAACACAGCACCGTTGGCCTTGTGGTGACCACCGACGGAAGTATATGCGGCATACCCCGCGAGGACTATATTGAAGCGGAGGAACGGGTTATCGCCGAGCTGAATGAGATCGGGAAGCCCTATCTTATAATGCTCAACTGCGCCAACCCCAATTCAGCCGGGGCAAAGGAACTTGCTGCAGAGCTTACGGGAAAATACGGTGTGAGCTGTGTCAGAGTTAACTGCATTGAAATGAGCGAGCGCGAAATTGAAAACGTCATACGTGAGCTGCTCAGCGAGTTTCCGGCCGAGGACTTTGCCGTATGTTTCCCTCAGTGGGTGGACTCTCTGCCGATGGACAACGCAATCAAGACCGAGCTTTTTGCCGAGATAGCAAGCGCGGCGCAGGGAATAAAAAAGCTGAAGGATGCCCAAGTGGTTCAGGATAGTCTTATGTCACTTGAGCTGTGCTCCGAGGTGCGAATAAGCGATATATACATGGGAAGGGGCAGCTTCACAATTAAATGCGAGCTGCCGCGCGAGCTCTATTACCGTACGCTGAGCGAGGAATGCGGACTTACGATCGGCGACGACGGTGAGCTGATAACGACCCTCTGTGAGCTTGCAGAAATTAAATTTGAATACGACAAGGTGAGCGATGCACTGCGTGACGTCCGTGAAAAGGGCTATGGAGTGGTGATGCCTACTGCCGACGAGATGGTTTTGAAAGAGCCCGAGATTGTCCGTCAGGGCGGAAAGTACTGTGTGGTGCTGAGGGCCAGCGCTCCGGCGATACACATGCTGCGCACCAATGTTGAAAACGAAGTCAAGCCAGCCGTCGGCGGAGAGCACGCTTCGGAGGAGATCCTCGGCCTGCTGCTCCAGAATTTCGAAGGCGACGCCTCTAAAATATGGGAGTCCAACATATTTGGAAAATCCCTTTACGATATCGCCGGCGAGGGACTTACGGCAAAGCTCAGACGGATGCCCAACAGTACCGCGCAGAAAATGCGCGGCGCCCTGCAAAAAATCGTCAACGAGGGCCGTGGTGGGCTTATATGTATTATATTGTGAAGCAAGAGCAAAATTAAACGTCCAAAATCGGGACAGAAGCCGCACGCTGTGTACAGAGTGCGGCTTATTGATCTATAAGTAAAAATGATTTTCCATATTTCAGACGGAAAGCTATCGCCTCCGCTTCAGTTCCGCCGTCCCGGACGCGATGCACAATTGCCTCTAAAAAATCATCGCCTCAGATTCTGCATTATCTCGCATATGAGATCGGTGCGCGAAAAAGGCGTTATCATATAGTAACCGTCAATGAAGCCGGACATGCTTTCGGCGATTTCCGTAGTCAGCCTTACCGCAAGGCGGGAGGCCTCGTCGCGGTTCAGCCCATCGTATTGCCTTGTTATGTCCTCGCTGACGTTAATACCGGCTATTTCGCTGTTCATATAGCAGGCGTTTTTATATGAGACTATCGGCATAACGCCGCCCAAAATCTTGCCGCCCAGCTCGCGTCTCGCAAGTTTGAGATTGTCGAGCGCGCGCTCGGAGTGGACAGGCTGGGTGAGAAATCCGTCAACGCCGTGGGCGAGCTTGTCCTGGGCATGTCTAAGTTGGGAGTCGAAATTTCTCGCGTTCAGATTCAACGCTCCGAAAACTTTGAACGGTCCGTTTTGAAGCTCCGAGCCCAGCTCGCGTATAAAGCTAGCCAAAACCATTGAATTGAAGTTGAAGACGCTCTTTATCGTACCGCGCTCCGCGGTCGGAACAGGGTCGCCGGTTACGACGAGTACGTTGTTCACGCCCTCTATGTTCAGACCCAAAAGCAGGGCCTTTGTGGCTATTATATTGCGGTCGCGGCAGGTCATATGGGGTATGGGATCTATGCCCAGCTCGCGCCGTATCTTACAGGCGAGCAGGCTGCTGTCCGCTCTTGCGCGGGATATGGGACAGTCGGCTATGGTTATGGCATCCGCACCTGCGTCGCGCAGTATTCTTGCGCCGCGCATAAACTTGCTTATGTCCGAGTTTGCAGGCGGGTCAAGCTCCACTGCAAAGACACGCCTGCCTCCGTCCAGCTTTTTCCAGAGACTGTTCTCAATTACGTTTTGTTCAAAGCTCTGCTCAGAGGGATAAAGTGCGGATGGGGAGGGACTGCTTTTTTTCAGCTCTGCGGCGAGCTTTTTGATGTGCTCCGGCGTTGTGCCGCAGCAGCCGCCGAAAACGGACACGCCCTGAAAGCGCAGCTTTGCCATTGCTTCGGCATAGTAGCCGGAGTTGTTCTCGTAGTACGTGCGATTCCCGACAAGCGTGGGATATCCGGCGTTTGGCATAGCGGACAGCGGCTTGTCCAAGCCCTGTACCTCGGTTACGAGCTTTGCCATGTGGGCGGGGCCGCAGGCGCAGTTGAAGCCGAAGACGTCGATATCCGGGCTGCCTCCGATTTCGCTTATAAGTCTGGAAATTGATATGCCTTCACGGGTGTAGCCGTCTGGGTAGACTGCAAAAGAGCAGAAGACCGCTGCCGAGGGCAGCTCTTGCTTTATATGACTTGCCAGCTCCACAAGGTACTCTGTGGACGAAAAGGTCTCAAAGAGAAAGTTTTCCGCGCCGAGCTCAAGAAAGGTATCTACTATGCTCAAGTATTCGCTGAAAGCGTCATAGTCCTTGGAGTAGGGGATGGGCCCTATATCCGCGAAGACGGCGGTATTCGTTCCGGAGACCGCTCTCTGAGCAATAGCCCAGGCTGCGTGGATTATCTCGGAAATCCTGCCCTCTTCACACTCAAGACTCAGGGTGTTGGCGCCAAAGGTGTTGGTCTTGATCGCCCCGGCGCCGGCTGAAACGTACTCGCGGTGTATGTCCTCGATCCTATGCGGCGAATCGAGGTTTGCCATCTCGCAGTATTCAGGCTCGTGCCCGAATTTTTCAACGTAATATGTGCCCATAGCCCCATCAAACAGCAAGGGGCCATTCGTGAGCTTGTTTTTTAAGTCCACATTTTCACCTCTATCCGAGCACCTTTTTTGCTATATCTACCGCTTCTTTTGCGTCTTTAGAGTAATAGTCGGCTCCGATCTCCGCGGCGTATTCAGGGGTCAGAACGGCGCCGCCGACCATTATCCTGCAGTCGTGCCCGCTTTTATGAAGCGCCGTTATGGTCTCGGACATTGCGGGCAGGGTGGTGGTCATGAGCGCGGACAGGCCTACAAGCTTTGCATCCTCGCTGACAGCCGCCTCGACAATGGTCTCCGGCGGAACGTCACGCCCGAGATCTATGACCCGGTAGCCGTAGTTTGAGAGTACGGTCTTCACGATATTTTTTCCAATGTCGTGTATGTCGCCCCTGACCGTCGCTATGATGATTTTGCCCTTGCTCACGGTCTGGCTGCCCTTTGCCGCCATGTGCTTTTTTATTACCTCAAAGGCGGCGCCGGCGGCATCTGCCGAACGTATGAGCTGGGGCAGAAAGATCTCTCCCTTTTCAAATCGCTCACCCACAAGATCCAGAGCCGGAATCAGCATTTCGCTTATTATCTCAAGCTCCTGTTTGCTGTCAAGGAGCTTGTATGCGGCGGCGGACGCCTCGCTTGCCATGCCGCGGGAAACGGCGGAAAAAATGTCAGGAGCATCTTCGCGGATTTCGGTTCTAGGGGCCTTTTCCTCCGCGAAGCGGGCGATGAATTCATCACAGCCCTTGTCATAGCCGCGCAGGAGTCTGAATGCCGCCACGGTCTCTGTCATGGCGGGGACGTTTGGGTTGATTATCGGCAGGTCCACTCCATTTTCCAGAGCAAGAGCCAGAAAACTGCGGTTTACAAGCTCGCGGCTCGGCAGTCCGAAGGAGATGTTGGAGACGCCCAGCAGGCAGTGTACGCCGAAGGCCTCCTTTACCATACGAACGGCTTTGAGCGTCTCCGAAGCAGCGTTCTGATTTGCCGATACCGTCATGCACAGGCAGTCTATGAAAACATCCGATTTGGGGATTCCGTATTCCTCTGCGGCGTCCAGAATGCGCTTTGCTATTTCAAATCGTCCGTCGGCACTCTCGGGTATGCCCTTTTCATCTATTGTAAGTCCGACCACTGCGGCTCCATATTTTTTTGCCAGTGGCAGCACGGTTTCGAGCTTTGCCTCTTCGCCGTTTACGGAGTTAATTATGGCTTTACCGCAGAATTCGCGCAGTCCCGTCTCAATCACGGAGGGGTCGTTGGAGTCTATCTGCAGAGGCAGGTCGGTGGTGGAGGCGAGTCCCCTGACGCATTTTTTCATAAGTGCCGCCTCGTCCAGACCGGGCACGCCGACGTTTACGTCGAGGATGTCCGCGCCCGCGTCCATCTGCGCTATGCCCTGTGCGAGCACATAGTCGAGGTCGTTTTCGCGGAGCGCCTGCTGAAAACGCTTTTTGCCCGTGGGGTTTATTCGTTCACCTATGATGCGAGGGCTGTCTACCACAACGAATCTGGTTGCGCAGCAGAGCACAGTCGATTTTTCTGTGATCCGATCCGCACGTGTTTTTCCGCTAAAGCTCTTTTTCAGCTCAAAAATATACTCCGGCGTTGTTCCGCAGCAGCCGCCTATAAACTTTACTCCTATTTCGGCGCAGTCCTCCATCTGCTCCGCAAACTGCTCGGCACTGATATTGTAGTGCCCGTCGCGGGCGTCCGGAAGACCCGCGTTTGCCTTGACAATCAGGGGCAGGGGAGTGACGGCTCCAATTCTGCGGATTATAGGCATGAGCTTATCGGGGCCGAGAGAGCAGTTGACGCCCAGGGCTTCGACGCCAAGTCCGCTGATTGTGACGGCAAAGCTCTCCGCAAGCGCTCCTGTGAAGGTGCGGCCGTCCTCCTCAAAGGTCATGGTGGCAAATATCGGCAGAGAGGTGTTCTCTCTGGCGGCCAGCACGCCGACGCGAAGCTCCGCGAGGTCGGAAAAGGTCTCAAACGCCACGAGGTCCGCTCCTGCGGCTTCACCGGCTATGAGTATCTCGCGGAACAGCGCATAGGCCTCGTCAAAGGAGAGCGTTCCCGCCGGCTCCATCATCTCGCCGATGGGGCCGACGTCAAGAGCGACAAGGGCCCTTCCGCCGGCGGCATTCTTTGCCGTTTTGACTGCCGCTGTGACGATCTCCCCAACAGTATGGCCGCTTCCTTTGAGCTTGCGGGCGTTTGAACTGAATGTGTTGGTGTATATGATGCGGCTGCCCGCGGCAACATATTCTCTGTGGACGGCTTCGATTACCTCGGGATGGGCAAGGGCATATATTTCCGGCAGCACCCCGGCGGGCATGCCGGCGCGCTGGAGCATGGTGCCCAAAGCACCGTCAAGCAGAACGAAATTGTCGCTAAAGAGTTTGTCCATAGCAGGTGAGGCCCCTTTCTCTGAATTCGCAGTTATTTAGTTTAATACAGCCTTTGCAGCCAATGTCTCGGGATTTCTGCGGGCTTTCAGAAATGCCAACAAGAGCGGTGACGCTCTTCATGGGCGTCATTAAGCCGCCCCCGCCGACCGATACGCCGATTTTCCGCCCGGTATCCAGTACGGCGCAGAGATCTCGCTGGAGTTCGAGAGGAAGGTCACCGTAGCCGGGACTGAAGCGGTCTGTAATATAGAGACCTCTGGCTGCAAACTCGCCTTTTATCTCATCGTTTATTATATCGCAGAGGTTCTCCACGGCTGCGCTTCCGCAGGCGTCCAGCATTGCGGCAAAGGCGAGGTCGCGGATCTGCCACTGACGTATGAGCAAATCTGTCTCGGAGCCGAGAGTGGCGCAGAATACGGCGCACTGAGAGCAGCCGTGCAGGAGCGAGTCTATCGCCATGCCCTTGAGCTCAAGGCAGGTTCCGGCAAGCGACAGTCCGTCTCTGCGGTCGATATCGAATATTCCCATAACTCTGCGCGGCTGTATTGCTTTGAGTATGGTGTCCGCCGCCCCACTCAGTGCAGGACGGTATTCGCCGTCGGGCTCGCCGTGACCGCCGAGGTATCGGAATGCGTCGTCAATATTAATTTTTATTTCGTAATTAGTCACTCGGCGGCTCCCCTTTATGTTAATTTAGTAAATTATACATTAGCAATTTAATTTTGTGAAGCAGAGAATAGGTGAAGCCGCCAAATTAGACCAAAAGCATAGATTCTGTTGACAAGTTGGGACAATTGGTTGTAAAATTTACAGGCGAGTAAGTCGAGCGACCGCGGGCACGGGGCGAAAGCCTGTGCGTGAGGAAAGTCCGGGCTCCAAAGGGCAGGGATAGCGGGTAACGCCCGCCGAAGGCGACTTCAGGACAAGTGCAACAGAGATATACCGCCCGAATGCTCTGCGTTCGGGTAAGGGTGGAAAGGTGAGGTAAGAGCTCACCCGCCGTCCGGAGACGGAACGGCGCTGTAAACTCTATCCGGAGCAACACCGTGGAGAGAACATATGCTTGCCCGGCAGTTCTCGAGGAGGTGGCTTGAGCGTACCGGCAACGGTACGCCTAGATAGATGGTTGTTCAAGACAGAATCCGGCTTACAGACTTACTCGCACAAAAAGCATAAACAGCTGCCGTATTTTTGCGGAGCTGCTAATAGAGCGGTAAAACCCCTGCAGTGATTAAGAAATGCAGGGGTTTTATGCATATATAGTTAGAAGAGTATAGCAAATGAATTTACACACCATTTACAAATGCAAATAGACATTCTTTTTCCGAGATGGTAGAATAACTAATAAAACTACAAAAGGCACATTCCTTATGGAGGTCTTGTTTTGAATCCGATATTTGGGCAGCTCCTGCTGCAGCTTCTTCTGATCTCTCTCAATGCGGTTTTTGCCTGCGCTGAGATTGCCGTTATCTCCGTCAGCGATGCCAAAACGGCGTCGCTCGCCGCCAAAGGCGACAAGAGGGCAATACGTCTGGCAAGACTTAACAGCCAGCCCGCAGTGTTTCTCGCAACCATTCAGGTCGCTATCACGCTCTCGGGTTTTCTCGGTTCCGCTTTTGCGGCGGATAACTTCTCCGAACGTCTGGTCAGATGGGCCATAGGTCTTGGTATAACGATATCCCCGTCCACGCTGGGGACAATAGCCGTAGTTGTAATTACGTTAATTCTGTCCTATATAACTCTCGTCTTCGGCGAACTGATTCCAAAGCGTCTGGCTATGAAAAACGCCGAGAAAATGGCCCTTAAGCTCTCGGGGCTCATCTGCTTTTTTTCTGTCATTTTCAAGCCCGTTGTCTCTTTGCTGACCGTTTCTACCAACGGCATACTGCGTCTTTTGGGCGTTGATCCCGATGCCGACGACGAAGAAGTCAGCGAGGAAGAGATTCTAATGCTTGTAGACGCCGGAAATCAAAAGGGTATCTTTGACTCTAACGAGCAGCGCTTCATACAGAATATATTCGAATTCGACGACATAACCGTCGGTGAGTTTGCAACACACCGAACAGACATCGTGGTACTCTGGGTGGACGAGACTCTTGAGCAATGGAGAAAAACCGCTTCCGGGAGCCGTTTCTCACGATACCTCATATGCGACGAGACGATCGACAATGTTGTAGGAGTTATAAAAATGAAGGATCTGTTCGCATATATGGACAGTTCCAAGGAAGAAATTTTGCAAAAATGTATGAAGACCCCGTACTTCATTCCCGAGAGCCTTTTTGCAGACGAACTCTTCCGCCGTATGCAGAGCAGCCGCAACCACTTTGCCGTAGTTCTCGACGAATACGGCGGTACGTTCGGCATAGTAACCATGAACGACCTGCTGGAGCAGCTTGTCGGCAGCCTGGATGATGAGGACACCCCTATCGATGAGATCAACGAAATACAACAGCTGGATACTAACACTTGGAAGATCCGCGGCAGCGCATACCTTGACGATGTGGCCGAAAAACTGGGTATTGCTCTGCCGCTTGAGGAATATGACACCTTCGGCGGCTATGTTTTTGGAACCTACGGCTCCTTTCCCGCCGACGGCAGCACCTTCGAACTGGACTCCGACGGCCTCCATATAAAGGTGACAGACATCAAAGCCCACAAAATTGAAAACGCCGTCGTCTGCATAGACGGATCGCAGACGGAGGGATGAGCTGTGTTTTCGGAGCTGAAAAATATAGTGTACGGGAAATCTGCATTTCCAAATACTACGAGGGGTCTTATAGCCTTTTCTTATTCACGAAGGATTAATTGCAGTTTTGCAGGCGGGAAATTATGATAACAATTTAACAATGTTTAATTATGTAAACTGATTTATTATTATGTTATTTTTATCGTAAATTTCACTTGACTGTTTTAATTTTCCAAAAGAGGCAGAAATATTGCTATTAGTTAATTTTTTGTGTTGAAAACCATGTTGAAAATGTTGATAACTACACTATTTTCTTCATAGTGTCTGCAATTATGTAAAACTTTTCCGATGGTTTTTAAATCAGGTTAAATTGCATAAAAAGAGTTTTTTTAACGAAAAATGAAATTCGCTGTAGACAACTGTCATTTGCTGTGTTATTTTATCCGTTAGAAGTTTTTTCGCTTCTGGACAAAGATACACGAGAGGAGAAGATTATGAAAAAGACAAAATCAGTAATTGGGGAAGAGGGCATCTATGACGCGCGGGTCCTCGGTTCACCCCGAATGTTAGTCCTTGGTTTCCAACACATGTTCGCAATGTTTGGCGCGACTGTATTGGTGCCGGCGCTTACAGGACTAAGCGTTTCTTCAACATTGTTGTTTGCAGGCCTGGGTACGCTGCTTTTCCATTTGATTTCCAAAGGAAAGGTTCCAGCGTTTCTGGGTTCTTCTTTTGCCTTTCTGGCCGGTTATTGGGCGATCGCACCTAACGGAGAAGCTGAGCTTCTGCCCTATGCATGCTTTGGTGTCGCCTGTGCCGGCCTTCTCTATGTGATTCTGTCGGCGCTCTTTAGAGCTTTCGGCCCGCAGAAGGTCATGCGTTTCTTCCCGCCCATCGTCACCGGCCCAGTCATCATAGCGATCGGTCTGACCCTTTCCTCCTCCGCAATTACAAACAGTGGAAGCTGCTGGTGGCTAGCTGTTATTGCGATTGCGGTGGTCATTGTAGCCAACATATGGGGTAAGGGTATGGCCAAAATCATCCCGATTCTCCTGGGCGTCATTATTTCCTATACAGTCGCCGCTGTCATAGGCTCGATCTGGGGGCAGCCTGTTGATATAGACGGCACGACATATCTCTGCGCTTTCGGAAATGAAAATTTCAAGATTTTCTCTCAGGCAGCGCTTGATAATCTCGATTCCGCCGCATGGCTGGGTCTTCCCTTCCGTTGGAACGATACGGTGTTCGGCCTCTTTGGGGGAAAGGTGGATACAGGGCTTCTGGTCACTGCCGTGATCACAATCGTCCCGCTTTCCCTTGCTACGATGGTTGAGCACATCGGAGATATCTGCGCTATTTCCTCCACCTGCAACCGCAACTATATCGAGGACCCCGGCCTGCACCGCACTCTGCTGGGAGATGGCCTTGCGACAGTTCTGGCCTCCCTTTTCGGCGCACCTGCAAACACCACTTACGGTGAAAACACCGGAGTCCTTGCTCTGTCCAAGGTATATGATCCGCGAGTAATCCGAATTGCCGCTGCTCTTGCGGTGATCTTCTCCTTCTGTCCGAAGTTTGCGGCTCTTATAATTCTTATGCCTACCGCAACGATCGGAGGCGTTTCCCTTGTCCTCTACGGAATGATCTCCGCAGTTGGCGTGCGCAACGTTGTTGAAAACAAAGTGGACTTCACCAAGTCGCGCAACGTAATTATCGCCGCTCTTATACTTGTGCTCTCCATCGGCATAAGCTATGGTCCCGGCGCAATTGCCTTCAATATCGGAGAAGCGACCATATCACTCTCCGGGCTTGCCGTTGCTGCTCTTGTTGGGATAATCCTAAACGCCGTTCTTCCCGGCAAAGACTATGTCTTCGGAAAGGATCTTTTGGGCGACACCAGCGTAAGCTTCAAGGTGTAATCTGCGATGACCTGATAATAAACAGGGCTTTCGTTCAAATGAGCGAAGGCCCTGTTTGTCATTATATTAACGCTTGAGATACTCAGTGCCTGTAATCAATACGCTCCCCCCGGCATATAGATGTTGTAAAGAAGTTGGTGGGAGTGTTGCGTGTGAAGGAAAACATTGACGAACGCGCTGTGGAGCTGGCTAATTACATAATAGAGAACAAGTCCACGGTGCGCGCCACCGCCCAAAAGTTCGGGATATCCAAATCAACCGTACACAAGGACTTGACTGAGCGCCTGTATTATGCAGACAGGTCGCTGTTTTATAGGGTCAAAGAGCTTCTGGAATTCAACAAATCGCAGAGGCATATCAGGGGCGGACTTGCCACACGAAAAAAATTCAAAGGAGAATAGTAAAGCTGCCGTGCATAGAACGCGATCTCGGCTTGTAGAAAAAGCCCAGCGAAAGCTGGGCTTTTTCATATGTACGCAACGCCCCTGTGAGATGATCAGACGACATATAACAGCAATATTGCCGGCCTGTCATACAGGAAGCCGGCTTTATCGGGAGACTGGAGGGCGCGAAAATTTTGAAGCGCACCTCTTCTTGACTTGCCGACACGGTGTGCTAAAATATAGCAGTGACGTCAGCATAATATTATCTGGGAGAAATATAAATGGACTATAAACACCGTGCTCTGGACCTTTTTTCTAAAGACAGATACGCTATCGAGACTACAGGCGTAGTGGTTGAGGAAGTGGATCAGAACTACTGTAAATGCAGGCTCGACATCGAGGAGAAACACCTGAACGCCAACGACTGTGTAATGGGCGGTGCGATTTTTACCCTTGCGGACTACACCTTCGGCGTTGCGGCAAACACGCCCGTTGCCGACAGTGTAACGCTTTCCTCAAGTATCAGATTTGTACGGCCGGCAAAGGGACCGGTTCTCTTTGCTGAGGCAAAATGTATTAAGAACGGCAGGAACATCTGCTTTTTTGAAGTTACCGTCACCGACGCTGAGGGCAGAATCGTGGCGACGTCACAGACCAGCGGCTTCAGGTCAAATAAATAACAGGAACGGAAATTGTCAATGAAGAGAACGAAATACGTCATAACGGTGATTGCTGCGGCCGCTATGCTTGCTGCGCTTTTATCCGGCTGCGTGGAGGAGAAGGCGGCCGTAGAGGTGGTTGTGCAAAGCCCTGTGCCCGAGAAAACAGAAGTAAGACTTATTTCCGGATCGGAATACACAGTGAGCGAAATGCTCTATTATTCACCGGACAGCAGCGAGATCACAATGCCCGAACCCGGCATATTCTATCAGATCGGCTCAGACGGCAGTGTAAACATTGTGGATGCTTTGAGCGGGGAGGTGCTGGAGAGCTGTAGCGGCGGCTCGGAATACAAAGAGATAGACGAGGATGAATGGGAGAGCCTCTTTACCTGCGGACTGACTGTGGATATCAGCAGCTACAGTGAAAGGGTACAGTATGACGCCTCTGACAACTACCGCTTTTATCTGCTGGACGACGAGGTCTGGCTCGGGACCGTCAGGGACGGCAAGCTTCTTAGCCTTTTCAAAATGACCGCGAATACTGCGAAATAGAGAGACAGGCACTCCGCCTGTACACAAATGTCAGCTTTGCCCCTTATTTAATACTGCGGCGCTGCTATAGAGTCCCAGTTGTCCAAAAAAATCTTCACAAGCTCCGGCTGGTACATAACGCCGGAGTTTTTCTGAAGCTCTTTTTTGCAGACCTCATCCGAGAGCGCTTTCCGGTAGGGTCTGTCGCTTTTCATGGCATCCACGGAATCGCAGATTGCTATTATCCGCGCGCTTAAAGGGATGTCTTCTCCACTCAGGCGGGCGGGATAACCGGAGCCGTCCCAGCGCTCATGGTGGTGGAGCACACCGTCGGCGACTATATCCAATTCGTCCGCCGCCAAAAGAATATGGGCTCCAATCTCCGGGTGCTGCCTTATCTCTGACCACTCTTCATCATTGAGCGGACCGTTTTTGTGGAGTACTGCATCGCTTATACCCACCTTGCCTATATCATGTATAGCGGCTGTCATATCAATAATTTGGGATTGCAGCGGGGGCAGCCAGAGAAGTCTGCACATTTCTTGGGTCATGGCGGCAACCCGCTCTGAATGGTGCTCTGTATAGGGGTCGCGGGCTTCAAGAACCCGCTCGACTACAGAAAAAGTGCGTCTGTAAAACAGTACGGGAACAATGAGCTCCACGGGAGTCTTTCGCCTTTCCCTTTCAATTTCTGAAAGAATGGAAACTATATTATTTGCAAGCATTGTTAAGCTCCTTTTTATTGCTAAAACCTTTTTCCAAATTATATCTCTGTAAGCGGAGTATATCAATATCTGGCGAGAGAAGCTGTTTTGTGCACAGTTTGCAGGAAGATTTTTTAATACAGCTATAATCGCGCCGCTGCTTGTATAAAATACTGTTATATAACTTACACTTAATCTTTTTGATTCTGGAGGAATAAAATATGAGAGCGTATATTGACAGAGAGGGCTGTATATCCTGCGGATTATGCGAGGATACCTGCCCGGAGGTTTTTCGGATTGCCGAAGACGGACTTGCCGAAGTGTATGTGGAGGACATACCGGAATCTTCGGAGGAAGAAGCTCTGGAGGCGATGGAAAACTGTCCTGTCTCAGTCATCACGGTAGAATAGTTTAGGCTCAACATTTATCTAAGCCCCAACGGAGACCTTTTATTCAAAAGTCTCCGTTGAGGGCTTTTTTGAAGCTAATTGTACAGCTGGCGATCAGTATTTGATTTTTAAACAGGACTCCGCGCCTTCGGAAAAATGGAGTTTGTAATCCTCGGTGATAAATACCGCATAAACGTCCTCAATTCCGTTAATGAGAGCTGCTCCGTCCTCTAGACCAAGAGCAAAGCAGGCTGTACTGAGCGCATCACAGTCGCTGGAGCTCGCTCCGATTATTGTCACTGATAACAGCCCGTTGTTATAGGGGTAGCCAGAGCGGGGGTCAAGCAGATGGTGGTAGCATTTCCCGTTTTCTTTAAAGAAACGCTCATACGTACCTGATGTGACTACAGACATATCGGAAACTGTAACGCCGGCTATTGCCCCTTCTCCAAAGGGGCGTTGTATTCCCACTTCAAATCCCTCGTAATCGGTTTTCCCGCCAATGCAGAGCACATTTCCGCCAAGGTTTATTATTGCGCTTTTTACTCCTTGGGAGACAAGGTAACTGCGGAGCTTATCGGCAATATAGCCCTTTGCAACGGCTCCGAGATCCAGACGTGTGCGGTCGTTTGAAAATGTAACGCTGCTGCCGTCAACTGATACGGATTTGTAGTCGATGGCGCTTTTTGCTTCGTCGATTGCCGCCTGAGCTGGTACGGACGGAGAGTCCGAGGAAAAATCCCAGAGCGAGGAGAGTGGCTCGACAGTGATATCAAAGCTGCCCCCTGAGAGCTCGCTGTAATAGAGCCCTTTTTTTATGAGCTCTGCGGTCTCGTCCGAGACAACAGTGATTTCGCGGTGGTTGAGCTTATAGATCTCGCTGTTTTTGTCCGTTCTGGAAAACAGATTTTCATAGTATCGGCATATATTGAAACACTCATCAATGATTTTTTCGTCGTTTTCACAAAAAACTGTAATCGTGGCAAAGGTGTTCAGAACAAAGTCGCTTTTGCTTATTTCTCTTGGGCAAGGTGCTTTGCACGAACATAAAACTATGGAAAATAGCACAATCGGCAGAGCAAATAACACAAAATGATGTCGTTTTTTACCAACCATAAGCTGAATACCTCTTGTAAATGTTGTAGCAATATTAACCCGTATTGTGACTGATTTCAACAAAAAAATTATAACATAATGTAGACAAATGCGAAAGAGCTTTGTATAATATCACTTAAACGCCAAGTCGCCGGACTGACGAAGAGAAGCAATACTAAGGAGGAAGGGCTTTGCTGAAAAAAAGTCTTCATGGAGTACGAGTGCCTCATCGAAAAAACACGTCTGAAGATAAGCCCCGGAGAATCAACACGCCTGCCGTCGTAAATATTCCTATGTCAATGCACATTGGTGCGCCGGCAAAGCCTGTTGTCAAGGTAGGAGATGATGTAAAGGTAGGACAGCTTATTGCGGAAGCTGACGGCTTTGTATCCTCGCCAATCTATTCGGGTGTCTCCGGAAAGGTTAAAAGAATAGGGGATATGCTGGTCTCATCCGGAGGCAGAGTCCCCGCTGTTACAATAGAGACCGACGGCAAGCAGGAAATGCTTGAGGGGATCGGTCCGCCGAAGGTTTCAAGCCTTCAGGAGCTCCTTGAGGCCGTCCGCAGCAGCGGTGTTGTAGGTCTCGGGGGAGCGGGCTTTCCCACTGCGGTCAAGCTCTCCGTTAAAGACCTTTCAATGATAGACGAGGTCATAATAAACGGGGCGGAGTGCGAGCCTTATATCACCTCCGACACCAGGACAATGATAGACGACGCCGACCTTGTGTGGGAGGGCATAGAGCTGCTTCAGAAATACCTACGCGTAAAGCGCGTTATCATCGGGATTGAGGACAACAAACCCCGGTGTATCGCAAATTTCCGCAGTATGTGCAAGCCCGGCTGCGGAGTTGAGGTCAAGGCTCTGCCGGCGAATTACCCACAGGGCGGAGAAAAGGTGCTCATTTTCAACACTATCGGCCGCATTGTGCCCGAGGGAAAGCTGCCTATAGATGTTGGTGCGGTTGTAGTAAACTGTACAACTCTTGCGGCTGTTGCGAAGTACATAAAAACAGGTATTCCGCTTTACGAAAAGTGCGTTACCGTGGACGGCTCCGCCGTCAGGAATCCCCAAAATGTGATCGCTCCCATAGGGACTCCTTTGAAAGACATATTCGAGTTCTGCGGAGGCTTCAAGTCGGATCCTCAAAAGGTGCTCTATGGCGGTCCCATGATGGGTATAGCAGTTCCGGACCTTGAACAGCCTGTTCTGAAGAATACAAACGCGATTTTAGCGTTTGACGCGAAAGATGCAAAACTCCCGCAGGAGACGTCCTGCATAAAGTGCGGACGCTGCATCGCCCACTGCCCACTGAATCTCGCCCCTGCAGATATTGAGACGGCCTTTCGCCTGAAGGATGCGGAGACCCTCGGCCGTCTGAAGGTAAACCTCTGCATGGAGTGTGGCTGCTGTGCATATGTTTGCCCCGCAAACCGTAATCTCGTACAGGTAAACAAGCTCGCAAAGGTGATGCTGAGGGACTATCAGAGCGCTCAGAGGGCAGCCGAAGAGATGTTGAAAAAGAGTCGGGATGCAAAAAAGGAGGGGAGCAAATGAACAACATGACTGTATCCGTTTCTCCTCATATTAAGGACAAAACGAATACGACGGCCATAATGCGGGATGTCCTCATAGCGCTTTGTCCAGCGCTTATAGCGTCGGCCGTCATTTTCGGGGCCCGCGCGCTTCTTGTCACCGCGGTCTGCGTTGCGTTTGCGGTGGGAAGTGAATGGGTTTTTGAAAAAACAGTTAAAAAGCCCAGCACCATAGGCGACCTGTCGGCGGCTGTGACAGGAGTGCTTCTGGCCTTCAACCTGCCTGTCGGAATTCCGCTGTGGCAGGCTGCGTTTGGCAGTATTGTCGCGATTGTTGTGGTTAAACAGCTTTTCGGCGGCATCGGACAGAACTTTGCAAACCCCGCCATAACAGCGCGTATTGTAATGCTACTCGCTTTTTCTGGTACAATGACGGCCTGGGTCACTCCTCAAATTCCGGAGGTGCTGTCAAATCTGTTTGGACTCTCTGCTGCCGACGCGTCTTCAGGCGCGGCAGACGCAATGTCAAGCGCAACGCCGCTGGTTCTGCTCAAAAACGGGGAGACCGAAAGTCTTCCCGCTGTGGTAAATATGCTTCTGGGGTACAGGGGGGGCTGTCTGGGAGAGACAAGCGCGGTTGCTCTCATTATAGGGGGCGTATATCTGCTTGTCAGACGTGTTATTTCTTGGCACACTCCTGTAGCCTTTGTCGGAACGGTTTTCCTTCTAACACTGCTTCTCGGCAAACAGCCCGATTATCAAGTGCTCTCCGGAGGACTCCTGCTGGGGGCCGTCTTCATGGCAACGGATTATTCGACAACCCCAAGTACCAACTGGGGACGCGTTATTTTCGGCATAGGCTGCGGACTTGTCACCGTTCTGATACGTGTCTGGGGCAACTATCCCGAGGGCGTATCGTTCTCGATCCTGCTGATGAACATCCTGACGCCCTATATATCCAGGCTTACAAGAGCAAAGCCACTTGGAGGTGTCAAAGCATGAGCAGTGTTATGAAGGATTTTGTAAAGCCTGTTCTTGTACTCACGCTTATCTGCCTTTTCATATCCGCGGCGTTGGCGTTTACCAATCAGAAAACTGCCCCCATAATTGAGGAAGCGGAACTGGCTAAGGCTGAACAGGCCCGCAGAGATGTGCTCCCGGAGGCAGATGATTTCAAGCTTTTGAAGTTGGAGGGACTTCCCTCTACTGTCACCGAAGTCTATAAAGCGGAAAACGGCGCAGGTTATGTTTTTATGCTTAAAACAAAAGGCTACGGCGGGGATATCAAGCTGATCTGCGGAATAGACTCAGAGGGCAGGATAACGGACACAAACACGCTGTCACAGTCTGAGACAAAAGGGCTGGGAAGCAGAATTACTCAGGACGATTTCAGAGAGCCCTTCAGAGGTGAGGACGCCTCGCTTGCGGGCGTTGAAACAATTTCTGGGGCAACTATTTCCTCAAGCGCGTATTTGAACGCGATTAAAGATGCTTTTACTGCATACGAAGCGGTAAAGGGGGCGGAATAATTGAACAAGCTTAAAATACTTACAAAGGGATTTATTAAGGAAAACCCCGTCCTGGTTCTGGTACTGGGTACCTGTCCTACGCTTGCTGTCTCGACTCAGGCCTCTAACGCAATCGGCATGGGGCTTGCTGCAACTGTTGTGCTTCTCTGTTCCAACATTGCCATATCGGCTCTCCGCAAGGTAATTCCGGATAAAGTTCGAATCCCGTGCTACATAGTTTTAATCGCAGGCTTTGTGACAATTGTTCAGATGCTGATCAAGGCGTTTGCGCCAGAGCTTGACGAACAGTTGGGAATTTACTTGCCGCTTATTGTCGTAAACTGTATTATTCTTGGGCGTGCGGAGATGTTTGCAAACAAAAATACGGTGCTTGATTCAGCACTCGATGGTATCGGAATGGGTATCGGCTTTACGCTCGCCCTGTTCGTTATGGCGACCATAAGAGAAATCCTCGGCAGCGGCACATGGCTAGGCATGGAGATCCCTGTGCTTATAGACAACAACATTTCAATCATGACCCTTGCGCCGGGGGGCTTTTTCGTGTTCGGCTGCCTCATTGCTCTTGTCAACAAAATCAGCAAAGGCAAGGCGATCAGAAAGGACGACTTCTCCTGCAGGGGCTGTCCCTCGGCAGCGGCATGCGGAAAGCTTAAGAGCGCGGAAGGCGGAGAGGGGAGTGAAGCCTGATGGAAGAGCTTATGCACTTTGATTTTAAGGGTCTTGTAATTATCCTGATGTCTGCTGTTTTCGTAAACAACTACGTGCTGCAGAGGTTTCTCGGAATATGTCCTTTCCTGGGCGTTTCCAAAAAGCTTGACCAGGCGACGGGAATGAGCATAGCGGTTATCTTCGTTATGCTGCTGGCAACGGCAGTTACATGGCCTATACAGTATTATCTTCTGGACCCCAACGACCTCGGATATATGCAGACAATCGTCTTCATTCTTGTAATTGCGGCGCTTGTACAGCTCGTTGAGATAGTTCTGAAGAAGTATGTCCCCTCGCTCCACGCTGCTCTGGGCGTATATCTGCCACTAATAACCACAAACTGCGCCGTATTGGGCGTGACAATACTCAACATAACAGAGAACTATGATTTTGCGGCCTCTATGATAAACTCTTTAGGCTCGGGTCTCGGCTTCTTCCTTGCGATGGTGCTGTTTTCAGGCGTCCGCTCAAGGATGGAGGGCGGCGATACTCCGGAGGCATTCAAAGGGCTGCCGATAACCCTGGTGGCCGCTTCAATCGTGTCGATTTCTTTCTTCGGCTTTGCCGGAGTGATCGAGCACCTGTTTTCATAGGAGATGCGAAGTGAACGGAATAATGATTGCAATTCTATCTGTGACAGTTATTGGCATAATCTGTGCCGTAATGCTGGCTGTCGCCTCCAAAATTATGGAGGTAAAAGAGGACGAGCGTTTTCCCGCCGTAAGGGACTGCCTGCCCGGGGCAAACTGCGGAGCCTGCGGCTATGCCGGCTGCGACGGATATGCCCGTGCTCTGGTTGAGGATGAGGGAGTCAGAACGAACCTCTGCGTGCCGGGCGGAGACGCTGTCTCAAGATGCCTCAGCGAGGTGCTTGGAGTCGAATTTCTGGACGTTATTGAACAGGTCGCAGTTATAAAATGTAAGGGCGACTGCAGCGTGACCTCCGAAAAAATGGACTACGAGGGAATTGAAAGCTGTGCTGCGGCAAAGCTACTTTTCGGTGGTACGGGTAAGTGCTCTTTCGGGTGTATGGGCCTGGGAGACTGTGCAAAGATCTGCCCCCAGAGTGCTATTTGTATTGAAAACGGGATCGCTCACGTCAATACAAGACTTTGTACAGGCTGCGGAATGTGCGTCTCTGCCTGCCCGAATAAGCTCATAAGCGTTATGGCTGACGTTGAAAAGGTGCTTGTTACATGCAGCAATACAGATAAGGGCGCACTTACCAGAGCGGTCTGCACCCACGGCTGCATAGGCTGCCGCAAGTGTGAGAAGGAATGTCCTACAGGGGCCGTCACCGTTGTGGACAATCTGGCCCGTATTGACTATGATAAGTGTAGGGACTGCGGACACTGCGTAGAGGTATGTGTCACAGGCTGTATTATGAATGGCGATTTCAGCGGTATACACCGTGCCCAAGAGGAATAATCCATCATTAAAGCTCCGCCTTCTGCAAGTCGGAGCTTTAATGGAGTTTTGAGGCGGATGACAGCCCTCTGCGGACTTTGAGGCATAGCTATGAAAAAGCGGAAGAATGATCTAATATTAGTTGCAGTTATAGCGGGTTTGGCCGCTCTGCTTTGGATGTGGATTTATCTCGGCAGAAGCGAGGGAGCTTATATCCGCGTTACTGTTGACGGAAGCATGTTTGGAGAATATCCGCTCGACACCGATGCTGTAATTAAAATAGGCGACGAGAGCTCCTATAATATTCTCGTTATAGAAGACGGTGAGGCCTCTGTGACGGAGGCAAGCTGTCCCGACAAGCTCTGTGTTCGGCAGGGGAAAATCCGTTTTGACGGACAGAGCATAGTTTGTCTGCCCAACAGGCTTGTAATTGAGGTGACAGGCGGCGTAAAGCCGGAATACGACGCGGTGGCAAGATGAGTAAAAAAGATATGACTGGCAAAAAAATAGCTGAGACGGGTCTTTTGACTGCGCTGGCGATGGTTTTGAGCTATGTCGAGTCCCTTATCCCTTTTTCGATAGCCGTACCCGGAGTCAAGCTGGGGCTCGCCAATATTGTTGTGCTCTTTGCGCTCTACAGACTTGGAACAGCGCAGGCGTTTGTTATTTCTTTTATCAGAGTAGTGCTGGTCACTTTCCTGTTTGGCAACGGCTTTGCTCTGGTATACAGCCTTTCGGGCGCGGTACTGAGCCTTTGCGCAATGCTGGCTTTTATGAAAATCGGGCGTTTAAGCCCCGTAGGAGTCGGGGTTATCGGCGGTGTTTCTCACAATTTAGGTCAGATATTATGCGCCATTGTGATTCTTGAAACGCGGAGGCTGATCTATTATCTGCCTGTACTGCTGGTTTCAGGCACGGCAGCTGGTATCGCCATAGGGCTTGTGGCCGGTCTGCTTATAGACCGTCTCGAAGCCGCGGATACGGGAGGGCAGCGCTAGTTTGACTTAAATCTCCTAAAAAGTAAAGCAGCGGGTGATTTCATGATCATCCGCTGCTTATTGTGCATCTATCCGTTTGTATGCGGTCCGTGCGAAGAAAATCAGATTATAAATCAATTCTGATCATTTTCCTGGTTGGATAATTT
>ENA-UOXR01000441-UOXR01000441.1-bioreactor-metagenome-genome-assembly--contig:-NODE-441-length-51450-cov-9.865220_pt1 | contig 51450 bp, 36 predicted proteins | sample MGYA00238164_ERZ764825 | MGnify/ENA primary metagenome ERZ764825 (study PRJEB28920, sample SAMN05720171) | bioreactor metagenome | isolation source: Anaerobic biogas reactor | place: USA:Washington... | reverse complement strand
GAAGAAATGATTCCCCTTTCCAGCCTGGAATACAGCCCTGATTTTTTAAAGGCCCTGGCGGAAATAGGGGTTATAACCTTAAAACATGATTATATCAGCTGCAGCGAACTGAGAAAAGTCAACCGCCTCCTGCGGCTGAGAAACCTGCTGGGAGTAAACGTCAGCGGTGCAGCCATTATTTTGGATCTGCTGGACCGAATCGAAGCGCTGGAAGCGGAAATTCAAGCCTTAAAACGGAGGTGATCATATGAACATAGAACGCTATACCAAAAAATCACAGGAAGCCCTGGGTGCAGCCCAGCAACTGGCCGCTTCCCAACATCACCAGGAAGTAAGCGGCAAGCATCTGCTGCAAGCGCTTTTGCAGCAGGACGGGGGTCTGACTCCCAATTTACTTGAAAAGACAGGGGTACAGCTGCCGGCCCTGCACAAACAGCTGCAGGAACTGCTTGACAAGATTCCTTCCGTACACGGTTACGAAGGGCAGGTGTACCAGAGCGGCAGTCTGGTCCGGGTTTTGAACAAAGCCGAGCAGGAAGCTGCCGCCTTGAAAGATGAATATGTAAGTGTCGAGCACCTTTTACTGGGTCTGGTTCAGGAAGGCGAAAACGATCTGCGTGATTTGCTGGCCCGTTTGGGTATTAATCGCAATTCGCTGCTGGCCGCCCTGAAAAACATCCGCGGCTCCCAGCGGGTGAGCAGTGATAATCCCGAAGATACCTATGAAGCACTGCAGCGTTACGGACGGGATTTAAACGAACTGGCCCGGCAGGGTAAACTTGATCCGGTCATCGGCCGGGATGAAGAAATCCGCCGGGTAATGGAGATATTATCAAGGCGCACCAAAAACAATCCGGTCCTGATCGGGGAGCCGGGAGTGGGTAAAACCGCCATCGTGGAAGGACTGGCGCGGCGCATCGTAGCCCGCGACGTACCCGAAGGCTTAAAAAACAAAACCGTTATTGCTCTCGACATGGGTTCCCTGGTGGCCGGCGCCAAATACCGGGGTGAATTTGAGGAACGTTTGAAAGCCGTACTCAAGGAAGTGGAACAATCCGATGGCAAAATCATTCTCTTTATCGATGAGCTGCATACGGTGATCGGGGCCGGGGCAGCCGAGGGCGCCATGGATGCCAGCAATCTCTTGAAGCCTATGCTGGCGCGGGGTGAATTACGGGCCATCGGGGCTACCACCCTGGACGAATACCGGAAACATATTGAAAAAGATGCCGCCCTGGAAAGGCGCTTTCAGCCGGTTATGGTTAATCCTCCTTCGGTGGAGGATACCATCTCCATCCTGCGCGGCTTGAAAGAACGCTATGAAGTCCATCATGGGGTGCGCATCAAAGATACGGCCCTGGTAGCGGCAGCCGTCTTATCGGATCGTTATATCGCCGATCGTTTCCTGCCCGACAAGGCCATCGACCTGATGGATGAAGCCGCCGCCCGGCTGCGTACCGAAATGGACAGTATGCCGTCTGAACTGGATGAAATCACCCGGCGGATCATGCAGCTGGAAATTGAAGCCACCGCCCTGGAAAAGGAAAGCGATGATGCTTCCCGGGAAAGACTATCCCATATTTTGAAGGAGAAACAGGATCTGCAGACTGAAGCTGATGCCATGCAGGCCAAGTGGCAATCTGAAAAAAATGCCATCGCCCGGGTAAGCCAGCTCAAGCGCGAAATCGAGGATTGCCGCATGGAAATCGAAAAAGCGGAACGGGACTATGATCTGGACAAAGCCGCCGAACTCAAATACGGCCGCATGAATGAACTGGAAAGAAAACTGCAAGCCGAGGAAGCAACTTTAGCTGCCAAACAAGGCCAGCAGATGCTGTTACAGGAAGAAGTCGGGGAAGAGGATATTGCCAAAGTGGTCAGCCGCTGGACCGGCATCAACGTAAGCCGGCTGCTGGAAGGTGAAAGGCAGAAGCTCATGCATTTGGATGAAATATTGCATCAGCGGGTAGTCGGTCAGGAAGAGGCCGTGCAGGCCGTGACCGATGCCGTCTTGCGTTCCCGCAGCGGTCTGAAAGACCCCAACCGTCCGGTAGGCAGTTTTATCTTCCTGGGCCCCACCGGCGTGGGCAAGACCGAACTGGCCAAAGCCCTGGCTGAGTCGCTGTTTGATGACGAGCGGGCCATGATCCGCATGGATATGTCCGAATATATGGAAAAACACAGCGTCGCCCGGTTAATCGGTTCTCCCCCCGGATACGTGGGTTATGACGAAGGCGGGCAATTGACTGAAGCGGTAAGGCGCCGCCCTTATTCAGTGGTACTGTTTGATGAAATCGAAAAGGCTCATAATGATGTTTTCAATATCTTGCTGCAAATCCTGGACGACGGACGTTTGACCGATGGACAGGGCCGGACGGTGGACTTCCGTAATACCATCATCATCATGACTTCCAACCTGGGCAGCCAGGAGATTCTGCATTTTCAGGAACAGGGCGGCAGTTATGATTTGATGAAGGATGCGGTGATGAGTATTCTCAAGCAGTATTTCCGACCCGAGTTCCTGAACCGCCTGGACGAAATCATCGTCTTCCAGGCGCTCAGTACAGACCAGATCGAAAAAATAGCCGATCTGCTGTTGCAGAAACTGGCCAAGCGTTTCGAAAAAAATCTGGGCGGGTATCTGCAGTGGGATGAAAAAGCCCTGAGCTACCTGGCCGAAAAAGGTTACGATCCCTCCTACGGGGCCAGACCGCTGAAGCGGCTCATCCAGCAGGAAGTGGAGACGCTGCTGTCCCGCAAAATCATCAGCGGGGACATCAAAGAAAACAGCACCGTGAAAATGAGCGCTTCCCCAGCAGGAATAACCTTGGAAGTTTAAAACCCAAGAGATACTCCGGAAAATCTTTATAAAATATTCAACCCCCCGGTGAAAATTCATACGTACTGAATAGAACCACCGGCGTGTATTCCATCCAACAAGCTCCTTGGGATGGAATACACGCCTTTTTTAATTCTAAACGCCGGATTTAGCTGAATTTTGTTTAATAATCCAATCTATTTAACATCTGTATATATTCTTATGATTTTATAGAAATATTGTCCCTTATCCGCATAATTATTTCGTATATTTATCACCCCGCTTATGGTAACAGTGTAATCATCTTTCTGTCTTGCACTAAGATGTTGTTCCACAAAATTACTATCTTTGCTCGCTATGTTAACCGTTATTGGTTCATCTATAACACGTACAATTCGATCATAAAACTGGTATACTTGACACCCAATCGTTAAATTACCAGTCTGTCCATTTGAATTGAAAGGAATTTCTTTATAAATATAGGCATAGTGATAGTCTCCTAAAGCATATGACAAACTAGGGCTGCAAGCTATTATTAGAATACTAAACAAAACCGTAAACACTATCATTTGATTAGTTCTCACGATATATAACTCCCTTAATAAACTTCCATTTTCTTTTAATTACTCTTAAAATCACATGTCACTTACTCTCGTATTTCTGAAATAATCTTTAATCCGCAGGAAGAACACGCCTCATCTTGTTCGGAGATTTTCGCTCCGCATGCAGGGCATCTATCTATAGATATATCCATTTCCTGGTCGTTTTCATCCTTGCATACCGTAGAGGAATATTCTTTACTCAACATATTGGTTAATATTTTAATATTTTGAGCTGTCTCGGAGTTGTCTATTGCACTCTTAATTACACAATACAGGATCCATAAGCCAATTATCCAAAAAATTATTGCTAAAATAAATTCCATACTTTAAACATACTCCTTCCATAGTACTAATTGCTTATCATAATCTTTTTAATTTCCCTCAAGTTATTCTAATTTACAGAGTATTATCTGATTCTTCACGACCGGGAAAAGCCATGCGATAGAAAAGGCGGCCACCACATAAAAGATAGCTTCCAAAGAGCAGGCTTACCAAGGCGGAGAGCAAATTGTTAAACACAAATTGGTTTTGCGTAACCGTACTTATAGCACCTGAGATTGACTTAATATATAGAATATTTCCCAATATCTGCACCGCCTGGGGGAGAGCAAAAACGATTAAGATCAGACCGGTGATTTTAACCGCCAACTGAAAAAGGCTTGCGTTGGGTTGTGCCTCTGATTCCGGCTCATCAGTTTTCCACAAAGATTCAGTCAACCGGTTGGCATATCTTAACATAAACAATCCGATTATTAATAAAGCAAGCGGTGAAATAAAAGACAGCAATACCTGCCACACCTCCCAGCGGGCCGTAAACTCATGGTTTAACGCCATTAAAGGTATAAGTTCGATAAATCCCTTTAAAGCCTGAAGCAACATTATCAGACTCACGACCTTCACCGCCGTATTTAACATATCTTTGGGGGAAAAATACAATTTCTATACCTCCATTCCAATTATATAGAAATCGCAATAACAAGGCTCCTATATGTATTTCCATTAATAAATCATTACAGGGATATTTTAACACAAGACAGAATTAATTGTATGAAGAACCGGTTTAATTTTTACTGCAGGCGGGGTGCCCATGGGGCGGGGTTTCCAGGAGGGCGAAAACGGGGGGTTGCTGACGAATTTTTACTTGCGCTGAATTTATGAGGGGCGAATGGAAAGATCGCCCCTCATATTTCCATCGTTTATTTTAGGAATATTTTGTGGTACGTTTTCTTGCCTTTGCGTATTTTTATTCCGTTTTTCAGCTGTTCCGCAGTAATCATGGCATCAGTAGATTCAACCTTCACGTCGTCAACAAATACGCCTCCCTGTTGGATCAGGCGTCTGGCTTCGCTCTTGGAGGCTGCAAGCTTGCTCGCAACCATCAGTTCAACCATACCGATAGCGCCATCTTCCAGTTGTCCGATTGCAATTTCGGTCGTCGGCATGTTGGCGTCGATTCCCCCAGCAAAAAGAGCGTGGGAAGTGGCTTTGGCTTTTTCGGCTTCCGCCTCGTTGTGAACCAGCTTGGTCAGTTCATAGGCCAATATTTCCTTGGCAACGTTTAGCTGGCTGCCTTCCCATTGATCCATGGCGTCAATTTGCTCCAGAGGAAGGAAGGTGAGCATCCGCAGGCATTTGAGAACATCTGCATCATCGATGTTGCGCCAGTATTGAAAGAATTCGTAAGGACTGGTTTTGGCCGGATCGAGCCAAACCGCTCCCTTGGCGGTTTTTCCCATCTTATTGCCTTCCGTATTCAGAAGCAGGGTAATTGTCATGGCATAGGAGTCTTTCCCCAGCTTGCGGCGAATGAGTTCGGTGCCGCCGAGCATGTTGGACCACTGGTCGTCTCCGCCGAACTGCATGTTACAGCCATAATGCTGGAACAAATAATAAAAATCGTAGGACTGCATAATCATATAGTTGAATTCCAGGAAGGACAAGCCTTTTTCCATTCGCTGCTTATAACATTCGGCTCGCAGCATATTGTTTACCGAAAAGCAGTTTCCGACCTCCCGCAGCAATTCAACATAATTCAGCTTCAACAGCCAATCGGCATTATTGACCATGATGGCTTTGTCATCACCGAATTCAATAAATTTTTCCATCTGCTTCTTGAAACACTCGCTATTGTGCTTGATGATTTCGGGCGTCATTATAGTACGCAGATCACTGCGGCCGGAAGGGTCGCCGATATAGGCAGTCCCGCCGCCGATCAGCACCACCGGTTTGTTGCCTGCCATTTGCAACCGTTTCATCAGGCAAAGGGCCATGAAATGACCAACGTGCAGAGAATCAGCCGTGGGATCAAAGCCAATGTAAAAAATGGCTTGGCCGCTATTAACAAGTTCTTTGATTTGTTTTTCGTCTGTGACCTGGGCAATGAGACCCCGGGCTATCAATTCATCATAAATTTTCATTACACCAACACTCCTTTGCGGACTTTTGATAAAAAAGCCCTCCGTTCCCTATGGAACAGAGGGCAAAATACTGCGGTACCACCTCTGAAGCGAAAATTCCTCACGAAATTTTCCTTAACGAGTGCCGAGGCACTCTGACGCTGTATCGGGCGCACCCGTCGAACCCTACTGTTATTTCAGGCCGCAGCTCCAAGATGTATTCGAATCAGTGCATCTGCATCCTTTCACCTGCCGGATGCTCTCTGCAAGATGGGGAACTGACCTACTTGTTCTCTTCATCGCTTTTTTACCATCGATTATTTAGATTTTAATAGAGGAGACCATAAATGTAAAGCCATGAGCAGGGATTAATTTTTAAAGCATCTTGGTGGGATTTATCTTTTCTTTCTAGACTTTATATAATCCCGGGCATTTTTTATGCCGTCAAACTCGGCAAACATGTCATTAATTTTTTCATTTTCGATTTGTCGTGAGGTGAGACCTTCATATTTGGCTTCTTTTTGCAGTTTCTTATAACTGATCAGACGCTCTTCATCGATCAATCCCCCCTCAATCGCCTGGCGCACCGCACAACCCGGTTCTCTCTCATGGCGGCAGTCATTGAAGCGGCATTTGGCCGCCAGTTCATCTATGTCGGCGAAGGTCTTGCTCAAGTTTACGCTTTCAATCCCCAGTTCACGCATACCGGGGGTGTCAATTACCGCCCCGCCGGAAGGAATGACGAACAGTTCCCGTACGGTGGTGGTGTGTCTGCCTTTATCATCCTTCCTTATTTCCCGGGTAGCAATAATGTCTGCGCCAATCAGGCGGTTGATCAGGGTTGATTTGCCCACCCCCGAAGAACCCATAAAGGCCACAGTCTGACCGGATTTTAGATAGGTCAATATGGCCTTGCAGCCATCCTCGGTTATACTGGAGGTGACCACCACGTCAACGCCAATGGCAATCGCCTCAACTTCAGCCAGTCTGACCGGCAACTCCCGGCATAAATCCGCCTTGGTCAGAACGATCACTGGAATCGCCCCACTGTCCCAGGCAATCGCCAGATAGCGTTCCAGCCGGCGCAGATTAAAATCCTGATTTAGAGACATGCAAATAAAAACGGTATCAATATTGGCGGCAATAATTTGCACCTCCTGGGAGGTACCCGCCGCTTTACGTACAAAGACACTTTTACGGGGTAAGATGCTGTGAATGATGGCGTTGCCGGACTGGTCGCTGGCCCGATCGAGCATGACAAAGTCACCCACCGCCGGATAATCGGACAGCGCATCGGATAAGTGACGCAGCTTGCCGGTTATTTCCGCCATCAATTCGTTGTCCAGTGTGGCCACTTTATACAAATCCTTGTATTGGGCGATGACCCGTCCCAGAAATAAATCTTGGTAATGGGCGGCCTCTCGTTGATAATGCTCCGTAAATCCCAAATCAATTGCTCGGTTTTCCAAGAATCTCACCTTTCTCCGTTTTTACATGATATGTCTGATGCTGTCTGCAAAAAAGCTGGCGCCGAAGCCGACCAGGCACAAGGCCAGAACCACGATGATGGTTTTATATACTTTAATGTTCAGCAGATGTCGAGTCTTGCTGACCATCGCCGCCACGAAAGTATACCAGGAAATATCCCCCAGGATATGACCCAGATAAAAAATGGCAATCCCCAGTGCTCCCAGAGAATTATAAGAACTCATGATCAAAGCCAATCCCACCGCCGACCACCAGATTAAAAAATAGGGGTTGGCGGCACTTAACACCATACCGGCCGCAAACATGCCGCCCGGCCTGTTATTATACATCTCCTCCGTCTCCAGGGAGACTCTATCCAAATAAACGTCTCTGATCATCTGATATCCTAGATAAACCAGCACTATGCCCCCAATCAGACCGATGGTGATGCCGGCTGATTCTGCCGCCAGATACCGGCCGGCGCCGATAAATAATAGGATCACCAATATCAGTTCCAGCAGGGCATGCCCCAGCGATACCAGCACTCCAGCTTTGATTCCATAGCGCAGGCTCCGGTCTACGGTATAAGTAAAAACGCTGCCCGGCATAACGGCACCGGAATAGGCGATTAGCAATGATTTGAAAAAAATGGCGAGCACAGGAACACCTCATTTAGCGGGTCTTTTTTATTCCTTCCGGATGGTGCAGGAAGCGTTTACGGCCCTGATTCCTGGTTTTGCTGATAAAAATCAAAGCGGCGATCAGCGTTGCCCCCGCGCCCCAGCGGGCTTCAATAATAAAACCATTTACATAAAGATAGACCGTGCTAAACATTGCTGCCCCCAAAACGATTCCCCAAGCAATAGCAAGGCTGGTGCGGGTATTTTGCTCCAATGTTTCCTGCATATTTTTCAGCGGCAGCTTCAGCTCCAGGTCTCCTCTTTCCGCCTGCCGCAATACCTTGGCCAGGAGCGGCGGAACTTCGATCAGGGAACTCGCCAAAACCGTTGCTTTATCCTTTATCATTTTCAAAGGCCGGGCCTCTTCAGGCATGAACTGTTTAAGATACGGTTTGCCTGCATCCAGGAAACTGATATCTTTATCCAGCCCGATACATATTCCGTACAGGGTGCCCAGCGCCCTTCCCAAAAAGGTAAACCGGGCCGGGATTTGAAAAGGCTGCTCATATAAGATTTCTTCCAAATCTTCCAGAAGATCTTTCAGATCATTATCAAACAGATCCGTACCTTGCCCCAGTAACTGTTCCAAAAACACCCCTACCGCCCGAGCAATCAGATTTTCATCGGCATCCCTGCGCAAAAATCCTACCTGTTTCAAATAGTAAACCACCTGTAAATTATCCCGGTCGACCATGGCCAGGACCATTTTGATCAGCTTCTCTTTCAATTCCGGTGAGATCGTTCCTACCATCCCAAAATCGATCATAATCACCCTGCCGTCCGGGTCGATAAACAAATTGCCGGGATGCGGATCAGCATGAAAGAACCCATCCACCAGGATCTGTTTCACATAGATCTCCAACAAGCGGCTGGCCAGTTTGGATCGGTTAATACCGGCCTGTTGCAGACCTGCATAATCGGTCACCTTGTATCCGTCTACGAATTCCATGGTAAGTACTCGCTGGCGGGTGTAGTCCCAATAGATTCGGGGAACGATCAGATCGTTATCGGCCACGTTGTTGGCCGCAATCGTCTCAGCATTTTTCCCTTCCTGCAGGTAGTTGAGCTCTTCCCGCAAGGTTTCCTCAAATTCCCGGTAAATGGCGTCAAAATCCACCCACTGCTGCCAGTCGGTAAAAAATTTTACCCAGCCGATCACCTGACGTACCGCCCGTAAATCAATATCAATCAGTTTTTCAATATTGGGCCGCAATACCTTTACGGCTACCTTCTGACCACCGAAGAGCTCTGCCTCATGGACCTGTCCCAAAGAAGCGGAGGCCAGAGGTATTGGATTCATAGCCGGATAGATTTCATGCAGCGGTTTGCCAAATTCACTTTCCAGCACCTGACACATATCTTTAAAATCTACTGCCGGCACCTCATCCTGCAGATTGGCCAGCTCCCGGGTGGTGCTCTGCGGAAATACATCCACCCTGGTGCTGAAGAACTGCCCCAGTTTGATCAGCAGTCCCCCCATTTCCACGGCCGTATTGCGAAACCGACGCGCTTCTGAAACATAAAGTTCCTCCCGGCGCTCTTCTTTCCAGCCGGGTTGATGCCAGATGGCCTTTATCTTCAGAGAATAAAAAGACCAGAAAATATGAAAAAATAGATTGATGACCCGGAAAAACCTCTTGATCCCTACCCAGGAATTATATCTCATGCTCCAGTCTCCTTATAAACAAGCTGTTAGTATGATTATACCTGTATGAATCTATTTTCAATATAACTTTGAAATTTATCCCCTTCGTTTTAAAGTATATTTTATTGAAAATTCTAACGCTGATAAAATATTTTAAGAGGTAATTATATGTCCATGGAGAATAATTAATTCATAATTAACATGTTTTTACCATCATATATCAGTTTATTGACAATTATAAAATTGAAGGTGACGCCGTGCCTTCGGAGACTTTTACTCTGCATATAATACCGGGATATATAGAGAATCTTTTTCTGGCTGAATATGAACACGGTTTGCTGCTGCTGGACTGCGGCGCCGTTAATGATGTCAAACGCATCGAAGATTTTTGCCGCCAGAATTTGCATCGTTCACCGGCAGAAATCAAACTGGCAGTGGTAACCCATATGCATCCGGATCACGCCGGGGGCGCCGTCCTATTGCGCAAAAATTTCGGCGTCCCCCTGGCCGCCCATCAAGAGTTGGATCGCTGGTATGCCGGGCCGGGAGGTTTTATCCAAAAAGTAATTGATTGCGTCCTAATGCAAAGCGTGGCCAGACGCACCCGCGGCAAATTGGAGAAAGCTCTGTTCAACAGCAGAATCCAGGCTGACTATGTGCTGGCCGATGGTGATAGCCTGCCCTTTTTCCCGGAATGGAAAGCGGTGGCAGTGCCGGGCCATACCTCCCATGATCTGGTACTGTATCACGCCGGCGAATCTCTTCTTTATGCAGCCGACTGTTTTTTGGAAGTCAAAGGCCGCTACCAGACTCCGCTGCCGGTCATGTTCCCTCAATGGCTGGAGGCTTCCTTCCAAAAAATGGGGGCTTTGCAGCCGTCCAGCCTCCTGATTGCCCACGGTGAAGCCCGCCGCGATCAGATCCCGGCTGATTTGTTTCAGTCCCTGCAGCATCTGCTGCAGACTCCGCCCAATAAATTGACCCGACAGGTCAAAAGGTTGTCGGTATATACTCCGGAATACCGCCGGCTAAACAAACTGCAAAAGCAATCCCGATCCAGGGACGGCGCAAATAAATTCTCCGTTTGAAGCGGTACGGCTTTAAAGAGGCGGGATCAATAATCCCCTGAATGAAGGTTTAATACCAGAAATAACAATACTCTTCCCCTACCGCCCGAGCATAGGCCCGGATTTCTTCTGCAGCAGGTTTTTCCAACTCCTCATAGTTTATACCGTAATTACATTTGGGGCATACCAGGCGGAAACCAGCAAAAGTTTCCTCGTCCCCGTCCAAAGAGGCCAGCAGCACCTGGATCAGGGTGGGGCAGGTATCCGCGCCGATTGAATAACGCGCAGCGGTTTTTAAGCTCCAGTTGTACTCGTTACGGCTCTTCTTGCAGCCCGGGCATTTTATCATCAGTTGTGCATTCATATCATTGCGCATCATAATCCACCCTTGTTTTATTTTTCATATGACAGATCTTTCCGTTATAAACTGCCGTACTTGTCTTTTGTTCTCTTCTGGCATAAAATAATGGCGTTATGAATTGCTTAACCATTTTCAATGAGGAAGAAAAAGGTCATGAGAAATAATCCCGCCGCCACGCTGATGCTTTATTGTTCGGCTTGTGGCAAAGACGCCAATGAATATAACTGGACCCTGGAAACGGCAGCAGCCTTTTCCGAGGGCGAAAAAACCTGCCCTACGTTATTGCTGCTTCTCCTGGAGGCACTTGATGACCCCAAAAAATATTCCGATTATCAGTTGGTCTGTCCTCACTGTCATGAAAAAGTTCGCCTACGGCAGATTCCACTTCCTGAACGGAAGGCTTTGCTTAATTATCTTAAAGAAGTCGGCGAAGAATATCTGCGGGAACGTTTTTAGTCAATGTTAAGGTATGCAACTGCATTGTACCCCACAGCTTTAAATTTTGATGCGGGTATTTTCTTTGATATCAGTGCTGGCATCGCGCACCACCGTTTGTCCCGCTTTTAACCCGCTGATTACTTCTGCCTTTTCAGGGTTCCTGATCCCGATCCGAACCTGTTTGTGTTTGATCCTTCCATTGATAACGGCCAGTACTTCGTTTTGCCCTTTATCATTGACCCGGAGAGCGGTACGCGGCAGCGTTATCACATTGCGTTTCAGGCTGGTTTCGATTCTGACCTGCACTTCATAACCCGGCTCCAGCAGTTCTGCAGGCGGCAATGAAACCAGCACCGGCACGCGGCGCTGGACCACTCCCAGAGCCGAAACCTTTTCATAAGCGCGTGGATAGATCTTGGTCACTTCGCCTTCAAGCACGGTATCTCCCAGAATCGGAGCGCTGATGACCGCCTTCTGGCCAACCTTGACTGCGCCGATGTCATCGCTTAACAGTTCCGTTTTCAGCTCCAGGTCATTTACACTGCCGATTTGAGCCAATAAGGTTCCGACCATTACGGTTTGCTGTTCTTTGACCGGGAGATCAAGCACCGTTCCGGCGGCGGGACTTTTAACCACCAACTGTGCACTGGTCTCCTTCAGTTCCTGATACAGGGTATTTTGTTTTTCCAGCTGCCGGCGCAATGATTGCTGGGTTTGCTGCTGGCTTTCGACTGCTTTCTGCAGAGTAAGATTTCTTTGTACACTGACATCATACTCAGCCCGGGATATAGCCCCGGACTCGAAAAGCTGCTGGGAACGCTCCAGATTTTTCTGATCTTCCTTTAGATCCAGACGTGATTGCTCCAAAGCAATTACCGATGCGGACAGCTGCCCCTGCAGTTGTTCTGTTTGTACCGCAGCCGCATTCAACTGATACTGTAGATCAGGATTGTCAATAACCAGCAGTTCCTGACCGATAACTACCTTTTGTCCGGTTTCGACCGCTGCCTTAACGACCTTGCCGCCCTGGGAGGCCTGGATGGTTACCTCGTCCTGAGACTGCACATAGGCGGTATCCTCGACCCAGGTGCTTATATCACCGGTTTCGGCGGAAAGCAATGCGACCTGCTGCCCTCCGGTCAAGCTCTGCATGATGAGTAAAGCTGCTACTATGACTATAACCGCCGCAATCCGGATCCTTTTTTTCATTTTCTTCCTCCTTTACTCCCGATTTTTTAGAACCTCGACCATATCCAGCCGTCCCGCCTTGCGAGTGGCCAGATATTGACCGATAGCGACAAATACAACTGCCCCCAGGGCCGCCATTATATAGCTGCGCGGATATATAATCACCGGCAAACTGTAAAGATCGGTGCTTACACTGGCTATATAAGCCTGACCCATACCTTTGCCGGCCGGCAGGCCCAAAACCATACCGATAACCGCCAGGAGCCAGGTTTCCTTTCTTAAAACACTTGCCACTTCAGAGCTTGAATAACCCAGCACCCGTAAAGAAGCCAGTTCCCTTTTACGCTCATTAAACGCCATTATAGATGAATTGTAAACAATGACCAACCCCAGCAAAGCTGACAGCAGGATCATGATTCCGATAAAATAAACCGTTGTATCCAATAGGGTATAATAACTTTGCAGTTCCTCAGCACGACTCGTCACTGAACTGACGTTGGGCATTTCATCAAACTGTTTCTCAAGTTCGGCTGCACTGGCGGGAGCGGCTTTGAGCATCACGGTATTGATGATGCGTTTCTCGTTAATCATCCGGTTGGCAGTATCCAGTGATACATAGGAACCCGAACCCATCAGCTGGTCGTTGATGCCTATGACCAGCAACTCCGCGGTGTGGGATGCACCCGCTGACATTTTGGTTTCAACCCTGACTTTATCACCTGTTTCCACTCCAAGTCTTTGCGCCATGCGCCGGCTGATAAGAAGACCTGCTTCAGGAATTTGCAGACGTTCGCCCGCCTGGTTCAGCACCCTTTTTAAATCACCATCAACTGTCATGCCAATGCAGAGTTCGTCTTCGCTGCGGCCGTTATAATAAATTTTTATCGGCATTTCCAGCTGCGGCTCAATTTGATAAATATCCTCCCATTGCTGCCAGTATTGTATTTCCCGGTATTCGATCGGTTCGGCAAATCGCACGATATAATCATAACGATTAACATCCTGAAAATTCCGGTTCAGCATATAATCCACCGCATCGTTGGTAAACATTGAAAAAACCAGCAGCACTACCGCACTCATTACTCCCAGAATGGTTACCAGGGATCGGGCCCGGTTGCGGCTGATGGAACGCAGACTCATTTTCCAGCTGCTGTTCAGTTTTGACCATAATCCCCGCCACCTTTCCAGCAGGATCTTGTTACCCTGGGGCGGAGCCGGCAGCCGCATGGCTTCAGCGGGATTTATCCTAATCACCGAACGGGCAGCCAAAAATCCTGCAGCAGCCCCGACCGATATGCTCAAAGCAACGCTTTGCAGCAACGTTTTCAGATTGATTCCGCTGATCGCCTGGGGCAAATTAAAGTACAAGCTGTAAACCGAAGACATAAATGAAGCCAATAACACCCCCGCGATGATTCCGATTATACATCCCAACACACTTATACAAAGGGCATAGGCGGTGTAATGGCAGATGATTTTAAAATCATTATAACCAATGGCTTTCATAATTCCGATCTGGGTACGGTGTGATTTGACCAGACGGTTTAGGATAACAAACTGGATCGCTGCAGCTATCAGCAGAAGAACCAGCGGCAGAAAATGAGAGTTAATTTTAAGCCCGTCAAGTTCAGCCTGCAACATGGCATGACTAAGCTGGTCTTTGCGCGGATAGCTGGCAATATTGCCGTAACTTTGCAGGAGTTCTTCCGCTCTTTGCGGTATGGCTTTCTCATCCGCCCCGGAGGCCAGCTTGACCACGATCTGGTTGACCTGATCAGGCATATCCAGAATCTGTTGGGCTTGTTCAGTGGCCATCATGATAATGCCAAAATTCAAGGGATCTGGCATCATGGTGGCGGCATCCGGCAGAGCATAGACAAATTCCGGGCTGATGGCAGTCCCCACCACATGCAGATTTACTTTCCTGCCTTCGGCAATGATCGTTATGATGTCATCGATCTGGATGTGATTGGCATCAGCATATTGCGGATCCAGCAGTACCTCGACCCCTCCTCCGGAAGAGCGGGAGGCAAACATCCGACCGCTCAGAAGATGAAGCTGGTTGACTTCTCCCGCCTGGGGCAGATTATAGGAAGTGATCCTTCCCACCGCCCGCCGGCTACCTTCCTTGAGCAGAGAAACGTCGCTCTGGATCCGACCGCTGGCCTTGACTACTCCCGGTATCGATTCGATTTTGCTGCTGACTGAAGCTGGCGCGCGAACTACCTGAAAGTAATAATCGGCAAAGTTGGCCGCCTGATAAAAATCCTGCTGGGAGCGGCTGAGATTACTGTAAGCCGTTCCCATGCCGATATAAACCATTACCCCCAGGGTAACGATAAATCCCAGACCAATGAATTGGCCCCGGGTAGTGTGGATGGTACGTAACAACTTGCGGCTCAGGGTCGACATTACCACTCAATCCTTTCTGCCGGCAAAGGATTCTCATTGACGATGATATCTATAATCTGCCCGCTGCGCAGTCGCAGGATCCGATCAGCGATCTGGCCGATGCTGGTGTTGTGGGTAACAATGACTACCGTCATTTTTTCCTTGCTGCTGATACGACTCAATAATCCGAGAACCATTTTGCCGGTCTGATCATCCAGCGAACCGGTTGGTTCGTCACATAAAAGCAGCCTGGGTCTTTTCACCAAAGCCCGGGCAATCGCCACCCTTTGTTGTTCGCCTCCGCTTAATTGGGCCGGAAAATGATCCCTGCGCTCGGTCAGCCCTACTTCTTCCAGAACTTCGTCAATTGTTAAAGGATTGTCCACCAGTTCGGCAGCCAGAGCAATATTTTCGTAAGCAGTCAAATCGGGAATGAGATTGTAGAACTGAAAAATAAATCCTATGTCATGACGGCGGTACTGGGTCAGCTCCTTACTGCCGGCCCGGCTTAGGCTGCGGCCCTCAAAATATATCTGTCCGCGGTCAGGCGTATCCATGCCGCCCATAATATTAAGCAGGGTGCTTTTGCCGGATCCGCTTGGCCCCAGAATGACGATCAATTCTCCGCGCCGGATATCAAACGAGCTTTCCTTAAGAGCTTCAACCTTTACTTCGCCCATATCATATGTCTTGGTTATATTTTCGAAGCGCATCAATTCTTCCCGCTGGTTCAGTGGATTCATCTCCCCGGAAAATTATTCCTCTTATTGAAAGAGCGAACCGCCGGTTCGCTCTGAATGTTTTTATGACTTTTTTGCTTTGGCCCAGCTGTCCCGCAGTGAAACGATGCGGTTAAATACTAATTTCCCGGGACTGGTGTCAGGGTCCAGGCAGAAGTAACCCTGCCGCATGAACTGGTAACGATCATTTACCGAAGCCTCCGCCAAACCAGGCTCAAGCATACAATTATCCAATATCTGCAGTGAATCCGGATTGAGCTTGCTCTTGTAATCGCTGCCGTCGGTTTCATCATCAGGATCCTCCGTCAGGAACAGATGCTCGTAGAGACGTACTTCGGCCGGAATCGCATGCGCAGCTGATACCCAGTGGGAAGTGCCTTTGATCTTGCGAGCACTGGTTGCTCCGCCGCTTTTGGAATCAGGATCATAACTGCAGTGCAGCTCGATGATATTACCCTGCTCGTCTTTAATCACCTGTTCACATTTGATTATATAGGCACTCTTTAGCCTTACTTCTCCGCCGGGAGTCAAACGGAAAAACTTTTTGGGAGGATTCTCCATAAAATCTTCCTGCTCAATGAAAATTTCCCGGGAAAAGGGGATCTGGCGCGTACCCATGGCCGGATTTTCCGGATTGTTTTCCGCTTCCAACCATTCCACCTGGCCTTGCGGGTAATTGTCGATGATGACCTTTAACGGCCGCAGGACGGCCATGACCCGTAGCGCGTTGAGATTGAGATCTTCCCGTACGCAATGCTCCAGCAGGGCGATGTCAACCGTGCTGTCACGCTTGGCTACCCCAATACGGGTGCAGAAGTCACGGATTGATTCCGGGGTATAACCGCGCCGGCGCAGGCCGGAAACAGTAGGCATACGCGGGTCATCCCAGCCGCTTACATACTTCTTTTCCACCAATTCACGCAGTTTGCGCTTGCTCATAACCGTATAATTAAGGTTCAACCGGGCAAATTCGATCTGCTGGGGCCTTCCATGAGTGGCCGCATCATAGTCGATATTATCCAGGCACCAGTCATAGAGCGGACGATGATCGGAAAACTCCAGGGTGCAGACAGAATGGGTAATATCCTCCACCGCATCCGACAAAGGATGGGCATAATCGTACATGGGATAAATGCACCACTTGTCACCGGTACGGTGATGGGTGGCTCTTAAGATCCGGTAAATGACCGGATCACGCATATTCAGGTTGGGCGAAGCCATATCAATTTTGGCCCGTAAAACCCGGGAGCCATCTTCGAACTCACCGTTGCGCATACGAGTAAAAAGATCCAGGTTCTCTTCGCTGGAACGATCCCGGTAAGGACTGTTCTTGCCCGGTTCGGTCAAAGTGCCGCGGTATTCTCTTATTTCCTGGGCGCTCAGATCACATACATAGGCTTTACCGGACTTGATCAGCTGGACGGCAAATTCATACAGCTGCTCAAAATAATCGGAAGCATAAAACATGCGGTCTTCCCAATCAAAACCCAGCCATTTTACATCGGCCTGGATAGAATCGACATATTCCACATCTTCCTTGCTGGGATTGGTATCATCAAACCGCAAGTTACAGATACCTCCGTTATTAACGGCCAAACCAAAATTCAGACATATCGATTTGGCATGGCCGATATGAAGATAGCCGTTTGGTTCGGGGGGAAAACGCGTATGTACTCTGCCGCCATTTTTGCCTTTTTCCAGGTCTTCATTGATGATGGTTTGAATAAAATTGCCTGATGATACTATTTCGCCTGTTTCATTTTCCGTTGATGCCATTGGTTTTCCTCCTTAATAATTCAAAGGACGGGTACGACCTCTCCTGCAGTTAAAAGCCGCCCCAGCCCTGTTATCATTTTATGATTTTAACCATTATACCTTTTTAACCAACAATTCTGTAGTAATTTACGGGCATTTATATTATTTTACTATTCCTTTGGAAAAACAATATAACTTTATGTTCAGCTTAAATTAAATGAAATCATCCTGAGAACAGACTTCAGCCTGCAAAATTTCCTCCAAACTGTTCATACTGTCGGCTAAATAAACAAATTCTCCCGCTTCACAATCAGCGCCTGCCTGTTCGTAACTGCTGTATTCCTGCAGATAAATTCCATTGGCGTTGACAATAAAAAATGGCAATCGTATAAATCTGCCCATATTTTTTTAGTAGTATTCGGTTTTTTATTTTATTTAATGCAAAATTAAAAAGATTGACTTTATTGACTTTAATAATACCAAGACACTACAAAATATGTCTAAAATCAAACCAATAATGCCAAAAATGAATAGGTCAGGCAGGATATTCTTGATCTTCAGCGAATTGTATTACCAAAGACGATTATTAATTTGCTTGATAAATTTAAGATGGGGGGTTGGTATTAGAGATTATTTCGTGTTATAAATATTTTGTATACAAACAAATCTGGAAAGGAAGCGTGAGAAATGTCCTACAAGTATGCATACAATACCAGAGATATCAAATTCATTCTGAAAGAATGGTTACCCACCGAGCAGGTGCTGGCCTATGACAGGTACAAGGATTATTACAGTCTGGATGACTTCGATACCATCATCGATCAGGTCAGAAAGATATCCGAAGAAGTCATCGCTCCTACGGCTGATGACGGTGACACCATCGGTGCACAATGGAGAGACGGACAGGTTTATATCCCCGAGTCATTCCACAAGGCAGTTCGTTTCCTGCATGATAATGGCTGGGCCACCAGCAACCTGGATATGGAAGCGGAAGGTACGCTGCCGCTGGTACTGCTTAATTTCCTGTATGAAATCATGGCCGCCGCCAATCCCGCTCTGTTTGCCTACCACGGCACCGGCTCCGGAGTTGTAAGCGTTATTAATCATTATGCCAGTGACGAACTGAAGAAAAAATTCCTGCCCAAGCTTCTGGACGGAACCTGGGGCGGTACCATGTGTCTGACTGAACCAACCGCCGGATCAGATGTCGGCGATATGCTTTCCAAGGCTTTTCCTACAGATGAACCCGGCATCTATAAATTAAAAGGACAAAAAATCTTCATCACCTGTGGTGATCGTGATGATATGGAAAACATTATCCATCTCTACCTGGCCCGCGTCGAAGGGGCCAAACCCGGCACCAAAGGACTGTCACTTTTCATTACCCCTAAATACTGGGTCAATGAAGACGGCAGCCTGACCTCCAACGATGTACAGTGCATCGGCATCGAGCACAAGCTGGGTCTGAAAGGTTCCGCTACCGCCGCCCTGGTCGTAGGCGAGAACAACAACTGCCGCGGTTATCTGATCGGCAACCCGCCCGACGAAGAAGGTGTTGGCGAAGGCATGATGCAGATGTTTAATATGATGAACGAGGCCCGTCTGGACACCGGACGTCTGTCCACCGCAGTGGCTGCCAACGCCTATTGGGCCGCCAAGGATTACGGCAAGGAAAGAATCCAGGGCCGTCTGATGACTAACCCCAAAGCCGGCCGCACCACTATCAACAAACACGAAGACGTCAAACGCATGTACATGCTCAACAAAGCTACCACCGAAGCCTGCCGTGCGTTGCTGGGCAAATGCTATTTCTATGAAGACATGCGGGAATTCGATCCCGATCCCGAGCGCCGCAAATGGGCCCAGGGCAAAATGGATATGCTGACTCCTCTGTGCAAAGCCTATCCCAGTGACGAAGCCTGGATCCTGACCGCAGAATCGCTGCAGTCATACGGTGGTTACGGTTATTGCGAAGATTATCCGGCCGCCAACTCCACCCGCGACTGCAAAATCTGGTCCATCTGGGAAGGTACCAACTTCATTCAATCCATGGATCTGCTCGGACGTAAATGGCTGCAGGGCAAAGGAAAGTTATTTGCCGGCGTGCTGGGTGAAATCGACGAGTATCTGGCCAAATATAAAGGGAATTTCCCCGGCATGGAGCAAGAACTGGAAAATCTGGAGAAAGCCCTGGCCGCTTATCGTGAAATTCAGATGACCATTGGCGGTTTTATGGGAGCCGGCAAAATCGGTCTGATGCCCATTTATGCCCGTCGTATCCTTACCGCTACGGCACAGCTTTATTGCGGTTATCTGCTCATGGATCAAGCGGTTATCGCCAAGCAACAGACGGAGGAACTGGCACCTGATCACTATGACTATAATTTCTATCTGGGTAAAGTTCTGTCCGCCCGCTACTATCTGAACAACGTCGTACCTAACGTATGGCATATCCTGGAGATCATCAAGATGGCTGATACTTCCATTCTGGAAGCCCCGATTGAAATTTTTGATTTTTAAAATAACTGCTTAGTAATTGGTTTTTTGTTAATAAGTAAACCCCCGGGGCAACCGGGGGTTTACTTTTAATATGAACTAGTATAATGGCAGTAAATAGTTTTATCGGCAAGTTTATGTTTGCTATTTATGATACGGTTCTCCCTTAAGAATTTTAAAGCCCCGGTAGATTTGTTCCGTAAGCATTAATACCGCCATTTGATGGGGAAAAGTCATCTTGGAAAAAGAAATGCTCTGGTCGGCACGCTGTTTTACTGCCGGGGACAGACCGTGGGATGCACCGATAACAAAATTGATCCGGGGGCGGCCACTTTGATTCCAAGCCTGCAACCGGTCGGCCAGATGTTCTGAACTGAGCATTTGTCCCTGCAGGTCAAGAGTAATCAAAAGCTCATTTTCCCCCAGCAGATTAAGAATCCGCTCCCCTTCCTTGTCCAGCACCCGGTTAATCTCTTTTTCCCCTGGATGCGGCGAAACTTTCTCCTCCAGACCGTCTACCAGTTCGAAACTGCCGTAGGGACCAAGTCTTTTCAGATACTCCCTGATTCCTTCACTATAAAATTTCTCCCGGATTTTGCCCACTGAGATGATGCGGTATTTCAATTTATCTCCTCCGTTATCCGGCTTGCGCATTCATTATTACGAATTATTGTAGCATAAAAAATCAAGTATACCAGATCATAGTACGATCCCCATTACCCATTGCCACTATTTACATAGAGGTCATCGCGTATAAATAGCAAATTCATTATCTAATACCATAATTTCTATATGGAGGGAAACTTACGCTTAAAAATTTCCTGGCAGCAATCTTTGTAATTATAGGGTCAAGCAGAAAACATCAGCCGGGATGATAGAACTATCTTCCCGGCTTTACTTATTTCTTTTTATTTATGTGCTCTATCTTATTTGATAATGGCTCCCAGTGATCTGAGTTTTTCTTCGATACTTTCATAACCTCTGAAAATATGGATGGCATCATCGATGATGGTTGTCCCGGATGCGGCCAGCGCACTCAGCACCAGGGCTGCGCCTGCCCTGAGGTCGGTGGCTTTGACCCGCGCCCCGAATAAATGGGGTGTGCCTTCCACGATAGCGGAACGGCCTTCGAGTTTGATTTTGGCGCCCATGCGGATGAATTCATCGATGATCTGGAAACGGTTTTCAAATACGTTTTCTACCACCACGCTGGTGCCTTCCGCCAATGACAGCAGCGCAATCATCTGCGACTGCATATCGGTGGGAAATCCCGGATAAGGCATGGTCTTTATATCCGCCGGTAAAATGCGTTCTCCGGCCTTGACCAGCAGACCCTGCTCGGTTTCACTGATAATTGCTCCAGTTTCCTGCAGTTTGGCGATAATGGGATGAAGATGGGTGGGAATAATATTTTCCACCTGAATCTCTCCTCCGGTGATGGCGGCAGCGATCATATACGTACCGGCTTCGATGCGATCAGGGATGATTCCGTAATGCACCGCCTTTAGCACCGGCACCCCTTCAATCTTGATGATATCCGTACCGGCACCTCTTACCTTGCCACCCATGGAATTTAAAAAATTGGCCAGATCAACGATTTCCGGTTCCTTGGCCGCATTTTCGATAATGGTCTGGCCGGGGGTCTTGCTGGCCATCATCATGATATTTTCGGTCGCTCCTACACTGGGAAAATCCAGATATACTCTGGATCCGGCAGGTGCTTTGGTACGAGCATAAATATAGCCGTGCTCGATTTCAACCTCAGCCCCTAAAGCCTGTGCCCCTTTAAGATGCAAATCCATCGGCCGGGAACCGATATCACAGCCGCCCGGCATTGATACTGCGGCTTCTCCCTGTCTGCCCAGCAGAGCTCCCAGAAACAGATTGGATGCACGCAGTTTTTTGGCCATCTCATCGGGGGTTTTTATTCCCATATCGCCGGCCGGAGGGCGGATCGACAGACTGCCGTCTTCATTCCAGCCACTCTTTACACCCATTGAATTTAAAATCTCTATCATAACCTCGACATCGCAAATTCTGGGAACGTTGTCAAGTATAGTTTCGCCTTCCGCCATAATACTGGCTGCAATCAGAACGAGTCCGGCATTTTTGGCCCCGCTGATACGCACGCTGCCGTATAATGGTTGTCCTCCCACAATAACCATTTTATTCTTCAAGAAGCACACCTCTCTAATGCTTTTCCATATATTGATAACATTGATATGCGAAATTGTTAAAATCAGTACCGGTTGCCTTTTCAATCGCCTGATTCAGCGTATCACCCTGCGCCAGATGATCCATTACCGTATATATTTTCTCTTCGCCGTATTGACTGGCAATGAATTCTACTGCCTGGCGGGACTCCCAATAAGATATCTGCTGATCCAGCTCATCAAAATTTTTGTCCAACTCCCGGAAAGTATATAGCTGCCCGGCGCTAATGTCCTGGGGATCCTCGAACTCAAAGCCGGTAATTTGCTTTTCTATATACTGGGCAACACCTTCCGTCCACCAGCGATTATAATTCCCCCCGGTCATATCGTCAACTATTAAATGAACATACTCATGCACCAGCGGACCATCGGTTTGGAATTCTTCTTCATTATATGCTTGTTTCAGCCATTCGTGCGGTGACAGAATGCGAATCGTACCTGCCCAGTAAACGCCCAGGGCTTTCTCATTTTTGTCCCAGCCAAAACATTGAGCCAGACTCCGGCTGTCCGGATAGACAACCATGGTTGTTTTTTTCTTTCCGTCCGTATTCATTTTGTTGCTTACCTGACTGTAAGCCAGTTCCGCACTGTCAGCTATCATTTTTACATAATCGTCATCTGTATTCGTGTATTTAATTTTAAAGTGCTCGGTCTGTATTTCCTGGAACTGAGCCGTATTGAATCTGATCTCCTGTCCCACCGCAAAGCGGGATATTTTTTGCCAGATATGTCCGAGCTTAATATCGCTTCTAAACAGATAGCAACCCAGGATAACAGATAGTATGATTAAAAGCACGATCAGCGTGCTGCTGTGAGATCTGCTCTCCAACATATATACCCCTCCTCTCTACCCATTGATTATACTATGGGCAGAGACTCCGAGGGGCAAGCAAATACTGGTATATCCGCTATTCCTTGAGATAAGAGCTGACGATCATCCCCACCTGTGAACCATCGCCAACGGCCGTAGCAACCTGACGGGTTCTTTTGACCCGAATATCGCCCGCCGCAAATATTCCCTCCACCGAAGTTCGACCCTCTTCGTCAGTGATGACATATCCATCCTCGGTAGCAACTACTCCTTCCAGAAATTCGGCCGCTGCCACCAGACCAATACTGACAAACAAGCCTTCCACCGGCAGGACTTCTTCTTCCTTGGTGTTGACGTCCTGGAGTATGACCCTCTGCATCAGGCCTTCCCCTTCAATCCGAATCACAATTTTGTTGGTTTTTAATTCGATTTTGTCATTGGCCAGCATCTTGTCGACCGAGGTCTGATTGGCCCGGAATCCCTCGCGGCGATGAATCAGATACACTTTGGAAGTAATGCCGGAAAGAAACAGAGCTTCATTAACAGCGGAATCTCCGCCCCCCACAACCGCTACCGGATATCCTTCAAAAAAAGCGGCATCACAGGTGGCGCAATAGGAAACACCGCTGCCCTTGAACTCCAGTTCTCCAGGCACCCCCAACTCTCTTCGTTTGGCACCCAACGCTATAACAACTGCCCGGGCCCGGTATTCGCCCTCAGTGGTAGTGACCTTTTTCCCTTCCGGCAGGGATTCCAGCCGGATAACTTCCTCCATTCGGGTTTCTACACCGAAACGCTCTGCTTGTTTATGGAAGTTGTCCATTAATTCTGTACCGGAAATACCGAAAGGAAATCCCGGATAATTTTCCAGTTGATCAATCCAGGCAGCATTGCCGCCTATATGGCTGGCCTCCAGTAACAGTGTTTTCAATTTGGCCCGGCCGGTATAAAGACCAACCGTCAGTCCGGCAGGTCCGCCTCCCAGAATAATTACATCATACACTTGAATTGCTCCTTTCGGGATGAATTAAAAAAATAACCCTGACCCCCAAGGCCAGGGTTATAGGAAGATATTAACGCAAATAATTCAAAGGGTTTACACGGCTGCCGCCGGACATAACCTCAAAATGCAAATGCGGTCCGCTGCTTCTTCCAGTTGAGCCCCGCGTACCGATGGTCTGGCCGCGGGAAACTGAATCTCCTACTGAAACCGACAGGCTGGAACAGTGTGCATAGCGGGTTACTAGGCCGTTGCCGTGATTGATGACTACGCACTTGCCATAGTTCCCATCCCAACCGGCGAAAGTTACCGTACCTCCATCGGCTGCCTGAACGGGGGACCCTGAAGCACCGGCAATATCAATAGCAATATGACCGCTCCTGGAATACTGCGATATATATCCTGTTACCGGCCAGGCCAGGGTGCCTGTACTGTTGCCGGAACGGGATGCCACTTGTATTACGCGCGCCCCTTTAACCATGACCCTGTCCTTAGGTTTCTCAATAATCTTTTCAGATATAACTTCTTTTTTCCCCACATTGCCGTTTATCTTTTCGACTACATAGGCAACCTCTTTTTTGCCATTGGCACCGGCACTTTTTACTTTAACGCCGTTGGCGCTATTGTCGGTGATGACTTTGGTTTCATAGGGAATGATTTCGGTTGCCGTTCCTTCTACTTTGGCAACTACATTTATGTAAGGCTTGCTCTTGACCAGAATAATTTCCTGACCGAGATCCAATATGTCTTCCTCTTTAAGATTATTGGCCTTCAAAATATCATCCACGTACATATCATTGGCCCGGGCTATACTCCAAAGACTGTCTCCTGGCTTGATCGTATATTTTTCCGGACTGGCGGTACCAGTGGTAATCAAATTCCAGGCTTCCTTGGGCGTCAATACTTCGCCCGCATAAACCTTGCTTTCCTTAACAGTAACCTGTTCTGCAAAAGCTGATGAAATAAGTTTTTCATGATCCCCAATCCAGCTGTTGGCGGATTTTAATTTCACCAGCAACGATTGCGCCGATGCCTTGTCCTGCATGCAGACAACTTTTTTGCCATCTACCATAATTACCGCGCCATTGGTCTGAAACTGCAGGCCTTTTTTTAATTCCGGAGCGATTTTTTCCTGCGCCAGAAGAACATTCTTCTCGGCAAAAATCCGCTTAAATTCAATCTTGCTGCTGAGCGCAACCTTTTTGTTGTCCTTGACAAGCTGTTTGCCGATTTGTTCTATGGCCAGTTCAACCTGTTTACGGTCTTTAACAATAAATTGCTGCTTGCCATTAATTAAAACTGCATACGCAGGAGTTTTAACCCCTAAAAACCAGACACACATTAACATCACTGACAGTACCGCAACACCCGCTGCCAGCAATTTTTGATTTCTTGAAATATTTTGCATATTTAATCTCCATTAATTAATAAAATTTTTAGACTCAACTCCTATTTCTACAACAAATACCAATCTTCCTGCTTAAATTCTTAATTTATTATATGCAAGTTAATCTTTCCATGGTTTCCAGAAATATGGCACCTTCGATTCTTTTGCGGTGCATGATGCAGCTCACCTGGCTGGGTTTTCTAATGTCACCGTTGGTATGGTAGGCATTGGCATGGCAGCCGCCGCCACAGAAATATCTGGCCCAGCATTTTCTGCATTCACTCTTGTTCTGCAAATGGTTACCGGCAAAATCACTGCGCAACTGTTCATTGAGCTGTCCGTTAAAAATATTGCCCAGTAAGAATTCTTTTTCACCTACAAACTGATGACATGGATAAATATCGCCATTAGGCGTTACCACCAAGTATTCCATTCCCGCGCCGCAGCCTGACAAGCGTTTGGCCAGGCAAGGTCCCTTTTGCATATCCAGATTATAATGGAAAAAATCGATTTTCCGTCCCGCACGCTTATATTCATAAAGAAGGTCGGTCAAGCGTTCATATTCAGCCAGAACTTGTCCCAGGTCTTCTTCCTGGATACTATAGCCGTTGTCTTCTCCGACTGCCGGTTCCAGCGAAATCGAATCAAAGCCCAGCTCGGCTATATGGCGCAGATCCTCACTGAAATCGAGGTTCTTTTTGGTGAAGGTGCCGCGAATGTAATAGCTTTTAGGCTTGCTGTCAACCATTTTTTTAATCCTGGGCAGGATAAGATCATATGTACCTGCACCGTTGTTCAAGATCCGGTGACGATCATTGATTTGCGGCCGGCCGTCCAGACTAAGAATGACACTAATATTTTCTGCCTGCACAAAATCAATGATTTCATCTGTGATTAAGAGGGCATTAGTGGTCAAAGTGAAATTAATATGTTTGTTCCATGTTCTTTCCAGTTCGCGGCCATAGGCAACCAGGTGTTTTAGCATATCTGCTGCCAGCAGTGGTTCGCCGCCGAAAAAATCAACTTCCAGATTGCTTATAGGACCGCTTTGTTCCATAAGGTAATCCAGAGCCCGCTTACCGGTCTCCAGCGACATAATCCCGGCCTCCATACCAAAATCTCCCTGACTGGCAAAGCAGTAACGGCATTTCATATTACAGGCATGGGCTACATTCAAACAGAGTGCTTTGATATGCAAACCGGATAAGTCCAGCAGGGGCAGGTCTTCTTTGGAAAAAAGCGCCCCTTCCTGCCAGGCCTCAATAATTTCCCCGGCAATATCATTAAGGTCATCCGCCGGGTAAGTATCTTTAAGCTCCTCAATGACTCTGTCCATGTTACCATCATACTCCATCAGGCGGGATATAAAAGCGCGGCTCATATCGTCCAGCAGATGGATGGCACCGCTGTTAACATCTAGTAAAATATTGTGTTGCTGCCATTTGAACAAGTGCAGGTTGGCTTGAAAGTCATAACCAGATAATTGCAAGAAATTCTCCCCGTTTCCCCCGATGATAAGCTCTATAAAGTTTTTTTAAAAACAAAAATAGGGGCTTGTGCCCCTATTGTAAACGATTTTATGCGCTACTGGTTTTTGCAGCTTTGATTCCCTACCGTGCAGGAGGTCTTGCATGCGGACTGACAGGAACTGGCACATTCCCGGCAGTTGATTGCATCCTTATCCCTTTTCAGATTGGGATTGATGATCGTGGTAATGTGTTTTTTCAATCTCTTAAACCCCCTTCCCCTATAAACTTGTCATCAAGTTTTTATATGGATTTATAAAAATAATTGCTGTGTCCACCGCAGGGGGGACTGCCCTACAGCGGTACGAATAATTTATGGAGCGGGAAAAGGGGTTCGAACCCTCGACACCCGGCTTGGGAAGCCGGTGCACGATCTCCGGCGTGACAGGCCGGCATGTTAACCGCTACACCACGGCTCCGCACTCGCTGCAGAAATATGGTATCATAATCAGGCTTTTTGTGCAAGGTATAACTCGGATTCTGAAAATAGGGTTGTACATGCGAAAAATAACGGTGGATTCTGGATTTGTAATCAAAATCGCAAAAAATAAATTGCTTATATTCTTCCCTGACCGATTATGAAATAAATTATTCCCATCTGTAACAGGATAATCAATGGTAAACCAAATTTAAATTTTAAATGCCGGGTCTTGTGACGAAACAGGTACATGCCCAGCCAGCCGCCTGGTGCTCCGCCTGCGATTGCCCATAAAAACAGATCGCGTTCCCGTATTCTGTACCTGCCGGTTTGAGCGCGCCTTTTATCAACGTAAAAAAGCAAAAAACAAATCATGTTAACTATAATCAGGTAAAGCAAAAGCAGTTTATAATCGGTAATCCCGGGCAACATAACCATACTCCTTTTTTAACCTTATATTGATGCAATAAAACGGTTATAAATTCTCCCACCAAATGCTTGTTAATATTTGCACAAGCTAGTATTATAAATATATACTATATTACCATGATTAAATAAACCATTTATTGCATAACCTTTTTGAAAACAAAATCTTCCAGATACAGAAATATTAAAAGCAATCTAAACATTAAGGAGCGTGACAGAATGGGAGATATTATCAAATGGCAATATGACCAGAAAAAGATTACTGCCGATCAGGCCGCAGCGATGGTGAAATCAGGTGATCAAATCGCCTATGGAGAGTTCACCATGTTTCCGCATGCACTCGATGAAGCCCTGGCCAAACGGGTAAACGAACTGCAGGATGTCAAAGTTACCGGTGTATGTTATACTTCACCGCCCCAGGTAGTGTTGGCTGACCCCAAAAGGGAACATTTCGTACTAACGGATCTGCATTTTGGAATTGTATCGCGCAAATTGCATGATCACAATCTGTGCAACTATATTCCCAATACTTATCATCAAGGTTCACGAATTATTAAGAAGTATTACGATATTGATGTTGGTTTTTTCTCTGTCAGCCCCATGGATGCGCGCGGTTATTTTAACCTGGGTCCTTCCAATTCAATTACCCCGGCGGTTATGGAAAAAACCAAAATAAAAATTGTTGAAGTCAACCATTCGGTACCGGTTTGTCTGGGCGGCAATCAGGAATCGGTGCACATTTCCCAGGTCGATTATGTGGTGGAAGGCAACAACACCCCGCTGCGGCAGCTTTCTCCTGCAGTCCCGACCGCAACCGAACAGAAAATAGCCGACATTCTCATCAAAGAGATTGAAGACGGAGCCTGCCTGCAGCTTGGCATCGGGGGACTCCCCAATGCAGTCGGGGCCCTGATTGCCGACAGTGATTTAAAAGACCTGGGAATCCACAGTGAAATGATGACGGACGCCTGTGTTGATCTCTATGATAAGGGCCTTGTAACCGGTGCCAGGAAAACCATCGACAAAAACAAAATGGTCTACACCTTTGCGCTGGGCACCCAGAAGTTGTATGACTTCCTTGATAACAACCCGGTATGTGCTATTTATCCGGTTAACTACACCAACGATCCCCGGATTATTGCCTTAAATGATAAAGTAGTGGCAATAAACAATGCCCTGGCGATAGATCTGTTTTCGCAGGTAGCCTCAGAAAGCGTTAAAACCAGACAGGTGTCCGGAACCGGCGGGCAGCTTGATTTTATCCTGGGTGCTTTCAATTCCCACGGCGGCAAGGGAATCATTTGTTTTGATTCGACCTATACGGACAAGGAAGGCACTCTGCAGTCCCGTATAATGCCGACCCTTGCACCGGGGACGATCGTAACCCTGCCCCGCTCCCTGGTTCAGTATGTAGCCACTGAGTACGGAATTGAACAGTTTAAAGGCAAATCCACTTATGAACGCGCCGAAGGGCTGATCAGACTGGCCCATCCCCAGTTCCGGGATGAACTGATCAAAGCGGCTGATGAAATGAAAATCTGGCGCAGAACCAATAAAATCGAATAATTTATTGATGCTTTTTGAGTTTTTGCTCCAACAGAATTCCCCTCCCCCAAAAAACGTTCCCGGCCAGGGGACGTTTTTGCTGTCTTTATGATCGATCGCTGCTTCAGAATGAATATCTTTCCCGTTTCCGTTTGCTAAAAACGTAGATTATGGTAGCCAGCATCAGAACGATACAAACGATCACCGTATTGATAACTATCGGATACTGACCGGCAAAACCGGCGGCTGAAATATGTTTGCTGTAAATGCCCGCATATGCCCAAACAATTACAAGTCCGTAGGCAATATCCCGGTTTGTGATCGTTGTTGCCGCACCGATCAGCACTCCCACCAGAAGGATAATAACCGTCCAGATGGGTTCCGCTATTCCGAAACCGTTCCAGTTCCAACTAACCAAAAGGGTGGCGGCATTGGCAATGGTAGCCACCGTAATCCAGCCGAAGTAGATGCTGAAGGGCAGCTTGATAAATATCTTTTCCCGCCGGGAAAGCCGTGTCTTACTAATATTGCGTACGATGGCGATCAAACAAAGAAGAATGACGATCATCCAAAGCATAGACAGCGAAATCTTAAAGTAGTGCCAGGAAAAGATCCAGGCAATATTAGCCAGTGAAGAAACGGCAAACAGTAATCCGATTTTATTCAGCAGTTCGCCTTTATCAGCATCTTGCCAGGCGCGGAATAAACCTGCATGATACAGGGTGTATCCGGCCAGCAGCACATAGATGACTCCCCAGATGACAAAGGTGACTGCGGCCGGGGCGAAAAGGTTGGGATAGGAAGCAGAAACCTGCCCGGTATTGACGCCATTGATGGGTAAAATATTGGCCAGTGCGTTTACCGCCACCATGGCCAGATAAGTAACTAAAACCAGAATTTTAATAACATTGGATTCTTTTTGCTGGCCCATCATCCTTCCTCCTTCTAAAAAATGAAATAATAAGCATCAAGCAAGTAAGAACAGCGGTATTTGACCGCCATTTTCCACAAATATTTTTTCAGGCTGCCATTGCCAGTATTACCTGATTGATAATGATTTATGTTTTTTAGAAAGGTCTCCTTTTCGTTGGCTGTGGCAACATCCTTGAAGTACCCCCAGACATGCTGGGCAGCGTTGATTGCATGACCGGTTTCAAGCGGACTTTGCAGGGCAGCTTCCAATGTGGTATAGAAAGCAAGCGCAGGGTACTCGGTTTTAATACGGAGCAAGCGGCGGATTTCCTGATAAGCTGCAGGGGAGCGTTCCAAAACGGTATACTTGTACCTGCTCCACTCTTTTTCCAAATACTTAATGCTTTTATCGGCAGCGGTGCAGTTGATGCATTTCAAGGCAGAAAGATTCTTATCTTTCACCTCCAGCATGACATCAAGATTATCACCCGCCACAGAATCATAAAAATGCATAAATTCATTGATTTCAATCGTATCAGAATGGGAACCGGGTTTTTTCTCCTTATTCTGCTGGGAATAATGGATTTTTTGCCGTCCATCTCCGGACTGCCATGTTTTTTGGCATTGTTTGATCCAGTCAGCATCGCTCATCTTGTCTGCGGAAGGATTAATGGCATGATGCAAATTATCAAATACGACCGGTGCTTTAAGCCTCGTTCCGATTTCCAGCACTTCTTCGATACTGTAGGAGCGGTCATCATTCTCCGGCACCAGCCTGCGTTTAACCGCCGGGTCCAACTGCCGGCAGTGAGAAATAAATCGGTTGATCGCCTTTTCTTTGTCGTTATAAACGCCGCCTATATGCAGAACAATTTTATGTTTTACGTCGGTTCCCAGGCTATCCAGCACCCGGGCATGATAGGTAAGATCTTCCATGGCCCGGGACACCACGCCTGCATCGGGTGAATTCAATACCGTGTACTGTCCGGGATGCATGGATACCCTCATGCCGCTTTGTTTAATTTTTAATCCTATTTGCTGCAGTTGGGCAGAAAATATCTCTTCCCAGGGAAGCGGATTGGCCGGGCTGGAGCCGAACGGGATCAGATCAGAACTGATTCTGAAAAGATTGATGCGGTTGGCCAGGTTGTAGTCGATTACTTTTTCCAGAGAATGCAGATTATGGCCAATTAGTTCTATAAGTTTGGCCTCACTGACATTTTTCAGCATACAGCTTTTAAAATCAGTATCCCGTACCCCAATGGTCAGACAAGCATATCCTATACTCACCAGGTACCCCCTGATAATTAATGGTTGCGCCATACGGCACAACCATTAATCGTTTATTGCATAACATTTCTGATCAGTCTGGCCAGCATGGCGGCTACTTCTGCTCTGGTGGCGCTATTTTGCGGATCAACGCGGTTATCTTCCCGGCCGTTGATGATACCGGCCTGATGCATGATTTTTATGGCTTCCCGGGCATAATTACTGATATTTTCATGATCCGCAAACCCATCGGATTCCATAGTTGTTTGCAGAGTAAGCTGTACCAAGGCAACGTAATTTACCAACATTTTCGCCAGCTGTTCCCGTGTAACCGGTTCGTCCGGGGCAAATCTGTTATCACCGGTTCCGTTGACGATTCCCGCTTGTTTCGCCCAAGCTATGTAGGGAGCATAATAGGCATTCGCATCCACATCCCGGAAGCGGGATTCAGTAAACTCGCCGGGATCGATTTTGCCCAGCCGTCCCAGAACCGTTACCAGCATTCCTCTGGTCATGGTCATGTCCGGGCCAAAGTTGACATTATCGATGCCGGCAAACAAATTTCTGGCCCCTACAAATAACGCCTCTTCCCTCGCCCAATGGTTCTGTATGTCATTAAATGCGGGGATATTGTCCTTTAATTTAATTGTCATTGATCCGTTTACGGGGATTATCATCTGTCCATTCCTGAGTAATGCCATCGGTATAATCTCTTCGCTGCCGTCGGGATAAACCCTGACCGCTACCGTTCCCGGGCCGGCATTTTCAGCCGGCACCGCTGCGCTTGCTCTTCCGCCTGCGGAAGCCAACAAATTGTTATCAATCCTGATGCTAAATAACCTGACCCCTTGTTTTTGTTCCGAAGTAACGATAATCCCTGTCCGGGCATCACCTGATGCGCCAGAGCCTGACTGACTGCCATCCTGACCGGGGGGCTGCTGCATATGGTTGTTGATAGTTACCGTATATGTATCGGTAACCGTACCGTCTGCTGAAGTTACGGTTATGACAATCGTATTGATGCCATGGTGCAGATCAACCACCGCACTGCCCAAATCTGTCGGCAGACCATTGACTTTGATGGCAGCAGCCGGGTCTTGGGCGGCGATGTTGATGAACGTGGAGGTCAGGTTTTCCGTTTCATAAAAATACTCCTGCTGGCCTTGTACCAACTGTAGCGGTATGCCCCGCATGAAATGGGACGATAAGCCCGTATTATCCTCTTCCTCTTCGTTCACGTCGGCGTAGGTAACCATCACCGCTGCCCCCTCACGGTCAAAGGTAAAGACCGACTGGGAGGATTCTTCTCCAGCCAGATTGATGAGACCCGCCCCCAATAAGAACCGATTATAGCTGCGTTTGGTATCAATGATGCGGCCATTTTTATCCAACAGGCTGACGATAAGGTTGCCGCTATGGCGGTTGGCCAGGGCATTGTTTTTCAAATCGACAAGTACCGTGGATGAACCCCCTTCACAGTGCATTTGAGTGGTCAGGGTCACGGGTTGATAATCATTGCGAACCAGCAAGCTTTCAAAAAGTACCGTAGAAATATTGTTATGGCGATAGTATTCGATCAGTTCCAGATTAGCCGCTGTTTCACCGGTAAGAAGCGTTTCTTCCGCCCAGGCCTTAACAAAGATCTGCACGCCGTTTTCCGGAATCTCATTGCCCAGCATCACGTGTCCGGCAATATCAAAGACGAATTGGCGGGTATAAGCGCCGGCATCAATCAAGCCAAAATCACCCGGGTCCACACTGAAGGGAACGCCCTCTTCCTGACCGTTTACCATCTCCAGCAGCTGGGTGCACTCCGGATCGCTGAAAAGCCCTATTTTGACATGGCGCGAACTTCCCGCTAAGGCAGCCCCATTGTTGTATAGCTTTACCTGGATAACCCGCCGGCCATTTTCTTCCCTTATAATCTCCGTGTTGGCTATGCCAACATCCGGTACATCAAGATACAAGGTGTCGGTAATCGAATATTGCTTGCCCAGGGTCGGCATCATGCTGCTGAAGTGGGCGGTGATGTTGTAGTCCGGATTGATGATCTGATCTGCTGGGATATCATAATCGGCGGTCAGTGTGATGCTGTCATTGGGTAATAAAAACAGTCCCTGGTTAAACTCGGTGATATTATCCCCGATTTGTATGGTTATATTATCAATTGGCTGTACGCCGGCATTGAACAGATTAAACTGGACCGGTATCCGTAAGCCTGGTTGGATGGTGCGATAATCTACCGCCACAGAATTGACTGTCATTTTGTTCTCATAGGTTGCGGTGGCCGTATACAGGTCAGAGCGGGCAATCGGGGTATAAATAATTTGCTCCGTGCTCTCTCCGTTTACTACTATGGGGATCTTGTTTTCCCGGTAACCATTATCGTAATTTGTACCCAGAATAACTGCCTTGACCGTATCTTGATCCGGACACCAGGCATCGTAATGATCGATCAGAGTAAAATTACTCATCGTCGCTACATCCAATGTTGAGGTAATATAAATTTTTCCGTTTTCTTCAATGAACTTGACCGCCTTCAGCAGATCCTTGTCCGCTTTGACAGTATCTCCTTCGGTAATTGCAGTATCCGCCGGCTCTTTCCATAGAATAGATAGTTGATCAATCTTCTTGGCATTTTTGCTAAATATAAAATTGGAACTGATATTCACATTGGCATGGTTGTTAATGCTGCTAATGCTGTCAATAAAATCCGGATATATCGTGCCGTAGCGGTCAAATGCACACAAGCGGATATCATTGCGGCTGATTCCATCAGCGTCATGAATGCTGTACCAACCGAGCACAAAACGCTCCCCCTCGTCATCAAAAGCAACGCTTGTCAATTGGGGGTTTTCATCCAAAAAGGCATCGTTACTCACTCGTACGTTTTTCAACAACGTTCCTTCCGGGTTAATGACCGCATAGACGATTTCCATGCCGCTGCTTACTTTTTTGCCGTCATCGGAAACGGTGAGCAAATGGTCACTGCCTTCGGTATCCGCAGACGTATCCAGGGAATAGGTCAGCGCTGCCGTACCATCCTCCAGCATGGCGGCTTCGAGGGCTTTCACCGCTCCATTGCTGCCGTTGTACAGGGTCTTGGTCTCACCCCATGCTTTATTTCCCCGGTCATATATCCGGTAAAGAATGTTGTCGGTACCGTTGAATTCCAAAGGCCGGTTGGCATCCGCCGCATAAACACTGCGCCAGGCAACCAGCACCCGGTTGTCATTTACCGCTACTGCCGGCGCCATATCCGGAGTACTGTTCTGGCTGAGCCGGGTCGTCACCCATTGGCGGTTGTCATAAACTGACGCTACTACTTCGGTGCCATTGCTCAACAAAGCGATATCTGCATTACTGATTTCCTGCCCCGCTTCCCGGGGTATGGTTTGGCTCTGGGCAACCCACGCCGCGGCGGCAAAATCCTCATTGCCGGCTAATTGCAACTGGGAATCGCCAAAGCTGGTCATCTCCGCGGCAAGCGGAACACCTTGGGGATATTTGCCTTCCTGGAGGCTGCTCCAGTATATCCGGGTGTTTTCGATCTCATTACTGTCCCCGTCGTAAACGTAGACCAGTATTTGGCCATCATCGGAGAGCAGCGGATTGGCAAAGGGATAGGTATTGGTCTGCAAACTTTCTACGCCGTTTTCATCATCCAGTGATTGCAGCCCAAACTTCTGTGACAACGCCCAGGAACGCTGGAATTGCTGCAAATAATCGCGATCTTCCAGGGTTGATTGGGACGAGATGGGATACAGGCTCAAATTTTCCTCAATCAAAGATTCGGGAACCGCCAGCCGATCGAGATTGTCACTTGAGCCTTTGCCGATCTCTTTCCAGGTAGTCTGAATTTTTTCCCAATCATTATAGGTTGCTCCGGCAATTTTAAAGTTCCTGGAGGTCAATATATAGGTTTCCGAAACAAACAAGAATTTGGCATCCGCCTCAATGCCGATCTGTCCGTTGACGGTCAGACTTTGTCCATTTTTCTTACTCTTGGCATAGGGCTGGTTCAGCCAGGCAAATTGCGCATCCAGGGATATCCGACCAAACAAGCCTATTTTTAAGGCCACCACCGAGTAATCAAAGCCGACTCCGGCAAATGCTTTGAAATATGCGTAGATACGCAACGTGGTCAGGTAGTCATTGACGGCATCTTTGTCATAGGTTGTTTTGATGATTTCCCCTCGCTGCACAGCCGCCTTGAAAATCACTTCCGCACTGGCCCCGACCCCTAGTTGGGCAGTTACCGGAATGGGCCCCACCAAGGTATTGTAATTCCAGGTGTAGTCGAGTCCTGCACCAGCGTTGAACCCTCCATTAAGGACCAATACCTCCCATTTTCCGTGATCAAAATTATAATACACCTCGGCCTCCATATAGCCACCGAAAACGAAGGAAAAATCTTTCTCGGAAAAGCTTTGGGAAAAAAGGTTCTTGGTAAAGTCTTTCTTCTGGCTGGTTATATATTTCTTTTTCATTATATCCATGGCGTCGCTTAAGCCAGGGGTATACTCCAGTTCACTGCCGGTCTGAGGGTCTTCATTGGCCAGTCCGCCCAGATTGAGGGCGATCAGGGCTACATAAACGGTCGGATCGGCGGTAGGCGCAATGACCATTTGAAACATATCCCCCAGACTACCCGTTCCCTGCTTACTAAGTTGTTTTAATCCTGCCCCGATTATTTCATCCGACAAACTCAGACTGCCGGCATCGGCCTCGGCATTGGATGACATTGTCTGCAGGGTGATGACCAAGCTGTCACTATCAATGGCCTTGGGTACATCCAGCATGTTGGCAGCTCGGAAAGACATTTCCTTTTTCATGTACCGGGTCGACCCGGTATCGTTGAAAACCAGATGCAGTTCCTGAACAGGAGTGGCCCATGTCCCGACTGTACCCCGGTCAAGCGTAAATGTATTTAAAGTACTGACCATGTCAGTGAATGGATAATCAACCGTTGCCTGGGTCTGATGCTTGAAAACCATTCCATACTTGTCTTCAAAATATAATTCGTGACCGTCAGACTTGTCATCCTTGGTTTCTCCCCACCACAACACCATCGTATTTAAGATGACCTTATCATGGGCGGCACTGGGGCCGATTTTACCCTTAAATTTACGTACATCAATGTTGCGGCTTCTTCCTGCTTCATAAGTAATCGTCTGGGTTGCTACAAAAGGTTTGTATTTCTCGCCTGCTGCCACCTTTTCCAGGGCAACGATTCCTGCCCCGGCAGTCACTACTTCCTCACTGCTCATATCCCCGTCCAGATTTATGATCTGGGGATAATATTCATCGCCCGGGAAGCTGATCTCATAGATAAATTTAAGTTTGTCCTGCGGCGTTAAAACCTCGTTGCTGGATTCACACCAAAATTGACTAGTGTTCATGCGCACGGTTATCTTGCCGTCATTGCCTGCAGTAATGGTTTGCGACTGATTGCCCGGTATTTTGTTCAGCAAAGCAGCCGGACAATAGCGGTCATTTTTATAAACTCCGCCTTTTAAAAATATGTCACCGCGGTAAGGCGTTCCATCCGGATTTTTGAAATACATCTCTGCCGTTGCGCTTTCGCGCAGCTTGAAAATATTAAGTGGATACAATTCCAGTTGGGTTGAATCCTGTTCTGCCGAAAGCAATCCTTTGTACATGGTTCCCATATAGATCTTGTCTCCGCTGGCAGATTCCATATATATTTCACCGGCTATCCCGCTTTCTTCATAGAGTGCCAGTTCCCCTCCGGCGTTGGTTACCACGACACGTTTTTCTCCGTTGCCGTTGGTATAGGTCAGGGTGGTTTCAGCCTGCGGTAATATTTGGAACAAGTAGAGTTTGTCCTTCAGGGTCTCCACAACCACATCCAGCGTTCTTTGCATGCCGGTGGCCGCATGGGTTACTGTAAGCCGGGTATTCCCATCACGCAGCCCTGACAGTGCAAATTTGGTTTCCGGCCGATAAGAGGAATAAACCAGCTCTTCTATATTTCTGTAGTAGCCGCCCTGCTGATAATTAAGGCTTCCGATATGACTATCCGTTGAATGCCATTTAATCTGGTCGCTGATCTGACCCCAGCCATAATCATCGTAGTTTATAGAAACCTCGTTGCGCAGTTTTATATCACGTTTAAGCGCCAGGATTTCCTCACTGGACATAGAGCTTATTTTTTTAATATTGCTCATGGTATAACCGGGCCCGGGCTCGGCTCCGTCAAGCCATATTTTCAAAGCATCCTGGCTATATACATGCAGCACAAAGGAATCGTGTGACCAGGCCTCATCCCCGGTATTCCTGACTTTTACAGTAACCGTGTAAATATCTTTAAATCCGTTGGCAACCTCTTGAATATCGAGATTATAAAATCCACCGCCGGATGCCGTATTCGTCTGTCTGTAAACCGGCATTTTTTCATCGTTTCTGGTAATTTCGAGGGCAAATTCCGCTGCGTTTACCTCATCAAAGTTTTCCAGCGTCCAGCTTATCGGGATGCAGGTAGTACTGTCGGTAATAAAATATTTTTCCAGTTTTTCCAGCCTGACCACGGCCGGTTTGGCAACGACCGACAGATAGGCAATTGCGGCAAGTGTTTTTTCTGCATTATAGGGATGGGGGGCCGTAATGGTTGCGATATAACTGTATCTTCCCATCTCGGAAACATTGCTTACATAGGAAGCTGGAATAATGCAGTTGGAAACCGGATTTTCCTGGCTGGAAGTCATTGAACATCGGTAGACGGATAGACCCTTTTGCAGGGTTCCTCCGCTGTAATCAGCCGCAAAGACTTCCACATCAAAAACGGTATCCCTGCCAGCCTCCGTATTTTTGGAGGTAAGGTTGGATGTCCAGCGGACCTCGGCATCTTCACCGTTCTTTACGGTAACGACATTCAAACCGTCAGGGATGAGCAGGAAAGGGGTCAGACCCGCCTTGACGGTTAATGTCCGACTGTTCTTTGCAACCTGTTTGCCTTCAATATTGCCGTTTTGAGCGGTAAGGGTAAAAGTTACGCTGCCCGGGTTACCGGTGAGAGAAATCCTGCCGTCTGCTGCAATTACTGCGATCGTTTCATCACTGCTGGACCAGCTGAAATCATCTGCATCCTGATAAGTAGCTGCCGCGTTAGTAACGCTGTAGTTAAGCTTTAAGGCTCCCCCTTCATCGGCAAAAACAATCCCATCTGATGGAAAGTTATCCGTAATCGAAAAATCCCCTGCCTCCAGGAAAACAACCGGATCAACTGTATATGTAGCATAGGTGCCGACAAGAAGCTGGTGGCCGGCGGTGCTGTTTATAATTGGATCAAGATAGAACTCGACCACTCCCGTCCGCGTCACGGCAGAATCGTTCATTTCCGCAGTAAAACTGCCCACCAGTTTTGTGGGGGTTATTTCATTATCCGCATAAAGATCGATTTTACTGGCCCCGCCGTCGATGGATGCGTAAATGCTGGGAACCTTATATTTACCAGCTTTTTCATCATAATTGGCACCTGCCTCGCTAACCAGCCAGTTGGTAACATCCCCGTTATCGTTTAAGTCAATCTCTACCTGACAGACCGGGATCCCATTTTCTCCGGTAACCATACTGGCGGAGGCTTGTTTAAAGGTATTCAGCTTGTATTGCTGCTGAATGATGTTGGTAAAAGTGACACTTTCCATAACTCTTTCGGACGCGGGAATCTGCAGGTTCCCAGCCATATCTTTAGCTCCCCGCGGTTCGGAAATGCGCAGATCGGAATCGTCAATCTGTTTGACCGGATATAGGAAAGTTGCACTTCTGACACCGCGGCTGTCAGATTCAACCGGAGTAAGCGTAATTCCGTTTACCTGCAGCGTAGCCCCGGACAAGTCGACCGGTTCGGAATAGGTGACGCAGATCGGGATGGACTGCCCGTAAACAAAGGTCTTGCCTACATCCCAAGGCTTGCTGTCTATCCGGAAAAAATCCTTGACATAAGGATTTGCCGTATCGACAAAACGAAGGGATAAATCCAGTTTGGTACTCACCTTGCAATGATCCCAGGGATTCGTGTTGTTATGCAGGAAATGCAAATCGACCTGGTTATCGTTATCATAGAGCAATTTATCATATACAGTATCGTCCATTTCAATGGTTCCGCTATGACTAATTTTGGATGATTTGAGAGTCAGCACTCCTCCAAAAAGTTTACCGAAAATGGCGGGCTTAAATTCATAGGCGGTTGTATTGACAGGCGAAGTTTCGCAGGATAATTGAACCTCTATTTTATTAAACAATTTCTCCGCAAACATTTCGTTTTTGAGAATATTCCGGTCATAGGCAAAGGGTACTATGGATCCATAATCCAAATCAACATATGTATCTGTACTGGCGTTTAAAAAGGGATCGTTTATAGGCTTAAAAGTATAATTACTGTTAATCTTTATCAATTTCTCGACGAATCGCTTGCCGTTCTGAAAGGTAATGTTGTACGGGTTGTAAAACTGCACTAAAAAAGCCCGCTGCCCTTCGAAGGGAAGACGGCGCCACGCTATGGAATCGGTGATTTTAAAGGAAATTTTTTGTGTGGTTAGGGTGCTGTTGGCAGGGAAGATTAAGGTACCACTAGGGTTGGTTGTTCCATACTCAAAAGCAAACGCGGCGCTGCCTTCCAAAAAGCGATAGGCAAAACTGATGTCATAATCAGGTACCTGCGTAAGGGCGTTTCCGTTCCTGTCCTTCAGGGTTACGTTGATGGTCTGTTCGCCGCTGTTATTGTCATAGGTTTGCGGGCTGGCATCGACTTCAGCATAGAGGCTCTGGTCTATTCCGGATGGGAAAACCAGGGCAGATGTTTCTGACTCAGCTGCTGTGATTCCCTGACTGTAAAACTTGATTCCTTCTGCAGCAATCTGTTCATGCAGTGACGATAACGTTAGCTGATGGGCTGCATCCAGGGTCACATCATTAAAATAGGTATTTTTGATACGTTGGATTTCATATTCGATTTCAATCATGGTTTTCAGATCGCGCAGCGTTATCGGCGCACCATCTACAGTGGCGACCTCATCCAGATTTACATCGGTGCTGTTTATCAGTTTCCAAACCTCGTCCAGCGTCATTGCTTGGCCATGCAAATAAATCATTGCAGCCGTCCCGTATTCGCTGTTGCTGCCGTCCAATAAATTGAGCTTTTCCAGCACCTGCCGGGCAGACTCGGGAGTTGTTTCCTCACCCCTTACCGCCTGCAATGATTTCAAGATATTCTGATTATACTCGGGCGTATTACCCTTGGTAATATTCAAAACCGCAGATGCGGAATATGAATATGTATTTATCAGCAACATAATCGTTATTAACAAAGCAGCCAACTTCATACCTGGTTTATTACTTTTTCTAAAATCTTTAAGAAATATTTGTTTCCCCTCCCCCTGAACTCAAATAATTACCAAACAAAATCATAGACTCTGTTTATTTTTAATGCTTTTTATTTCCTCATTCTACATTTAATTTCCTCCTTATCTATTATTTAAATTTACACCGTAGCAGTTATATTTGAAAAACTAATGCCGATATAATTCAATTTTGTCATAAATAATTACTTATTTCGATAATAAATATTGTATAATTGAAATAATCAGAATATTTTAGGAGGAGGTTCTTTATGGATTACATGGAACAGAACTCATACCGTTGGTATATGTCACAACAAACCTTCCCCGAGCTTCTCAACCGCAATGTAACCCAATTCTCCGCAAAAAAAGCCCAAATGTGGAAAAACAAGCAGGGTGAAATCGTCTCCCTGACTTACGCCCAGTTGGGGCGGGTGGTCAAAGAGATCTCCTGTGGATTAATGAAACTGGGTGTGAATCCCGGTGATCGGGTGGCGATCATGTCCAATACCCGGCCGGAATGGGTGTGGTGCGATTACGGCATCCTGTGCGCCGCAGGGATCACGGTATGTATTTATCCCACCCTCAGCAGTCACGAAATGACTTACATCATGAACGATTCCGGTACCAAAATTCTGTTTGTCGAAAAACAGGTCGATCTGGAAAAATGTCTGACCGCAGCCGCCGACATCCCGACACTGGAAAAAGTGATCGTTATCGAAAGTGACGCCGACTTTGTCAGCGATAAGGCCATGAGCCTGAATAAATTACGGGAGCTGGGCAATAGCCTGATCATGCGGGATCGCTTTGCTTTTGAAAAAAGGTGGCGCAGTGTCAAACTGCATGACCGCATGACTATCGTTTATACCTCGGGCACCACCGGCAACCCCAAAGGAGCAGTCCATACCCACTTCAGTATAAATGCAGCCTGTCTGCGTGATCTAACCTTCTCTCCCTTTATTGAAGATGATTACGTGCTGCTCTCTTTCCTGCCTATTGCTCATACCTACGAAAGGGAGTGCGGTCATGCTCTGGCCATGCAGACTGCCATAACCATCGCCTATTCTTCTCCGCAAACTCTGGTGGCTGACCTGGCAGAATTCAAGCCGCATGTATTCATGTCCGTACCCAGAATTTATGAAAGGATCTACATGGCCCTGCGGGCTGCAACCTCGCAGTCAGCCCTCAAAAGGATGATTTTTGACAAAGCCATCGCCACCGGGATGAAGATCGTGGAAACCATTACCGATGAAAACGGGTTCATCGACGTTTATCCGCATATGGACATCACCCGCAAGGCCGGATCTTGGCTCAAGTTAAAATATAAATTATACAACAAATTGGTTTTTCACAAAGTGAAGGAGGCCATGGGAGGAAGATTTGTCTTCGCCTGTTCCGCCGCCGGCAGTCTGTCTGCGGATCTGTGCAAACTTTTCCTGGCCATGGGACTTATTATCTATGAAGGCTACGGATCAACCGAAACCTGCAATACCATCAACATGAACAGGGTGCACCGCGTACTGCCGGGCTCGGTCGGCCCTCTCTGCCCGGGTGTGGAAGGCTATGTTGCCGAAGACGGCGAGTGGTGCGTAAGGGGCAACAATATTTTCCTGGAATACTGGAATAATCCCGAAGCTACCCGGTATGCATTTACCGAGGACGGATATTATATGACCGGCGATATTGTAGAGATGCTGCCGGAAGGATTTATCAAAATCGTGGATCGTAAAAAAGGCCTGATCGTACTGGATACGGGCAAAAATGTAGCCTCCTCCAAAGTGGAACAGGCTTTTTCCACCAGCAACTATGTTGATCTTGCTTTTGCCGTGGGCAACGACCAGAAGTATATTGGGGCGTTGATCGTGCCCAATTTTGAAGAGTTCATGGCCCTGTTTGAGCAGTCCGGGATTACCTATGATCAGTCAGCAATCAGTTACATCGATCTCAACGGCGTCAAAACCGTGGCCAGTGTCGGTGACGATTTCATTAATCATCCCCTGCTGCAAAAAACCATCGAAAAAGAAATCCAACGGATCAATAACGAACTGGAATCATATGAAAAAATTAAAAAGTATGCCGTGCTTCCCCGCAGAATGACGGAAGAATCAGGTGAGATGACCCCCACCCTAAAAGTTAAGCGCAATATCGTTATTAATAATTTTGATAAGGAAATAAAATCCCTGTTTAATTAATATACAACGCTTCCGGCCCTTCATCAGGCGATCCCAGGGAAAAGCTTTTCCGGGACAGTTGGGGCGGTTGACACTGTCAATCTGGTAATGTCCGATTATATGAGCACGATCCACTGTAATCGCATAAGTTTTAATTAGCTGCCGGTGCAATTCCAACGTAGCCTGGTATTGTACTTCAGTAAGATTTCCGTCTCCCCCCACCGCCGGATAGCATTCATGCTCAATGCCAAGCGTATATCGGTTGGCATTGGTGCCATCATATAACGCCCAGGAAGGCTTATTCACACCCCCGGCATGCCAGGCCGTATCCTTCTCCCTGACTAGTTGATAAACAGTCCCGTCCCGGTAGATCAAATAATGGGCTGATGCCTTGGAAGCCGGATTGCACAGCCAACTCAGCGCACCCGGGCCTTGGCCCGCAGTCTGATGATTGACAATGGCGATTATTTTTTTGCCACTGCGCCCGGCTGTATAATTCGGGCTTGGTTTCCAGTTTATATTTATGGCCATTTACCTCGCTCCTTCCTCGAACCATCCGGCCATGCCGGCAGTTATTAAGTTTTGCCTCTTTACCATAATATGCATAACTGGCGGCTTATGTCTCAGTCGGATAAGCCCTGCAAGCTTTGATTTATTCATAGAAAGGGGGCTTTGGTGAAATGAGGAAATAAAGCAGTTAAGCAAGCTAAGCTGAAGGGAATAAAAATGCCCATAAAAAAAGCGGGACTCTAAATATCCCGCTAATTTATGTTACCGCTATTACAGGTATCAACAACGTCCTTACTAATATTTTTAATGGCTCACTATGAGCTATATAGGCAGCAATAGGCGGTGAATTATGATAATAGAATTTCACAAAGGCTGTACCAAGACTATTTGTTAGCAAATAATCATCTCGGAAATGGCGAAGTAATTGTATCCGATTGTTCTTAATAGGGCAGTAATAACTTCAGCGTGGGTAATACCCATATCGGGCTGAAAATATCCATCGGCATTGCCTTTGATGTAGCCTTTCAAGGAAGCAGCGTAAATATAACCATTGGCCCAGTGTTCAGCACTTACATCAAGGTAGGGGCCCGTTTTTTTACTTAAGCCCTTAGCCATATCTTCAAACGTCAGCACGACAATAGAAATTTTGGTTCTTCTCATGTTTTTCCTCCTCTATTAAAAATTTTAAAATTCACAGAAAATGCAGAAAACCCGCTGTTGGGTTTTCGAAAAATGTTTTTCAAATTTGGCTACAGATAATTTACCGGCACGATCATGTTGTTTGCGTCGAGTGCAATCAGCTTATCATACATACAAACCACAGCTCCCGTCCCCCGGATCATGCCGGGGATTTTATCAAGCACCGAAAATGATGCTATGTCATGCTTGCTGGGATCAGCGTGTTTTTTGATCTCGACCGGATAGAAGGTATTCCCCTCATGGATCAAAAGGTCTATTTCATTCTGATCTTTATCACGGTAGTAGTAGAGCGGCGGTTCCAGAATTCCGACATTGTAATAGCTTTTTATGATTTCGGCAATTACAAAAGTCTCAAAAAACGCTCCAGCCATTGCACCGTTTTGCAATACATCTGCTGTATTCCACCTGGTTAAATAAGCGGCCAGTCCGGTATCAAGGAAATACAGTTTGGGTTTTTTTATAGCCCGCTTGGTTATGTTGTTAAAGTAGGGCGGGAGCAGATATATGATATTAGCTGATTGCAGGATTGAAAGCCACCTGTCTGCAGTGGGCTGACTTATACCTACATCCCGTGATACTGAAGCCAGATTTATCATTTGTCCAGTAGAAGCAGCCATAACGGCCATAAATTTGATAAACTTCAGTTCATCACTAACCTGCGTTATTTCCCTCACATCACGCTCAATATAGGTTTTGGTATATGATCCGTAGAATATCTGCCAGTCAAAATCCGGGTTGGCCTGCAGCTCCGGCATACATCCCCGGTGGATGGTGCTCCAGATTTCTTTGTAATCTGCTTTCTTTATATCCAGTCCTCTTGCAGTAAAATACTCCGACGTAGGGATGAATGGTTGGTTGTATGAAACACCCTTTATCTCCCGCAGCGAAAGCCCTAGTAAATTAAGAATGCCAATCCTGCCTGCCAGGGACTCGCTTACATTTTTCATCATCTTGAACTGCTGAGATCCGGATAAGAAAAATTGTCCTTTCTTTTTTTCTGCATCAAGATACATCTTAATGTAAGGGAAAAGGTTGGGGGCATACTGTATCTCATCGATAAAAACAGGCGGCACTGTATTTTTAAAAAATGTTCCCGCTTCTTCAACGGCAGATTGCAACATGATTGGATCGTCCAGGGTTATATAAGATATCCCTTTGGTGACGGCCTTCATAAGCGTTGTCTTTCCAGCTTGCCGGGGACCGGTCAGGATAATAGCCCCGAACATTTTGGCGGCTTTATTGATGCTTTCTTCCATTTGGCGTTTGATGTACATAGCGGCCTCCCGACTATTTTAATATCTAATATTATTATAGCCGGCCGATGGTTACAAGTCAAATATATCGCGATATACATACCCACACCGGTGCTTTCGAAAAATGTTTTTCAGGCTTTACTACAAATTGTTGTAATACATCTCGACCAGATCTTCCAGATGCGGGCAAGCGGAAAGTTGGCATATATATATAAAAACCCCAGTTTTTCGTCTAAACTGAAGTTCTTAATAACGCCTTTGGGGTTATGAACATTTTATTGCAAATCCCGTGTTTTCGGGCTCCCTATGTATTTCTCAAATGCGACAAGTCTTTGGAAACCTTCCTCACTTAATGCATTATTTTTTGAAATCGCCGATTGCCTCTCTGATTAAATCTACCACTTCTTTTCCGGACAGTATTTCCTCGATGCCGGTACCTTTTACCCCAGGCGATACATTCAGATCTACGGCCAGCAATTCTTCTGTGTTTGCTATGTAATCTATTGCGAACAGTGGATAATGTATCTGCGGATGATAGGCGTCTTCTTCCTGCTTTATAATTTCAATCTCTACATTGCCGCAATTGGAACGCCAATCATCCCGGCTGGTGTAGCGCAGCCAAAAGCCTTTCTTGCCAATCTGTAAATACCGCATCGAAACAGATTTACCCGGCAAAGGCGGTATAAACAACGAACATAAGTAATTAGGGTATTTATCCGATGCCTGGTATAAAGGCATGAGAACTTTACCCTCGCCTCGATGGGCATTTTCATCGAGGTATATCACTACGCTCAACAGATATTTACTGTCTTTTTGGAGTTCCTGTTCTCTTTCCAGAAGTCGTGGGTATGTTTGGTTCATTACTTCCCGGGGCGTTCCGTAGGGTGGCGTCTTCACTCCGATTGCTGAGAGAAATTCAAGCGCAGCCCTTCTCCCCCTACCCTGTCTTAAGTATCGTTCAAAAGGGATCCCATCAAAATCGAACCAATGGTCGTAATAGTCGTGAAAATCACTTTTTAATTTTACTTGCATTCAGATCCCCCTCTTAAACAATTATTCTTCCTGGCGGTGATTAATCACAACTGAAATCGTATATACTCCCCTGATAAATATATTTAATATAAATATCGACTTTTATTGCTTGCGTTACAGGACCAATTGTATGAATTCGCTGCCAATGCAAAAAACTGTGTGGTATTGAATTCCAAGTAGGATGAAAGAACCTATATCCGTAGTAGTCTCATAAAAAAATAGCGGGGGCTCTAAAAGTCCCGCTATTACTGTATTCATCTGGTGGGCGCGGAGGGTTTCGAACCCACGACTTCCACCGTGTGAAGGTGGCACTCTCCCGCTGAGTTACGCGCCCGTTTATTGATTTGTTTTTATTTTAGCACCCTGCCGGGCAGGATTCAAATCTTAAAATAACTGATCGCTTACGATGGTCTGGGTTCTCTTTGGGCCTACGGCCACGATGGCCTGTTTAACCCCGCACAGTTCCTCGACTTTGGCGATATAGTTCCGGGCGGCTGCGGGCAAGTCCTCATAGTGTTCGATTTGGCTGATGTCCTGCTGCCAACCGGGCATTTCTATATATTCAGGAACGCATTCTTGCAGAATGCCGAGGTTGTCCGGAAACTCATAAAGGATTTCGCCCTTGTAACGATAGGCTACACATATTTTTATGGTAGCAAAAGTGTCCAGCACGTCCAATTTGGTGATGGCCAGATCGGTCAGCCCGTTGATCCTGGCTGCATAGCGCAAAATGACTGCATCCAGCCAACCGCATCTTCTGGCTCTTCCGGTAGTAGTGCCGAACTCCGCTCCTCTTGAGCGCAGCAATTCTCCGTTTGCGTCATTCAGTTCGGTGGGGAATGGTCCCTCCCCGACTCTGGTGGTATATGCTTTCACTACCCCTATAACCCGGCTGATATTGGTAGGCCCGACACCGGCACCGATACAGGCACCTCCGGAGGTCGGGTAGGACGAAGTTACATAAGGATAAGTTCCGTGATCGATATCGAGCAATGTCCCCTGGGCGCCTTCAAACAGAACTTTTTTGCCTTCCTTAATAGCCTGGTTGACCAACAGGGATGTATCCGCCACATACTTTTGGAGTCGGGCGGCCTGATCCATCAATTCGGCATAGATGGCTTCGATTTCAAAGCCGGGGGCATCATATATTTTTTGCAGGAGGAGATTCTTGCGCTCCATTTCCTGGGCAAATCTTTCTTTGAAGCCGGGATCAAACAAATCACAGATCCGAAATCCCGTCCGGCTGATTTTGTCTTCATAAGCAGGCCCGATACCGCGTTTGGTGGTACCAATTTTTTTGCACTGATCTTCTATGGCATCGATTTCTTTATGATAAGGCATGACCACTTGGGCACGGCTGCTAATCCTCAGGTTGCTGGTGTCAATCCCGCGTTCCTGCAGTCCTTTCAGTTCTGTCAACACTTCGCCCATGTCGACCACCACCCCGTTGCCTATAATGCAGGTGGTTTTGGGGTAAAGAATCCCGGACGGTATCAGATGCAGCATGAATTTCTCACTGGCTACTTCGACTGTATGTCCGGCATTACTGCCGCCCTGGTACCGGACTACACAATCAGCCTTTTCGGCAAGGAAATCCGTTATCTTTCCTTTACCTTCGTCTCCCCACTGGGAACCTACTAATACTACCGCTGACATAGGTCCACCCCCCTGGTTTATCTAATTGGTTAAAATCTGGGCTGATCACAGCCTGGTTGCTTTTTCCTTCGTCAACCTATTAATCTTAGCAAAAGGCCCAATCTGTGTCAACCGAATGGGCTGGGTCAAAACATGAGGTTCTTGCTTGTCCCGGTTCCGGCTTGATTAATTTATCCGGGCTATCGATTCGGCCATAAAAACATGATCATAGGCTTCTTCGATCATACTGATGGGGATGATCTCGATATCTTTTACCCCGGCTGGAATGTCGGCAATATTCCCGGCTGGTATCAGTACTTTGCTGATCCCGGCCTGGCGGGCACTGATTATTTTTTGATAAATGCCCCCCACCGGCTTTACCCGGCCCTGGATGGATATTTCTCCACTTATGGCTACATTCTGCATAATGGGCCGGTTCAGAACCGCGCTGCTAATGGCCAGATATATGGCTGCTCCGGCCGAAGGTCCATCCACCTGTCCGCCGCCGACCACGTTAATATGAACGTCATAATCTTTGAGCTGGCCATGATGAATTTTACGGAAAACGGAGGCCGCATTTACGACGGAGTCTTTGGTCATGCTGCCGGCGGTATCATTGAAACGTATACTGCCGGTGCCTTTTTCAACCGGGAAAGCAATCGCTTCCAACTCGATCAGGGCCCCCCGGTAGCCGTTGATGCCCAGGCCAAAGATTTTACCTGTTTCCGCCCCCGGATATGCTTTGCTGCTTATGGCGGGGGTGAGCCGGCTGTTCTGGATGGCCTCATATACATGCTCCGTCCTTACTTCGATTGGCTGCCCAAATTCGGGGTGCATTTCATGGCGGGCCAGGGCATAGGCATCGACCAGAATTTTATTGGCGGTGCGGCCGTCATTGCTGTAATCACAAATAATTTGATTGACTTCATCAGCTATGGTTATCCCCAGTTTGCCGGCAGAATTATGTACGATCTGGCTGATCTGCCCGGTCGAGAGGGGTTCAAAAAATATCTCCATGCAGCGGGAACGAAAAGCGGGAATAATTTCTTCCCGGCTGCGGGTGGTGGCGCCGATGAGAACGAAATCTGCCGGTACGCCTTCGTCGAACATTTTCTTTATATACTGGGGAATCCTTTCATCCTGGGGATCATAATAGGATGATTCAAAATAAACCCGTTTGTCTTCCATAACTTTTAGCAGTTTATTTTGCAGGTAAGGATCCATCTCCCCGATTTCATCTATAAAAAGGATCCCGCCATGGGCTTCGGAAACGAGCCCCAGTTTGGGCTCGGGAATGCTGTCTTCGGCCAGTTCCCGCCGGGCACCCTGATAAATGGGATCATGGACGGAGCCTAACAGGGGATTGGTCGATTCCCGCGGGTCCCAGCGCAAAGTGCTGCCGTCCACTTCTATAAAGGGGGCATTGGTTTTAAAAGCACTTTCCTGGCTGGCCTTGGCCATTTCCAGCGCCAGGCGCGCACAACTGGTTTTTCCCACTCCGGGAGGTCCATAAAGCAGTATATGCTGCGGCCAGGGTGAATTCAGTTTGGACACCAGTGCTTTAACTGCCTGCTCCTGTCCTACCAGTTCTTCTATTGAGCTTGGCCTGAGCAGCGCCAAAGCGGAGCGATTCAATCCATTATGTTCCATGATTTCCAGCTGGCCCAATTTTTTTAGAGTGCGGGCATTTTCACAACTTTTGCCGGTTTCTTTAATAACCCGTTTGCGAATATCCTGCACATATTCACTATAATTTTGTTCCATCAGTTCCTGTACGCGCTGCTCCAACTGCTGGGCGACAAGCTGGCGGGCAAACTGCTCGGCAATCATCTCTTCCAGTTCCAGCAACATTTGTTCCTCGGTTTTATCATCGGACAACGCAGTGATGGTTGGATCTTCACGTAATATTCTATGTAAGGCCAGCAGCTGCTCCTCAGCATGCTCGGAATGTAGCAGCTCGATGGCATCCAGTTTGCTGGCGCGGATAATAAATTCCTGACTGCCAAATAATTTTTCGGTCTGGCTGATTAGGGTTGCTGTTTTTAGTTGCAGACAGGTTGGCTTTTCTTGCTGCGATTGTTTGCGCTTAAATTGCTTGAACATTGGCTGCTTCAATTGGGTTTCCTCCTGGATTTATTCGGCGGTGACAATTAGTTTCAATTCAGCCTGAATAGCAGGGTATATTTTTATTTTAAAGCTGTATTCGCCCAGATGTTTGATGACTTCTCCCTGTTCGATTTTCTTTTTGTCTATTTTGACTCCGAATCGTTTTTCCAGCGTATCGGCTATTTCCTGACTGGTGACTGCGCCGAAAAGTTTTTCGTTGCTGCCGGTTTTGGCCTTTAATTCGATTGTCTGGCCATCGAGTCTGGCTTTGAGCTGTTCGGCCTGTTCTTTTTCCTTGTCCTTCAGTTTGGCATCACGCACTTTTTTTTCTTCTATTTCTTTTACTCTGGTCTTGCTGGCTTCTTCAGCTAATCCCTTGGGGATTAAATAATTGCGGGCATAACCGTCTGATACTTCAATGATTTGCCCTTTGACGCCCTGTTTTTTCACATCCTGGGTAAGGATTACTTTCATTGGATCCCCTCCTTTTTTCGATGTATTTTTCTATAGTTAAATAATGAATCAAACAGTCCCGTTAAGCCAATGAAAATAATGGTTGGGACGGTAAAGAACAGGCCCAGCATAACGACCAGGGCCACAATCCAAATTTTACTTTTCGCTGGCAGCCGCTGCAGCCAGTAAACGAGTACGGCGAAGCCGTAATAGACAGATATGGGAGCCAGTACCGCCAAAATATTGGCACCACTGTAGTAGAGCCAGTTCATCTGGTCGCGCCCCAACAGCCAGCAGGCCAGACCGGCAATTACCGCCCAGGACAACTGCCAGGGCATGATTTCCTCCTTAAACGGCTTGCGTTCCAGACCTGGCAATTGTTTTTTGCCAAATAAGCGTGAACTGAAATAGATAATCAGAAATATGGCAAATAAAGCCTGAATGCACAACAAGGCTGGAGTATACATTAACAGCAGACGGGCCATAGTGGTATAGGCTTCTTTTACTCCCTCGCGGTTGATGCCCCGCTGTTCATAAAATTCCATGAGCCCTGATTGATCAGCCCATTGCAAATTACTCTCCATCGCTGCATTTATCTCGGATTTTATATTGATTATCGCTTCATTGCCCAGATAAGCATAGCTGATACCCATATAAAAAACTACGCTCACTACCGCTGCC
>ENA-UOXR01000436-UOXR01000436.1-bioreactor-metagenome-genome-assembly--contig:-NODE-436-length-51808-cov-6.768129_pt1 | contig 51808 bp, 51 predicted proteins | sample MGYA00238164_ERZ764825 | MGnify/ENA primary metagenome ERZ764825 (study PRJEB28920, sample SAMN05720171) | bioreactor metagenome | isolation source: Anaerobic biogas reactor | place: USA:Washington... | reverse complement strand
TTTTTATACTGCTCAAATCCCTGGATAATATGGGGATGATGCCCGATAATAAGATGGGCGCCACCGTCGATCAAAGCCTTTGCCATCACTTGTTGTGATTTATCCGGAACAGGGCTGTATTCGGTTCCCCAGTGAAGAGACACTATTACCACATCCACATAGGGTTTAAGCTCCGCTAAATCTTCCAGGATCATATCTTCCCGCAAGGGTGCTACCCCGCTGCGCTCATCTGTGGCCTCAAAAGAACGGCGATAGCTATAATCGAAATAAATATCAGCGAAATCAGTATAAGCCAGGATACCGACTTTAAGGCCATTTTTTTCAACGATCACCGGACGGCGGGCTTCGGTGAGATCCTGTCCTCCCCCTACCGTCAAGACTCCCGCCTCACGGAGCAGCTCAATTGTGTCCAAAAATGCAGGTGCATCGTAATCCAGAGCATGGTTGTTGGCCACACTTAGCACATCAAATCCGGATTCCCGCAGGGTATTGGCCAATTGAGGCCGCCCACGAAATTGAATACCCTTGCCGGGTAAAGGAGTACCCCGGTCTGACAAAGGAGACTCAAGATTGCCAAAGGTAAGATCAGCCTTTTTTAAGTGAGAGGATATCTTAATGAAGGGATAGGAATCTCCATTGGCTTGCATAAGTCTTTCTACTTTGCGCGCCAGCATCACATCCCCTACTGCCAGGAAAGATATTTCCAAGGATGGTTCTTTCATCGGGGCCTCAATCTCAGGCGGAACCGGTTCTCTTCCTTCCTGATAGCCCCATCCCAACCCTACTACCAGTGCCAAAAAAATCGTACCAATCAATATTTTCTTTATTGGCATCTTTTTCTCCCCTTTCTCTCCCTATACCATCAGCAGGGGTAGTCTCTTTAATTTTATTGTTAGTGACCATGAAAAGAAAGACCCTTATAAGCCCTTTCGGGTTTGACAGGCAAAGGCCAGGATCACCATAAACAGGATAATAACCGGAGACAGCAGATAGAGGCTCAGGAATGAAACCGCAAATCCTTCCAGAGTCCATGATGGAAGAAGTGATAAAAAAGGTACCCATGGAGTGTGCCACATTTGCAGTACGAAATCATAGTTGGAGGTAAAGGGGCCGAAATGAATCCAGTTCCAAATAGCAAGACCCTCCGCTACCAGGCCGGGGCTTTGGCCGATGATGCTAATGGCGATAATGCTAAGGCTTCTTTGACAATCAGACTTTTCCGCAGTCAGTAGGTGATCTGAAATATCGTTCTCCTTGGATATTTCCTCAGGAATAAAATTCATCCTTCCCAGACAGCGGCTGAACCAAACCAAAATGAAAACAAAGGCGAGGGAAGCCAGAAGGTCAAGACCAGGAAAATACATGGTCAGCCAAACCAGAATGGCAAATAGAAGATTAAATGCGATCAGCCACCCTCCATATCTGAAAATCATCACCATATCTCGCCATCCTCAGCAATGATCTCCACCAGAGAGCTTCTGTAAATTGAGTCGGGAGTCACCCATATATCTTGAAAACTATCCAGATCGAGCCCCAGCTTAAAAAACGGCAGCCATATAATCTTGGAGCAGTTCCAAATGCGTTCACCGGATTTGAAGGGCAGCGGGAAAAACAATTGCCCCTGATGGCTTTCCACTTCACGAAGCACCGTTTCTCGCTGATCAGGTGTGGCAGCAACTCGAAGTATGCAGGCTCGGTCGTAGTCTCTGAATTTAACGGCATCTACTTTACTTATACCCAAGGTGAGCCAGCCCTGCCAGGCCTGACCCTCCCCGGCATAAAGGGCCGCATGGGTAAAACCCCCATAGGTTGAACCCCGGTTGCCTCCCAGCAAAATATCGCCGGGCATAAGATTCTCAAGTGCCAGCTGATTGCCGCGTCCCGAGGGGGTTCCAGAACCTGTGTGGCCTTGGCTTATGGCTTTAATCCCCTGCCCTACCACCATCGTCGGCGCCGAGTGCCGGTTGTAACCATTCAGACCTAAAATCAGGAGCGCCAAAAGCACGTCCACAACCAGCAGAGCCAGAAGCAGATTAAGTCCGGGCTTTCTAATTTTGGGAAGAGGCTGACGCATTAAGAGGGCCCCTCTCATTGTCAGTATCCAGGAAGACTCCTTGCTCTGTCATTTGCGGGCCCGGAGCTTTTTAACCGCCATATCCAGGCCTTCAACGGTTAGCTCAAACATGGGGAATATCTCCTTTATTATATGGATAGTCTCCGCTCCTTCAGTCAACCCCCAGTAGCGGGCCGGAATGGGATTCAACCATACCGATGCTTCAAAGTGCCGCTTCAGCTTCTTCAGCCATTCAACCCCAGGCTCTTCGTTAAACATGCTCCAGTTGATTATGCCCCCCTGAGCCAGCAGCTCCGTAGGGGCCATGCTGGCATCACCCACCAGGATTACTCTATACTCCCCATCCAGGTTCTTCAGAACGTGGTTAGTTTCTACTGATTGGCTGGCACGGCAGCGAGGATCCAAGTATAACAAATCATAAATGGTGTTATGAAAATAGTAGACCTGCAGATCTTTAAAATGTTTGGACTTGTTGGCGGCAGCAAATAGCTGGTTAGACAGCCGCATATAAGGATACATGGAACCGCCCGAATCCATGAGCAGCAGGACCTTGATAGTGTTTTCCCGGGGTCGGTCCCATACTATCTCCAGTCTTCCGGCATTTTTGCTGGTGGCTTGTACCGTACCCTCTACATCCAGCTCCGTTCGGGCCCCTTCCAATCTGGTGCTGAACTGACGCAGCTTACGCAAGGCCAGCTGGAACTGGCGAGTGTCCAGGACCGTATCATTCCTGAAATCGCGAAACTGCCTGTCTCCCGCCACTTTAACTGCTGATCGGTTTCTTGACTCTCCACCAATGCGGATACCACCCGGGTGATATCCCGAATGACCGAAAGGCGATGTTCCTCCGGTTCCAACCCAGTAGTTGCCCCCGTGGTGTTCTTCAGTTTGCTCAGCTAATCTCTCTTCCAGCATCTTCTTCAGGGTCTCCAGATCCATTTTCTGGTGTGCCCGCCGCATCTCTTCGGTGATATCCATAGCAGGCAGGTTTTTATCAAGCCAATCCCAGATACTGTATGGCAAATCCTCCGGAGTCTCAATTCCTTCGAAATACTGGGCAAAGGCCAAATCAAAACGATCATAGTGAGCCTCAGTCTTAACCAGGATTGCCCGGGCCAAGTGATAAAAGCCGGTTAAGCTGGCACCGGCCAGCCCAATTTCCAGGGCATCCAGCAGGGAGTACCACTCATTCATGGACACCGGTACCCCTTTAGCTTTTAATGTATAATAAAATTCCGTAAACACTTGATTAATGGTGCCGTCGCCCTTACATTATTCAGGAGAAAAAACGGCACTTTCCTTTCAAACTATTTTGGTCTTATGCTCCAAGCCGTCCCATTTGTATACTACCCGATCTTAAAGGCTTGGCGGTGCGCAATTCGAGATTGGGGGCGGTTGTTTAGATGCCACAGCAACACATCCAGATCCTGATTTTTCTTTAACAGGACTCCCATGAAAGGCAGTTCATCAGCAATGCGCTGGGGATTTATTCCGCCCACCACCAGAGCCTGCAGCCAATCAAGAAGCTCGCTGGTGCTAGGCTTTTTCTGCAAATCCGGAATGGTACGCAGCCAGTAGAAGGCTTCCATACACTGTTCCAACAGCTTCTTTTTCAGATCCGGATAATGGACATCAACGATAGCCGTCATGGCCGCCGGGTCCGGGAAAGCAATATAATGGAAGATGCAGCGCCGCAGGAATGCATCCGGCAGTTCCTTCTCGGCATTGCTGGTAATAATAACTATCGGCCTGTGCTTCGCTGTTATTGTCTCCTTGGTCTCGGGAATATAAAAGCTCATCTGGTCCAGCTCCCACAACAAATCGTTGGGGAACTCCAGGTCCGCCTTGTCAATCTCATCGATAAGCAGAACCACCTGCTCATCTGAGTCAAAAGACTCTCCCAGCTTGCCCAGCTTGATATACTGAGAGATGTTGCTGACATCTTGCTCTCCAAACTGACTGTCATAAAGACGCTGCACGGTGTCATAAACATACAGCCCTTCCTGAGCCTTGGTGGTGGACTTGATATTCCAGACCAGCAATTCTTTGCCCAAACCATCGGCAATACTCTGGGCCAGCATAGTCTTGCCGGTTCCCGGTTCCCCTTTTATCAAAAGAGGCTTTTGAAGTGCAATGGCTATATTTACAGTATTGCGGAGCTCGTCCGAGACTATGTAGTCAGCCGATCCCCTATAGCCGGTTGTGTTCATGTTCATTCTCTCAATCCCTCGATTCTTTCTTGCCGTATTCGTATTTTCCGTCAACAAACAGATTATCAAATCTAATCATGTGAAGTCAATGACAACTGCCGATTTCGATTATTCACATCATTTTCTATTAACTATAACGAAGGATTTCTCCTCTAGATGTCGAATTCTGTCATGTCATTAGGTATGTTCAATTAAGGAGGATTCTTTAGTGAAGAAACAAGTCAGAACCAGTTTTTTGACCGCTATTATAGTTGGAATCATAGGTCTGTCTTTCCTGGCGGCAGGATGCGGCTCAGATATTTTTAGCAAGGGTTTAGCCGGAGATTCTCCGGGAAATCAATCTGAGCAACCAGGTGAAACTCCTTCACCATCCCCTCCGATTGAGCAGCCGTCTGAGCCGGCGAAAGATCCGGAATCTCCCGGAGAGAAACCGAATCCTCCGGCAAATACGCCAGATTACTCAACTGAGGTAAGCAACAAAAAGCTCAGCTGGTACTTTATAGCCAACAGTGAACACCAGACTCCCGGCATCCCCGATTCCGCCAAATTCATCACCAAATATGGCGGAATGTATGTTGGTGATCCTTCCGGCCAAACCATATATTTGACCTTTGATTGCGGCTATGAAAACGGCTATACCCCGCCTATTCTGGATGCCTTAAAGGCCAATGGAGTAAAGGCGGCCTTTTTTGTTACCAAAAGCTATATAGACAGAAACCCGGAGCTGGTTCGACGGATGGTAGCTGAAGGACATCAGGTTTGTAGTCATACCGCTACTCACCCCTCATTACCTGATGTATCCGATGCTCGTATTGAAAATGAGCTGACCTCAACCGCTGATGCTTTCCGGGATGTTACCGGTCAGGAAATGTCTCGGCATATGCGCCCTCCCAGTGGAGAATATAGTCAGCGGACTGTGCGGCTTACCCAGCAATACGGCTATGCTACTGTGTTTTGGAGCATGGCCTACCGGGACTGGGAAGTGGATAACCAGCAAGGAGCGGAATTCGCCTACAATTATGTAATGAAATACATTCACCCGGGCGCTGTTATCCTGCTGCATGCGGTGTCCTCCAGTAATGCTGAAGCCATGGACCGCATTCTTAAAGGACTCCAGGAACAGGGTTACCAGTTCTCCCTTTTGCCATAAAATAGCCAAGCATGGACCCAGGTGAAGGTTGCTTAATATTTCACAAATGTTATAATAAGCCTATACAAAGGACTGCCGGACAGATATTTCTGTCCGGCGGCTGGAAATTAACCCCTTTTAGGCCAAAGAAACCCGCTCCTCCCCCTGGAGCGGGTTTCTTATTGGTGCCTCCTCACCAGATGCCCATATTCATTCTTGACATCTAAGCGTGTCACCTGTACTATTGTTAGTAATACGGTTGGATTGTAAGGGGGGATAAGGTGTTTGCACTTGATTTCCGAAGCAGAGTTCCCATTTATGAACAGTTGGTAGAAAAATTTAAAGATCTGATCATCAGCGGAGTCTTGATGCCTGACGAGCAACTGCCCTCGGTGCGTATTTTGGCGGGACAGGTGACGGTTAATCCCAATACCATTCAAAAGGCTTACCGGGAGCTTGAGCAACAGGGTTATATCTATTCCCTGCCTGGCAAAGGGCATTTTGTTAAGCCGATAAGTCCGGAAAAATATGCAGGGCGGCGGGAAACACTGACAACAGAGCTGGCCCGAATTGTGGCGGAAATGCTTTATCTGGGCATTGAGCCTCAAGACATTATTGAGATAATTCACCAACTTACTTCAGGGGAGAGGAGGACAACACAGGGATGATTGAAATAGCCTATGTAAGCAAACGTTTTGCAGATCTGGAAGCTTTGCGAGATGTCAGCTTATCAGTACATAAAGGTTCTGTTTACGGTTTGGTCGGCTCTAATGGAGCAGGTAAAACTACTCTTTTAAAGCTCTTGGCCGGAATATATTGGCCTGATAATGGAATAGTGAAGATTGATGAGACTCCGGTTTTTGAAAATGTGGCCATTAAAGAGCGCACCGTTTTTATCCCGGACCATATTTATTATTTTGGCAATTACACTATTGCGGATATGGCCCGATTCTATCAACAGATTTATCCCCTCTGGAATGAAGAGCGCTTTTCCTTTTTAGCCCAGGTCTTTGAAATTGATGTTAATCGGCGGGTAAGGACCCTTTCCAAAGGAATGCAGCGCCAGGTGGCTTTTTGGCTGGCTTTCGCCATCATGCCGGATGTGATGATCCTGGACGAACCCCTGGACGGGCTGGACCCGGTCATGCGGCAGAAGGTCAAAAATCTCATTGTCCAGGAAGTGGCCCAACGAGAAATGACTGTGATTATCTCTTCTCACAACTTGTTCGAGATGGAAGATATCTGTGACTATATAGGTATATTACATGAGGGCCGGATGCTGATCCAGCGAGATCTGGATGACCTGAAGGCTGATGTTCATAAGCTCCAGGCAGCCTTCGCCAATGGGATGCCGGCTGAATTCCTGGCCACTATGGAACCACTCAGCTATGAGCAAAGAGGCAGCATTCATATTTTGATCATGCGGGGCAATCATCAGGAGATAATGAATCGCCTGCAAAGCTTCAAACCCCTGATTGTTGACATCTTGCCCCTTACTCTGGAAGAAATCTTTATTCACGAAATGGGGGATAAGGGCTATGCCATCAAAAACATCATTTATTAAGGCTGGAATAAATGGGGGGATCCTGCGGAATGACATTAAGAGCTTTGGCTGGCTGGGCGCCGCTTACCTCCTGGCCTTGCTCCTTAGCTTTCCTTTGACAATTTTAATGATCTACAGCCAAGAGCAGCAACGGGTAAACGCTAATGATCTATTGAATCAAGGCCTTCAACTGGCCGACCATTATCTGCCCTTATTTCAGTTTAATTCGGAACTGCAGCTGATTTTGTTCTTAACAGTTCCCATCTTAACCGGGCTGCTCTTATTCCGTTATCTTCAGTCCAGAAAAGCGGCCGATATGATTCATTCTCTGCCGGTCAGACGCGAAACCCTGTACAATACCCATATTCTTGCCGGGATCATTCTGTTATTCGTTCCTATCATCATAACTGCTCTGACTTCGTGGGCGCTGGTTCTCGGACTGGGTATAGAAGGAGTACCTTTTAAAGCAATGATGATGTGGCTGGGGGTTGCCTTGTTGTTTAACCTTTTGCTATTCATCTGTACTGTGGCGGTGGGAGTCTTGACCGGTATATCAACGGTACAGGGGGCTCTGACCTACATACTGCTCCTGTTTCCTACCGGGTTTATGGTACTATTGCTGGATAACCTGAATACTTGGCTCTTTGGTTTTCCATCTGGTTTTTACGAGCAGAGCCTGAATTTTTCACCCTTAACCCGTCTGGTGGAGATATACAGCAATCCTCTCAGTGGAACAGAGGTCGCAGTTTATCTGCTGATCATTGCGGCGATATATTTGCTGGGGATATGGTTCTACAGGAGACGGCGCATTGAAATGACCGGAAATGCTATTGCCTTTGAAGCACTCCATCCGGTGTTTAAATACGGGGTGGCTTTTTGCACCATGCTCCTGGGCGGCAGCTATTTCTCAAGTCAGTATAGTCTGGGCTGGACTTATTTCGGGTACTTTCTGGGGGCATTCCTGGGTTATTACTTGAGCGTCATTTTGATCAACAAAACCTGGCAGGTCTTTAACCGGCAGGTTGCCCGGGGCTTTGCAGCCTATGTGCTGATTATTGTCGTAGCACTGGTAGGTCTGAATTATGATGTGCTGGGTTATGAAAAGAGAATCCCCTCTTTAGCCAATGTGGAGACGGTTTATATGGACTACTCCTTTCATCGGCTGATTAATGACCCTGAGCAGCAGGATTATTATAGTGACCAATACCGGCGCACACCTAAAATGATTTACATGGGTCCGGACAATATCGGACGTATACACCAACTCCATCAAGCTATTATCGCCAACAGGGCCCTTGAGAAAAAGCAGAACTCAACTAATAACACCTACAATAACAGATATGTTTGTCTGGCATACCAGCTGAAAAACGGCAATGTAGTCTATCGCTCATACTATATTCCCCAAGATCAGTATGCGGCCTGGTTCAAGCCGATTTATGAATCCCAGGAACACAAGCGGTTGCTTTATGACATCCTGAATATTGCCCCCGAGCAGGCGGACTTCATTCAGATCAACGCTAATTTCGTCGGACGTAATGTAAAAATCGGCAGCCCCGCTCTGGTCAAGGAAGCTGTTCAAGCCTTGCAAAGAGATGCGCAGACCCGGACTTATGAGGAAATAACCAATGATTCCTCCTGGGCCGATATAGAAATTCTTTTGAGCAGCGGGAAACGAATAAGCTTGGCATGGAATAAAGGTGATACTGTTTTTGAGGACTATCTCAGAAGGATAAATCAACTAAACAACAGCCGGATTATGGTGGAGGACATCACTTCTGCCCTGGTGGGCAAAACGGCCACACCATCGACACCCGCCACCAGAGTCATAACTACCAAGGAGGATGGGACCCAGTATCGGGAGATGGAAGAAAGCGGGGAATACCTGAAAATAACCGATCCTCAACAGTTGGAAATATGTCTGAAAGTCTCTACTTTTAGTTACTGGCAAGAGCCGATCTATACAATAATGTTCCTTTTGAATAATGGTAATGTTGTCAGCGGAGCATTCACCTCGGAGACCATACCGGAATTCGTGAAGGCTCACTTCGGCCAATAGTTTACAACTGGCCAGGCCGGCGACGGGAGCGAAGATCAAGGCGTTCGGGAAGTCCGCGATTGAGGCGTACATACGGTACGTTGATTGAGCGGGCTTACCTAACAACGCAGAGATTCGCTTTTGTCGTCGGTCTGGACCAGGTTGGTGGCCTGTAGGGTATCCCAAACTTTCACTGCTATAAACAGGTTAACCCGGCTATCCATGCTGGAAAAATCTATCCCCAGCAATTCTTCTATTTTGCTTACTCTGTAGTAAAGGGTATTTACATGAATGAACAGGCTGTCGGCAGTGCTCTTCATGTTGACGTTAGAATCCAGAAGCTTGCGCAGGGTCGGCATTAATTCCCCCTCGGTCTTTTCATCATACTCAATTACTCTCCCCAGGGTCTCCCGGCAAAAACTTTTAATATTTTTTAGGTTCTGGCGAAATATGGGATAATAAATACCCAGGTCGGGAAACTTCTGCACATAATGGTCCTTGCCCAATAGCCTGGGCAGAGTCAAAGCAATCCGGGCTTCGTAAAAGCTTTTTCGCAGTTTATCCAGAGGATAAACCTGGCCGATTCCCTGGGATAATGATAAGCCAAACTTTTTCTCCAGAGCCGTTTGGCAGCTTATCATAGTCGGCCAGCTCAGAGTTTCAACGGCTCCGTCACCATTGGAACGAGCCGGGATTATCATAGCCAGGGTATTCGACCAAGTGATAGGAACGGTTTCAAATTTTTCTTTTTTAAAGTATTCAAAGAGATAAGAACGGACCATCTGCATACTGGTTTCCACGACGGTCTCTTCGGCCTCTATCAAGGTAACATAATAAGTCCGGTCCGTTTCCAGACGCTTTTCGCTTTGTCTCGCAATATCCCGAATATCGGCATTGCTGTTGTAAAAAAGATATTCAGCCAGCTCATTTTCAAAATGCTCGCTTCCCTGCCGCAGTTTTGTAAAATAGCATTTGACCGCCAGCCTGGTTTCCATCAATACTGACAGAGCCTGTGATATCTGCTCTACCGGAACTCCCTGGGCGATAATATAAGCACTGTGATCGTTATGAAGTACCCGGTAATGCAGATGGCCGGGCCCCGGCTGGTAGTAATAATCTCTCCCGGCAATTTCAGCAGGCAGAGGATAAAAAGCATCATCCACCACAGGGGAACAACCGGACTCCATAGGATAATGTATGCGACCGGTTTGGTCAGTAATCACCAACGGATGTCTGAGATTTTTTTCGACATAGTCGGCAATGTAAGGCAACCCCTCATCAAGCACTCCATCTATTAAATGATACACGGAGTTCATCATTGTCATACGCCTCACCTCTTTATACCATAGTGGTAGTGTACCCACATAATTGCAAAAATCGTGCCAACACCGTCTGAGGTAACCGGGCAAGCCGATACATGACATCAGGCGCCTATTATCAATAACCGAAATTGTTTCATTCTGATACACGATTCGTAAACCCAATGCAAATATTTGTGCTAAAATAAGAATATATGGTTGTCGTATCGGTAAGAGAAGTAAGCCTTTGCGAGGAAGAGAGGTGTTCAATATTGAATCCTGTCGAAAACCCGCTCAGTCCCATGACTCAAAACCGTCCGGATACGCAGCCCATGGACAAAAATGACCTGGTTCTCATGGAAGAAATCCGCCGGCATAAGGATGCCCTGGTCAATCAGCGTATCCAGGTGCAAAAGACGGATCTGGTCAGAACAGATGTAATCAATTCCTGGATGCGCTCTTTCAAACACGGTATGAATCCTAATCTCTATAGTTATGGACCTATATTGGACAAACACGATCTCCAGGATCGAGTTCGAAAAAAGGATCTGTTGCTTTTGGCTGCCGATCCTTATATCTGCCAATTGGAAGCTATGCTGTCCGATGCCATAATTCTGCTGTCAGATGAGGATGGTGCCATGCTGCGGGTAATCGAAGGCAACGACGCACTGAGAAGGCAGAACGAACGCTTTAACCTGATTCCCGGGGCGGTTTGGAATGAATCCACCGTGGGTACCTGCGCTCACTGCATAAGCCTGATTCAAGGCAGCCCCATGCAGATATGCGGGCCTGAGCATTACTTTGAAAAATATGAGAAGATATCCTGCTCATCAGCCCCTATTTTTGACGTCAACTACAATATGGCCGGTTCTTTATGTGTTGTCACTTCCAGCTTCAGCAAACAGAGTGCCCAGTCCCTGGGGCTGGTGGTTTCCATGGCCTGGGCGATTCAAAATCAGTTTCAACTGGCTCTGAATAACGAGTTTTTTAATTTGACCCTGCAGACAACCGCAGAAGCCCTTATCGTACTCAATAAAAACGGGATTATTACCAAAGCCAATCCGACCGCTCAACGGATGTTTCATCCGATCATTTAGAATATAGCCGGGAACCGTATCGAGCTTCTCCTGGGGGAACAACCTTTAATCAGGTCGGCCATTGAATCAGGCAGACCCGTTCATGATATTGAGATTAAAACCGACCATCTTGACCGGAAGCTTTTAATCAGTTCCCTGCAGCCCCTTAATGACCGCTCCGGTAACAACTTTGGCTGCATTATCACGCTAAAGAAAACTGATCGGGTTGACCGGGAAAATATCGTTAAAAACTATCCTAAAGCCCCGGAAACGAAATTCAGCTTCGATGAAATAAAAGGAAGCTCCCCCCAACTGCAAAAGGCCATTGAAGCAGCCCGCAAATTTGCGAAATTGGACGCCAATATCCTGCTCCAGGGAGAAAGCGGCACCGGAAAAGAGCTATTTGCCCAGGCTATACACAATTATAGCCGGGCGGACGGTCCCCTGGTGGCAGTAAACTGTGCGGCTATCCCCGCGAATTTGATTGAAAGTGAATTATTCGGATATGAAGGAGGCTCCTTTACCGGAGCGGAACGTCAGGGCCGCGCCGGTAAGCTGGAGCTGGCCGGCGGAGGGACTTTGTTTCTGGACGAAATCGCCGATATGCCCTTACCGCTGCAGCCGGTACTGCTCCGGGCATTGGAGGATAAAAAGATAATGCGGGTAGGCGGATCCCGCCACATTCCGGTGAACTTCAGGCTAATAGCTGCAACCAACCAGGATCTGCATGATCTCATGGAGAAAGGCCAATTCCGCCCGGATCTGTATTACCGCCTCAAAGTTTTAGAAGTTCATATACCCGCCCTGCGGGATCGGGTTTCTGACATCGTTGAACTGGCTCAATACTTTATCAACGATATAGCCGGCGAACAGCGGAGCCCCCGGCCTGTCTTGAGCGACAGAGCGGCTTTGTGTCTGCTGAGCTACCACTGGCCAGGCAATATAAGAGAGTTAAAAAACGCTTTCTTATATGCGATCAACGTCTGTGAAGGCGGGGTGATCCACCCCCGGGATCTCCCGGTTGAAATCGTCTCTGCAGTTGACTCGGCTTTGCTGGAACGGGACGAGGCTAAGCCAGCCCCGGCACAACTGACTTCCAACCTTTCCATGAAGGAAGTTGAACGGATAATGATATCACAAACTCTGGAACAAAAGAATTACAATATCTCCGAAACGGCTGCCCTTTTAGGCATGAGCCGCTCCACCCTCTATCGTAAAATAAAAGAATACCGGCTCCTTCAAAACTGAATTAGCGGGCCGTAAATCGGCCCGCTAATTCAGAAAGGATATTTCATTAAGTTGAATTAACCGAGCTTGACTATATTCTTTCCGGCCAGATAACCGAAAGTAAAAGCGCGGCCATGGCTGTTGCCGGGCAGATTGACACTGTAGTCATTGGCATAATAGCTTCCGGAAGCATTACCGGCCGCATACAGGCCCGGTATTACTTGTTGTTCTTCATCCAACACCTGCAGATTCTCATTGATCTTCAGCCCCCCCAGAGTTACCAGCAAGGCAGTTCCCAGCGGCGAAGCATAGAAGGTGGGTTTTTCAATGGTAGTCAGGCAGGCAGCCCTCTTACCAAAATCTTCGTCTACACCCTTCCCGGCCAAATCGTTGTAACGCTTTACGGTAGCCAGGAAAGCATCTTTGGGCACTTCCATCTTTGCGGCTAATTCTTCAAGGGTTTGCGCGCTTCTGATGAAACCTTTTTCGATATACTGGTTGACATTATCCGGATTATGGAAGTTGGTCCGCATATCTTTGCAGGCTACTACCTTGAAGGACGGGGCTTCCTGGGGCCACTTCGCATCCCAGACGGTCCACCGGGCGTTACCCGGCTGCTGGCGCTGGGCGTTGCTGAGATAGGCGTAGGGCAACTCCTCATTGTGGTAGCGCAGGCCGCGTTCATTGACACTTAACCAGGGCTGACGCATGAGAGCATCGGCCAGAATAGGCGCGCCCGGAACGGCAAAATCAAAATACATAGGAGCATGGGGAAATTCGTCGATAGAAGCTCCTATCCACATACCCATTTTGTGTCCGTCACCGGTACAGATGGGGCCGTTTACCATTTCATACATATTGGCGTGAATATACTTGGTTGAAGGTATATAATACTCGCGCATTTCTTTGTCGGCATTATAATCACCCGAACATACTATAATTCCTTTGGTCCCGACAAATTTCTTGTAGGCATCTTTTTCTCCCGCTATTACGGCAGTTACCCGACCGGTTTTGTCGCCTTCCCGCACCAGTTGAACCGCAGGAGTCTTATAACGGATGTCCACTCCGGCATCGGCACAGCCTTGTTTCAAGGCATAGCGCATAGATGCGGTCCAAGGGTCGGTACCTGCAGGAGCATCGTTCTGAGCCGCTGCACTGGGATCCATTCTGAAGCTCAGGGTTGGAAAACCGGGAATAGTAGTTCCAGGTGTTACAGTTTCATCAAGGGGTACCGGTTTGGGTGTGCAGCCATATTTCTCAGCCTTAGCCATAATCCAGTCGGCCACACTACCGCTGTTGTTGGCCCATAGCGCCACAACCTTCTGGTTGCCTTTATAGGCATTGTAGCGCATGATTTCCTGCACCGCTCCCATTTTATTGACCCGGTTGTTGATCCGCAGCTGCATTTTAGTGTCTATGGCGCCATAGTCATTGCCCCGGAAGTTTACCTGTTCGGTCTTCTCCAGCAGGATTACCCTGGCACCCTCCTCAGCCGCGGACATGGCGGCACATAACCCGGACATTCCGCCGCCGATAACGATTACGTCAGCGGTAACCGTCTCGGTAATCTGAGAATCCGGAATAGCCGCCGGCTGCTTCAGGAAGCTGGGAAGTTCGGCAGCAGCATCGGTCCCGTTTCCTGCACCGTTGGGCTCTTCCTTCCCGCATCCGGTCAGAAATCCGGTGGCGGCCACTCCTGCCGTTCCTATGGCCGCACCTTTGATAAACGTCCTCCTGGTAAAGCCTTTTTCCTGTCTTTCTTCACTGCTCATCATATCTACTCCTTTCAGCACTAATTACCTTTTCACTGCTCAAGGCTGAAACTACTAAAAAACCAGAACAATTTATACTTGTACAGATTTCAAGACCAGTGTAGCATGCCGGAAAATAACATACATCGTAAGGAATTACGAACCTTTGGACAAAACACTGTATGATATTCCAATGAAAAAAGGCACAAACAGCAATATAACCATTGGACATCATCACGATACATGAGCTGAAACACTGGAGGGGGATACAATGACATGAAATTTTTATTAATGTAGAATATAACCGAAGGTATGGTGTGTCCTGTTGATCCCCCTAATGTGAGGAGAAAATCAGGAGGTTTTCTTATGGAAGAAAAGAAGAGTTTTCGAGAAAAGTTTTTCAATAAACGGGGCATTCTTATTGTAATAGCAGCCTTAATATTAATTGGCTCCGGAACTGCCGCGGGATTGCTGAAAGCCAGCGAAAACCCGTCATTCTGCGCCAGCTGCCATATCGTTAAGCCATATTATTTATCCTGGAATGACAGCAATCTGCTGGACCATAAACACGCCAAGGAAGATGTGACCTGTCAGGAATGCCATCAAAGGAGCATCCCTGAAAAAGCCATGGAAGGTGTAAATTATATAATCGGGAATTACGAAATACCTTTAGAGGGTGGTCCTGAAGAGTCCCGGGATTTCTGTCTGGAATGTCACGTTGAAGGCGGAGAGGGCATCAGCTGGGAAGAAATAAAAGCTGCTACCAACTTTGAAGAATCAAATCCTCATGATTCCCACAACGGCCTGCAGGAATGCAACGTCTGCCACAATATGCATGAACCTTCTTATGTATTTTGCTCCGAATGCCATATCTTTAACTGGATAGACGATTTGGACCAGGAGGTCTGGACCAAGGCCTGGTAAACGATCTTTATAACTTAAATCAGACAGGCAATGATTAAGGGGGTGTATGCTCCCTTAATTATTTATCATTGGTAAAAAGTGATTTTCAATGCAGGAAGGTCGGGGCCATGCAAGCTATGCACAGAATATTCAACTTCATTTCTTCTATGAAAACCGGATTGGTCTTATTGCTCCTGATTGGATTAGCAGCGGCGGCAGGCAGTTCTTTTCTGCCCCGGACTTTCTATCAGATTCCGGCTTTTAAGCTCCTGCTGCTCCTGCTGCTGTTGAATATGTCTCTCTGCACGGTAAAGCGCTTCAGACAGACTTCACGAATCCTGCTATCCAAGACGGGCAGCAGGGTTTGGTTTCGCAATCTGGGGAGCCTGCTGCTCCATCTGGGTATCCTGCTGGTTCTGATCGGCGGTATTATTTATAGCATCCACGGTCAGCAGGAAAGAATTCATCTGCTGCCGGGTCAGCAGGTGGATATATCCCGGGTGCTGAACATTGAAAACCCTTTCACCCTCAGGCTGGAGGAGTTCAGAATAGAGTTCAATGAGGATGGTTCCACTTCCCAGTATATTTCAGAGGTTACCATCCTGGAACAGGGGAAGAAGACGGGCCAGGCTGCGATCAGTGTAAACCATCCCCTGAACTATCAGGGAGTTAAGGCCTACCAGACCAGCTTTGGTTACCGGGTTCATGCCGAATATACCGAGAACGGCGAAAAAAAATCCTCCGGTTTCTTAGAAGGTGCCTGGCTGAATCCAGACGGTACAGACCGAAGGGTGAAGATTTACAAATATATTCCTGACTTCGATCCGGAGCGCGGTATGAACTCGGTTACCCTGCGCCCTGACAACCCGCAGGTGATTTTTTCGGTCTATGAAGACGATAATGTCCTGGGGATCGGAGCGGCCAAGTTTAACGATCCGGTCCGGATCGACGAAAATGTTTATGTTTCCTTCACCGGAGTTGAATCTTATACGATACTGGACGTTAAATACGATCCGGGGCTGCCTCTGGCCCTGGCCGGCGGTATGCTGCTGGCCTTGGGAATATGTCTGGTGGTATTGGCCGCTCCCAGCCCGAAAAATCTGCGGGAACTTAAGCCTCAGCCATAAGTCACGGTTTTGATAGGAGTGACATCATGGGAATCATAATGACGTTTATCGTATATGGAGTACTGGTTATTTACTTGGCAGCCGGTGTGCTGTATCTGGCGGGGAACCGAACCGGCCGGGAAGCTGTCCATAAATACGCGCTGATAGCGGCGGCTGCAGGGTGTGTGCTTCACTTTGCGGTTCTGTCCATGAGAACTGCTTTGACGGGAATGTTGCCTTTAACCAACGGGCTGGATTTCCTGTTGACTTTTTCCTGGATTACGGTTGTGACGTTCCTGCTATTATCTCATCGCTTCCGGATAAAAGCTGCCGGTGGTATAGTTATGCTTATGTCGGCTTCGATGGTACTGGTGCTGATTATATTGATGAAGGGCCGTCTTGATGCCGTGTCCCCGCTGATGCCGGCTTTAAAGAGTCCTTGGCTGACAACCCATGTCATTACCGCCGCCATATCTTATGCCACCTTTACCCTGGCTGCCGGGCTGGCGATCATGCAATTTTTCCCCGCCGGCCGGGCCATAAAAGACGACTACGTCAACCTCCTGGTAAGAGGTGCTTTCGCCCTGCTTTCCTTATCCATTGTCATTGGAGCCATCTGGGCGGAGCAGGCTTGGGGCCGGTACTGGTCCTGGGATCCGAAAGAGACCTGGGCACTGATAACCTGGCTCATCTACGCTATCTACCTGCATCTTTACAACCGGCGGGGGTGGAGCGGCAGTTATGCCCGATGGATAGTGATCGGCGGTTTTCTGCTGGTGCTGTTTACGTTTTTTGGGGTCAATTATTTGCTGCCGGGATTGCACAGCTATGTATAAGACGTGTTACACTGTAGAGTAAAGGAGGGATGTCTGGTGTTTGGTCTAATTGGAAGCCTTGGCCCCTGGGAATTGGTTCTCATTATGGCTATCGTGCTGATTATATTTGGTCCGGGCAAACTCCCGCAGTTGGCTGAGTCCATGGGCAAAGCGGTCAGGAACTTCAGGAAAGCCCAGGAAGACGACGGCCCGGAAAAGCTGGAGGGATAAGATAAACCTTAGGTTTCTCCACAGCACCCATTGCAGGGAAAAACCAGTTGCGGGGCGTAAGGCAAGGAACATCTTTTTGTCTGTTCCAAACCTTTACTCCCCCCTTGGCCGGGAAAAATTCTGTTCGCAGGGAAGCCGGACGGCAAAGATGCTGCCCTTCCCTTTTTCACTGTGCACATCTACGGTTCCGCCATGACGTTCGATGAAGAATAAACAGTTTTTTTGCGAAGGGGTTACTCGAATTAAACAAAATTCATTTTCCCCGTAATTTGCCGTCCTGATTTCATAACAAAAGGCGTCCTCTATGTCATCACTGTTTGTGATGCAGGAAGGACGCCTGGGTCCTTGAATTTCTATTCAGTCTTAATCCCCTTGATACCCAATTTTCTTGGACAGGCGCAAGGACACGTCCTTAGCCATTTGGATCAATTCATTGCTTATATATGAAGGGGTCATTCTCATACTGGGCCCTGAAACACTCAAGGCTGCTACAGCCTGTCCTTCGTGGTTCATAATCGGGGTGGCTACACATCTCACTTCTTCGTCCCGTTCTCCCAGATCCAGCGCATAGCCTTCTCTGGCTACTCGGGCCAGTTCTTTGCCCAGCATTTCCGGATCGGTAATAGTATCCCGGGTAAACCTTTCTAATCGGGTCTCGGCCAGATATCGGGTTAACTCATCCGGGGGCAAATGAGCAAGGAGAACTTTTCCCGAACCGGTGCAATGCGCCGGGCCACGATTGCCCACTCGGGCAAACATCTTAACAACCACAATATTATTTGATTCCAACTGGTCAATATATACCACCTCACCTCGGTCAAGAATGGCCAGATTAACTGTCTCATTCACCTTTTCCAGCAGCTCCCGCATAAATGGAGCGGCCATAGTTTTGATGTCGGCGGCATAGGTAGCCCGGTTGCCGATGTAATATAGCTTCATGGACAACTTGTATCGGCTGTCTTCGTCCTGCTCCACAAAACCTCTGACCAGAAGAGTATTCAACAGACGATGGACCGTGCTGGGCTTAAGATCCACCTGCTCCGCCAAGTCCCCCAGATGCATGGGTGCCCCATGGTCAGCCAGGGCCTCGATAATGCTCAGCACTCTGTCTATGGATTGAACCGTTTTGGATGGATCACCGTTAAATTCAGGCTGATCAGATTCAATTGGAGTGGACGCCGTATTATCGTTATCTGCCATATTCTTTCATCCTCGTTTATTATTTTACCTCATTATAGGCCCAGGTGAATAGTTTGGTCAAAGGAATGCCCGGCCATTTTTCTATTGAAAAGAGCAGGGAGAATGCTTTGCACCCTCCCTGCTTCAGTCTGCTTTAAAAGTCCGGCTGGCCTGGGCTGTCTAGCAAATGCCGAGCCGGCTTACTTTTTCCCGGAAACGGCGAATGGCAGGATCCATAGACACTCGCGGTTCAAACAAGGTATTGTTGTCCGGCACCATCAAAACCGCCTTGCCGTCTGGCTGACTGAAGGTCTGACTGTATTTAACATTGTCACCCCATACTGCTCCCTCCGGAGCTTTAAAGGGTGCCAGCTTCACTTTCAGCACATCGGCCAGTCCTCTTATTACTTCGATATTTTCGCGGCCCGAGACTGCGGGCTGCGCCCTGCGCAATGATTTAATCCGGCGGTCACTGCTTACATACGTCCCGCTGGTCTCCAGTGGAGTTGACCCTGGGAAGACCACGTCAGCAATGGCTGCAGTAGGAGTCATATAGGAACTGGTTACCACCAGCAGCTCCATTCCTTCCAAATCCTCCTGAGAAAACACCCCTGCTCCTACCGGATCTTCACCAAATATAAAGGCACCCTTGATCTGCCCTTGGCGAACCTCATCAGTGACTTCCCGGTGGCAAGCGTCGACACCGGCGGCCAAAATGCCGGTGGCATTGCTGCCGGGGGTAACAACAATGATTCCGTTGCGGGGTGAGCCGACTTTTCCGGTTATCAGAGCTAAACCGGCCAGAAGCTGAACCGCCCTGGGAACAACCACGCTGCCATCGACTATGATCATGGCCTTTTTGGCATTTCCGTACATTGCCGCCGCCTGCTGGGCCTCAGCGGATACTTTGATGCCTGCAAAAGCTGATTTGAACTCTTCAAACCCGTTTACCCGGTTTTCTACGAAGCTGCTGTTAACCAGCCCCTGTTCTATTACGGAAGCAATTATTTCTTTTACTATATCTACGCTGCCGTCAGAGTTTATCTTTAGGGCGGCATGATCATGAGCCAGTCCTTGCTCAGGACTGATAACTGCCAGCTTGACACCGTTTACAGCCGCCTGGCGAATCTTGATGGCAGCTGTTTGGCTGGAGTTGAAGGACCCTACCATGAAAATCATGTCTGTTCCCTTCAGCTCATCCAGGCTGTTGGTGGAAACCCCTTCTCCCAGGACTTTGGTCAAACCACGGGCTGGGTTACGGGTAAAGCTGGTTACCTTATCGGTTCCCAGAACCATACGGCCAAATTTGCCGGCAGCATCGGCCTCTTCCATGGTATAGGCCGGAGAAACGAAAACCCCCAAAGACTCTCCGCCATTGCGGACTTGAAGGCTCTGGGCCTTTTTGGCTGCATAGAGCAGTGCGTCTGACCAGGATGTTTCCGCCAGTTCACCGTCTTTGCGTACCATTGGCGAGGTCAGGCGCTCCTCGTTGTAGGTTTCAAAGCCAAACCTGCCCTTGATACACAATATATCATTGTTGGCGGGAACAGAGCGAATCACCTGGCTGCCTCGGGCATTCAATTCCTGTTCACAGGTCATACCGCAGAAAGCACACACCGTATCGATAGAAGCCATATCCATGGGCACGTTTTTAATGTTCAGATTGTGTTCAACTAAAGCACCGGTAGGACATACGGCTATACACTGCCCACAGGAAACACAGCCGGTTTCCAACAGGGGAGATTTCATTTCCGGCTGTACCAGGCTGTCAAAGCCACGGTCCACTAACCCCAGAGCAGTAACTCCCATAACTTCTTCACAGATCCTGACACACAGGCCACAGAGGATACATTTGCCCGAATCACGATGGATAAAGGGGTGAAGCTCTCTGTAAACCTCTTCATGTTGGGCGCCGGCCACCCGATCAGGCACAACTCGATATTGGTTGGCATAATCGATCAGCTTACATTCAAAATAATCCTGGCACCCGCATTCCAGACAGCGATGGCCTTCAGCCCGAGCATCTTCAATGGACATGCTCAGGGTTACCTGACGGAAGTTATCCCGGCGGACAGCAGGCTCCAGCACCGGAAACGGACGGCGGTGGTCTTTGGCTACTTCGGCAAATGACTCAGCCGTCAGGTCGGTTCTCTCTGCCAGATAGCCATGGGCTGCGGTTACTTCCTGTCCGGCCAGATACACGTTCATGGCCCGGGCCGCAGTTTTTCCCTGAGCAATGGCAGCTATGGCGATGCCGGGGCCGGTGACACAGTCACCACCGGCAAAAACACCGGGGATGCCGGTCATCAAGCTAATGTCATCAGCCAGGATGTTGTTCCATTTGTTAACTCCCACAGAAGCCAGAGCACCGGGAACCACCTCCTGCCCAATGGCAGCAATAACGGTGTCAACAGGCAAGATCTCTTCTTCACCGGTGGGAACCGGGCGGCGCCGTCCCGATGCATCCGGCTCACCCAGAGCCATCTTCTGCAAGCGAATGGCAGATACTTTGCCATTTTCAGCAATTATTTCTTCCGGCGCAACCAGGAATTTAAAGATCGCGCCTTCCTCTTCAGCTTCCTCCACTTCAATATCGGCAGCAGGCATTTCTCCCCGAGTCCGGCGATACAGGCACATTACTTCAGATGCACCCAGCCGGATCGCAGTACGAACTGCGTCCATGGCAGTGTTGCCTCCGCCGACTACGGCGACCCGATCCCCTAACTCAACGGTGCCGTTAACAGATACTTCTCTCAGGAAATCTATACCACCCATTACTCCGGGGATATCTTCGCCGTTCACTCTCATACCCGAGCTCTTCCAGGCGCCGATTCCCAAGAATATAGCATCATAATTATCCCTTAAATAATCAAGACTTACATCGGTTCCTACTCGAACCGAGTTTATGAATTTAACGCCCATCCGGGCGATCAGATCAATTTCCTTATCCAGTATATCCTTGGGCAGCCGGTACTCAGGGATTCCATAACGCAGCATCCCGCCGTTATGAGGCATAGCATCATAGACCGTTACCTCATGTCCCTCAACCGCCAGAAAATAAGCGGCGGTCAAGCCGGCCGGTCCTGAACCGGCAACTGCCACCTTCTTGCCGGTAGCAGCTTTGATCTCCGGCATAAACGGGTGGCCGGCATCCAGATCATACTGTCCCACAAAATATTTGAGAGCCGCAATAGAAACCGGCTCCTCCACCATCTGGCGGCGGCAGGCATCCTCACAGGGGTGAGGACATACCAATCCGATACTGGCAGGCAGTGGCAGCTGTTCTTTGATTAAAGCAACCGCTTCCTGGAATTGTCCATTAGCAATCAGCCCTACATAACCCTGACAGTCAGTGTGAGCCGGGCAAGCCAATACACAGGGCGGCCGGCAATCCCCTATATGGTCGGATAACAGCAGCTCCAATGTCATTTTCCGGGATGCACGTATCCGAGGAGTATCGGTAAATACTATCATGTTTGGAGTTACTTCCGTGGCACATGCCCTTAACAATCGGGGACTGCCTTCAGTTTCCACCACACAAAGCCCGCAGGCTCCGTATGTTTTGACCCGTTCATCATGACACAGGGTCGGTATTTCAATATGGTTAGCCCGAGCAACTTCCAGGACAGTCTGGCCCGGATATGCGGTACATTCTTTTCCGTCAATATTTAATCTCATCACTTCCATATTCACCCCTTCCCTAGTCTATATACACGGCAGAGAACTTGGTCGGACATACGTCGATACAAGTCCCGCACCTGGTACATAATGCTTCGTCAATAACATGCGGCTGCCTCTTGTCACCGGAAATAGCATTAACCGGGCATTTTTTAGCACAGATAGTACAGCCGGTACATTTGTCTTTATCAATCTTGTATTCTATTAAAGCCTTGCATTGCTTGGCCGGACATTTATGATCGTGAATGTGAGCCTCGTATTCATCCCGGAAGTATTTGATGGTAGTCAGGATTGGGTTAGGCGCTCCTTGCCCCAGTCCACATAAGGAACCCTCCCTGACCATCACACATAGCTCTTCCAAAAGCTCAATATCCCCCGGTTTACCTTGGCCTTCACATATCCGCTCCAGAACCTCCAGCATACGTTTAGTGCCAATACGGCACTGCACACACTTTCCGCAGGATTCCTTCTGGGTAAAATCCAGAAAATAGCGGGCAATATCTACCATACAGGTGGTTTCGTCCATGACTACCATACCACCAGACCCCATAATTGCTCCCAGTGCCATAATAGACTCATAGTCAACGGGAGTATCCAGGTAACCGGCCGGGATACATCCTCCCGAAGGGCCACCCATCTGAACAGCTTTAAACTGGCGGTCTCCCTTTATCCCCCCGCCAACCTTGTAAATAACATCCCGCAGAGGTATGCCGATGGGCACTTCAATAAGTCCGCCATATTTTATCTTGCCGGCTAAGGCAAATACTTTGGTACCCTTGCTTTTTTCTGTTCCCATGGCCCCAAAGGCCGCTCCGCCTTCACGAATAATCCAGGGTATATTCGCAAAAGTCTCCACATTATTAATGTTAGTGGGTTTCCCCCAATAGCCCGACTCTGATGGAAATGGGGGCTTTAAACGCGGCATGCCCCGCTCACCTTCCAGAGAAGCTATTAAAGCCGTTTCTTCTCCGCAAACAAAGGCTCCGGCACCTTGTTTTATATACATGTCAAAGGAGAAATTGCTTCCCATAATGTCAGATCCCAGCATCCCCCGTTCACGGGCCTGTTCAATGGCTATTTCCAGGCGGCGAATGGCCAGAGGATACTCGGCACGGCAATATATAGCCCCATCTGATGCTCCAGCCGCATACCCGGCAATAATCATCCCCTCCAGTACCCCGTGGGGATCACCCTCCAAAGCACTGCGATCCATAAATGCACCTGGGTCTCCCTCATCGGCATTACAGACTATATATTTCTTATCACCCTTGGCCTGGCGAGTCGCATTCCATTTAAACCAGGTAGGAAACCCGGCGCCCCCGCGTCCGCGTAAGCCCGAAATTTTGACCTCCTCGATTACTTCCTCGGGGGTCATCTGGGTCAGACATTTGGTTAGAGCCTCATATCCGCCCTGCTTAATATATTCGTCTATCGACTCAGGGTCCATGACCCCGCAGTTTCTTAAAGCTACCCGTACCTGTCCATCCATAAAGGCAGCCGGTTTATCCGTGGCCGATACCAGGTGTTCCTCTACAGGATTTCCGCCCGCCACATGGTCTTCCATAATCTGAAGAGCTATCTTGTCAGTCACCATCCCATAAGTGAAGACCCGGCCATCATCTTCAATAACATCCACCAGAGGCTCATTATGACACATTCCAATACAGCCGGTATTCATCACTTCAAGGTCAAGGCCCCGGTTCTTTATTTCTGATTCCAAAGTGTCCAGAACAGCAAGGCCACCCGCTGCAATGCCACAACTTCCCAAACCTATCCGCAGTTTCATTGCTCCACCCCCTCCTTGGCTTCTTTCTCCTTAGCGTAAATATCCTTAATTATGCTCCGAGCCTTATCAGGGGTAAGCGGACCATAAGCCCGACCATTTATCATCATTACAGGCGCCAGACTGCAGCAGCCCAGACAAGCCGCATCATTCAGAGTGAAGAGACCATCGTCAGTAGTCTCACCCATCTTGATATTCAATTCCTCACTTAATGCAGTCTCAATCTTTTCTGATCCGTTAACATGACAGGCAGTCCCCTGGCACAACATAATCAAATATTTGCCGACGGGGGAAAATCTGAATTGGGCGTAAAACGTGGCCACTCCAAATATTTTAGCCGGTTTCACATCCATCTGCCGTCCAATGTAGCGAATAACTTCGGCGGGGAGATATCCATAAATGTCCTGAGCCTTTTGAAGCACCGGAATAAGAGAACCCGCTGCACCCCTATACTCCGCAATAACATCATCCAAAAGGTTCAAGGCGATATTATCCCCTGACTGTTGCCCCACATTGCAATCGCCCTGGCTACAACAGCAACCCATACAAAAACACTCCTTCCCTGCTACAAATAAATCCGCTTAAACTCTGATATATAATAACAGAAATTACACCATTCCATCTACAGGTTTATACATCCACACCAAAACGGAAGGCGAGATACTGGAGGTTAGATGCCGGAATCACAGGGTGAAATCATCATTCCAGCCAGAGAAGTTCGAATCCCTCTTTCTCAGATGCTTTCTGTATTTCGGGATCCCCGGTGACCAAGGTTCCTTTTGTCATCAAAACTGCCGCGATAGCAAAAGCATCGGCATAAGCCAGGACATTTTCGGCCTTAATTGCAGCGGCAGCCAAACAGAAATTTTTATCGGCCGAAATCATTTTCAAAGGCCACTGTTCCAGTAATTCTACGATTTTACCAGCCTCTCCCCGGCCGTATTCGCGCCGGACACGGTAATAGACTTCTCCGCAATTGACCCAGGTCATATACAATTCAATCTCTTTCTGCTGGGCTTTTTCCAGTAAAGATGCCATTATATCCGCACCAGGTTCGTCTTGCAAATAGCACAGCACCGCATAAGAATCCAGTACGTATTTCTTCTGCGGCGATGTCATGATTCACTCTCTAACGAAAGTTCTTCCTTTTTATAACGAACGTGCGCTTCTTTCAGAGGAGTCCGGGGTTTTAATATTCCGCGGGTTCCTTCGACTGGATTAATGGGAAAAGGTGAAATAACCAAGCGACCGTCCTCCTCGGTTATCATAGCTTTACAAGGTGCCGAGAGCCCGTATTTCTTACGAAACTCTGCCGGGATCACCACTTGCCCCTTTGAGGTTATTTTTACGATAGGCATAGAACCATCCTTCCTGCCAAGTATTACTCTTACTCTAATTGTATTACCTCAAAGCTAAAAGTTCAACATGGTCTGGATATGATAACAGAAATCGACTGAATTCATCCATAGGTTTATCATGGATGGATCTGGAACGAGCCAACAGGACGGGCGCTTCTTGGACACCCGGCGCGAGAGACGTTGTTCTAACAGGGCCCGCAAAAAAGTACATTCGGAAGTTCTGCGCATGAAAAAAGGCTCAGGCATCGGTAATTAGCTGATGTCTGAGCCTTTTAGTACAGCTTAATATGCAAATGACCGGAATCTTATTCAGTCTCGCGGGAGATCCGGTTGAAATCGACGCGCTCGCCGTCAACCAAATAGACCACCATTTCCCCCAGGTTAGTTATGTGGTCTGCTATTCTCTCCAGGTGACCGGCGGCCAGCAAAAGAGATAAGGCCTGGTTGATGGTTTTGGGATCCTCAAGCATAAAAGCCAGAAGCTCGCGGAAAATTTGATTGTAAAGAGCGTCACTGGTTTTCTCATCCTCAATCAGGCTCCAAGCCAATTCGGTATCTTCATTAATATAGGACTTGATGCTCCTTTTCAGCATGTCCCGGCAGATATCTCCCATCCGGGGGATATCGATCAGAGGCTTCATATATGGCTGGTCCATCAGATTAATAGTGATCTCGGCTATATCCTCAGTATGATCGGCAATACGCTCCAGATCAGTAATAATGCGCAAAATGGTACCGATCGACCGCAAATCTTTAGCCATTGGCTGCTGGCGCGCAATCACCGAAAGGCACTTGAGTTCAATATCCAACATCATCTGGTCCACAATATCATCAGCATCAATAACTTCCTGAGCCATGGCCTGATCCTTGTTGATCATGGATTTGACCGCTTTATAAATTAATTCTTCAACCAAAGTGCCCATCCGCAGCAGTTCACCCTGCAAATAAGTGAGTTCTCTATTTAGCCCACTTCTGCTCATTATTGCCTCCCCCTTCTATTAACCGAAACGCCCGGTTATATAATCTTCTGTTCGCTTGTCACCAGGATTGACAAACAACCTCTCTGTCGGTTGATACTCAATGAGATGCCCGGACAGGAAAAATGCTGTAGAATCAGAAACCCGAGCTGCCTGTTGCATATTATGAGTTACGATAACTATAGTGTACTCTTTTTTTAGTTCACTGATAAGGTCTTCAAGCTTAGCAGTAGAAATTGGGTCCAGAGCCGAGGCAGGCTCATCCATAAGAATTACCTTCGGATTGACTGACAGTACCCTGGCGATTACCAGCCTTTGCTGCTGCCCGCCTGACATGCGCAAGCCCGAAGATGTCAAACGATCCTTGGCTTCTTCCCATAGATTGGCCTGGCGCAGGCTTCTCTCCACAATTTCATCCAGGGTATTCTTTTTAGTTATTCCATGAATCCGAGGTCCATAAGCCACATTGTCATATATGGACATGGGGAAAGCACTGGGTTTTTGAAACACCATTCCCACTTCTTTGCGGAGCTTAACCACATCAGTGTCGTTATCATAAATATTAACTCCATCAATAAGTACTTCCCCGGTTGTGGTAGTACCTTCTATAAGCTCATTTAATCGGTTAAGAGACCGTAAAAACGTAGATTTCCCGCATCCGGAAGGACCAATCAAGGCCGTAACCTGATTGGCTTCTATGTTAAGATTAACATTAAATAATGCCTGTTCCTGATGATAGAAAAGACATACATCTTTAGCCTGGATTTTATATAAACTCACCGCTATCCCCCTAACTCTTCAGCCTGTAAGTGAACCTTCGCAAGCTGAGATTAGCCAAATAATTTATTATGAGAATCATCACTATTAAGAGCAAGGCTGTTCCATAAGCCCGTTCCATACTGATTCCTTCCGCAGCCAAATAGTAAAGATGCACCGACATGCTCCGAGCCGGGTCAGTTGGCAGCAAAGGCATTCCCAAAGCACTTCCGGCAGTCAATAGTATGGCGGCAGTCTCTCCCACCGAACGGCCAATAGAAAGTATTACTCCGGTTACAATCCCAGGTGCTGACGAAGGCAGGACTATCTTGCTTATAGTCTGCCATTTTGAGGCCCCCAAAGCCAGACTATTGGACCGGAATTCTTCTGGAACCGCCCTCAGGGCTTCCTGAGTCGTTCGCATTATAGTAGGCAAAATCATTATGGCCAAAGTCAGCCCCCCGGATAAGATTGACCAGCCCAGACCCAGAAAGATAACAAAAAATATGAATCCAAATAAGCCGAAGATTATAGACGGAATTCCTGACAAGGCCTCTGCCGACATTTCTACCGCCCGAGAAAATCTGCTGTTGCGCTTCTGATATTCAGTCAGATAGACTGCAGAACCTATTCCCAGGGGAGTGCTGATCAGCAAAGCTACTACCGTAAGGTAAATCGTCCCAACGATAGCGGAGGATATTCCTCCTTCTTTGCCCATACGCGAAGGAATGGCAGTAATGAATTCCCAGCTGATAGTGCCAATACCTTTTACAAACACGTAGGCTATGATAGTCAGAAGAGTAAAGGCCACAAAGGCAGCCCCCAGCCAGATGAACATGTAGATAAATTTTTCTTTCAGATTGCCATATGCCTTCATCTAAACCCTCTCCTTCCGGCCAACACTGACCAAGGCATTAAGAATAATGATAAAAACAAACAAGACCACCCCAGTAGCAAACAAGGCCAGTTGGTGATCTCCGGTAGCATAGCCCATCTCCAGAACTACATTGCCGGTCATGGAGCGTACCGGAGACAGGATGGACTCAGGCATACGGGTTACATTGCCGGTTATAAGAACTACCGCCATAGTCTCACCCACAGCCCGGCCCATACCCAATACTATTGCCGTTATAATCCCGGAGCTGGCTGATGGCAACACTATGCGAGAAATGGTTTCCCACTGGGTAGCGCCTAAAGCCAATGATCCCTCCCGGTATTCCCGGGGCACAACTGTAATTGCATCCCGGGCAATATTGACGATGGTGGGAAGAACCATAATCCCCAATATGACAGACCCGGCCAGTATGCTGAAGCCGGGGCCTCCCAGATAGTCTCTGATGAAGGGAACAATAATAACCAGTCCGAAAAATCCGTAAATAACTGACGGCAGACCAGCCAGAAGTTCAATCATGGGCACCATTATACCTTTAATTCGCGGTGAGGCAATCTCAGACAAAAAAATGCTTAATGCCAGTCCCAGCGGAACCGCCCAAATCAAGGCACCCAAAGTAATGGCCAGCGATCCGGCTATCATAGTAGCAATACCGAATTGACCATTGACAGGATCCCAGGTGGAAGAAAACAGGAACTTGAAAACACCAACCTTGGCAATTAGCGGAAGTCCCTTGGCGAATACAAAAATTATTATCAGAAAGATAGCCAGAATCGAAGCTAATGCGCTTATCAAAAGTAAGCCTTCAATAAAGACTTCTTTTATTCCGGATCTATCGATGCCAGGTTTTTTTCGGAAATCGTTCACTCATCTATACCTCATCCAGGATATGATATTGCCGGTGATTAATGGTCGTCATCGGACGGATTAACCATAACCACACCCTCATCATGCAAAATCCTTTGGCCCTCTTCACTCAAAACAAATGAAATAAAAGTAAGAACCAAGCCGGTTGGTTCTTCATTAGTAATATAAATAAAGGGTCGGTTAACAGGATAACTGTCATTCAGAATATTTTCCGCAGTAGGATCGACACCATTAATTTTCAAAGGTTTTACAGTATAGTCCAGAATCGCCAAGGATATATACCCTATGGCATTGCGGTCATCAGCCACTATCATTCGTATAGCTCCGGTAGAATTAGCGATCAAAGCTCTGTCACTAACACTTTCTTTATCCAAGGCCAGGGTTTCAAAGCCTTCGCGAGTACCGGAACCTGCTTCACGGCTAACCAGGGTGATATCGGCATCATGTCCGCCTACCTCTTTCCAGTTGCTGATCCTGCTGGTAAAGATGTCCGCCACCTGTTCCAATGAAAGGTCATTGATAGGATTGGAGGGGTGAACTACTATGACGATACCGTCTTTGGCGATCAAATACTCATAGGGAGTTTTTTCTTCAGGGCTCAGTTCACGGGAAGATGCGCCAATATCAGCAACTCCACTTTTCACTGCTTCGATTCCCTGACTGGAACCTCCACCTTGAACGTTTACCCGGGCCTCGGTATACTGGGCCATAAACTCCTCGGCCAAGATTTCGGAGAAGGGCTGTACCGAACTGGAACCGGCTATGGTAATGGAACCCGTCACCTGGCTCCCTCCCGGTTCACCGGAGCTCCCATATCCTGTAATCCATACAAAAAAGCCGATTAGTATCAGAGCCATTACAATCCACAGGGAATTCTTCCTCACGCCACGCTAACCTCCGCAAATACCTTCCCATCATACCATTCCCAATTCTGCTTATTGGTAATGATAACTCCCCCAAGTTAATCTCATATTAGGACCAGGTCAAGCTATTATTAAGACTATGTAAAGAAATTGTAAAGATCCTCCACTGGCGGGGGGCGATGCCTGCTCAGCACAACCTTTACATTTGCCGGAATACAAAAAAGCAAGCCGGGTTATCATCCCGACCTGCCTATATTTATCTATGTGTTCAACCGGTTACCGGTCAAATTATTTTTTGGGAAGGGTAAAGAAGAAAGTAGAGCCTTCACCAATCTGACTGCGAAGATCCACATGACCGCCATGGACTTCTATAATATGTTTCACTATGGAAAGGCCCAAGCCGCTTCCGCCGCCTTTGCGGCACCGGGCTTTATCCACTCGGTAAAAGCGCTCAAATATACGAGTAGTTTCCTGCTGCGGAATACCGATTCCATGGTCGGTCACTTCAACCAGAACATCTTCATCCCGGTTTTCCACCGTAATCTCAATAAGGTCGCCTTCTTCACTGTAGTTTATGGCATTATCGATAAGGTTGATCATAACCTGGGTGATGCGATCCCAGTCAGCCGTAACCGGCACCGATTCATCCGGAAATTTAGATTCCACAATTAATTTCTTCTCCGCCAGCTGAAGGTCAAAACGTTCCAACGCTTTGGCAATACAGTCTTTCATATCGAATTCTTCCAGTTCCAGATTAGGATCGATGGATTCGATCCGTGACAGCTCCAGAAGACTTTCCACCAATCGAGCCAGCCTTAAAGCTTCATCAAAAATAATGCGAGAAAACTCCTGGCAGGTTTGATTTTCGGTTGTTTCTTCCATAAGAGTTTCGGCAAAGCCGCTGATAGCCGTAATCGGAGTCTTTAGCTCATGAGATACATTGGCCACAAAATCCTTGCGAATAGTCTCCAATCGCTTCAATTCAGTGATGTCGTTAACGACCACCAAAATTCCCTGCAGGCCCAATTCGTCCTCAATGGGTACTATGGTAGTCTGCACAACCTTTTCCCCAAAATTATGGAGGACAAATTCTTGCCGAATAGGTTTTCTGTCCCTCATCACCTGATCGACACATTGAGTAAGCGCATAGCTGCGGGTTACTTCAATTTGGCGTTTGCCGATTACGTCTTTCTCCCCTACTCCCAAAAGAATGCGCGCCGTAGGATTAATAAATAATATCTGCTCATTGGGGCCGACTAAAATAATACCGTTTACGGTGTTCTCCAATACAGTCTCCAGACGACCTTTAACCTCGGATATCTCAGTAATTTTTTCGTCCAGACGGCTGGCCATAGTGTTCATAGCACTGGCCAAAATGCCTATTTCGTCGTCGCGGTTGTAAAGGACCCGGCGCTTCAAATCCCCTTCAGCCATGGAACGGGCCACCTGAGTCATGTCGGAGAGGGGTCCTGTCATGCGATTTATAAACTTGAGACTGACCATGAGCGCTAATACTCCGGCAGGAATAACGGTAAACAAAATAACCCACCATAACTGGTTAACCAGATTCTTAACCCCGGTGGGGGGAACAGCCAGACGTATCACTCCCTGGACCTGGTCATCACTCATAACCGGAGCTGCAACATACATGGTATCTGCTTCACTGACCGGATCGACTCTTCGTACGGTGTTGGTTTCCCCCCGGAGAGCCTCCCTTATTTCCGGAAAACTTTTGTGGTTAGCCATTTGTCCGATGTTTTCCTGGGAATCAGCCATTACGGCGCCATCAGAAGCCACCAGAGTTACACGGCCGCCAATATCCCCGGCGATTTGTTCAGTCAGAGCGTCGATCTCTGTTTGAGGATGGGCAAAATCATAATCCTTCAGGATTTCACCAGCCAGCTTTACCTCCGCCAGCATACTCCGGTTCAGGTTCTGGGCATATAATTCATCAAAATATCGGATTCCTAACAAGCCTCCCAGGAGGATGAATAATAAAATGAGTGTCATATATGACAGGGTGAGTTTCCATTTAAAAGTATTTATCATTAATCAGACCTCCTCAAACTTGTATCCTATTCCTCTAACGGTTTTTATATATAGGGGATTTCCCGTATCAGCTTCGATCTTTTCTCTGAGTTTGCTGATGTGCACATCGAGAACTCTGGTATTGCCGGTACCGCTATAGTCCCATAAGGCATTGAGCAGATAATCTCTCTTCAAGACCTTGCCTTTGTTGCGAACCAGCATTTCCAATAGTTCGAACTCTCTCAAAGTCAATTCCAGCCGCTGTCCGTTCTTAAAGGCCTCATAGGAGTCGGTCTTAAGCAGAAATTCACCGGTCTCAATGGCCTCCGGGCGCTCCTGTGATTCCTTACCCCTTCTTCTGAGAATAGCCTTGACCCTGGCCATCAGCTCTCTGACACTAAAAGGCTTGGTTACATAGTCGTCAGCCCCCAGCTCCAGTCCCAGTATCCGGTCAATCTCCTCATCTTTGGCGGTCAGCATAATAAGCGGGATAAAAATCTTTTCCTCCCTCATCAATTGACAAATCTCAAGGCCGTCTTTACCGGGCAGCATAAGATCCAACAGGATCAGATCAAGGGCATCGGTCCTAATTATATCCCAGGCCTCATTGCCATCAAAGGCTTCTATAGTATCATACCCTTCGCGCCGAAGATTGTGAGTGATGAGCCGTACCAGGGATGCCTCATCATCCACCACCAGTACCCTTGCCTTCATAATTGCTCACCTCGGTTTCCATTTTGCTATCTTTAATGGATTAAAAGCCGGTGAACCACCAGGCGGGTTCTTAGAAAGTCCTTAATTATGTAAGCTTATTTATCCGATAACTAATCTGCCCTAAGACCCCCCGCCTCTATAGGCGGCGGGTGCCCAAGGGCAGTTAAGTCCCTGGATCCGTGCGACTAAGATTCAGATGGAGTCAAAACTCCACCTGAATCAAGTCTTACTTTATCCGCCGCCATTATCTCTCACTATCAACTATAGCCATAGTACAGCGCGAAATACATACCAGCTTCTCCTGCTCATCATAGATACGAATATCCCAGATCAGAGTGGTACGTCCGATATGCACTGGAATCCCCACAGCTCTCACAACTCCATCTCGTTTGCTGCGGATGTGATTGGCGTTTATCTCTAAACCAACGGCTCTTTGCCGGGTCGGATCTATGAACTGGTAACTCCCGAAGGATGCAACCGATTCAGCTATTACTACCGAAACACCTCCGTGAAGGAGCCCCAGGGGTTGATGGGTTTTAGGAGTCACAGGCATAATTGCTGTTACTCTCTCAGGGGTGTATTCGACGAATTCTATTCCCAAGGTCCCTAATACCGAATTTCCGAAATCCATTATATCATCATAATCATTCACAGCTATTCCCCCTAGCCTATTTACATCGCCTTAGTTATCATTCTATAGAGTTAGTTGCATTATAGTCAACAAATGTCGAAAGAGGGGCCGAATCGTGGATATCCCTGCTGAAATTATTTCCTTAGTGCTTTGAACGCAATAGTGCCCAAATAGAGTCCGAAACAGCAGAGCACTATAGTCGCACCGGTAGCGGTTCCCCATTGATAGGACATAAATAGCCCGACTATACCCGATAATAAACTTATGGATACTGCCAGCAGGTGGTATGTTCTCATGCTTTGGGCCAAGTTGCGAGCTGCGGCAGCAGGAAGAATGAGCAGGGCATTGATGATCAATATGCCAATCCATTGAATGGATATGGTTACTGTCAAAGCCAAAAGCACCGCAAAAGCCGTTTCAACCAAACTGGTTCTGACTCCGCGGCTCCGGGCGACGGTGGCATTGAAACTAAGCAGAAAAAGGCGGTTAAAAAAGAATGCCCAGAATAACAATACTATCAGCAGGACTATGCCCACCAGGTATATTTCCTGGGGAGAAATACTTAACAGATCACCAATCAGATACTGTGAATAGCGGTTGAAGGCTCCGCCTCGTGAGAGGATTACCACTCCGAGAGCCACGGTAGCGGAAAAGAAAACTCCGATTACGGTGTCTGCAGATGCTTCCGTATGTCCCCGAGCCCAGGTTATGGCCACCGCCAGTATGGCCGCAAAAATCAGCATTGCCCACAGTGGATCACACAGTCCGAGAATAACACCGATGGCTATACCGGTTAAAGCAGCATGACCTATAGCATCAGAAAAGAAAGCCATGCGGTTACTGACTACCATCGTTCCTAACAGGCCAAAAACGGGAGAGACCAATAACACGGCCAATAACGCATTTTTCATGAAATCATACTCGATCCAGGAAAAGGGAACCATACTTTCCAGGAGGCTATACCATAATTCAATCATTACTAAACCTCACTGCTGGATGGTGTCGGGTCATGGTCCCGCTTTGATTATGGTAAGTTTCCAAAGTCAACCTGGCCCCAAAAAGCCTTACAAAATTCGGATCATGGAGTACTGCCCGGGGATTGCCGGCTGCCAGAACAGTCTTATCCAGAAGAACGATGCGGTCGGCAAATTGAGATATCATGGCATGGTCATGGGAAACCATCAGTATCGAAAGATCGTAGTCTCTGCGCAGATCAGACACCATATTATAAAAAATCTCCAGCCCACGGGGATCGACTCCCGCAACCGGTTCGTCCAGAAGCAATAAATCCGGTATGGGATCAAGGGCACAGGCCAGGAGAACACGCTGCAGCTCCCCGCCTGACAGGTTGCTGATCCGCCTGTTAATCAGGTGCTCCGCCTGAAATCTAGCCAGATTTTCCATAATCCGCTGCTTATCGGTTCGGGTATGGCTTATCCACACCGGAAAACTGGAGATACAGGCCGCACAGAAATCCAGTACACTGGCAGGAGAGCCTTTATCAAGATCCAAATGCTGCGGGACATAACCAATCAGCGGATGGCCGGTGCGCAGTTCTTTGGCATCTAAAAAACTGAGTTTGCCGGTGAACGGCAGCTCTCCGGTCATAGCCTTCAAGAGTGTGGACTTGCCGGCACCGTTGGGGCCAATTAACCCCGTCAATTCACCACAGTGAATATGAAGATCAACGTCGTGAAGCAGCACATTTTTTCCTATTTTAACTCCGAATTTCTCCAGCCGAGTACAGCATAAGTCACATTTTGACGTTTTGTTTTTATTAATCACTAGCTGCCCAATGCCTCCAACAACACTTGCAGATTCCGGTTCATGATTTCAATGTAGGCTTCCGGCTCTTCGGGTCCGGTAACAGCCGGATCCAGAGTATACACCTGGGCACCGGTTTCTGTTGCAATAGTTTCCGCCGCCTTAGTTGAGTACTGGGGCTCGACGAAAATAGCCCGCACCCCGGATTGGCGTATAATATCGATAGTCTCTTTCAGCTCAGCAGCAACAGGCTCCGAACCCGGTTCCCGTTCTACAGTCGCAACAATGTTTAACCCAAACTCCTGGGCAAAATAGGGAAATGCCTCATGAAATGTAACTATATTCCGATCTTCCAGGGAATCCAGCTGAGCATGCATTTCACTTTTAAGTTCCTCTAATTTCCGGATATAGTTTTGAGCATTACTCTGGTAACCCTGAGCATTATTGGGATCTGTTGCGGCCAGTTGATCGGCGATATTCTGAACCTGCTCCATGGCCAAAGAAATACTTACCCAAATATGAGCGTTCTTTTCGTGGTGATTATCTTCAATAAGCTCAATTCCCTCACTGGCATCTACTATTTTCAGTTCCGGCTGCTGAGCTATGACCTGATCGAGAAAGCTTTCCATATGGGCTCCATTGACAACTAATATCTGAGCCTTATGTATTTTTTTCAAGTCATTGGTGGTCAACTGGTAATCATGAAGGCAGCCGGTCACTGTACCCGTCACATTTACCGCTTCTACCCCAGGTATATCCTGAGTCACATTGAGTACCATAATGTACATGGGATAAAACGAGGTGGCAATTACTAAGTTGTCTGATTCTTCTTGGCTGGTAGCAGCCGGATCGTTTCCGCATCCGGATAAGACAAAAGTCTGTGCTGCCAGAAAAAAGGCTAGTAGTATTCCAGAACACCATTGTTTTCGTGTCCAAAAGCGTCTTTTTTTCATTTTGTTCCTCCTATGAGCAATCTACTAAAAGACCGTGGATATACCCGGCATAATTCAGTCTTTTCGTCAGATAATGCCTTAATCACATTATAGCGCAACTTGTCTGCTCTAAACCTCCTTATAAAAATAATTCGCATGAATCCTCCAAATAATATAATTCATAGTTTATCCGATGACTAATCTGCCCTTGGGCAGTTAAGTCCCTGGATCCGTGCGACTAAGATTCTGATGGAGTCAAAACTCCACCTGAATCAAGTCTTATTTTATTGAGCTTGGTGATGGCTTATGTCTGCCAAATAAACTCTTTTTGCGTACATCCTTTGCTAAACGGGTTCTGGTTCTTTCCCTCTTGTTTTTCGGGCTTTACTATTGTAGATTGAAATGGATTGTTGTTTTGAGATTCTTGGTGGTATCATAACTTCTGTGACAATAATTATGAGGCAGGCGTAGTACCATGGCTGAACGTATTGAAGTCCGGAATAAAATATTATTGGTGGCAACTCTGGCTGCTTTCCTCAGCCCTTTTATGGGCAGCTCTTTGAATCTAGCAATTCCTGCTATCGGCCAGGATTTAGATGGTAATGCTATCATGATTAACTGGATAATAACCGCCTTCCTTCTGGTTTCAGCAGCCTTTCTATTGCCTTTCGGCCGTTTGGCCGATATGCGCGGACGTAAAATAATCTTCGTAAGTGGAGTGGGAGTCTTCGGCACCGCTTCTTTGTTGTGTGGTGCAGCAAATTCCATGATGTTTCTATTATTGGCACGTATCGTACAAGGTCTGGGCGCCACCATGATGTTTTCCACCAGCATGGCTCTGGTAACGGCCGCTTTTCCCCCCCAGGACCGGGGCAGGGTACTGGGGCTAAATGTTGCCGCAGTATATGTGGGCCTTTCGGTTGGACCGGCTCTGGGTGGTTTTGTGACTCAACACCTGGGCTGGCGAAGCATCTTTTATCTGGTAGCCTTTTTGAGCATCCTGGTTGCGTGGGCTTCTTACAAATGGCTGCCGAATGACCGTCACCGGGCTGAAAACGAAGAGTATGACCTTTTAGGTGCCGGATTGATTGTGGCCAGCCTGATGGCCTTAATTTATGGAGCATCCACCCTCCATACTGTCTCGGTGGGACCTGTCCTTGCTATCCTGGGCACCATTGGGATAGGAGGATTTGTGTGGCAAGAGCTTCGGGCGCCCAACCCCATTCTCGACATAAAGAATTTGATTTCTAATACCACCTTCATTATGTCTAATCTAGCCGCCCTCATCAATTTTAGTGCCACCTATTCCATTGTCTACTTGTTGTCTCTTTATCTTCAGGTGATTCGTGGCTTTAGTGCTCAGGCGGCAGGTTTCATCCTGTTGATTCAGCCTGTATTAATGGCTATTGTCTCACCCTATGCGGGACGGCTTTCTGACCGGTTCGAGCCTCAGATAGTAGCCAGTATCGGTATGTCCTTGACTGCCGTTGGCCTGGCCGTTTTAGTGACCATCGACTACAACACCAGCATATGGCTTATTGCCGGGGTCTTACTGCTTCAGGGCCTTGGTTTTGCCCTGTTTGGCAGTCCTAACATGAATGCAGTTATGAGTTCTGTGGATCGCAGATTTTATGGAGTGGCTTCCTCAACTACCGGGACTATGCGTCTGGTGGGTCAAGCCCTTAGCATGGCCCTGGTGTCATTCATCTTTGCCGCTAATCTCGGTGATGCCAAAATAACTTCGGCCATTGCCCCGGAGCTGTTGAGCAGCTCCAAGATGGCTTTCGGGATCTTTACCGTTTTATGTTTCGCAGGGGTTTTTGCCTCTTTATCCCGGGGAAAAGTGCATACCAGGGAAACTCCTCCCTCTGAAAGTCATTAACCACAAAAATGATTGTTCCCTGAATGATTTCCGGCTGTACAAAGCTTATAAAGGTGTGTTGGGGATGAATGTGAAAATTGAAGCTTGGACTGGAATAAAAGCGGCAGTTCCCGTTATCTTAGCCTATATGCCCCTGGGGCTGGCTTTTGGGGTACTGGCAAATGAAGTAGGCCTGACCGTATCTGAGGCCACCTTGATGTCGGCTCTGGTCTTTACCGGTGCGGGCCAATACATTGCCATCGGCCTGCTGGCGGCGGGAGGATCGGCCTTTACAATTATAATGGCCAATTTTCTGGTTAACATCCGGTATCTGTTATTTTCTGCTTCATTGGTACCGCATCTTAAGAAGATTCCTACCGGTCTGGCTTCTGTTTTGATGTTGGGATTGACTGATGAAACTTATGCAGTTGCCGCAGTTCATCTTCGCGAAAATGAGGCTACTGTACCTTACCTGGCCGGACTGAATCTTAGTTCTTATCTTTCATGGGTAGCCAGCACCTGTCTGGGGGCCGGCATAGGCCATATGATTGCCAATACTGATCAATTAGGGTTAAATTTCGCTCTGCCGGCCATGTATACTATTCTGCTGATTTTGGTTATCAGCAGCCGCAAGCATTTGGCAGTTGCAATCATAGCGGTTGTGCTGTGTTTGCTAATCGCCTTTTTGTTCCCCTCTACTCTTGGCAACCTTTCAAATATTATTGCAGCCACCCTTGTGGCTGCTACGGCAGGGGTGATGATAAAACGATGAAAATGGAGCTTGTTTGGATCATTATAGGAATGGCCCTGGCTACAGGTATACCGCGTTTTCTGCCGGTAGCGGTACTCTCGCGGTTCGAGTTTCCGGAAGTAGTCAAGGAATGGCTGTCATATGTGCCTCCGGCGGTTCTGGCCGCTCTGGTGGCAGTCAGCATCCTGGCTCCTCAGGGAATAGTAGAAATAACCTTGGCCAACCGCTACATCTGGGTCTTCATCCCCACCCTGGCAGTTGCCGTATATACTAAAAGCCCCTTTTACACGCTGGTGGCGGGAATAGCCTTAATGGCCTTGCTAAACAATTTATTTGTTTAGCAAGGATTTACTACCTGGCATTAACATCTGATCCCGGCACTATACAATCACAATTCTTAATGAGCTGTGGTTCTTCAGGGGATTTCAGCAGAGTCAGAAAGTGATTGAGGATTCGCGCCGTCAAGCCCCAGATGGTATGATCCTGCCACAGATAAAAATACTGATCATAAGAGCCATCCTTCCAAGGATAGTCACGGCCATGAGGAATCAGATCATACGGATAATCGGCGGGAATCACCATCTTTACACCCACCTGATTGACCAGGGGTTCATAGTCCAGAAGATAATCCAAAGGAGTGTACAATACTGACTGAACCTCGCTGGTATTGGGAGTTATTATGGCTTTCTCACTGATCTCACATACAAATGGGTAGATCAAAAGATTAAATGGAGTTAACATAATATCCAAAGGTCCGATATAATCCAGTTCATTCGGCTTGACCCCCAGCTCTTCACAGGTTTCACGCATAGCAGCTTGCAGGGCCCCGCCATCCTCCGGCTCAATTCTCCCTCCAGGAAAGCAGATTTCTCCTGGATTTATCTTTAACTGATGCGATCTTTCTTCGAGCACTACGCATTCTTGGCCCTGGTGTTTAATTACGGGGACAATTACGGCAGATTCAAAGTAGCTCTCATGTCCCAAAACTTTGGCAGGCCGATCTCGCAATGCCCTGACGGCATCGATAGTCATCTGATTCATCTCCTGTTGCTGATTATTTCTTCATTATTGATTATACCAGAATTGCATTATTCCCTCATTAACAGGAAAGGTGCTTTTGCGGCCCGACTAAAGCCGGGCGCAAAAGCACCTCAATCGAATCTATAACTACACTTCCCAGATCAAAAACTCCGCCGGAGCTTATCCATGGAGATTACTCTTTACACGATTCCCTGTGACATCATGGCATCTACCACCTTCAGAAATCCACTGATATTGGCCCCAATAATCAAATTGTCTTTTTGACCGTATTCAGCTGCTGCCTCACTGCTTTGAATGTAGATGTTTTTCATAATAGTCCGCAGGCGTGCATCAACTTCCTCAAAGGTCCAGGGGAACCTCATGCTGTTCTGGGACATTTCCAGGGCGGAAGTTGCTACCCCTCCGGCATTGCATGCTTTACCGGGAGCAAACATTACGTTGTTAGCAATTAACAGCTTGGCGGCCTCAGGTGTACAGGGCATATTAGCCCCCTCACCTACTGCGAAACAGCCGTTGGCTATTAAAGACCGGGCGTCTTCCTCATTCAATTCGTTCTGAGTAGCACAGGGAAGGGCTATGTCACACTTAATCTTCCAAATCGATCCCGTCCCAAATTCCCCCTCAGGCTGACAGGAGAGACAGTCTTTGACTCGGCCCCGTTTGACTTCTTTAACCTGTTTAAGAGTACAAATGTCAATTCCGTTAGGATCATAGATATAACCGCTGGAATCACTGACCGCTACTACCTTTCCTCCCAATTGATTAATCTTTTCGAGAGCGTAAATAGCTACATTTCCAGAGCCGGAGATTACCACTGTTGAATCCTTAATAGTTTTACCCCGGGCTTTGATCATCTCATCCACAAAATATACCAGCCCATAACCGGTAGCCTCTTTTCTGCCTAAACTGCCGCCATAGGTCAGGCCCTTCCCGGTCAAGACCCCATCGTAATTGCGGGTCAGCTTTTTGTATTGGCCGTATAAGTATCCTATTTCCCGGCCACCAACACCAATGTCACCCGCCGGCACATCTATGTTGGCGCCGATGTGATGATACAGCTCATTCATAAAGCTTTGACAAAAACGCATTACCTCACCATCAGATTTACCTTTGGGATCAAAATCACTGCCCCCTTTACCTCCGCCAATGGGCAGTCCGGTAAGGGAGTTTTTAAAAATCTGCTCAAAACCTAAGAATTTTACGATACCTGAATAAGTACTGGGATGAAATCTTAATCCACCTTTATAAGGACCGATGGCACTGTTAAATTGGATTCTCATTCCACGGTTCACCTGAATTTTGCCTTCGTCATCCACCCAGGGAACCCGGAAGAATATCTGCCGTTCAGGCTCCACCAGTCTTTCTAAAATACCGGCTTTCTGGAACTCAGGATGACGTTCAAATACCGGCTCCAATGACTCCAGAACCTCCTTGACTGCCTGGTGAAACTCGGGCTCATGGGGATCCCGAGCCACTACTTGATCATAAACCTCTTGTACATACCCCATTGCAACCATCCTCTCCTAATAGCTATTCTCAGCTCCGATTCCACGTAATGGAATGCCGCTCCGAATGTTTCACTTATAGGGTAACATGATTGCGCTTTCCGGTCAATGGAATTTAGTTTCACATGGCGGAAATTCTCCATGGAATTGGGGGGCAGAATAGAAAGGCATTGCCCTTCAGGGTAGCCCTAGCCGCTAAGAGGCAGATGCACTTTCGCCGGCCAGGAATCCGGTGCTCCAACACATCTGCAGATTGTACCCTCCGGTCGGTCCATCTATGTCCAGTATTTCCCCGGCAAAATAAAGATTCGAATAAAGTCTTGAACCCATAGTCCTGGGATTTACTTCTTTTAAATCAACTCCGCCACAGGTTATTATGGCCTTGTCATAGCCTGACAGCCCAATAACCGTTAATTCCAGACCTTTTAAAAGCCTGACCAGCCTATGACGCTCCGCCCGGCTCACACTGTTGGCCTGCTTTTCCGGCATTATCCCTGATAATTCAATAAGGGGCTGAATCAGAGCCCGTGGCAGCAGATCGGTCAGGCTATTCTTAAACTCCCGGTTACGATATTTCAGAAAATCCCGCTGAACCCTGTCATCCAGTTGTTCGAAGCTCAGAGCGGGCTTGAGATCAATAAATAGCTGCAGCTTTCCGCTGGACAATAATTCTCCCACTCGTTTACTCAGATCAAGGATAATCGGGCCACTTAATCCAAAATGAGTGAAGAGAGCCTCCCCAAAACGCGTCTCGATTTTGTGCCCGTCTTTATATAGACTAACCTCCACATTTTTCAGGCTAAGGCCCTGGGCATCCTTTACCCAATCCTCCTTGACCCGAACCGGCACCAGTCCCGGCCTTAACGAAATGACCTGATGCCCGATTTCCCTCAGCCAAGCAAAACCCTGCCCGTCCGAGCCGGTGGCAGGATAAGACTGCCCCCCACTGCACAATATGTATTTTTCGGCAGTAATTGGCTTGCCAGCAGTTTTTACAGCGGTTATTCTGTCTTCCTGGTGATTAATTCCTTGAACTACCGTGTTCAGCCTGACTGTCACCCCGCCCTTTTCAAGATATCTGACCAGGGCATTGCGAACATCCGCAGCACGATCACTAACCGGGAAAACCCTTTGTCCCCGTTCAATTTTGACCGGAACCCTGCTGCCCTCAAAAAAATTTATCGCCTCCCGGACTCCGAAGGATGATAGGGACGGCAGCAGAAAGCGGCCCTGCCTTCCATATTGTTCAATAAGCTGTTGATTATCAAACTCAGCCTGAGTTATGTTGCAACGACCCTTGCCGGTGATCAGAAGCTTTACTCCCAGCTGATTGTTTTTATCCAGGAGCACTACCGAGGCCCCTCTTTCTGCGGCCCGGCCAGCCGCCATCATACCTGCGGCACCGCCCCCGATGACCGCCACATCAAACCTTGGATTACTGTTGCTCATAATCCCCTTTCCCTCTTCCGGCAGAGCAAAAAGAAATCAGATCGCATACACGACCTGATCATGTTACTTTGTGCATCTGTCTATTTTATTTTGGCTTTGATCTTTTCCCACAGGCCGCTGCCGATCATTTCATCAGCTGAAGCCAGGATCTTTCTCATTACTTCCAAACTATCGCCATCACCGGCCCAGTGTCTGCGTAAAATCTCGGGACTGGTATCATTGACCATAGTGTTTATCACCCAGGAGGCCAGGGCAACATCATCCAACAAGCCAACAGGTCCCAGTACAACTTCAGGAAGGATATCAAAAGGAGAAATAAAATACGCTATAGCTGCCAACAGTTTAGCTTTGTGCATAGCTGGAACATCCGGATCCAAGGATAGTTTTACCAGCAAATGAAAGAGATCAGGCGCATACAGGAGATATTCCGCCCATTTATTGTTTTTGGCCTCATCACTTTTAATCCAATCCTGAACCTTAACCCTTAGCTCCTGATAAAAATCCATCTCCTGATTATTCACTTCATTTCACCCCCCAATAATGACGTACATGGAAAAACAGGCTTTATCGCCTATAGAATACTATAAAGTAAGACTTGAATCAGGTGGAGTTTTGACTCCATCTAATTCTTAGTCGCACGGATCCAGGGACTTAACTGCCCTTGGGCACCCGCCGCCTATAGAGGCGGGGGTCTTTAGGGCAGATTAGTCATCGGATGAACTCCCGGCCGACTTTGATACTGTATATTATACGTGTTTGACCTCTATTACTTCAATTGTTTGATTATAGATGCCCTCCGGTCACAACCCGCTTTCTCAATTCACTTTCATTTTTCGGTTTTGCCCTTGGCAGCAGACTTTTTGCTAATCTTTAGTATCCTCATTTTTTTGAAGAGAATCCCTGATATACTGATCCGTTGCCGGTAAAATCTTTCTAAGCTCCAAAGGCAGCGGGAACAACACCGTAGTATTTTGTGAGTTGGCTATCTCAGAAAGAGAACGCAGCATTCGCAGAGTGATTCCACCCTCACTGGAGCTAAGGATTGCTGAAGCCTCGGCCAATTTTTCAGATGCCTGCCGCTCACCCTCAGCCTGGATAACAGCCGCCCGACGATTTCTCTCTGCCTCTGCCTGGCGAGCAATAGCCCTTTGCATCTCAGTGGGGAGCAGCACATCCTTGATCTCCACGGCAATAACCTTAATTCCCCAGGGTTCGGTGGATTCATCCACAATCTTCTGAATGGTATGATTGAGCTTATCACGCTCAGACAGCAATTCATCAAGATCAGCAGTTCCGGCCACACTCCTTAAAGTAGTCTGGGCCAATTGATTGGTGGCTTCATGATAATTTTCAACGTTGACTATTACTTTATCGGGAAACACTACCCGGAAGAAGAGTACCGCAGTTACTTTACAGGTAACATTATCCCGGGTAATTACCTCCTGAGGAATAACATCAACCACCACAATCCGCATAGATACCCGGACTATGCGGTCAACTACAGGTATTATCAATATCAGCCCCGGGCCACGGACTCCCATCAGACGACCCAGGCGAAACAAAACCGCTCTTTCATATTCAGGAATAATCTTGATAGATGAATAGGCAATTAACACCACAATGACCACCAGAAGTGACCAGTTCCATAGCTCGGCCAACATTTCAATCATCTGTCAACCCTCCTTGTTTCCTTAATTCTGCTTATTATATGGCTCCACCAGCAGATACATACCCTGTCTGCCTACAACCCGGACCCGCTCTCCCGTAACAATTGGACAATTTTCCGGGGCAATTGCATTCCAGATCTCACCCTGAACTTTTATTAAACCTTCCGGATCTAAATCTTTAAAAACATAAGCCCGGGCCTTGGCAAATTCCAGATCACCATGAAACGTTTGGGTGTTACGAATCATCCAGAGTCCTATAATTACCGCTATGAAGAATAAAACTGTAATTACTGCCATACCCAGAGCCAAGGAGCTTACTGCATCTGACCAGGCGCCAGTCATCATTGACTCCATACCCCCACCTCCCAAGTCGTATCATGTATCTTAACCAGTTATCCAGACAAGGTAATTCTTTTAATTTCCTTATTTTAATATTGGCTTAAACGCAAAGAATATACAAGAACAATCATCTGATGCAGACCTTGGATTCTCGAGACTTATTAGCAAAAAGCGGGTCTGCCTTCATTGTTTTTATCTCTGGAATCTTCCCTTGGTTGACAAAAACATTTGTTATATACCTTCGTTTAAAGATATGATTAAAGTATATTCAGATTATTTTGTAACGGAGGTTGGAAAAATGAAAGCGGAAGACATAAAGAATATTCTGATCGTTGGATCAGGGACCATGGGCAAGCATATTGGCCTGCAGTGTGCTCTTTTTGATTGTGATGTTGTATTTTATGATATTGAAGCCGAACTGCTGGAAAAAGCTCGGGTTCATATCGGTAAAATTGCGGCCCGCCTGGTTCGCCAAGGGTTCGTCACCGAAGAGCAAGCCAAGAAAGCCCTCGAAAGCATGAGCTTCACCACCGATACTTCTCAAGCCTGTAAAGGAACGGCTCTGGTCAGTGAATCGGTGCCCGAAAGTGTGGCCCTCAAGCAGAAAGTCTGGAAGCAGCTGGATGAATATCTGCCGGCTGATGCCATCCTTACCACCAACACCTCAACCCTGCTTCCTTCTCAATTTGCCGATGCCAGTGGCCGCCCAGACCGTTTTTTGGCCTGGCATTTCCATTTGCCCTCTTTCACCGCCAATGTAGTAGATGTTATGCCCCATGCAGGAACCGATCCTGAAGTGACTCAGACCCTTATGGAGTTTTCTCGCCGGATTCAGCAGACGCCCATATTTATCAAAAATGAATTCCCCCATTATGTGTATAACCGGATGTTTACCGCTCTCTTATCCGCTGCCGAAGAACTGGTGGTTAATGATGTAGCCGGTGTCTATGATGTGGACCGAGCCTGGATGACAATCATGAATGTCCCGCTGGGTCCCTTTGGCATGATGGACAGCCTGGGTCTTGATACCACCCTGCATGTAACCCGGGAAAGCCTTAATCTTGATCCGGAAAATGAAACTTTAAAGAAATCGGTGCAGTTCCTGCAGGAGAAGTGCGATAAGGGAGAACTGGGCATGAAAACCGGCAAAGGCTTTTATACGTATCCTAACCCCGAGTATGCGTCTCCTGACTTTATCCACAGACCAAAACCGATTCATAAAAAATAGCCTGGAGATTTCTGAGGTCAGAATGAAAAAAGGTGTGCTTCCCAGCACACCTCAAATAATCATGGCTGGGGCGGTAGGATTTGAACCCACGATGCGGGAGTCAGAGTCCCGTGCCTTACCGCTTGGCGACGCCCCATTATTGTGTTTGCAAGTTTAAATTTTAAAGGAATCTGCTTCGTTTGTCAAATCCCTCAACGGAGCTTGGATTTTAATAGAAAGGGTGATTTTGTGGGGCCTTGTTGCGTATGCAAAAAACCTTTTGACCAACATGCTTTTCCAGTAGGGAATTCAGGCTGGTGTGCAGCCTGTGCCGCTTCAGTTCTTGACTGGATTAACGATGAAATCCTGCCTGGCCTCAAGGAGCTGGGGGAGTCTACCGGCCTCGAAAGAATCGAGCCGGACGCCTACTATGAAGTAAGTATGCAATGGTTCATCGGCGGTGAAATCAGAGTAGAGTACACCATATTCGGTGAAACATATGAACCGGCCGATGACGAAGATTCCGAAGGCATCTATTCGGGACTTGAACTGGCGGTTCAAATGGATCGAACCAACCGGGGCAACATAATCAACATTTTTACCTGCATCTGCTGTGACAGCGGGAGAGTAATACCAATTAACGAAGTATGTGCGGAGTGGTAACCCCCCCTGTCAATTCTGCTATCTTCTGCGCTTAAAAAGCCAGGCCAGTACTATTGCGGCAATGATTGCAGCCGTTGACGGAATCAACCAACCAGCCGGCTGAACGTCAGAATCAGATGCTCTATCCTTTTTGCCTCCCGGCTGCATACCATCCGGCCTGAATCTATCTTCGCCATCCCCCGGTCTCATGTTTCCTTGGTCACCGGCCATCATCTCCAGAAGCTCATCTGGAATGCCTAACTCCTTCGCCTCTTCCTTAAGCTGATCAGTCAGACTGCCTTCTTCCTGAATCTTGTGGCGAAATTCCTCCAGCTCTTCCCGCCCTATATCATCAGGCAGTGCCATGCCAGGAGGAGCTGCCTGCATATTAGGCCTTTGATTGCCCTCGTTGTTCCGGCCCGCCGGAGGTCGTCCGCCTTCCATGGCCGGGAATTGCTGTCCGCCAGTCCCTTCTCCTTCCGGCATTGGCCGTTGTTGATCCCCGCCTTTGCCTTTCATGCCATCTGAACCATTGCCACTATTTGTTGAGGGCATCTCCCCCCTGAGCTGTTTCAAAATGCTATCGCCGGCGGTGGCCGCCAGTTCCATGATTCCAGGAACATTCTTGCCCAAGCCACCTGCTCCGGAAGGGGCCTGAAGGAAATTCTGCTCCTCTTCTTCGGCCATGACTCCGCCTTCAATGGTACCGGCAATACTTTCCTCAAACTGTTGATAGGTATAAAAAGCTGTAGGATCAGTTTTCACATATTCGCTGATCAAGTCAAAAAGGCGCGATGTTTCATCCTGCAAATATTCACCCTGTAAATACCCGGTAACCATCTGCAGCAGATATTCATGATATGTTTCCCGATATTTTTCGTTCTCTAACAGCTTGGCGACCAGTGGTCTGTCAGCCACCGTCCCCTGAACAGGCTCATCGATATATATTCCGCCAGAGCCGCCAAACCCGCCAAAAGACATGTTTAAGTCCCAGGGCAGAATGGTAAAGACCCCGCCCTGTTCATACAGATAGTAATTATGACCGAAATTGCCCAGATAGCTGTCAAAGTTGGCCAGAGCAGTGTTAACTGCAATATATTTTAAGGCCTGATCAACATCCAGGTATTTTTCTATATCATCACCGCCATTGTTTAACACATCCAGCATCTTGATAAGCTTTGACCAATCGGCATTTTTCAGGCTGCTCTTGACCTCTAAGCCGCTATAATCAGATTTACTGTCACCGTTGTACTTCAGGGTGTTGCCCACAGACTTATACAGATCCCCAGTCACATCACCGAAGTTTTGAGCCAGATACGGCTCCAGAATACTCTCAACCGCTAAATAAAGCCCGAAATACTCTCCATTCACATAAACTGCCGCATAAGCGAAAGCAGGCACAGGCACTCCCATTTCCTCAAATATCTGATATGACAGATACTCACGCATATATGACAGATCAGAAAAGCAGTTGTTCAGGTTTAGCTGGGTCAGTCCCTCCAGGGTCTGATTCTCGATGAGATCGCCAAAGTTTATCTTAAAGCTATAGCGGCTGCTGTCACTATGTGCTACCGATGAAAGGCTGGAATTACCTTTAGCTCTGACGTTAACCAACGGATACACATCCCCATTGACCACCACCGTCCCAGTCTTGTATTCTTCCAGGGAGGCATTGGCCAGAATGTCATCCCAATCATCCTCACTGATTTGTATATCCACCGTCATCACTTTATCTTTTTGAAAATACTTCTCAATATATTGCTGATTCGATAATGACATAACACCTGACTTGGTATATTGGCCGGAGGCGGCAAGTATAAGTCCTGTGAAAAGCACCATTACCATAACCAGCGGTATGAATCCGCGCTTATACATATTTTCCCCTCCTTCCGGGGGCAGTTGTCTTCTCTGTTAGTCCAAACCCAGCGCCGGAGAGCCGGTACTCCCCTTTTGCGTGGTTAGCCGCTAAGATGCATATTCGCCGTTGTAGCTTACCAAAGCAGTATTGGTAATCCCGGGAAGGGCTGCCATCTCGTTAATAAATGAAGTCTCCCCATTCCTCATGCGAACTTCAAATACCAATTCCACACCTCGGGCAGGTGCAACAGTTTTCGACTTAACCCGGTACTTGGGAAAAACTCTTTTTACCAGAGACACAGCACCTGATTCAGCCTCCTCATCAATACAATTAACCATCAGGATGTAGGGGGTATCTGCCACATTATTGCCCGCAAAAGCTATTAAGAGCAAACCGATTACTACTGAACCCAATACTGCCAAAGGGATAAATCCCGCACCCAAAACTATTCCTCCGCCTATGGCCCAAAACAGAAAGACCAGATCCATAGGGTCTTTGATAGCGGTACGGAATCGCACAATTGACAATGCGCCAACCATCCCCAGCGACAGAACAATATTGGATGTCACCGCAAGGATGATGAAGGTAGTCAGCATGGTCAAGGCCACCAGAGAAATATTAAATGGCCGCGAATACATAATCCCCGAAAAGGTCTTTTTGTAAATCAGATAAATAAACATGCCGATAAGGAAAGCCGCGGCTAAAGCTATCCCTGCATCAGCCAGGGAAAAGGATGCCGCCTTTTCCAAAAAACTTGATTTAAATATGTCGTTGAATGTGGTCATTATCTTTCCTCCTTTTGTTATGAGTAGGGACTACATATAGGCCCGGCAGGCAGCATATTTGGAAAGGGCTGCCGAAGTGCATTTATTTAGCTGAATTAAATCCTGAATGAAATCAGGCAGAAATTCATCATACTTGACCTCCAATACACACCGGCCGTCCAAAACAGGCACACTGGGCAAATCATTATCAAAGATATCCAGGGAAGTAACCGATGCTCTGATATCCCGATCAATAGTTACCCGCACATTTCCCGGCGGGAAATAGTAAGCCTCTCGTCTATAATCTACTACTGTTTTAGGCGCCAGCCTTTCCGTCCGGAGCTTGACATAAAAATGTCTAAGTAAGGCCTGCTCCGAGTTAGCCAGGAAAGATGTGTCGCCATGCAAAATCCATTGCACCTCTTCCTTTTGCAGCCTGGCTTTTTCCTTAAAGCCATGGTTAAAATGTTTGATCTTTTTCTCCAGGCGGATAAAATCAGGGTCGTGATTATAAAAGCGGATACGAAATTTTTCCTTTATCGGGATTCCGTCAATCTTATCATAAAGAGCCCGGTCTTCCGGGGTATCAAAATAAAGACTGCGGATATGATATTGACCATCACTTCCCGCACTCTGATCCCGGGGCAGAATACCGGATAATCTCCTGCCTGTTATCAGAGCGTCGCCCTCCGAAATTACATGTTTCAACTCATAACGATACTTAAGAGCTTTCATATCTTTCTCCATCCGGCCATAAAAAGCCATCTTTTGCTGTTATGATTGTATCCGAATATCCAAATTATATCGCCGAAAACGAACGGGAAATGTGAGGTAAAACTGCGGCAGGAGAATATCTGTACCAACAGTTCTGACAAGAGAACCGTTGCCGCGTCAGGAGGGATTTGCATTCATAAACCGTACCAAAAAACCGGTTCCATTGGGTCCGGTGTCGATGTCTATTTTGGCATTGTGCCGATTGGCAATACTGTAGCATATGGCCAGACCCAAACCCGTTCCACTATCTTTAGTGGTAAAAAAGGGAGTGCCTATTTTATCAGCTATAGCCGGGTCTATTCCTTTGCCCTCATCTTGTACCGCTAAAACAACTTCATCTTCTTCAACATATGTTTTTATGGTTAAGATACATTTCGTATCCATTGCTTCAATACCATTTCTGACCAGGTTTAAAATTACTTGCCGTATTTCACCTTGATCCATTAGCATGTCGGGAATCTCCCCTAATAATATCTTTAATTCCATGCCTTCCTTGAGGGCGGCGGAACGTAATAAAGGCTCCATGGAAATGATAATATCGTTTAAATTTAACAGGGTTTTTTCCACGATTTTGCTTTTAGCCATATTCAAAAACTCTGTAATTATTGAATTTGCCCGGTCAAGCTCTTCGATCATTAAATTAAAAAGCTCGCCTTCCTGCTTAAACTCCTCACGGGTACCCATAAGCTGCAAGAATCCCCGTACCGTAGTCATAGGATTCCTGATTTCATGACCTATTCCGGCAGCAATTTCCCCTACCATATGCAATCTGTCTACCCGTGCCATTTCTTTCTCAATTTCTTTATCGGAGGTAATGTCCTCTGATACTCGCAAATAACTGGTTAACTGTTCGTTATCAAATATCGGTATTATGGAAACCATTTCCGAGATGACTTCTCCGTCCTTGCGAATCGATTCAAATTCCCCGCTCCATTCATTAGTCTCCGCAACTTTTTTTAGTATGTCTTCGATTTCCTGCATATAGGCAGGATTGAGAAAATACATGGGTTTACCTTGGGCATCTGCCCTTTGGTATCCGGTGATATCACCGAATTTCTTGTTTACATATTCAATAATTCCGTTTTTATCGGTTATCATCACCAGGCTGGGGCTCTGTTCGACCGCACAGGTAAGCCGATAAAGACTTTTTATATTATTCTTCAAAGCATTTCTGGATAGTCTCTCCATTTCTACAGTATTGCCGATATACCAGCCCGTAACTAAAATGATGCCGATAAAAACCAGATTACTTTCTATTATGTTAGCCACCGGCATAGCCGGATAAATTATTTTCTGATGTGATATCTGAATTATTACACAGGCAATAGCTGTTATGAGACCGCCTCGCAGCCCCAAGGATGAAGCCGCAAAAAGCACCGGAAGAATCAGGGCCAGGGAAAAAAAAGTGGAATCATGGCGTGATAAAAAAATAGCAACAATAGTAACTGCCATTAAGATCACAATATAAACGATATTGTTAAATAACGAGTACTCATTATCTTTCATGATATAGGTGTTAAAGTAGATCGATACAATTACTACCCCAACAAAAACAGCAATTATATATCCCCTCAAGCCGTATGCTGGAAAAATGTCTCCGGTAAAATCATTGCTTAACACTAAACCCAAACCTAGAATGAACATGCTTATAAAATGAGCCAGTTCCAGAGTGTCATAGGTCTTTTGTTCATATTTCTTGTCTAATCTGTTCATCTTCGGCCTCTTGATAAAAGGTGGGCGAACCCACCTTTTATCCTTACTTTCTAAGGGTTGGCGGAACTTCTGGCTGATATGCTGATACTGCGCAGGCACTGGCGGAAAACACTTGTGCAAAAAGGGTTAGCAGCATAATGGCTAATGCAAGCAGCTTAGGAGTCATTTTTCTCATCCTGTTCACCTCCTTTATTTAATTTACCTACAAACAACAGGTCAATTTGCTGCAGGGCTTTAAAGCCCATCTTATGCACCAGGAAGCTTACCCACAGCACACTAAGGCCTGTGACCGCCTGTATTTCGTAATTTAACTGCAGCTGCATTACAACCGCCGCTAAAAACAGTATCAGAGTTATGATAATGGATAGTATCTTCAGCCTTTTTCTTCTTAAATCGGAAACGATGGGGGCTTTGTGA
>ENA-UOXR01000435-UOXR01000435.1-bioreactor-metagenome-genome-assembly--contig:-NODE-435-length-51977-cov-7.863950_pt1 | contig 51977 bp, 30 predicted proteins | sample MGYA00238164_ERZ764825 | MGnify/ENA primary metagenome ERZ764825 (study PRJEB28920, sample SAMN05720171) | bioreactor metagenome | isolation source: Anaerobic biogas reactor | place: USA:Washington... | reverse complement strand
GTTCCAGGGCGGCGAATCGACGCTGGCGGGCACGGGGACGATTGCGAACGACGACGCGGCGGTGATTTCGATCGGCGATGCGACGGTGCTGGAAGGCGGGTTGCTGGCGTTCAGCGTGACGATCAGCAATCCGGTGGACGTGGGGGTGACGGCGGACCGGTCGACGGTTGACGGGACGGCGACCGTGGCGGACGGGGACTACACGGCGTTGGCGTCGTCGAACGTGGAGTTGTTCACGGCCAATTCGACGGCGGGCTTCACGATCAACGTGCAGACGGCGGGCGACGCGAAGGTGGAGTTGGACGAGACGTTGAGCCTGCTGCTGGAGAACCTGGCGGCGGGCGGCCGGGCCGTGACGTTCCAGGGCGGCGAATCGACGCTGGCGGGCACGGGGACGATTGCGAACGACGACAGCACGAGCGTTTCGATTGTGGGCTTGGACGCGAACAAGGCCGAGGGCAACACAGGCCTGACGGCGTACACGTTCACGGTCAGCCTGACGAATCCCAGCAGCATGCCGGTGACAGTCCAGTACGCGGTGACGGGCAGCGGGGCCGAGGCGGCCAACGGCTCGGACTTCGCGGGCGGGGCCCTGCCCGGCGGGACGCTGACCTTCGCCGCGGGCCAGACCAGCCAGACGCTGACGGTGAACGTCAACGGCGACTCGACGGTAGAGCCGGCGGAAGGCTTTACCGTAACGCTGTCTGCCCCGGTGGGCGCGACGCTGGGAACGGCCACGGCGGCGGGCACGATCCAGAACGACGATATCGAGCAGAACGTCGAATTGGCCATCGAGGTCCATTCGGCCGTCGGGGCCGAAGGCGACGCGGCGACAAGCGGACTTACGTTTACGGTCACGCGTTCCGGCTCCACGACGGGTACAACGACCGTCGAATGGGTCGTCAGCGGCGTAGGCAATTCCGCCGCGGACGGGGCCGATTTTGGGGGGAGTTTTCCCAGCCAGACGGTGACGTTCTTGCCGGGCGAGACCAGCTGTCTGGTTACTGTTCCGGTGACGGACGAGCGGATGGTCGAGGCCGATGAGGCTTTTCGCGTGACGCTCAACAACGGGGCCGACAGCTCGGGAAACACGGTCGAGATCCTTACGGCGTCGGCGGACGGACTGATCGTCAATGACGATCGGGCCACGCTGACGATCACCGGAGTAACGCAGTACGAAGGCACCTTGGACTCGACCACGCCCTTCGACTTTGTCGTCAGTCTGTCGGCGCCGGTCCAAGGCGGCGTCCGCGTCCGCGCTGAAACAGCGGACGGAACGGCCAGTGACGGCACCGCCGCAACGGTGGCGAACAACGATTATCAGGCCCAAAGCGGGACGTTGTTCTTTGTCGGAAATCAGGATGAGCAGCAGGTCTTTCAGGTCTTGGTGAACCGCGACATCCGTTACGAATTGAATGAACAATTTACGGTCGCGCTCAGCAACGTCAGCGCCCTGGGCGTGGGTGTTCTTTCCTCGAACATCACGGTCGTGGGCAGTCCCGCCACGGGGACGATCATGAACGAAGATCCCGACACCATCGATACGGACATCATTGAGACTGGCACGGAGTTCGACGACACGATGGTTGTCAACGCGACGGGGAGCGATTCGGGGACGTTTCAGATCACGACCGACGGTGTCGCGGGCCCGGTGATTCCGTTCAGCGGCGTCACTTCGCTGACCTTTTCCGGTCTGGAGGGCGATGATGTTCTGATCATCAATCATCCCGCCGATGGTTTCTTTGCGCCTAGCGGTGGAGTCACGTTTCACGGCGGTTCCCAGATCGACACCAACTCGGAAGGCGGCTCGAATGACCTGCTTGTGATCCGCGGCCCTGCGGCCGAAACAGCCGACCAGGTCGTGCATGAATTGACGCCAGCTTCGGTCCCCGCCAACGGCTCCGACGGGGGAATTTCGGTCACGGATGCCAGCACGGGCGTGGCGACGACCCTCACGTACACGGGCGTCGAAGAGGTGCTTGACCAGATGCCGGTCCGCGAGCGAAGGTTCGAGTTCATCGCCGGCTCCGAGACGGTGACCCTTCAGGACAACCGGGCGGCCGACGATGGATATTCCCAAATCGGTTCGGACCTGGGGGCGACCGTCACGTTCCTGAGTCCGTCTGACTCGTTGAGTTTCGACGCCACAGCGGGCAGCGGCCAGGATGCGATCCACATCCAGGGGGTCGACGGTCGGTTCGACGCCAACCTGAGCATCACAGGCGATGGCGTCAACGGAGAGGAGGATTCGGTCAAGTTTCAGACCAACGCGACGGACGTCGGCGAGGGCAGCGTCCTCGTGCAGACAGGCGGCGATGTCACGATCCTCCAGGACATTGTCACGCATGGCGGACAACGAAACGGGACCGACGCCGAGCAGGGCGTGATCGTCGTCCAAGCGGGCGGGCAGATCTACCTGGACCCCGGTGTCACGGTCGCGACCGGCACAGGCCAGATGACGGGGGCCGTTTCGCCAGACGGTGTGTCGCAGACGCCGCCGCCGATCAGTGTGCGGCTGGTCCCCGTCGATCAGGGCGGTTCCAATGTGGACTCGCAGGGGCACGCGATCGTGGAGATCACCGTCCATGACCCGGCGGTCCTGAATTATCAGGTCACGATCGACTGGGCGGACGGGTACGACATCTGGAGCGGGGAGGACCTGCTGACCTATCCGTCGGCGCTGAGTGTCGGTGAGGCGGGCGATTTTGCGGGCTTTGAAAGCGGCGTTACGTACCGTTTCGATTACTCGTACCAGGGCAAAGGCAACCCGAACGTGCTGGATCCGTCGGCGCCCATTCCGATCAGGGTGACCGTCGCGTATGACGGCCGCGCCGACGTCGCCGGCCAGTCGCTCAACGGCGTCGTCTTCAAGGAAGGCGGCAGCGTGCTACAGTCACTGCCCGTGACCGACGTCCTGACGGTGCCCGGCACGGGGGTCTTCGGAACGATCAAGGTCGTCAAATCCGAGATCGTCCCGGTGGCGTTGCGTGAAGCAAGCGGCCCGACGCTGCTTCTCAGTCAGGCCTCTGGAGGAGGCCAGCAGACCGGCGCGTACGAACCGCCAGCGACCGAATTGGACTTTGCGACGCACGCCGGCATGCAACTTTTCTTCCGCCGGGTGGACGCTGCGGGACAGGAAGGCGAAGACGTGCAACTGCCTCTTGAACTCCTGGAACGCGGGCTGTTCGAGGTCTTTCAGCGGTTCCCCAACGGCCGTTACCGGATCTATCTGAAGGAGCCCAATTCGGATCACGAGCGGTTGATTCAAGAGGTCAACGTGTACCAGGGCCGCCTCGTGCCTCCCGATTTCCGCGACAACGCGAGCGAACGGCGGACGGATGCCGAGGCCGAGGGGGCGGGCCAGCCGCGTCCTGCGGCGGAACCAAAACCGGACAACGAAGGACGCGGCAGCGAAACTCCTCCCGCAGTGAAACCGCCACTGCCCAAGGCAGAAAGCGGCAGCACGGGCGACGAGTCCGCCGACAACGGCTCCACCGCGGCCGCCGCGGGCGGCACGGCCTTCGCCCTGGGATGGGCCGCCGACGGCAATGCCCGACGGTGGGCCGAACAGGTCGAGCGGGCCTTCCGGGCGGGACACCGGTCGCTGTCCCCAGCCTCGCGGCTGACCCGGCGTCTGCGGCAGGACGAAGGATAAAGGATGAAGGATGAAAAAATGAGGGGTGGAGGGGTTCCTGGGGCGTAGAGGGTGGAGGCGAGACGGGCGGCACGGGCAACGACTGACGGCGGCCTGGAAGCATCGTGTGACACGAGCGTTGGACAGAGACGAATTTCATGGCAAACCAACCATCCGGTAGACAAGATCCGAAAAAGACGACTCCCGAGATCGCCAGGCAGGACGCCACGATCGATTCCATCGACGGCGCGGCGTTGTCGGCGCAGAGCGACTCGGCTGCCGACCAGACCGATCGCACGGTCGAGTGCGTCGATTCAGGGGCCTTGGCCGGCGACGGCCGCCCGGCCACAGGGGCAGACGCGCCGATCACTTCCACCGTCGATTCCATCTGTGTCCCTGACGCGGCGGCGCCGACGCCGAGCGCCCAACGCGATCCGCCGGGCGATATTGGGCAGACGATTGAGGCCACTTTTCCCTCTTCCGCGTCGGCCGACGTGCCGCCGAAACGGCAGCCCACCCAGGGCGGTTTTGACCGGACCATCGAACTGCCGCCAGCCACGCCGGCCGGCGCGCCGCAGGCGACCTGCGACATCGGGATGACTCTGGATTCGGCGGAGGCCGATGCGCACGTCACTCGGCAACTCAGCCAGATTTGGGGAGACGACGTCACCGCTTCCAAGCCATCGATGACCCTTAAGGGCAAGTCCCCGACCTTGGCCGGAGGCCGTCCGACGCTGGTCATCCAGCCGCGGGCGTTTCACGCGGCGGAACCAACGTCCGGGCCGTCGGTAACCGCCGGCGCGGACTACGACCTGATCGACACCCTGGGCGAGGGCGGGATGGGCGTGGTGTACGCGGCCCGCCAGGCGTCGATCGACCGCACCGTGGCAATCAAGATGCTCAAGCAGAAGACGACCGACGAGCATCAGCGCCGCAAGTTTCTCTCGGAGGCCGTCATCACCGGCGACTTGGATCATCCCAATATCGTGCCCATTTACGATTTGGGGACCAACGAGGACGGCGCCCTGTTCTACTCGATGAAACGCGTGCAGGGCACGCCGTGGGACGAGCGCCTTCGGGAGCTGTCCTTGAATGAGAACCTGGAAATCCTCCTCAAGGTGGCCGACGCCGTCGCCTTTGCCCACTCGCGAGGCGTGCTCCATCGCGATCTGAAGCCCGAAAACACCATGCTCGGCGAATTCGGCGAGGTCCTCGTCATGGACTGGGGACTGGCCCTGCCGACTGGCGATTTTCACAAGAGTCGCAACGTCGCGCCGCCGGTCAGCATGGGCGGCACGCCCGCCTACATGGCTCCGGAAATGGCCTTGGGACCGGTCGACCGGATCGGGTTCCACAGCGACGTGTACCTGTTGGGCGCGATCCTGTACGAGATCGTCACCGGCCAGCCGCCGCACGCGGGCAAGGACGTCACGACGTGCTTGATGTCGGCCTCCAAAAACAAGGTTGCGCCGACGCAAAAAAAAGGCGAACTGGTGGACATCGCGCTGCGGGCGATGGCCTCCGATCCGGCCGACCGCTACAGCTCGGTCCGCGATTTTCAGAGCGCGGTCCGAGGCTATCTGTCCCACGCCGAGAGCATCGCGTTGGCGGCGCGGGCCGAAGAAGAACTGGCGGCCGCCGCACAGACCGCCGACTATCAGGACTTCTCACGGGCTGTCTTCGGCTTTCAGGAAGCCGTGCTCATGTGGGAAGAGAACGAGCGAGCGCGGGCCGGACTGCAAGCGGCCAAACTGGCCTACGCCCGCAGCGCGTACAGCAAAGGCGATTACGATCTGGGCGCCTCGCTGCTGGATCCACAGGTGGCCGAACAGGCCGAATTGCTGCGCGACATCCAAGCGGCCCGGCAGGAGCGCGATGCGCGCCAACGGCGGCTCAAGACCGCCAAACGCGCCGTCGCCGCCCTGATCGCCCTGGTGCTGCTGGTGGTCAGCATCGCGTTCTTCGCGGTGAACGAGCAGCGGAAGGAAGCCGAACGCCAACGGCAACTGGCCGTGGCAGCGAAGGACCAGGAGCAGGAAGCGCGCCGGATCGCCGAAGCGGCCGAGATCCAGGAACGCGCGGCGAAAGAAGCGGCGTTGGCGGCCCAGGACCAAGAACGCCGCGCTCGCGAGGCGGCCCAGGCCGCGGAGCAGAAGGAACGCCTGGCGCGGCAGGCCGAGGAGGACGCCAAGTTGGCGGCGTTGGCGGCCAAAGAAAAAGAGGCCCAAGCCCGCTTGGCCGCCGAACGCGCGAAGACGGAGGCGGAATTGGCTCGCGAGCAGGAAGCCAAGGCCAAGGCGCTGGCCCAGTACCAGGCGTACATCACCTCGATCGGCCTGGCCTCCGCCAAGATCGAAGAGAACGCCTTTGACGCGGCCCGCGAACTGCTGGACGGCTGCCAGCCCGCGTTTCGAAACTGGGAATGGGGCCGCCTGAGTTTTCTCTGCCGCCAGGACGTCCGGACGCTCGAAGCCGGCACGCCGATTGAAACTCTGGCGCTTTCCGCCGACGGGCGGCGGCTGATGGCCGGCGGCTGGAACGGAATGGCCAAGATCTGGACGCTCGACGGCGACCAGCCGCCCGTCGACCTCCCGCATGGGGCGACCAGCTTTGTCAACGCCGTTGCCTTTGCGCCCGGCGGCCAGCTTGTCGCCACCGGCAGCAGCGACCGCGCGGGCGGCTACCTGCGGCTGTGGGAGGCCGCCAGCGGTCAACTAGTCCGGCGCCTGGACGGCCATACGGATGCCGTCACCGGCGTCGCGTTTTCCCGAGACGGGGAGCGTTTGCTGACCAGTTCCTATGACGGCACGGCCCGCCTCTGGAACGCGGCGACGGGCGAGTTGATCCGGACGTTCGTCGGCCATGACTGGTGGGTCTGGTCGGCGACGTTCTCGCCCGATGAGCGGCGGATCGTCACGGCCAGCCACGACGGATCGGCCATCGTCTGGAGCACGGACACCGGCGAAGCGGCCGGCGCGCCTTTCACGGGCCATCGCCTGGACGGCAGCCAGACCCCTGTCTTCAAGGCGGTGTTTGCGCCCGACGGACGCCGGGTGGCGTCCGGCGGACTCGACAACCGCGTGCTGCTCTGGGACCCCGACGAGTTGCAGCCGTTCGACTATCCGAAGGCAATCGCGGGCCAGCAGCCTTCGCCACCGCCGTTCGTCGCCCTCGCCGGGCACAAAGCCGCCGTTCATGCCCTGGCCTTCTCGCAGGACGGTAAACGCCTCATCAGCGGCAGTCTCGACAACACGGTCGTCGTGTGGGACGCCGACCGAAACGCCATGATCAAGACCCTGCGGGGCCACGACGGCTGGGTCCAGGCGTGCAGCTTGACCGCCGACAACGCCCTGGCCGTGTCCGGCAGCCATGACGGCCGAATCAAGTTCTGGGACGTGCAAGGGTACGAAGAGGCCCGCGTGCTGCGCGGGCACGTGCTGACCGGCCATCTGGACGCCGTGCTCGCGGCAGCCTACTCGCCGGACGGACGCCGCGTGGCGACGGCCAGCCGAGACCGGACCGCCAAGAGTTGGGACGCGAGCACGGGCCGCGAACTGCTGCAGTTCCGTGAAGGTCACGAATTCACGACGGCCACGGCCGTGTTCTTTCCCGACGCCAAGCGACTGTTGACCACGGCGCTCGACAACACAACCCGCATCTGGGACGTCGCCACCGGCAGCGAACTGGCCGAGTTGCGTTTGCAGGAGACGGGACTGCGGGGCGCGGCTGCCGTGTCGCCCGACGGGCGCTGGATCGTGACGGGCGGTCCGCGGCCCGACCAGGGTGACGCCTGGGCGGTCAAGCTGTGGGACGTGGCCCACGGACGCCTGGTGCGGCAGTGGAAGGGCCACAAGACCGAGGTCTCCGCCGTGGCCTTCTCGCCGGACAGCCAGCTTGTCTTCAGCGGCGACCGCAACGGCCGCGGCGTGCTGTGGAACCGCGAATCGGACCAGCCGCTGGGCACGTTCTGGGAGGACGACCAGATCAACGCCGCCGCGTTCTTGCCCGATGGCCGGACCCTGCTCACCGCCAGCAACCACGACGCCGTTCGGCAATGGCGGATCCCGGCCGGCGAGGAACTTCGGGATCGCGTGCTGCGGCATCCCGCAGGCGTCGTGTCGTTGAGTGTGTCCGGCGACGGCCGCTGGGCGCTGACGGCCTGTGCCGACGGCGCCGTCCGCTTGTGGGACGTCGCTGCGGCCCAACCGGTCCGCAGCCTGCCGACGACCGGCGGCCGTGCCGCTTTTGCCCAGAACCTCCGCCGCCGGATGCAGGACTTCCGCTGGAACGCCCAGCAAACGGCCGCGCAGTGCCAGGTTTCGGAATCCTTGATCCGCGACCTGCTGGCGGCCAGGACGACGGCAAGCCCTGAACTGACTCAAAAAATGGCCAAGGTTTTTGAGTGCCGGCCGGACGATCTGTGGAAGACCGTTTTTTCCGTGTCGATGGCCCGCGACGGCAAGCTCGGCCTGACCGTCGCGGCGGACGACCGGCAGGTCCGACTGTGGAATCTGGACGACGGCACCGAGGTCCTGTACCCCGCGGCTGCGGATCGCCTGGGGCCGTTCCTCGACTTGACCGGCGGCCTGTTCCGCGGCCTGGTCTGGGCAGCGGAATTCTCGCCCCAGGGCGACCGCATCGTGACCGTCGGCGGCGATTCGGCGCGGCTCTGGGATCTGCGCCGAGACACGGCGCCGAGAAACCGCGAAGTGATGACGTTCAGTCCGCACGGCGCGGTGGCGTCGGCCGAATTCTCGCCCGACGGCAAGCACCTGGTCACCGGCAGTTGGGACACTTCGGCGCGCGTCTGGGACGCGCAGACCGGCCAGGTCGTCCAGCAGCTGGGCGCCGGACTCGCCCAGCCGCAACAGGCGCACCGCGGGCGCGTGAACCGCGCCGCGTTCTCGCCCGACGGCCGGCTGGTGGTCACGGCCAGCGATGACGGCACGGCGAAGCTGTGGAACGTCGCGGATTGGCGTCTGCTCCGCACGTTCAGCGGGCACCGCGGCGCGGTCCTGCACGCGGTGTTCTCGCACGACAGCCGCCGAATCCTGACCGCGTCGCGCGACAAGACCGCGCGTGTTTGGGACGCCGCGACGGGCCAATCGTTGACCGTCCTGGCCGGGCACGAATGGGCCGTCCTGCACGCCGCTTTCTCCGCAAACGATCAGTGGATCGTCACCGGCAGCGCCGACAACTCGGCGATCGTCTGGAAGCTGGATCAGGATCAGGCTGCTCAAGTCCACCACCTGAAAGCCCATACGGCCAGCGTGACGTCGGTCGCGTTCTCGCCCGATCCGGAGCCGACCCGGATTTTGACCGGCAGCGAAGATTACTCGGCGATCCTGTGGGACGCCAAGACCGGTCAAGAAGTCCTGACGCTGAAGGGCCACGCGCAGGAAGTCACCTCCGTCGCCTTCGCGCCGGACGGAAAATCGGTGTTGACCGGCAGTCAGGACGGCACTGCTGTCCTTTGGCTGACGACCGATTGGCAACTCCGCGACGAGCGCCAGGCCGCTGGAGAAAAGGCGGTCCCGCCAACCCAATGACTTGCGCCCCGTTGCGGGGCTGAGGTGTCGTCTCAGAAGCGGGATCGCCTGGAAAGGTCGGGCATCTTTTCCAGGGGAGTCGTCGTCCAGGGGCGGTTTCTGGTACGATGGCGATCATGACTACCTATGACCCTTCGTCCCAGCCCAAGACGCTGCGGGTGGCCGCAGTCCAGTTTCAGCACGCGCCGGGTGACAAGGCGGCCAACCTGGCCGTGATTCGCCAATTCGTCGAGCGGGCGGCCTCGCAAGCGGTCCAACTGATCTGCTTTCCGGAATGCTGCATCTCCGGATACTGGCACCTGCGGCACTTGACCCGCCCGCAGCTGGCCGAATTGGCCGAGCCGGTTTTCGAGGGCGCGGCGTCGCGCTGCCTGATGGAGTTGTCGCGACGGCACGGGATGACGATCGGCGCGGGGTTGGTCGAGTTGGGGCCCGACGGAGGCCTGTACAACACCTACGTCGTCGCGATGCCGGACGGACGTTGGGCCCGGCACCGCAAGCTGCACGTCTTCGTCAGCCAGTACTTGAGTCCGGGCGATCAGTACACCGTGTTCGACACGCCGCACGGCTGGCGCGTGGGCGTGCTGATTTGTTACGACAACAACCTGGTCGAAAACGCCCGCGCCACCGCGTTGGCGGGCGCCGAGCTGCTGCTGGCCCCGCACCAGACAGGCGGCTGCAATTCGGGCAGCCCGCACGGCATGAAGGTCATCCAGCGTGCCGTGTGGGACAACCGGCGCCGCGATCCGGCGGCCATCGAAGCGGAACTGCGAGGCGACAAGGGCCGCGGCTGGCTCCTGCGCTGGCTGCCGTCGCGGGCGCACGACAACGGAATGTTCCTGGCGTTCAGCAACGGCGTCGGCCCGGATGACGACGAAGTTCGCACGGGCAACGCGATGATCCTGGACCCCTACGGCCGCATCCTGGTCGAGACCTGGAAAGCCGGCGACGACATGGTGGTCGCCGAGCTGGACCGCCGCTTGCGAGAACGCTGTACGGGCGCGCGTTGGCTCCGCGCCCGCCGGCCGGAACTGTACGGGCCTCTGACACAGCGGACCGGCCGCGAACAAGACACGCGGACCGTGCGATTTGAACACCTGACCCAAACGCCGACGCAAGATTGAATCCGGAGTGCCACGCACCAATCGCCACGCCGCAGACTCCCGCACCGCCCCCCGATCACCGCTGCCCTCCACGGATCGCCACTTGCCGCCTACCGCTTTCCGATCACCGCTTCCTTGTCACGGGCTCACGGCTCCCCCCCACGCCTCGTGGTTCGCCATATACTCCTGGATCCAGCGTTCGAGTTCTTGATAGTCGACGGGCGGCAATTGGCTCAAATCAGGGCGGAGGCGTTTAGCATCCTTGAGATAGGGGTGGACGATATCGCTTTGCGACTTGTCCGTGTTCCAATTGATCAGGATGCGGATGCATCGCTGCAGCGAGCCGGGGACGTGGACTTCGTAACCGCACAGCAGCGGCACTTCGAGCCAGCCCAACTGACGCGCGGCGAGGGCCGGGAATTCGGCGTCCAGATCCGTCGTGACCGAAAAGTAGGCGTGGGCGACATCCTCCGGTTCGATGCCGTTCAAGCGGATCATCAGCGCCAGTAGATTTCGCGTCTCGGTCAGAATCTCTTCGCGGGTATTGGCTTGCACCGTGGTGGCCCCACGGACTCCTCGGCACGGCATGTGAGTAGGCTCTCCTGTTGCTTGGCTTCAGGAACAACTGTCTGGCTTAACTTGTTGTGCCGCAAGCGGTTGAGAAGGACAGGCTGCTGAGCGGGCCCCGCATGGACCGACCATCGAATGAATCTCTTGAACCGCGTGCGAGACTCCACAATACACAAGTTTCTTCAGAAAATGTAGTGTATGATTCGAGTTCGAGGCGGACAACGGGTACGCCGTCATTTCCCAAAACGGGGGGTAGAAAAATCAGCCCAAGGCCGAGTCCCCCAGGTTTCGCGACTCAAAAATGCCGAAATCCCGTTTGGCGCTGGCGGAGACCGCGGTTTGGCGGGTATAAGAGGGCCTGACGGTCACGGATTTCTGATGGCCCTGTGGGGAGAGAACCTTTGAGCGATTGCGACGCTGAGACCCTGGCTACGACGTTGGCTCGATACGGCCTGGAGCTTTCCGGGCGGCAAGCAGACTTGCTGGACCGGTATTGCCGGCTGCTCTGGGACTGGAACGCCAAACTGAATCTGACCCGGCATACAGATTACGACAAATTCGTCAGTCGCGACCTGGTCGACAGCCGGGAGATCAGCTGCTTGCTGGAACCCGGCCAGACGGTGCTGGACGTCGGCACCGGGGGCGGCGTGCCGGGAATCGTCTTGGCCATTCTGCGGCCCGATCTGCGCGTTTCGCTATGCGAGTCCGTAGCCAAAAAAGCCCGTGCCGTCGAGGAGATCGTGCGTGCTCTTGAGTTGCCCCTGACAGTGCATCACGACCGGGCTGAGAAAGTCGTGGAAAGCCGCCGGTTCGACGTCCTGGTCGCGCGGGCCGTCGGGCCGTTGTGGAAGATCTGCAAGTGGTTCCAGCCGCACTGGGACAAGTTCGGTTGCCTGCTGGCCGTGAAGGGGCCGCGGTGGATCGAGGAACGCGGCGAGGCGCGCCATCGCGGACTGTTGCGGCCGGTCGAATTGCGGAAAGCCGCGACCTACCGGATGCCTGGCACGGAGTCGGAGAGCGTCATCCTGCGGCTGTGCGTCAAGCCGCGCGAGAAAGCCGCGGGCGATTGAGGCCACGCGCCTCCGGCCCCGCCGACGAGTCTGACGTCGGGGGGCATCGGCAGGCATTTCGTCTGCCGCCGATGCGGGAACGAAATCGGTCGCAGACGATCCGTCGTTCATTCGATGCGATGCAATCCGACGTCGTCCAGGAAGACTTGGCCGCCCTCCTGGAAGCCGTCGACGATGGGAACCAGACGCACCCGGACCACTCGGCTGGCTTCGATCTTCTCAGGGATCTCCAGGCCCAGCGTGACCAGCGTCCAGCGGCCGGACGGCGGCTGGATGCGCCCGGACGAGAAGCCCGGCAGGTTGCGGCCTTGTTCGTCCAGTGGCGTCACCGACAATTCGACGGTTCCCGGACTTGTTTGCCCGGCCGGCGCGTGGATCCAGGCGATGGCGACGTAGCGGCCGGGTTGGGCAGCCGCGAGTGTCTGGACCGGCCCGCCACGGAGCATCGCGTCGCACAGCAGGCTGTAATCGCCGGAATGCGCCACCTCGCGACTGCGCACCATGCGGCCCACGGGTTTTTCTGGCGGCACGTCGGGTTTGCGCCAGTAGGACCAACCGGCGGCCTGTCCGTCGCGGCCCTCCTCGAACGACGGATTGCCGCTGACCCGTTGCGTCTCGCCGTCGGCCCAGGCCAGCAGCACTGCAGCCTGCTGGCGCACCAACTCCGTTTTCCCGTCGGCGGCCAATTCCTGCACCCGCTGGCGGACACGATTGTCGCCTTTCACAACCCAGTCGGCGACCGTCCACAGGCCGCCGCCGCCCCAGGTGAGGCCTGACAGGGCCGGAAACCGATCGATGCCCAGCGGGTTGATCAGGACCGGGTCCTTGGGAAATACGTCCAGCGCCAGCTGCCGCCGGCGCTGGGCCATCTCCAGGCCGCTCGCGGCCGAGTCCAAGACCGCCAGCGCGTCGGCTTCCGTGTCGGCCGGCAGCCGTTGGACTTTCGCATGGGCCAGGTACGCCAGGGCCGAGGCTTCGTAGTACTGGAACGCCTTCTCCAACAGCCGCGCCCGAGCCCGCTGACGATCGGTCTGGCAGCGTTCGATGCAGGCTTCCAACAGCCGCCGACTCTCCGTCACATCTGCCGTCCGGACATCCGCCAGATATCCCGGCGAAGAGAACGCCAGCCAGGTTCCCGGCTTGTTGAACCAGGCCGATTGCTGAATGTCCCGGGTCCAGAATCGCTCCCAGAGGCCGTAGTATTTGGCCAGGAACGGAGCGGCGTCGGGGCCGACGCAGCGTTCGTACCATTCGGCCAGCAGCTGGTCCACATCCTGCCGCGGGTTCCACCACAATCGCAGGTGAACGTACGGTTTGGGACCCTCGCCGAAGTTCGGGTAGATCTCGGCATAATGCGCCTTGACGCCGTGGTCCGCGGCAAACCGCAAGTAGTCGCCGGCGTGGTGAAAGTAGACTCGCGGCAGGCAGTACGGCGTTCCGTAGATGTAATCGTACCAGGCGAACGACGGGACGCTCTGCTGCCATTGTCGCGTGGCCGCTTCGCCCGCGGCCCGCAAATCCGCATCGATCCACTTCATCCGGTCGTAGGTGATGTAGGGCACCAGCCGCGGGTGGACCGTGGCTTTGGCCGGCGGCGCGGCCACGTTGAAGTACGCCAGGCAGCCAAACCACTTGTCTGGATGCTCTTTCAGGACGCCTGTGATGACGCGGTGGCACCAGTCGTAGTACAGGTCCGAGTAATCGACCCAACCGAGATAGTTCTCGTCGCCCGAGATCCGGGCCAGGCAGTCGGCGCATCGGCAGAACTTGCCGCTGTCGTTCATGCCCAGCGAATAGGAAGTCACCTGAGGATGGTCGCGGAAATACTGCGAGATGTTCCGAATTGCCTCTTCGACGATTCCGGGCGCGGTGAAGCAGGGCTGCCAGCCGTTGTCGTCGTCGCGTGTGGGCAGATAGCGGGCCTGGTCCTTCAACACCGGAAAGAACTCCGGGTGCGATTTCGCGTAACGCGACGGCGGAAACAGATGCAGCAGGTTGTGATGAAACGACACGCGGCCGTGCATCCGGTTGCAGCGCGCCCAACGCGTCTGGGCGGCGCCCTTCAGGCCGCTCAGCAAGCGCGAAAAAAAGACCGGCTGATCCTGGATTCGACCTTCGGGAACCACGATCGTCTTGCGGCAGGGGACGTCCGTGCCGTCGTCGCCGGGCAACAGCCAGCGGACTCCGACGTAGCGTTCCAGGAAGTCGTACACGCCAAACTCCGTGCCGTCGTCCGACGGGCCGGCGATGACCAGGTCCTGGCCTTTCGCCAGCATCACGAAACCATCGGCGTCCCACTCGGCCGGCAGCAAATTTTGAGTGACCGGCAGCCGGTTCGTTCCGACGTGGATCAACGCGGACGTGCGGTCCTCGGGCAACGCATCGTCGCGGACGATCGGCAACCTCGCTCCGGAGGCCTCGAAGACGTACTGAACCAGGCTGCCTGCAGCCGCTTGCACCTGGGCCGACGCCGCCTGGCCGATCACCACGGTCGCCGCGGGTTCTCCCTCGCCGACGATCTTGACGTCGCCAGCGCCGATGCCGGCGCACGACAGGCCGATGCCCAAGGCCAAAGAGATGATCCGACGTTTCACGAGTGGCCCCCTTTCCGCTGGTTACAACGCTGTCCAACCTGCCTGACTTCTGGGATCAGCCGCAGGGCGTCAGCCCCGGTCTTCCCGACGCGGAAATCGGGACGAGCGTCCTTCGGCGAATTCGTTCAACTCCAGATTCCCGTGGCGACGACGCACTAGCCCAACGTTTCCAAGGTTGCTTGTGCCGCGGCGATCGTGGCGTCGATGTCGGCCTCGGTGTGCGCCGCGGAGACAAACAAGGCTTCGAACTGGCTGCACGGCAGGTACACGCCGCGTTCGATCATGCCCCAGAAGTACTTGGCGTAACGTTCCCGGTCGCTGCGGCTGGCCACCTCCCAATCGGTTACCGCGTCGGGGTTGAAGAACAGGGTCATCATGCTGCCCACACGCGCCAGGCTGTGGGGAATGCCAGCTCGTCTCGCCGCGGAACAGAGCCCGGCCGCCAACCGGGCGCTGATCTGCTCCAGATGCTCGTAAGGCGATTCGTCTCGCAACGTCTGCAGCGTCGCGATGCCGCACGCCGTGGCGACGGGATTGCCGCTCAACGTCCCGGCCTGAAAGACCTTTCCGGCAGGCAGCACGTGGGCCATGATTTCGGCTTTTCCTCCGTACGCCCCGATCGGCATGCCGCCGCCGACAATCTTGCCCAGCGTGGTGAGGTCGGGCGTGATGCCGAGCATCGACTGCGCCCCGCCGTAGGCCACACGGAAGCCTGTCATGACCTCGTCAAAAATCAACACCGCGCCATGCTGCTCCGTCAGCCGCCGGGCCGCTTGCAAGAACTCTGCCGTGGGCACCACGCAGCCCATGTTGCCGACCACCGGCTCCAGGATCACGCCTGCGATCCGGCGGCCGTGCTCGGCGAACGCGGCGTGCAGTCCCGCCGCGTCGTTGTAGCGCAGGACCAACGTGTCGCGGCTGGTCCCGGCCGTCACGCCCGGCGAATCGGGCACGGCCAGCGTGGCTGCGGAACTGCCCGCAGCGACCAGCAGGCTGTCGACGTGGCCGTGATAGTTGCCCGCAAATTTGACAATCACATCCCGGCCGGTATAGCCGCGTGCCAGCCGAATGGCGCTCATCGTGGCCTCGGTGCCGGAACTCACCAGCCGCACCATTTCGATCGACGGCAGGGCGGCGTGGATCAGTTCGGCCAGCGTGCCCTCCTCCTCCGTCGGCGCGCCGAAACTCATCGCGCGGTCCAGCGCTTCGCGCACCGCGGCCACGACCCGCGGGTGACGGTGTCCCAGGATCATGGGGCCCCAGGAGCCGATGTAGTCGATGTAGCGGTTGCCGTCGACGTCCTCCAGATACGCGCCTTCGGCGCTGCGGAAGACAATCGGTTCGCCGCCCACCGCGCCGAACGCGCGGGCCGGACTATTGACGCCGCCCGGGATCAACTGCTTGGCCCGGCGGAAAATCTCGTGACTCTTGGTGCGAGGGTTCATGGGCAAACGATCCAATTCTAGGCTAGTCGTTGTCCGGTGGCTCGAAATCTGGGGCTGCCCGCTTCGTCCATCTGAGCTTAACCATCGCCCCATCCGTTGTCTTACTTCGTCATGCTCCAGCGTGCCCCCTTCCTCCGCTTCACGCAAGCCTTCGTCACCCTTTTGCCGGAAATCCAATTCCGCCGTGCCGTCGGAAACCGTGCTGTCGTCGGGCAGTTTCCGTATCCTTTCTAGCACTTGCTGCTTCCCCGTCGCAGTCATCTGGCTGTCCCTCCGCGCAAACAAGGGCCGGCAGGTTACCTCGGGTCGGACCAGCCCCGGAAGTCGAAGCCCGCGCGTTCAACTAGTTTCTTTTGCCTCCCCAGACGCTACACTGAAGTCGATTTTGCAGTTCCCTTGCCTTACCACAGGAGTCTCCGTCACATGTCCTCAAGATACCGATTTCTCGTTTTGTGGGTAGCCTGCTTGACCGTTTTCAGCGGCCGTTTGGCGGCCGTCGCCGACGCCGCCGAGGCCGCGTGGAAAATCGGCTTGGCGAAAGCCGTGATTACGCCGGAGAAATTCATGTGGATGGCCGGCTACGCCAGCCGCGACCGACCGGCCGACGGGAAACTGACCGATCTGTGGGCCAAAACGATGGTGCTGCAGGACGCCTCCGGCCAGCGGGCCGTGCTGGTGACGCTGGACCTGATCGGTATCAGCCGCGATCTTGCCGACGAGTTGGCCGCCGCGTTGAAACAGCGTTACGGCTTGGAGCGTCGCCAATTGGCGCTGTGTACCTCGCACACGCATTCCGGACCCGTGGTGGCCCGCAACTTGTCGCCGCTGCACGAACTGATCCTGGACGCGGAGCAACGCCGGCTGATCGAAGAATACGCTCCGGCCTTGCAGAACAAGATCCTGCAGACCATCGACGCGGCGATGGCGGACCTCCAGCCAGCGACGCTGTCCTGGGGCAGCGGCACCGCCACGTTCGGCACCAATCGGCGGAACAACCCCGCCGACAAGGTCCCCCAACTGCGGGCCGAAGGCAAACTCCGCGGCCCCTCGGACCATGACGTGCCGGTGCTGGCCGTCCGCGATTCCGCCGGCAAGCTGAAGGCGGTCGTGTTCGGCTACGCCTGCCACGCCACCACGTTGGCGTTGTTCCAGTGGTGCGGCGATTATCCGGGCTATGCCCAGATCGAAGTGGAGCAGTCCCAGCCGGGCTGCCAGGCCATGTTCTGGGCAGGTTGCGGCGCCGATCAGAACCCGCTGCCGCGGCGGACGGTCGAGCTGGCGATGGACTACGGACGCCAACTCGGCGCGGCCGTCAACGACGTGTTGGCCAAAGAGATGAAGCCGGTGTCTGCCAAGCTGGCGACTGACTTCCGCGAAATCGAGCTCCCGTTTGCCACCTTGCCGACGCGGGAACAGGTCGAGCAGGACGCCAAGCTGACGGAACCAAAGGATCGTTACACCGCGGCCCGCGCCAAGCTGTTGCTGCAGCAGATGGCCGGCGGCAAACCGCTGAACCCGACGTACCCGTACGCCGTGCAAGCCTGGCGACTGGGCGACGACATCCAGTTCATCACGCTGGGCGGCGAAGTCGTCGTGGATTTCGCGCTGCGGCTGAAGAAGGAGTTGCGCGGCCCACGCACCTGGGTCGCCGGCTACTCCAACGACGTGATGGCCTACATCGCCTCCCGCCGCGTCCTGGAAGAAGGCGGCTACGAGGGCGGCGGCGCAATGGTCTACTACGGTCTGCCGGCACCCTGGGCGCTGGAAAGCGAAGAGCTGATCGTCGCCGAAGCCAAACGGCAAGCGGGACCGTAGTGTGCCCGCCCGGCGAACCGCTTCAGGCTGCGGAAGCCGAGGCGACTTGGCGCGCTCCAGCGGCAGCTGAGTCCGACAGCGGCCGGGCCAAGCGAGCCGTCGTCGCTGTCGTCGCGGCGTTCTGCCAACATCGAGATCGCCGTGGGCGTTTTTCGGGAATTTCGACCAAGACGGCCGCTGGGCGACGAAGCTTCCCGAATCAGACAATCACGCTGGTCAATTCGCGGAATCCGGGATGCTGGCGGATGGCGTTAAAATCGTTCTCGTCCGCTGCCAAGTCCCGGTACTTGGGATCGATTTCGAGTGCGGTCGCCAAGTGGTCGAGGGCCACCTCCGCGTTGCCGGCCAGGCTCCAATAGCAGGCAAGGTTGTAATGGACGATGGCCTGATTTTCGTCCACGGCCAACGCCTCCTGTAAGGCCTCAATCGCCAGATTCAGGTTTCCGATCCGTTTGTAGCACCACCCCAGGGCCAGCAGTGCATGGCTGTCCTCGGGATCCTGATCGGCGGAGTCCCGCAGCGGCGGGATGGCGTCGCGATAGCGTTCCATCGCCCGGTACGCCAAGCCTTGCAAATACAGCGCGTACGCCGAGTGCCGGTCGGAGTGGTCTAGCCGCTCCAAGGAGTCCAGGACGCGGTGCGCCATCGGGTCTCGCACGGCTGGCGGCAAGTCCCATTTCGACGGGCCCGCCATCAACAGTTCCAAATAGCCCTCGGCTTCCCGAAGGATCCGGTCTCGAACCTGCCGGCGATGGGTGGAAACGGCCATGGGTGTATTTCCATCTTGAATTCAGCGGCTATGCTCTTAGTAGAGTGAACTTCGGTCCGCCCGGCCGACTGCCAGCCGGCTGGGCGGAACGTGCTCCGTTCTGCCAAGTGGTATTTTCACCGTCGCAAACCGACACGGTTGGGGGCGAGGCGGTTTGGGCCACGCCACGGCGACTGCCATCATTCTAACTGCTGTCGGTCTGAGACCCAAATGTTTTGGTTCCCACTTTCTTATAATCTTCCTCCGGCCCTTTCACCAGACGAGGTCGAATTGTGACCAAGGCCGAGACCGGAAACAACGTGTGGTCGAATCGCTGGACTGCCGCTGCGGAGGTCATGCTGATCTTCCTGGTGTTCTTCCTTTACGCCGGCTGGCCGCCGCCGGACGTCAACGAAGCCCATTACCTGGCCAAGGCCAAACACTACTGGGAACCCGAATGGTGTGCGAGCGATCATTTCTTGCAGTCGGCCGATGCTCACCTGGCCTTTTATTGGACGCTCGGTTGGCTGACGCGATTGGCCCCGTTGCCGGGCGCCGCCTGGTTGGGCCGGTTTCTGACGTGGTTTTTGTTGGCTTGGTCCTGGCGGCGGCTCAGTTGGGCCGTGATCCCCAGGCCCTTTGCGTCGCTGCTGACGGCCTGCGGATTCTTGCTCTTCAGCAGCCGTTTTCACATGGCGGGCGAATGGGTTGTGGGCGGCTTTGAGGCCAAGGGAATTGCCTACGCGCTCGTCTTCTTCGCCCTCGGCGCAATCCTGCGCCAGCAATGGAATTGGGGTTGGATCCTGCTCGGCGCGGCGACCTCGTTTCACGTCCTGGTCGGCGGCTGGTCGCTGGTGGCTGCCGGCTGCGCCTGGCTCGCCTGTCCGCATTTGCGTCCGCCGTTAGCGCGGATGTTGCCGGCGCTTGGCGCTGCCCTGATCCTGACGCTGCCCGGCCTGATTCCGGCGTTGTTGTTGAACCACGGCGTCGGGGCCGACGTGTCCCGTCACGCCAACATGATTTACGTCTACGGGCGGTTGGCCCACCATCTGGTGTTCCACCGTTTCCCGCACTGGCACGTGGCGCGATTCGCGATCCTGCTGGTCATCTGGTTGGTGGCCTGCCGGGCGACGGCCTGCCCGACCTCGACCGGCGCGTTGGGACAGCGGCCGCTGCGAGGCTTCGTGGGCGGCGCGGTCTGCATTGCGATCGTGGGAATCGCGATTGACCAGTCGTTGCTGCATCATTTGGACGTGGCCGCCGGACTGTTGCGGTATTACTGGTACCGCCTCAGCGACGCGATGCTGCCGGTGGGGGCGTCCCTGGCGCTCGTCGCCTGGCTGACAAGTTTCCGGGATCGCCGTCCCGGTTGGGGACAAGCCGCCCTGGTCGCCGCCGTGCTGATTGCCGGCGGAAACCTGGCTTGGACCAACGTCCAGCGCCGCGGCGATCTGCGGCCGGGTTCCGACGTACAGATGCTGCCCGCCTGGCCGGACGATCCGGCCCGCACGCGCCGCACGTACGAGGATTGGCGGGAGACCTGCGACTGGATCGCGGAACATACGCCGAAAAACGCTTGTTTCATCACGCCCAGGATGCAGCAGACGTTCAAGTGGTACGCGGCGCGAAGCGAGGTCTGCTGCTGGAAAGACGTCCCGCAGGACGCGGCGGAACTGGTCCAGTGGTGGCAGCGGCAGCGGGAACTGTACCCGCGCCGCGTCGTGTTCGGAGGCTTGGCCGCGCACGGCGAACAGGGACTGCGCGACCTGGCCGCAAAGTACCGTGCCGATTACGTCGTGGTGGACCGCTACCTGAACCCGCGCCCCTTGCTGTTGCCCCGCCTGTACCCTTCCCGCTTCTCGGCCACGACGAGCGCTTATGAGATCTACCAAGTGCCGCAGACGGGCTCCGATCGGTGAGCCGTGGCCGGATGATGGGATCAGACGATGAGCCAGAAAAAGGGGACCAAGATGCGTGATCCAAAGATTCAGCTGGAAGGGCCCACAATCTCCGAGACGGAAATGGCGTGGGAGTCTCTAGCTTTTTCAGAATCATGTCTGTCGAATAAGAAGTCAAGTCCCACACCCAGCGGGTGGAGGCGGGAAAGCCCGTGCGTTCTGGGAACGGCTGTCCCCACTGTCCCAACTCCAACCCCCAGTCGTTTCGCGTCCATGACTGCCGGCCGCGGACCTTTCGTCTGCTGATCGGCGGGGGCGTCAAGATTGTCATTTCAGGGATCTGGCGCTGGATCTGCCTGGACCGCGGGAGGCGATTTACCGCACGTTGGCCTTGCGCCAGACGTAAACGCACTTGCGGATCTCCTCGCGGCCGTGCAGGCCCATTTGCTGGCTGCTGTTTCCCTTGCCGCGCGGCAGCACCCAGATCGCCTCGACTTCGAATCCCGCTTGCTCGGCGAAATCCGACAAGATCAGGTCAACCGGAACGTGGGCGCCTTGGTATCTCACGTTGTCGTTGACCATTACCAACGGCGCGCCGGGTTTCAGCGCGCGGGCGCTTTCAAAGATCACCAAGGCCATTTCCGCGAAATAATTGCGGACCATTCGCGGGATGCCGGCATGGTTGATTGTTTTGTCCCGGCGGCAGCCGTCCAAGTATTTCAAAATCAGCGAAAGAACTCCCTGCGATTCGACAGCCCGTGTGGCCGCAGCGTATCGCCGGCGGTCAAAGTGCTGGTCCAAGCCTTGCTTCTCGCGGTTCTCAACGGTGCAGCTGAGCATCGTCTGGCGCAGTTTGCGAATCGCCTCTTCGCCCACGCCCAGCATCGCCAGTTCCAGCGCATAGGTGCGCGTGTAGTCGTAGCGGTTGCAATACGGCGGGGAGGTAATCAGACCCGAAAAATGGTTTGCCGGAAGCGTGGGCAGAATCTCCAGGCACGAGCCCCTGAGCAGTTCGATCCGTCCGGCGCGTTCCGGCTGGTCCCGCAGGCGGCGCAGGCATCCTCGCTGTTTTTCGTCCAGGTCGCTGGCGATCTCGCTCAGCTTGGCCGCGATCGCCTCGTCGAACGTTTCGATCCGTCCCTTGTCAAAGGCCTTCTTGCCGAGACCGCGGCCCGACCGCTGATCCCAACGAAGGTACTGGCCGTCCTTACGCGTGTAACTGATCGGTTCCAGGACGCACAGCGCGGCAAACCGCAAAACGCGCGACAAGACCGGGTCCTCCACCCGGCCGGTCTCCCAGAGGTATCGTCCGAGTCGCTGCTCCGTTTCCTTCGGGAAGGCGCCTGCCGTGATCCGCAGATGTGGAAAGGGGAGTTGTTTGCCGGCTTGGCACCACGATCGCCGGTCGCGGAACGCGGCCAGGGCTCCGGCCAGTTGTCGCTGATCGGCGCCGGCCACGGCGTTGCGGACTTCGATGATTTCCGCGCTGCTGTCCAGCAACTCGATGCCCACCGCGTCCAGCCCGGCTTCGCGGGCGGTGAACAGGGCCGTGCCGCTGCCCGCAAACGGGTCCAGGATCGGGCTGGAAGCGAGGCCCGTTTTTTTCAGCACGTACCGTACAAGTTCTGCAGAGAAACCTTCCTTGTACTTGCACCAGCGATGGCGCTGTTCGGCTTTGTTGGCTTGAAAACTGACCAGCGAGCGGTCGAGGTCGTGATTGACGGCCAGGCGGTCCGCAAAGCGATCTCTCAGTCCATCGTCGGCCCTGCGGATTGCGGCCAGGGCCTGGGCTTGCGAGGCCGATGCCTCAACGGGAATCGCGGTCATTCTTGGCTCCAACGAAGCTTGCGCCGGCATTGTACGCGGGGCGGGCCGCCGATCCTACCCCGGCATCCCCGTTGCAGTCCGCCACGGCGGCGGTACAATCCCACCACGCAACCCAGCGGAAGCCAGCGGACTCCTCCGGCACGATTCCCACGATCCCACGACTGACTCATGACATCTCCCCGACAAACCGCGTCGTTTCTGATCGGCAAGTTTCGCGAAGTCGGCATCCGTCCCGACACGCGGCGCGGGCAGAATTTCCTGATCGACTTGAATCTCGTCCAGCTGCTGGCCGACTCGGCCGAACTAGGCCCGGACGACGTGGTGCTGGAGGTCGGCACCGGCACCGGTTCGCTGACCGCGCTGCTGGCGGCTCGGGCCGCCGCCGTGGTGACGGTCGAGGTCGATCCGCAGTTGTCTCAGCTGGCCTCCGAGACCCTGATCGACTGCACCAACGTGACCATGCTGCGGCAGGACGTGCTGAGGAACAAGAGCCACTTTTCTCCCGACGTGCTGGCCGCCGTGCGGGAGAAACTGGCCGAGCAACCGGGCCGGCGGTTCAAACTCGCGGCCAATTTGCCCTACAACATCGCCACGCCCGTGCTGTCGAATCTGCTGAGCACGGACTTGCAGCCCGTCTCGATGACCGTCACGATTCAAAAAGAAGTGGCCGATCGCATCACCGCGGCGCCGAGCACCAGGGACTACGGGGCGCTGAGCATCTGGATGCAGAGCCAGTGCGAGGTGCGGACCATTCGCGTGCTGCCGCCGACCGTGTTCTGGCCGCAGCCGAAAGTGGAGTCGGCCATTCTGCAGATCCTGCCCCACGCCGAAAAGCGCGCCCGGATCTCCGACCTGGCCTTCTTTCACACCTTCATCCGGTCGATCTTTTTTCACCGCCGCAAGTTCCTGCGGAGCGGGTTGCTGAGCGCGTTCAAATCGCAATTGGACAAGCCCGCGGTGGATGCGATCCTGCGCGAGCAGAATCTGGAAACCAACGCTCGGGCCGAGGAACTCGGTGTCGAGGCGATGCTGGCGCTGTGCGAGGCGATCCGCCGCCGGGTGGCGCCGGGCTGAACGGCCCGCTGAACAAGCCCGCCGCTGAACAAGCCCGCCGTTGAACAAGCCCGCCGTTGAACAAGCCCGCTGAAGAGGCCCGTTGAAGAGGCGGACGGGCTCCGAGTCGAGCCACGACAACAACGGAGAGCCGCGATGCCGCGAGGTGCCGGGCCTCCTCCTCTCCTCTTCCACAGGCTGCTATCTGGCGAACCGTCCGGCCCGGCCGTCGTAGTTCCAGTTCTGGAAAAGGTTCATGGCGGCGCGGTCACACGCCGGCGTTGCGGGCAACAGGACGAGGGCGTCCAGGTGGGCTCCGCCGCGGGCCGACAGGGTCAGGCGGTGCGGGCCGGCTTGCAGGTCGATTTGGCCAAGGCGATACCACGACCAATGCGCGTAGGCTTCGCCATAGTGGGCGAACATCTTAGTGTGCGCGTGGCGCGGGTCGTTCCAATCGGTGAATCCAATCATGGCCTTGGCGGACACGGTGCGCGGAGCGCCTCCGTCGACGGTCACATCCAGTTGCGTGCTGCTGTCCGGTTCCCAGCGGGCCCGCAACCACAAGGCGTGCTGGCCCGTTTCGATCGCCTGCGCGGCGAAGGTCAGCTGGCCGGCTTCGCGGAAGGCCGCGACCCGACCGCTGCTGTCGGCGGGCGAATCCAGGACGGCGGCGCCGCCGTCCTGGGGTTCGCTCGCCTCGGCTTCGCAAACCAGCGCCGCGGGTGCGACAAGCACCTGTAGCGGCACCCGGCGGTCCCCGTCCGCCTGGCCCAGGACGAGCTCCAGGCCGACGGGTTCCGGCGCTGCGTCGGAGGCGGGACGCAAGATGAACTGGGCCCGCGTAGGCGGATCGCCGGCCGCCCGCTTCACCGCCTGCCGCTGCGGGGTCACCGTCCAGCCCGGCGGCAGATGATCCAGCGAGATTTCGCTGGCGCAGCCGCCGCCGGCCAGCGTGACTTCGATCGGCACGCTGTCCCCCGGCGCCGCGATCCGCAGATTGCGGCGAGACTGGTCGCCGTTCAGATAGTAGCCGATCGCGTGGATCGCGACTTCCAGATCGCTCCGGTGACGTTCGTACCAGCGGCAGACCGCCTTGACCGGCGCGGGCACGGGAGCGCCGACGATGCGGATCCGGTTTTCGCCGCGGGCCAGCGTGCCCGGCAGCGACAAGGGCGAAACGACGAACGTGGTCCGCACATTCAGATCGGACAACGTGGCACCGCCGCCGGGCTCGAATTCGAGCTTTAGCCGGTAGGCATAGCGGGCCGTGACCTGCGGGAGCAAGTCCAGGGCCAACGTGCCGTCGGGCTGCGGGTTCCGCCAGACCTCGGTCCACGAGCCGCCTTCGTCGAACGACAGCGACGCGCGCAGCGCTCCTGCCCGCGTCGCCGTCCACGCCGCTCGGACTTGCGAGTCGGAGAGGAGATACGGGCACTGCAGCCGGTACACGAGCGACGCCGGGCGATGTGGATCTCCGGCGCGAAGCGTCCGGCGGCCGTCGGGCGCCGCATGGAACGTCAGGTTGCCGATTTCGGTCGCCGGCGAGCCCAACTCGGGCCGGAATTCAATCGCTCCGTTGCCGAAGTAAGGAGGCACTTTGCCCAATGGAATCGGCTGGCGGTTCTCGGTCAACTCGAACCAGCGTCCTTCATTTTGCCAGCCGAAGCTCACGCGCTCGCCTGGACGCAAGGCGAAGTCCATCGCGTGGGGCCGTTCGGCGACTCCCAAACCGGGCCGCCCGCGACGGCCGCGCAGTCCCGACTGGACGCCGCTGTCCTGCCGCAGCTTCAGGTACAGATCGTCCTCAAACGCCCGGCGGCTGGCCACCGTCGCATTGTCACGGTTCAGCCAGTAGACGCGCGGCGACAAGTCGAACAGCCGCCAGCTTCCTTGATAGAACGCTTGTTGGAACTGATGGTGCGTGCCCGAAGCGTCTTGCGACGAGATGCCCGCGGCCAGGAAGAGTTTGCGGAGCGTGTGGTTCAACGGGCCGCACTGGTCGAACGGGTAGATGTTCAGCGCTTTGATTAGGGTGTACGAGACCCGCGGGCGATGACGCGCCGGCAGCGTCTCGCAGTAGTGGGCATCGAAGTAGTTCGTGGTGGCCAAGGCGTACCGGAACACCTCGAAGGCCCGCTCCGCCTCGTCCGTTACGCCGGGAGCCAGGGTCGCGGCCAGGTCCGGGACGCTGAACGGGACCACGTTCTCGTTGGCTCGCCAATGAGGAATCGTGACCGGCGTCCGGCTGGCGGCGTCGGCCAGTTCAAACGAGAGCGATTCCATCAGCGGGTCCCAATCGCCGGCTACCGGCAGCGTGAATTCCTCCTTGTTGGATGCGATCACGCGCTCGGCTTGCCGCAGGCGGTAGGCGACGCGCCGCGGATCGGGCGGCGGCGTCAACGGGCGGGTCACCGTCAAGCGGTTTTCGGCGCGATTCGCAGCGAATTGGGATTCGCCGGGATGCGCCGCGACCAGGATCAGGCGGCGCTCGACTCGCCCGCCGGCCCACACGTCCAACGGCGCCGTCTCGTGCCGGCGAGGCAGTTCGCAAGCCAGATGGCCTCGCACGAACCGGTCGTCGCCGTCGTGGATGCCGTGCGGGTCATTCTCGAAGTGCCACAACGCGCGCGTCTGGTCGTCCGTCGCGAACTCCTGGCGCCGCGGTTGGAAACCGGCGGTGTAACGGGCGCAGCTGGAAATGCGGACTTCATCCAACACGGCTTCAGCACTCGATTCGGGCCGGCAATTCGCGTCACCTCCCAGGAAAGCCTGCATGGGCATGCTGCGGCTGTCCCGCTCCGCGATCCCGATCCCGGAAGTCGTCCCCTTGGAGACCAGACTGCTGGGCCACGCCGCGCCGGACGGCCCCGTCTGGCCGATCGGCCGGCCGTCCAGGAACAGCGCCAGTTTGGCTTCCGGAAAGTCCCAGGTGGCGGCCACGTGGTGCCAGACGCCGGCCCGGAACGGCGCGAAAGCTTGCACAGACCGCAGCTTGCCGCCGGCGTCGGCAATCACGAACTCCAAGCGGTTCTGGCCGCCGGCGTCCCGCTTGCGGAACTGCGACTGCAGACGATGACCGTAGGCCACGGCGTCCAGGAACACGTGCTCGCGGCCGTCGTCCGCGTTCCACGACGGCTGGCACCAGAACTCCAGCGTCCCGGCCGCCAATCCCCAGTGGACCGAACGCGGGTCCGGATCGTCGAAGCCGGCCGTGAGCGTCGCTTCCGACGCGCCGTTGAAAGCCACGCGGCGCAGTCCCGCAAACTCGAATCCGCGATTCAGCGGCGCGTCGGACAGCGCGCCGGCGACGAAGCCGCCGTGCGCGGCGGCAGGCCAGGGCCAGCGTTCGCCCGGCCGCAGGACCAGGCGATCCAGCCAGACGGTGAAGTGGGCATCCGGTCCCGTCACCGGGCGGCCGCTGTCGGCGTCCCGCACCAGGCAGCGGATCCGCACCGACACCTGGGCCGTGGCTGCCTCGTGGCTGAACCGTCCCCGCTCGCAGAACTGAACCAGCTGGCCTGGGGCCAATTCGATGTTCAGCCAACGGGGATCGACCGCCTGCTCGCGGATCTGCGAGCCGTCCGCGCGGAACTGCTCGATCGCGATCGCCACCGGGGCGCCGTACACGGCCCGTTCGGCCAGCAGATCGCACTCCAACACGACTTCCTGGCCGGCAAAACGGCGGACGTCGACCCGCTGGGAAAGGGCCGCTTCGCGGCGGACTTCAGCGGGCGTGGCCTGGTCCACGACCACCTTCAGCGACCTGCGCCCCGTCGTGTGGCGAAACCGGTCCAGGCGGATCAAGGCCGCCGGCTCGGCGGTCCACTCGGCCGGCCCCTCGTTGGCTTCTTCCTCAAACCCCGGATTGGCCAACAGGTTCTCCGGCGGCAGCGCGTCGGCGGCATAGCGGGCACGCGGCAAGCCGCGCTGTTTGACGTCAAAGTAGATCTCCGCCGCACCGGCCCGGGCCGCCACCGGCCGGGCGAACCAGGCCAGATAGCCCTGTTCCACGCCCCGTTCGGCGTTGAACTCCGTGCGCCACGCGCTGGGGACTTCGCGACGCACGCCCTGCGCGTCGCGCTGGACGACGCGCACCGAGTCCGGATCAACCGACTCGGAAACGCCGGCGCGAGACAGCAGGGCGTTCGGGTCGAGGACCGCCTCGACCGGCCGCACCGCTTCGTCGCGATCGGGCGCGGGCCGCTCGACCACCGTCCGGAACCGCCACTGCGGATTCCACCAATCCCCCGGTTCCGCGCCGGAAACCACCGAACCCCAGGCCACGACGAGCATCGCCGACATGATTCTCACAGCTGTCTCCTTCCCCAGCAAGGTCGCTTCGCCCTTGGTGCAACACGCGGTCCAGGCGTTCGGCCTCGGCCATGATACCCGCTGGCAGCGGCGGGAACACGGCGCGTCGCGCAAAAAGCGGGCTTCCCGCTTGCCGTACTTGCCAACGACGGCAGGAACTGGAGAATCTTTGGCAGCCCGTTGAAAAAGGGGAACGCAAGCGCCGCAGGGTGCCTGCCCCCTGTTCTTCCACGGGCGGCTGGAACCGAAGGGAAAACCGACCCGGAAAGACGCCGTCCCCCAATGGGGTCAGGCTTACAGAATTCAATTCTGGCCGAGCAAAGTCATCGCCTATGGCTGGCGCCACGATCGGCCAGAATTGAATTCTGTAAGCCTGACCCCTCACCCCCGCGCGGAAAACCCGTTGGCTGTCAGGAAGTCATTGGCCGGAGATCGGCGGCCCGGAGGCTGGACAAACGTCACACCCCACTTGAAACGGAAAGCCATGAACGGAATCCCTGTCTTGACGGCCGAAGGCGACTGCATCGCCCGCGCCTGGGAAAATTCGCTGATCCGACTGTACGAGCAAGGTTGCGACATCAGCACGCAGTACGACAAACCCGGCGATCCTCCCAGCAAAGACGCGACCATGATGGTCACGGTCCACGACCCGCTGGCCGAACCTATGATCCACCGCGATCTGCCCGGCGGGTTTGAGGATCTGCAGGAGTACGTGATGGAGGTCTGCGACGGGATCAAGGACCACTGTGTGCGCGATCCGAATGACCCCGCGGACACGCGGTGGGAATACACCTACCATCAGCGGCTGTTCGCGTACACCGTGCCGACGCTGGCCGAGCCGATCGATCAGATCGAGAACCTCTGTCGGCAGTTGGCCAAGACCGGCTACACGCGCCGCGCGCAGGCTGTGACCTGGAAAGCCTGGGAAGATCAGCGGGTGGACGACCCGGCGTGCCTGCAGAGCGTCTGGTGCCGGCTGACCGAAGAAGCGGGCGTCGCCTGGTTGAGCATGAACGTCCGCTTCCGCAGCAACGACGCCTACAAGGCGGCGTTCATGAACATGTTTGCGTTGGGGCAACTGCAAAGCCGCATCGCTGCCCGCGTAGCGGAACTGTCCGGCCGGGAAATCCGGCTGGGCCGCTACTGCCACTTGGCGGACAGCTACCACATCTACGGCTCGAACATGGAGGAGTTCAAGTCCCGGTTTCTGGGCGCGCTGAGCAGCCGGTCGTTCGAGGGCCGCACGATGCGGTATGCCGACGTCAAGGAATTCATGGAACAGGCCCGACCGACGATTCTGGCCAAAGCGCAAAACATGGGGCGGTGAGGAAGGGCGAAGGACGAAGGGCGAAGGAGGGTCAGGCGGTTTGCAGGACGGCCAGAACGTCTTCCTCGGGCACGTCCCCCACCAGTTCCACCTGGCCCATCTGTTTGGGCAGTACGAATCGCAGGCGGCCATGCGCCACTTTCTTGTCCCGCTGCATGGCCTCCAGCAGCACTTCGGGCGCCATCGCGGGCATGGCCACAGGCAGCTTCAGCCGCCGCAGCAACGCGTCCTGCCGCTCGGTGAATCGCCGGTCGACGCGGCCCAGGCGTTCGGCCAGCCGCGAGGCGGCCAGCATGCCGATCGCGACGGCTTCGCCGTGCAGGAACTCGCCGTATCCCGCTTCCGCTTCGATCGCGTGCGCAAAGGTGTGGCCGTAATTCAACATGGCTCGCAGGCCGATCGTCTCGCGTTCGTCCTGTGCGACCACGTCCGCTTTCAGCCGGCAACAACGGGCGACGACATGGCGCAGCGCGTCGGGCCGCCGCGCGGCAAGATCGTCGGCGCGATCCTCCAGGTAGCGGAAGAACTCGGCGTCCAGGATGACGCCGTACTTGACCACCTCGGCCAGGCCGGCTCGATATTCGCGGTCGGGCAAGGTGTCCAGCACGGCCGTGTCGATCAGCACTCCCAGGGGCTGCCAGAACGCGCCGACCATGTTCTTGGCGTCCGGCAAGTTGACGCCCACCTTGCCGCCGACGCTGCTGTCCACGTGGGCCAGCAGCGTGGTCGGCACCTGGACGAACGCCACTCCGCGGGCGTACGTCGCCGCGACGAATCCGGCCAGGTCGCCGATGACGCCGCCGCCCACGGCCACCACGACCGACTTGCGGTCGGCCTTGTGCTGCAGCAGTCGCTGCCACAGCCGGTCGGCGTTCGCCACCGACTTGCTGGCCTCCCCGGCCTCGATCACCTCTTCGTCCACGCGCGCCCCCAGGCTGCCGAGGCTGTCCGCCACGCGGCGGGCGTGCAAGGGGGCGACGTTCGTGTCGGTGATCACGATGGCGTGCGTGAGTTTGCAGCGTTGTCCGACGAAGGCCCCGGCGGCGGTCAAGTTGCCGGTCCCGATGACGATCTCGTAGCTTCGTTCGCTCAATTGGACTTGGACGGTCAGCGCGTCGTTCAAAGCGGCATCTCCGTGGTACGGGTTGCGGACCGCGTCAGTGTATCAGGTCCGGAACGGTCGCGACAGCTGCGGGCCGAATTGCCGAGTGGAGAAAGCAGAATCCGGAAGCGGCGGCGAGTCGCGCTTGCTACGGGGACGCGAGACGCCGAGGATTGCTCCGCGGCCGTCGCGAGTCCGAGGTGAGTCTGCAAAGCGTCCGTGGGGGGGCTTGCATTCGAAACCGGGCGACTTCACAATTTTTGTCCAGAAGCCTCTGAGCCGCTCGGAATGCGAGCGGCGTTCGGTTACGATCGAAGCGATTTGCCGGACGCCCGACGTCCGGCCGTGACGGTGCCAAGGTTTTCCCAGTTTGCGTGGTGCCTTGCTTCACCCCAGCGTGATCCCCACCCTTCAGACCCGATGATAGGAGTCGTCGCATGAGTGCTGCTTTGCGATTCACCCCCCGAACCCTGCGCGCCGCTACTTTCGGCTGGGCCAGCCTCCTGGGCGTGGTCCTGTTGGCCGCCGAGCCGGGCAAGTACGTCGGTCCGATGGATGTGGTGGCCTCCCCGGATGGCAAGAGCCTGTTCGTGCTGGCGGCCGACGCCGGGCAAATCCTGGTTGTGGATGTGGCCGGCGGCAAGGTCGCCAAGACGATCGCTTGTCCGGCGACTCCGACGGGCCTGGCCGTCTCGCCCGACGGCGGCAAGCTGTACGTCACCTGCGGCGGCGTGCGGGGCACGGCCTGCGTCATCGACGCGGCGTCCGGCCAGGTCGCCGCGACGATCCCGGTGGGCCACACGCCGTTCGGTCCCGCCCTGGTGCCCGGCGGCAAGCGGTTGCTGGTCTGCAACCGCTTCCACAACGACGTGTCCGTGATCGATCTGGCGGCGAACAAGGAGACGGCCCGCGTCAAGGCGATCCGCGAACCGCACAAGATCGCCGTCACGCCCAACGGCAGCCTGGCCTTTGTCAGCAATCTGTTGCCGGTCGATCCTGCCGATTCGTACAACGTGGCGGCCGAAGTGACCGTGATCGAACTGGGGTCGCTGGCGACCTCGAAGATCCGTTTGCCCAACGGCAGTTCCAGCGTCCAGGAGATCTGCGTTTCGCCCGACGGCGCGTATGCCTACATCGCCCACATCCTGTCCCGCTACCAGATGCCCACCACGCAGCTGGAACGCGGCTGGATGAACACCAACGCGTTGAGCGTGATCGACGTGGCGGAGAAGAAGCTGCTGAACACGGTGCTGCTGGACGACATCGACCTGGGGGCCGCGATGCCCTGGGCGGTCGCCACGACCGCGGACGGCAAGCGGATCATCGTCAGCCATGCCGCGACGCACGAATTGAGCGTGATCGACGCGGAGGGCCTGATCGCCAAGCTGAAGGGCATGCCCAAGACGATTGAAGAAGCGAAGGCCGCCGGCCGCTACGACACGCAAGGCAGCTACTCGTCGGTCACCGTCGAGGACGTGCCGAACGATCTGGCGTTTCTGGTGGACCTGAAGCGGCGGATCCAATTGCGGCGCGGCGGCCCGTGGGGGCTGGTCAAGGAGGAAGGCCCGCTGGTCAACGGCCCGCGGGGGCTGGACGTGATCGGGACGAAGATCTACACCGCGGTTTACTTCAGCGATGCCGTGGCCGTGGTGGACTTGGAGGACAAATCCTACTATCCCGTGAAACTGATTCCCTTGGGGCCCGAACCCGTGCTGACCGTCCAGCGCCGCGGCGAGATGTTCTTTCACGACGCGGACCTGTGCTTCCAGCATTGGCAGAGCTGTGCCAGTTGCCACCCGGACGCGCGCATCGACGCCCTGAATTGGGACTTGCTGAACGACGGCTTGGGCACGCCCAAGAACAACAAGAGCATGCTATACGCCCACCGCACGCCGCCGTCGATGGCCCAGGGCGTGCGCGAATCGGGCGAGGTCGCGGTGCGGTCCGGCATCACGCACATCCAGTTCGCCGTGCGTCCGGAAGAAGATGCGGTGGCCATCGACGAGTACTTGAAGACGCTGCAGCCGGTGCCCAGCCCCCACCTGGTGGACGGCAAGCTGAGCGAAGCGGCCGAACGCGGCAAGAAGTTGTTCTTCAGCGAGCGGTTGGGCTGCGCCACCTGCCATCCGGAGCCGCTGTACACCGACCTCAAAATGCACGACGTGGGCTCCAAGGGTCAGTACGATCGGGTTAGCGAGTTCGACACGCCGACGCTGATCGAATGCTGGCGGACCGCGCCCTACATGCACGACGGGCACTACACCACGATCGAACAACTGCTGAAGGAAGGCAAGCACGGCAGCGTGACGGGCGACGTCGAAGGCTTGACGGATCAAGAGCGGAAGGACCTGGCCGAGTTCGTCTTGTCGCTGTGAGCGGCGTAACGCGTCAGAAGACGAATCAGGTCGCCGACGGTTTGGGTGTCCAGCCATTCGTCTCCGGGGATTTCCGTTCCCACCACTTGCTCGACCGAGACCGTCAACTCCGCCATGCTCATCGAGTCGATGCCCAGGTCCCGGAGCAGGTCGTCCTCCGGGCGAATCGACTCCGGGGTCCTGCCGAGCCTGTCGGCCAGCGCGGCCACAACTTGCTTGGCGATGGATGCATCATCGGGATATGAGTCTTCGCTGGGGATCACCGCTGATTCTCCGAATACCGGGGCTACGTGCATCATCCCTCGCGCCGCGGCTCTGAGCAACTCGGATTATCCTTCGAGCGCGTTTTTTTCCCGGCTTGGTTTCGCCCCGTCCGGATATCCGGCATATCCTACCGGAGGCTGCGAAAGTCGCTTCTTGCGTTGACCGAACTTGTTGATTTCCCTATAGTTGTGTTGGCGATGCGTTCGGGAAATGCGGTCCGGCCCGCGGGTCTCGAAGGCCCACAGAACGGCAGGCACGCCGCGTGCATGGTAGCGGTTCAGCGACTCTAAGTGAAAGGCGCGGGGCTGATGAGTATCGGAGAAGGTGCCGCAATCGACTTTGCGACAGCGCGTAGCCACGATTATCCCAGCATTCGCCAATTCACGATCTTCCTGGAGAACCGGGTGGGCCAGTTGCTCGAAGTGGTGCGCCGCTTCGAGGGCAGCCATGTGACGATTGTCGGACTGTCCATCAGCGACGCGACGGAGTGCGCTTTTGTCCGGATTGTCTTGAGCCGTCCCGAACAGGGCCGCGAAATCCTCGAACGGGCCGGACTGACGATCATCGAAAGCGATCTGCTGTGCGTGGAATTACCCGCAGGGCCGCAGCCGCTGGTCCAGGTTTGTTCGGCGTTGCTCCAGGCGGAGATCAACATCATCCAGGCCTACCCCTTGATCGTCCATCCCCGCGACAATCCCGTCATGGCCTTGCTGGTGGACAATCTGGAGGCAGCCGCCGAGACGCTCGAGAGCAAAGGCTTCAGGACGATCAACGAAGACGATCTGGCGGAATGCGACTGATCCCCGTCCGCTTGGACACGGGCGGACGAAAGCAGGCAGCCCGCCTTTTTTGAAAAGCCGCGTTGAGTACACTTGGTAAGTCCCGGTCGGGCACGTACGATAGAAGCACCGCGGTGAATCGCCGCACCCATCTGGCCTGAAGTTAGATCTGCGTATGCCAATCCCGGTCGTTTGCCCAGGCTGTCAGAAACGGTTCAATGTCAGCGACAAATTCGCCGGCAAGAAGGGACCTTGTCCCCACTGCAAGACGATCATCCAGGTCCCGGAAAAGGGCGAAGAGGTCGTCATTCACGCCCCGGAACAATTCGGGCCGAAGGACACCAAAGGCCGCGCGATCCTGAAGCCGATCGCCCGCAACGAAACCAAGGTCTCGCCGCGATTGACCGCCGTCATTCTGGTGACGATCGTCGCCGTCCTGGCCATCGCCTGGATGTTCCGTTCGCCCGAGGGCGATGTGCCGCTGTGGCTCTTGGCGCTGGGCGCAATCGGCCTGGCGCCGCCGTTGGCTTGGGCAGGCTACGCCTTTCTCCGCGACGACGAACTGGAACCGTATTCGGGCAAGGAACTCTCCCTGCGCGTCCTGGCTTGCTCGGCGGTCTACGCGATCCTGTGGGGACTGGTCGCGCTGATCACCGGTTACGTCCTGGGCGGCGACCAGGTGGAGGTCATCCACATGGTGTTCATCGCGCCCGTGATGATCGGCATCGGGACCTTTGGCGCTCACCTCGCGCTGGACCTGGAACCCGGCACCGCCGCCGTCCACTGTTCCTTGTACCTGCTCGTGACCGTCACGCTGCGGCTGATCATGGGACTGACCGCGTTCTGACAAGCCCGGCCTGCTCAGGGGGGCGGGACTTGTTCCGACGGCGGGTCGGCGCCTCGCCGCGAAGTGCCTTGCAGCCCGCCTGATCCCGTCTCCGCCGTTGACACCGGACCGCCCAAACTCGGCTCCCGAAAACGGTACCCGACGCCGCGGACCGTTTCGATCACGTACGCAGCGTCGCCCAATTTGCGGCGGATAGCGCGGATGTGGACGTCGATCGTCCGTTCCAGCACGATCGTGTCCTCGCCCATCACGGCGTGGATCAAATCGTTGCGGGACAAGACGCGGCCCGGTTGTCGGAGGAGCGTTTCCAGCAACCGGAATTCGCTGCGCGTCAGGCACATCGCCCGTCCCGCGACCGACGCTTGATGACGTCGGCGGTCGACGGTCACACCGCACAGGCTGAGCACGTCGGCGGCGGCGGCGGCGGGCGGGCGCGCCCGGCGTTCCAGGGCGCGGATACGTTCCAGCAGCAACCGCATGCTGTACGGTTTGGTCACGTAGTCGTCGGCACCGGCCGAGAATCCGGTCAGTTGGTCCGCCTCTTCCGTGCGGGCCGTCAACATCAGAACCAGGATTTCGCGGGTCGAGGGATGGCTGCGCAAGCGGCGACAGACTTCGAGCCCGTCCATGCCCGGCAGCATCAGGTCCAGAACTACGACGTCGGGCAGGTTGAGTTGGGCCTGCGTCAGGCCCTTCCGCCCGTCCTCGGCCGAGTCCACCTCGTAGCCCGCTTGGCGCAGGTTGTAAGCCAGGACGTCGCTCAGGGCGCGGTCGTCTTCGACAATCAGGATCTTGGACATGGGCGTTTCGTCGTGCCTCCGGGGATGGTCGCTGCATCCTATCTTGCGCCAGGATGCCCCGCGCTAGAAGCCGGGCAACACGAGAAGCCGGCCGGCTTTTCGAGAAAGCCCGGATTCTCGGCGTGCGCGCGCTGGCCTCTGGCTCGACATTCGACGCGCGAAACGGTACATTCCACCGGCGTTGTCACGACGTTTGGACTTCCGCTGCAAGGAACCGATCATGCCCCACCCTTCGCGACGCGTGTTTCTTCGTCAGGCCGCGGCCGGCGGCCTCGCTGCGAGCCTGTCCCCGGCCGGTCTGCACTCCGCCGCCAACGCGGCAGCCGCCGAGTCCGCGGCCGCTCCCCGTTGGGCGCCGGCCGAAGGGCCGAATCAACCGCTCGGCCAGGCCCGCGGCATCTGTCCCGGTCGCGTCGTCTGGATTCACAACCCGCAGGCCGCTCGCTGGGACGGCAACCCGGCTGGCGGCGGTTGGTATGAAGACCGGTTTACCGATCCGGTGCTGGCCGATCAAATGCTGAGCCAATCGTTGCGGCGGATGACCGAGGCGCAGACCGACGCAGACGCCTGGGCAGCCCTGTTCTGCCATTTCAACCAGGCCCAGGGCCGCGGCAGCGCCGGGTACCGGCCCGGCGAACGGGTGGCCGTCAAGCTCAATTTGAATTGCTCCAAGCGCCGTGCCGACCCGGCACAGGGTCTGTACAACACGCCCCAACTGACCTTGGCCCTGTTGCGGCAACTGGTCAAGCAGGCCCGCGTCCGCGAGGAAGACATCGTGGTCTACGACGCTTCGCGGCTGGCCAACGATTCGATCTTTCTGCGAGCGCACGCCGAGTTCCCCGGCATCCGGTTTGAGGATATCGACGGCGGCGACGGACGTTTCCAGGCTCGGCCCGACAAGAACGTCGCACTGCACTTCGGCGATCCCGGCACGCCGCACAACCGCCGGACCTATCTGCCCGCTTGCGTTACCGGCGCGACGTACCTGATCAACGCGGGGCTCATGAAGGGGCACTCGCTGGCGGCCGTGACGCTGTGCGCCAAAAACCACTACGGCTCGGTCTATCGGGAGAACACGGGCCCGAAGGACGCGCACAAGGGCTGGAATCCCAGCCATCTGCACGAATCGATCCTGGTCGTGTCGCGGCGCATGGGCACCTACAACGCGCTGGTCGACTTGATGGGCCACAAGGACCTGGGCGGCAAGACCATCCTGTATCTGATCGACGCCCTGTACGCCGCTCCGCACCAGAGCGTCGGGCCGGAACGCTGGCAGTCGGCGCCGTTCGACGGCCACTGGACGGCCAGCGTGTTCGTCTCCCAAGACCCCGTGGCCATCGAGTCGGTGGCCGTGGATTTCTTTGCCGCCGAACCGACCGCGGCGAGAATGGTCGGCGAAGTGGACAACTATCTGCACGAGGCCGCCCTGGCTCACCAGCCTCCGTCCCAGACCCGCTACGATCCGCACGGCGGCGGCACGCCCCTGGCCAGCCTGGGCGTTCACGAGCACTGGAACAGCCCCGCACGCAAGCAGTACTCGCGGAATCTGGGCACCGGCCAAGGCATCGAACTGGTGACAGGCTGACCGGGACGCTTGTCCGGCGGCTCGAATCGGCGCCGGCCGGCAATCGGTTCTATCGCTGGAGCCCCGCTTCTGCAGCCTCACCTCCGGCCCAATCCGCATGCTGGACAGCTGCCGCCAGCCGGCTTGTCAACCGGTCCCCGCTGCGCGATACTGCCGACGTTGGCAGGCCGGCTTGCCGAACAGGCGGACCCCGGCGCGCGCCGCGGGCGTGCCTGGTTGGCCGAGAGACGCGGCCGAAAAGAGCCAACACTTAGCGCTGCACGGCACCGCACGCCGTGTCAGAATCTTGTTCGTTACCAAGGGCCGTAGCGGGCTTCGCCGGACGCAGCTGCCAAGTCGCGGCCGATTTGCCGGGGTGTCCCTGCGGCGGGTTGGGGAGCCATCGCCAGAATGTCAACTACCGGAGCAGATACCATGACTGGAAAGACGCGGAAGACCGATCCTCAAACGTCCACTCGGTTCGCCAGGGCCGTGGTCGCCGGCTCGCTCATCGGCCTTGTCTGGACGGCCGCGCTGGCGAGCGTCTCGGCGGCGGCGGCGCCGGCCGACAGCGAGCCCGGTCTCTGGCAGCCGTATCGGATTACGCCCCGCAGCGGCGCCCAGCACCTTGCGTTGGACGGCCCCTGGCAACTTGGCTGGCGCGATGCGGCGATCAACGCGGTGGCGGAGTTGGACACGGTGACCGACTGGTTCGAATCGCAGGTGCCCAGCACGGTGCAATGGGCGTTGCACCGCGCGGGCAAGTGCGGCCATCCTTACGAGCATTTGAACTCGCAGCAGTACGACTGGGTGGACCAGAAGGTCTGGTACTACCGCCGCACCTTTGCCGTGCCGGCGAAAGAGCACGACGGGTACGCTTTTCTGTGCTTCGACGGGATCGACTACTTCGCGCGGATCTGGCTGAACGGCGTCCTGTTGGGCCGCCACGAAGGCATGTTCGGCGGGCCGGCGATCGAGGTCAGCAAGACCCTCCGGTGGGGAGCGGAGAACGAGATTGTGGTCGAGGTGAAAGCCGGCAACTTCGGCAACAAGGCCGGCTGGAAGCCGCGGGGGCCGGAGGGCGCGGTGATCAAGCCTTGGGTGATCGCCGGCGGCACAGGCGGGGAGATGTTCTTCCCGCTGGGGATGTGGCGCGGAGCGCGCCTGGAGCTGGTGCCGCTGGGCCACCTGGAACGTCCGCAGCTGGTGACGGAGCACGCGGATGCGGACGAGGCGCGGTTGTCGCTGAACGTCGAACTCTTGGCGGGGACGCACTCGCTGCAGTGCCAGCTGCATCCGCAGCACGGCGCCCAGTTGGCCGACGGGTCCCGCGGCTGGGCCACCGGCGCGCCGAGCAAGTCGCGATTCGCGCTGCGCGTGGAACTGGCGGAGCAAAAGGACGGGCGGCTGGCGTTCGACCAGACGTTCCCGCTGCAAACCCGCGCGGGACGCAACTGGGTGCGGGAGTCGTTGACGATTGCCCGGCCCAAGTTGTGGTGGCCCAACGGCATGGGCGAGCCGCATCTGTATCGCGTCAAGCTCACGCTGATCCGCGAAGGCCATGCCGAGGACGGGCTGGAGTTCGATTTCGGAATCCGCACCGTCCAGACCCGGCCGACGCCCGGGCCGCGGACCGCCGACCGCTGGGCCGATTGGCAGTTCGTCGTCAACGGCCGGCCGCTGTTTGTAAAGGGCATGAACTGGATGCCCGCCGACATCCTGCTCGACCTGCCGCGCGAACGTTACGACTGGCTGGTCGGCGCGGCCCAGGCGGCCGGCATCCAGTTGCTCCGCATCTGGGGCGGCGGGATTTTGGAGACGGACGACTTCTATGCCAGCTGCAACCGCCTGGGCGTGCTGGTCTGGCAGGATTTCCCCATCGGCAACCGCGACACGCCCGAATGGCCCCAGGACGTGTGGGAGGCGCAGGTGATGCAGACTATTTTTCGCCTCCGCAACCATCCGTCGCTGGCGGTCTGGTGCGGCGGCAACGAATTCAATCCCTACTCGTTGGGCAATACGGCGACCATCGGCATTCTCGAACGCTGCCTGGCCGACTTCGACCCGACCCGCCCGATGCGGCGCACCAGCCCCGACGGCGGCAGCCTGCACACGTATCCCGACATGGACCCGACCTGGTACGGCCAACTGTACCAGTTCGTGCCCTACCTGGCCGAAACCGGCATGCACAGCATTCCCGACGCGGGCTCGCTCCGCGAACTGGTGGCCCCCGCCGAACTGGACAAGCCGCTGGCCGGGATGATGGAAGCGGGCTTCCGCGACCGGCATCCGGAACTGCTGCATCACTTCGTCGAATACCAGGCCAGCCGCGTGCCGCGGATGCTGAGCCGCGCCTCGCACCTGGCTGACGTCAGCGCCCCGCTGCTGGAGACGCTCGCCGAGAGTACGCAGATCGGCGCCGGCGAGTTCTACCAGATCTTCTCCGACCAGATGCAGGCCAATTATCCCGTCACGGCCGGCCTGATGCCCTGGGTTTTCAAACGTCCCTGGCCGGTGATCGCGATCATGCTGGTGGACGGGTTCGGCCAGCCGACCGCGCCGTACTACTTCCTCAAACGCACCTACGAACCGACCCACGTCGCGGTCAAGCTGCCGTACCTGCTGTGGGCCAAGGGCGAGTCGCTGCCGCTGGACGTGCGGGTCATGCACGCGCCCGCCGCCGAGCGCAGCGGCCTGGAGGCGTCGTTGGAGATCTTCGACGCCGCCTTCGATTCAACGTGGCGCCGGACCAAGCCGGTCCAACTCGCCCCCGGTCCGTCCGTGGCGACCGTGGACTTCGAAAACTTCACGATCCCCGACCGCTTCGAGAACACGTTCTTCTTCCTCGTCGCGGAACTGCGCGGCAGCGATCGGCAACTCGTCTCGCGCTCGGTGTACTGGCCGCGCTGCTTGTCGCGCATGAGCGAGGAGGCCTTCCGCACCCAGTACCGGGCCGCGCCGCAGCCGGCGCTGACGCTGGACAAAGGCCCGTGGCTGAAACCGCAAACCGCGGCCCACGCGACCACGCTGACCGCGGCGATCGGGGACCACGAACAGACCGCCGCCAACCGCAGCCGGCTCCGTGTCCGCGTGCAGAACACGGGCGACAAGCCGGCCTTCAACACCCGACTCGACGTCGCCGGGACCAGGCGGCTGTTCTACGCCACCGACAACTTCTTCTGGCTCGCCCCCGGCGAACAACGCGATCTGCAGGTCGAAATCCTCTGGCGCGAGACCGGTCGCCGCGATTCCGCCACGCTGATCGTCGGCGCCTGGAACGCGGAAACCCAAAAGTTGCCCCTGGCCCAATGAGGGCCCGTTGAGCGGGAGGCGGGAAGTTGTTCTCGACGGCCAGGCGTTGGCCGCCGGAACGAGCCTGGACGACAGCGGCGGTCCGATTGTCTCGGCTCGCTGGACAGCAACAACAACGACGATGGGAGCAGTGAAGCAGCGATGAAAACACGAAGCATGGGTTGGGCGACGAGCAAGTTGGCGATCGGGGCACTGCTCGCCGGCACGGGACTGCTGGTCCCCGCGCGGGCGGACGATTCCGATTCGCCGATGTTCCCGTTTGTGATTTCCTACGACGGGCCGGACAATGCGTCCAGCGTCGCCCACTTGCTCGACGCGCCGGCCGGCAAACACGGCTTCGTCCGGGTGCAGGACGGCCATTTTGCCACCGACGCAGGGCCGATTCGATTCCACGGGACCAATCTCACCGGCCCCGCGAATTTTCCCGCGCGGGCGGCGGCGGACAAGCTGGCGGCGCGTCTGGCGCGGTTCGGCATCAACTGCGTGCGGCTGCATTTCATGGACACCTGGTACGTCAACTTCATGCCCCAGCCGACCCAGGCCATCCTGGCCGACGATACGCAGACCCAGCGCCATCTCGATCCGAAACAGCTCGACAAGCTCGACTACATGATCGCCGCTTTCAAGAAACGCGGGATCTACACGAACATCAACCTGCACGTCGGCAGAACGCTGGACGAACGCGACGGATTCGAAAACGCCCAGGCCTTGCCCTGGGCCAACAAGGGCGTGGGCCAATTCGTGCCGCGGATGATCGAGTTGCAGAAGGAGTATGCACAAAAACTGCTGACCCACGTCAATCCCTACACCGGCAACGCCTATACCGACGAGCCCTGCGTGGCGATGATCGAAATCAGCAACGAGGATTCGTTGACGCACCACTACTACAACGGGACCTTCGACCGCTTGCCGGACCCGTACGCCACGCAGTTGCGCCGGCAGTGGAACGTCTGGCTGCACCAGACGTACGCCGACGGGGAAGCGTTGCAGAAGGCCTGGAAATGGAAGCGGGAACCGCTCCACGACGAGCAGATCCCCGAGGGCCGTTTCGACTCGCCGATCGCCTTCGACGGCAAAACGTGGGCGTTTGAGAAGGGCACGGGAGCCGGACAGGCCCGAACGGACGGCGGCGTGCTGAAGGTCCAGGTGACGCAGGAGGGCGGAGAGTTCTTCGCCAAGCTGATCCGCAAGCTGGCGCTCAGGAAGGGGCAGCTGTACACGCTGGCGTTCCGAATCCGCCGCACGGAAGGAAGCGGGCCTTGGCAGCTGAGCGTGGCGGCCGCGACGACGCGGGACGGCTGGCGCTCGCTGGGCTTGCAGGAACTCGTCAGCGTCGGCGAGTCCTGGCAGACGGTGACCCGCGTGTTCGAGGCGACCGAGGACGCGGAACAGGCGCATCTGCAACTGACGCGGTTCAAGGTCGGAGGTTACGAGCTGGACGACCTGTCGCTGCAGTGCGGCGCGGAAATCGACTGCGATCCGGTGCGGGGGTTCGCCGAGCACGCCGTGCCGTCGGTCAAGATCGGTTCGGGCGTCTATCCCAGCCAGGCGCGTCGGGATTTCGTGCGGTTCCTGTTCGACACCGAAACCAGCTACTGGACCGGCATGGCAGACTATTTGAAAGGCGAGCTCAAGGCCAAGCCGCCGATTTCCGGAACGCAGCTCGGATACAGCCCGGCGGATATCCAGGCCCGGCTGGATTACGTCGACAACCATGCCTACTGGCGGCATCCGACGGGCGGCTGGATCTCGCTGACGGCCAAGCAGCCGTGGGCCATCGGCAACGATGCGATGGTCCACTCGCTGGGGAATATCCTGCACCTGGCGGGACAGCGCGTCGGCAACAAACCCTATACGATCAGCGAGTACAACCATCCGTATCCCAATCAATTCGGCGCCGAGGGCCAGCCGATGCTGGCGGTCTACGGCCGGTTGCACGGCTGGGACGGCATCTTTCAATACAGCTATAACCACTATGTCGACGAATTCGAGCCCCAGGCGAATCCGTGGTGTTTCTTCGACCTGCTGGCGCGGACGGACGTGCTGGCGCACTTCCCCGCGTGCGCGGCCATCTTCCTGCGGGGCGACGTGCGGGAAGCGGACCGGACCGTGCTGGCCTCGATCGGCCTGGCGGCGTGCCGCGAACGGCTGATCGCCAGCCGCTCCAACGCCTTCAGTATCGGCTCGGCCGGCCACGACCCGCGACTGGTGGCCGTCCACAAAACGGCGGTGGTTTTCACGGCGGACGATGCCGAACCATCCGCCGGCTCGGCGAACCCGCCTGGGCGGGAAGCACCGACCGAGGCGCAGAAACTCCCGGCGGAGCAGAACGTATTTGTCAGCGACACCGGGGAGATCACGTGGAACCGGGAGCTGGCGGACGCCGCGTATCTGGCCGTCAGCACGCCGAACGCCAAACTGTTCACCGGTTTCCCGGAGGGTCGGACAATTGAACTGGACGGCGTGAAACTGGCAATCGGCAAGACCCGGCTCAACTGGGCCACCGTCTCGTTGGTGTCGCGGCACGCCACGGGCTTCGGCCGGGCAGGCGAGCCCGCGAGCATCCTGCTGGCCGCCACCGGCGATTCCGGCAATGCGGGCCGCGTCGTCCAGCAACTGGACGGCAAGCGGATCACGCTCACCGACCGCGGCGGACCTCCGGTCCTGGCCGAAGGCATTCCCGCGGTCCTGACGCTGCCAGCCGATCCGGCCAAGGTCCGCTGCTATGCGCTCGACCCCCGCGGCGAGCGCCGACGCGATGTCCCGGTCGCCCAGGCCGGCGGCAGCGCCCAAATCGCGATCGGACCGGAATACCAAACCGTGTGGTACGAAATCGAGGTGCGGTGACCGGGTGCCGCACGCAGCAGAACGCACCGTGCGGCAGAACGCACCGTGCGGCAGGGCGGGCCGTACGCGGCGCTGGCTACTCCAGTTTCCGCAGGTAGGCCACATCGCAGCGCGGCAAGAGGTGTTCCGAGGCGACCGGTTCAAAGCCGTACTTCCGGTACAGCGTGATCGCCTCGGTCAGGACCGAGTTGGTTTCCAGCCAGACTTCTCGGAAGCCGCCGCGGCGGGCTGCCGCGAGGAGGTTTTCCAGCAGTCGTTTGCCCAGGCCGCGGCCGCGCACGGGGCGCTCCAGATACATCTTGCACAGTTCCGCCCGATGTTCGTTCAGCGGATACAGACCCGCACACCCCCAGACGCGGCCGGCGCCGTCTGCGACAATCTCGAAGTAGCCGCCGCGGGCGAAGTAGTTAAGTTCGACGTCGTCCAGGTCCGGATCGTTCGCGCCCGTTTCGGACAACACGCCGTACTCCGCGCGCACCGCGTGCAGCACCGCGCGAATGGCGGGAATGTCGGCATTGGTCGCCCGGCGGATTGTCAGAGCAGACAGCGCGTTGGCAACGGGTTCAGACTGCATCAGATAGCTCACGGGTCAAACAGGGGTGTCGGATCAGTGTACCGCGGCTTTCGCGGCGCTGCCACGCCCCGGCCGGCGGCGTTCCCGGTCAGCGGTGCGTTGCAGCTGCGGCGGTGTCTTCCGGCATCGCTCCGCGACCCCACTTTTTCGCTAGCCCGCTTCGATCTTCCCGCCGCTCTGGTACATTCGTAGGGAAAACCTAAGGAGCAATCGGTATGAACAAGATTCTGAGATGGCATGTCGCGGCGTGGGCGTTGGGGATTTCCTGCGGGTCCGCATTCGGCCAGTTGCCGCCGGATTTCGCGCCGCTGGTCTACGAGGTGGAAGACTGGACGACGCCCAAGGACGCGTGGCAAGCCGACAAGCCAACCGCGACTCATTGGAACCTGTGGAGCACCGATTCGGACGCCGCCCGCAAATGGTCCGGCGGGGTCGTGCTCCAATCGCCGGTCGTGCTGCAGGACCGGGCCGCGCCCGAGGACGGCGCGCCGCCGCTGCACACGCGGATCACCGGCATCCCCCGCGGCCGGTACGAAGTCGAGATCAAGCAAGGCCGGACCTTGGCCGTGTCGCGCGACGGCCAGACATGGGAGAAGCGGGACGGCAGTGATCGCAGCCTGGGAGTTTTCGATATCCAGGACGGGACGTTCGAACTCTGGGTAGACGACCGCTACGTGCATGTGGCCAACCCGGGTTCGTCCTATTACGATTGTCTGTTCTTCCGCCCGGTTCCGGCCTGGGTGGCAAAGCCTCGCGTGACGGGGGACGCTCCGACGCGCGTGACGGAAGTCCTGGATCGCGGGCTGGTTGCCCTGCCGGCCGGCCCAGGCCGCGTGTATCTTGGCTGGCGATTGCTGGCCTCCGACCCGCCCTCAACCGCGTTCGACGTCCTTCGCGGCGAGCCCGGCGGACAGCCAAAACCAATCAACCCGACGCCGATCCGGGCCACGACGGACTTCGTGGACCAAACGGCCCAGGCGGGCGTGGAATACGAGTACACCGTGCGCCCCGTGGGAAACGACGGCCAGCCGAACGCTTCGCGGCCGGTCCGGGTAAAGGTCGGTGAAGACGCCTCGTCCTGCGTCGTTCTGAAACTGGATCCCGGCGTGACGGTCCAGAAGGCCGGCATCGGAGACCTGGACGGCGACGGCCGTTACGATTACGTGCTGAAACAGCCCCAAGACAACATCGACCCGGCACTGCCGTGGTGGACGCCCAGCCCGGACACGTACAAGCTGGACGCCTACACGCAGGACGGCCGGCGGCTGTGGCGCACCGATCTGGGCTGGGCCATCGAACGCGGCATCTGGTACTCGCCGCTGGCTGTGTTCGACCTGGACGGCGACGGCCGGGCCGAAGTGGCGGTGAAGACGGGCGAAGGCGACCCGCGCGGCCCGGACGGGCGCGTCGAACAGGGGCCGGAGTGGATCTCGATCCTGGACGGCCTGACCGGCCGCGAGCTGGCGCGCGACGACTGGCCGTCGCGCCAGATCCCGGGCGAGAAATACAACTACAACCTGTCCAGCCGCAATCAGATGTGCGTCGCGTACCTGGACGGCAAAACGCCTTGCTTGATCGTCGAGCGGGGCACGTACACAACGATCCGCCTGGTGGCGTACGAGTTCACACGGGCCCAGGGACTGCGCAAGCTGTGGACCTGGGACAGCCGCGAAGAGACGGGCCGCGGGCGCTACAACAGCCAGGGCGCGCACATCATGCACGCCGCCGACGTGGACGGCGACGGGCGGGATGAAGTCATCCTCGGCTCGGCCGTCGTCGACGACAACGGCAACGGCCTGTGGAGCACCGGCTTCGGACACCCCGACTTCTGCTTCGTCGGCGACATCGACCCGGCGCATCCCGGCCTGGAAATCTTCTACGGCATCGAACCGCCGCGGCAGAACCACGGCTTGTGCCTGGTCGACGCCAAGACCGGCGGCGTGCTGTGGGGCTTGCAGATTCCGACCAATCACGTCGGCACGGACGGCATGTGCGCGGATATCGACGACCGGCATCCAGGCTCCGAATGCCACGCGGCCGATCTGGACCGCGACCGACATTTCGCCAAGAGCTGGCTGTTCAGCGCCCAGGGCGAGATGCTGTCCGACGAGCGGCAGCGGACGATGTCGGCGCCGGTCTACTGGGACGCCGACCCGCAACGCGAACTGCTGCGCGGCTCGGCGATTGGCGATTTCGGCGGCGGCGAGCATCCGCCCAAGCTCGTCGGCCGACTGGTGGCGATCGCCGACGTGCTGGGCGACTGGCGCGAGGAGCTGATCACCAGCAGCCCTGGCGAGTTGCGGATCTACACGACGACGATCCCGGCCGCCGACCGGCGAGTCTGCCTGATGCAGGACCCGATCTATCGCCTGGATGTGGTCGTGGCCGCCATGGGTTACTACGCCGCGCCCATGCTCAGTTACGATCTGGCGTCGCCGCCAACCGGTCCAAGTCGGCCAACTTCAGCCGGACGCTGACAATGTACGGCGGCTCGCCCGGCGTCCAGTGGCCGTACGTGGTAGTGACGATCGCGCCGTCCGGCAGGAGTTCGACGGCCGGATAGGCACAGTCGCCGCCCTTGTGGTTGTCCATCAGGCGGACGCGGTACTGGCCTTCCCGCCCCGCGGCGATGTCTTCGTAGCGGCCGACCCAAGCGACCCAGTCGCCTTTGGTGGGACTGTCCAGCGTCGTGTCGCGGAACGAGATGAACAGCCGACCGTCGGGCGCGTACTTGCCCGTGTGGCGGTCGCCGGTCAGGGCCGCCGGCAACTCGCGCGGCGCGGTCCACGTGCGGCCCTCGTCGTCGCTGAAGACCACGTGCGAATTGCGGCGGCGGCTGTTCTCGCGCAGCAGGGCCGCCAACTGCTTGCCGTCCGGCGAGCGGATCACGCCCGGCTCGCACAGGTGGACATCGGTCGTACGGCAGATGGCTTCCGGAAAGGACCACGTCAAGCCGCCGTCGGCCGAGAAGGTCTTGAACAGTGTGAATTCCACCGGTTTCTTCCGCTGGTCCTGGGCCGTAAAGAACCGCCCGTCGTCGTGGAACATGGCCAGGTAATGGCCGGGCGTCTTCAGGGCCTCGACGGAACCCATCACCACAATCCCGCCCCAGTCGCCCGCTGGCTTCAGCTCGGACCAGGTTTGCCCGTCGTCCTCGCTGACCGCCAGCCGCGCCGGATAAAGGCCGGACCACAGGATCACACGTTTCTTCCCCGCCGCGTCCACCACGCGGTGCAGCGTCGGCACCTCCAGGCTCGTCGACCAGGAGGCGGGCGTCGGCAGCCGCTCGGACCAGGTCCGGCCGCCGTCCGGGCTGCGTTTGTACACGATCGCTCCGCGCCCGTGCCCCTTCGGATACACGCACAACATCGTCCGGCCGTCCTCCAACAGCACCGTCGTCGGATGCCCCAAATACTGGCCCGCCTCGCGGTCCACGATCACCTGCCGAGCCGTGTCGCCGGACAAGTCCAGCGTCGGAATCGTGTACGCCCGCGGCAGCGGCGCGGGCGAAGGCTCGGCGGCCCAAATCGCCGACGCCGTGAGCGTCGCCGACAGACACACCGCCGCCGTCCAACGCACCGGCTGACGAAACGGTGCTGGCGACGACGAACGAACGACTTGGAAAGAAAGCGGCATCGTGTTTCTCCTTGACGCGTTAAGAAACGGGTGGGATCCCCTTGAAGTTGATGTGGGAGTCCAACAGAAGCCATCAGCATAGCCACAGTCTGCTGTTTCCTCTACTGGCGATCGAGAACAAGCCATCGAGAACAACGACTGGCCAGCGAAGTTCGGCCACACCGACGTGATCGATGGCGACGCCGCGTTCGTTGCGACTGTTCTAAACGTCGAACAGAGCTGGTCGGACATCCATCGAGAAGGTCTCCGGAATCGGTTCGTTTCCGCGTCACCGCCGAGGACGTCGCGGCACCTGTTCGGCGTGAACCGCTGCGAACACCTGGACGATTTCCTGCTCATTTCGTCCTCGCTCGCCGCGCTGGTTCTGCTACAATGCGCACGTGGGAACGGACATCGCAGAAGATTCATCCAGATGACATCTTGACGCGCAAATAAAGACGACGGCTTCCGCCCAACCGTGGGGACTTGCCATGAGTACCGTCACGTTGGAACTCGAGGACGAGTTGGTATCGCTGTTGCGTCAATCGAACCAGCCGGCGCCGCGGGCGGCGCGGGAACTGCTGGTGCTGGAACTGTATCGGCAAGCAAGAATATCGGGCGGCAAGGCCGCCGAACTCTTGGGGCTGACGCGGTGGGCCTTTGTGCCGTACGCCGCGCGGTTGGGGATTCCGTACTTCGACATGACCGAGGATGAATGGACAACGAAACATGCGCGGAGTGAGGAGATATGAGCCAACCGCCCGTCGTTTCCAACTCCAGCGCGATCATTGCCCTGGATCGAATCGGTCAGTTGGACTTGCTGTCGGAGCTTTTTACTCAGCTGATACGATCGCGTCCTGCACGACGCGGGAGAAGGCATCTAAATCCTGAGTTGGGCAGGATTTGGGCGGCTCATCATCAGTCTGGGGTTCCTGATGGACGTGATCGCCGACCGGCACCGGCAGTTGCGGATTCCGCCGCCGGACGTCTTCGCCGCGGACCTGCTCCCCTTGCGCGACGAATGCCGCTGGACGGACGGCTACTGGGATTTCGGCCCCGGCGCCCAGCGAAAATGGAACGAGATCCAGAATACAACACGCGACATCCAGGTCCTGTCCAACCACCTGCTGGTCCGCTGCAAGGCGTTGGTCTGGAACCGGCCGCTGCAGTCGGCGACAAACGGAAATGCCCGGAAGAGCAAGACGCGGACTGGCCGAAACACGGGCTGACGGAACGCAGGATTTGCGGTTTTCACCGCGTTCGGCCTCGCCCGCCGTACTGGTTCTGCTACAATGGCAGCATGTCAACAGCCATCGAAAAAACGCACATCGAGATGACGCCAGGGATTTGTGGGGGTAGACCGCGTATCGCCGGACATCGGATTCGTGTCCAGGACATCGTTCTCTGGACGGAAGAGGGCTTGTCGCCGGACGAGATTGTCGTCCGGTTCCCACAGCTTTCCCTGGCCGACGTCCATGCCGCGTTGGCGCACTATCACGATCACCGCGAGGAGGTCGATCAACAAATTCGGGAGGATCGCGAGTTCATCTCCCGGTTAAGGTCGGAAAATGGACCTGGCTTGCTCGACCGACTAAGGGGACCTGCCCTTGGAAATCCGGTATCATCTTGACGAGCACATGGACCCGGCGGTCGCGACGGGATTGCGTCGGCGCGGCGTGGATGTCAGCACCACCGTCGAAGAGGGACTGGCGGGGACAAGTGATTTGGACCAACTGGCGTACGCCGCCCGCAACGACCGAGTGCTTGTGACTCGCGACAGCGATTTCCTTGCTTTGAGCGGCGAGGGCGTGCCTCACGCCGGAATTGCGTTCTGGCACTCGCGGCATCGGAGTTTGGGCCAACTGATCCTCGATCTGACCTTGCTCTGGCGAGGTAGCTGTCCATTCTGTGCGCAGGCACGGCAGCAGGGAGAGCGCTTCGGCGCATCGTTGCTAGGATAGAGAAGAGTGAGAGGAGGCGAGGCATGGGAAGAGAAGAAAGCGTTTATCGAGTCGGTTTGGAGGAATAAGGGTGAGAGAGAGTTCGGTAGGGTTTCGATGAGAGGTGCAGATCGCACGCTGACAAAGAGTGAAGTAAGGCAGACTCCATCGAAGCGCGCAGGGGCGAACGGAGGGAGAGTGCATTACGTACTCGCCCGTGGGATGAGAAGGTGAGGGATCGGGCTAGGATGTCGCCGTCCGGCCGATGCCGGCGAGGGGCCGTGAGAGGATGAAAGATAACCGAGAAAGTCGATCCTTCTCAGCCATCTTCGGCGTGAGGCATCAATCCGCCGGGACCGGAAGCAGTGTGTCCAAGATCGATTGGTCCGGGCAGGTCAAATTCAGTTTGTCGAGGAGTTCGGCAAAGCAACTGCGGCCGCAGGCGGACCACCGTGTTACTTCTTTGACCACACTCGGGAGCGTAAAGCTCGGCAAGTATTGCCGGAGTGATTCCAGGACGCTACTGATGACCGTCTGCCGCCGCGCACCTGGAATCTGTTTGTTGGTCCGCCCGGTGTCGCGGGCTTGCGCAGGGCCACGCAAGACCTGTTCGGCTGGGTTGTTGGTCCCCGGCACGGAAATCATTTCCCCGCGGGGCGTCTCCACGGCAGGGGCGGTGAGAAAGGTGAACAACTCGTTGGCCGCCATCAAACGGATCAGTTCGTTGCAGAGCAAGCGGTACTTGTCCTCCGGCCCTTCCCCCGGCGGCAGTTCGGCGAACCACACCGGCCCGCACAATTCCACGATTTCGTCCTCCAGGGCATCCACTTTCCGGGCCCGGCCGGCATCGCTTAGGCGACCATCGCGTTGGACCCGGCAGGCCGTGCGATAAATGTCCAGCAGTCGATCCGCCAGCCGCCGGTATTCGCTGTTGTGGGGACATTCCAAGGTCAGCTTGATCGCTTTCCGGAGGAGATGCGCCCAGCATTTCTGGGTTTGGCTGAAGTGGGCGTACACGGGCGCATCGTCGCTGATTAGAATTCCCGCGAACGTGGCCGGATCCAGAATCTGCTGCAGTGTCTGTGCATCCTTGTGGACACCGAAAAAGAGCAGCCGCGCCTTCTCCGAGAGGAAGGCCCAGACGCTGTTGATACTCCAACTGGTTTCGTCCGCGTGGACGACGGCGGAATTCGCCAGCAAGGTACACAGCTGGTCGAACTCCTTTTCCCAATGCCGCGCCAGTTGATGCAAGAGCGCATCGACCTGGGACTTCCGCAGAGGGAGGTTCTCGAAAAAGTGCATCACCAGACACACCTTGTCGAACGACAGCCCCGCCTGGAACACGAGAAAACTGATCGCCACGACAATCTCCAGGCCCCACTCGCTACGGCCCAGTACTCCAGGGATTTTGCCGTATTGATTTCGCGGGCCACGGTACACGTGATAGGCCACCAACACCGCGCGACCGTCGATCAGACGCCAGACCGGCCGGCTGTGCGAGAGCCGGCACTGTTGCGGATCGACGCCCTCAGGAAACACGTTCTCTTGTCGGGTGGCCAAGGCCAATTTCTTGGCCGTCGAGAACCGGCCTCGCCGCCGCGGCTTGGCTTTTTTCTTGGGCCTCCGTCCCCGAGCTTCCTGCCGCTTCTCCTCGGCCTGGATCGAAAACGGCTCTTCGAGTTTTGCCGGCGAGGCCGCGGCCAGTTGCTGTTGTAGTTCCTCGACCGTCGCTTCCAGCGTTCGAATTCGCTCCTGAGCTTCGGCCAGCTTCCGTTGCAGCTTAACCAGCAACTCGACGAGTCGTTCGGGCTTCACCCGTCCCTCTCGCACCTCTTGTTCGAGTTGTTTTACGTCCATGCTGGAAATCCAATCCTGGCTGACCTTGCGGAAGGCGGGCACCCACGCTGTGGCTCCCACATCGCCCCTCTGTTCTCATGCTAGAAGCTCGGCCTCGCACAGTCGCGACAGATCCTATATTTTGTCTGCTAGCACATCGCTCTCCCACAAGATCTTGTGGTTGGCCATCAAAGGAGAGCCGGGAAAGCGTCTCGGATTTCTCAACATCCGTCCTCTGGCCAGGGGGTGATCGCGGATCCAAGGACGCCCTTTCCCCGGAATCGACCCCGCCGTGCGGTTCGCCGGGGTAGGTTGACCGACAATGCCTCAGGGCCGGCGGTGATTGCCGCGGGGGAACTCGTGTCACCCAGGATGAGGCTCATCGCGTCAGATGGCGTCACGCTTCCGATCGATGACCTCAGCCAAATCAGGCGGGCCGTGTCTCCGGCTCATCAGCGACCGGGGGCGGGAAGACGCCGCGTGCTTGGCGAGCGTAGAGACGGAATTGTACCAACCGCACCCGCCGAGAGGACGCACCCTGCCCCGGCGATTTCATGCGGCCCTGGCAGACAGAGATAGCATTGGCAGGCCGGCGGGTGCGTCCTGAGATGGGGCGGAGAGAGCATGGCGAGGTAGCCGGCCTGCGTTGCTCCCCAACAAAGCTGGAGCGCCGAGCTTGCCAAGGGCGAAGCGAGATAGTCCGCTTGACTTCTCATCGGACGCTCGATGTCACAACAGGAGCCTACACGCCGACCTATTCACTTCCTTCGTGCGTGTCCACTTTTCACCGATATCGACTGGCACAAAATGGACAGCTACCTGGCGAGTCTATGCCGCTGAGGACATGGCAGGCCGCGTCGAGTACTTGTGACACACCCGCCTTTCGTGAATTCACCGTCTCCGCAGGTCTCTCCAAGTCGCTAGGATGTCACACCGCGTGCCGGTTTGTCAGACTTGACCCCTTGGCGGCGGGCGTGGTCGAGGATCTCGTACAGGTACTGCTTTCTTTGTTCCAGCGGCAGGAAGTTGACCCGCGCCATCTCCTCCCCAAATGCCCGCACGTGAAACCGGTATTCGACGTCGCGCAGGTAGGCCAGGGTTTCGGGCGTCAGCCAGTCAGGCTTCTCGTGACTCATGTTCGTGTCTCCCGTTGTCGGCCGGTTACTCAAGTCCCGCAA
>ENA-UOXR01000423-UOXR01000423.1-bioreactor-metagenome-genome-assembly--contig:-NODE-423-length-52600-cov-5.160072_pt1 | contig 52600 bp, 53 predicted proteins | sample MGYA00238164_ERZ764825 | MGnify/ENA primary metagenome ERZ764825 (study PRJEB28920, sample SAMN05720171) | bioreactor metagenome | isolation source: Anaerobic biogas reactor | place: USA:Washington... | reverse complement strand
ATCTGATGGGCATGACCTACGACTCCGTCAACAAAGAGTACACCTATAACTATGACTCCACAGGCGCTGGTCTTCCCTACGCCATTGCCGGCGCTGACCAGCTGGCAGCCATCACCCTGAAGTCCAAGACCGACTATTCCGCCCTGTTCGGCCAGCTGGTCAAGGTGATGTACAGGAACAACACCGCCAAGACCGTCTACGGCATCTATGCCGATGTTGACAGCAAGGTTCTGGCTTCCGGCGCCGTAAAGGACATCGGCACCGTCACCACCGACTCCTTCAAGTTCGGCGGCAAGGTCTATAAGATGGACAACACCCCCGCCGCCACCCCCATCTATGCCTTTGAAAACAACGTCGTCAACTGGGCCGGCCTGACCGCCATTGGCAACGTCGGCACCATTCCCGCCGGCATCAAGACCTACAGCATGAAGATTGTTGACGCCGACAACGACAGCAAGGTAGACTACATTGTCGCCACCCCCATCTCGGTGGCCAAGGTCACCTATGTGGGCCCCACCTCCGTCACCGCGGGCAACATCTCCTACAAGTTTGAAGACTGCGACATCGCGAGCGGCCTGGCCAAGAACGACTACGCGGTCGTCACCGCGGCCCTCAACACAGCCAAGGATACCGACACCCTTGTCAAGGCCGACATCGTTGCCGGCACCGTGACCGCCATGGAGAGCGCCACCAAGATCGCTCTGGACGGCACCTCCTATACCAAGGACGCCAGCTACACCACACCCCCCACCTTCAAGCTGGGCGACGCCTTTGAGCTTGTGGTCGTGAACGGCTACTACTTCAACGCCAAGAAGACCTCCGGCGGCGCCACCAGCGGCAACGTCGCTCTGGTCTGCGCACAGGCCGCCGCGCTGAGCGGCATTACCGGCACGCTGGACGTTCAGATCCTGAAGGCCGACGGCACCAAGGAGATCGTCAAGGTCGCCAAGGTCAACATCGCTGCCGGCGGTGCGCTTGGTAATGTTGCTGCCAACAACGATGATGGTACCATTGCTGCTGGCGAAGTCTTTAACGGCCAGATCTATACCTACACGGTCAACAGCGACGGCTACTATGAGCTGTCCAGAATCGTGGAAGGCGACTATGACGCCTATGCCACTTCCACCTCACTCGTCGGTGCAGCTCCCCCGGTTCCGGACGTTGCTCAGGGTACTACCGTCGCTTCCATTAAGGACGGCAAGGCAGTTGTCACAACTGCTGGTGGTGGTGAAGTGGGCGAACCGGGCACCTACTACTTTGCCGACGACGCTGTGGTCTACTACCAAAACGGCACCACCTACAAGGTAACCACCGGCGCGGTCGCCAACACCTGGGCCGATCTGACCGGCGGCTACACCGGCATCTTCTATGCCAACAAGACCAACGGCTTCAACTACGCCGCGCTGGCCCTGCTCAACCTCGGCGCCGCGCCTGACGCCGGCGACCTGTCCTACGGCTGGGTCACCGCCGCTCCCACAGTGGTCAAGGAAGGCACCACCTACTACCTGCAGATGAAGATCTGGAACGGCACCGACACCGTCACCTATCTGGCTGACAAGTATGCCAACATCAACACCGGCGTGGCCCCCGGCGCCTATACCACAGTGGGCTCCACCACCGACGCCTCCTCCCTCGATAAGCTGGCCAAGGGCAACCCCGTTGTCTTTATGGACAGCGGCAGCGGCAAGATCACCAATGTCTACGGCTTTAAGGCCGCTGCCAACGCCGTGACTGCCTACTCCGACGGCGCTGAAGACGTTGTGTTTAATGCCGGCGTCATTGGCTCTTCCGGACCGAATACCGCCAAGTTACTCACCATTGAGGATGAGACCATTATCCTGTATGTGGACACCGAGAACAGCGCGGGCGTGACCGGCGGCTCCATCACCGTGGCCAATCAGCCCACCACCGGCGTATATGTCAACAACTGCTATGTTCTGGGCAACGCTGCCGACGAGATCAAGGTGATCGTGGTTGACACCGCCAACAACCTGACCGCCAACAGCGGCACCCTGACCTTTGCAGCCTCTGGTGCGGCAACTGCATTCAATCCCGCCACCAACGTTATTACAATTGCCAACGATACTGTCAGGGCGACTGCTTTGGCAAACACGATTACCGCCTTTGGTGCGATCGGCGGCACCCTTTCGGGCACCAGCACCAACGCTCTGAACGGTCAGGCGGTTGTGCTGTATGCACCCGATGGTACGGCAAGCAACTACACGATTTCCACCCTGGGAGCAATTGCTTCTCCTGCCTATGCCGTTGCCGGTGGCGAAACCACCGTGACGATTACGCTGACCAACGGCACGTTTAAGACCGGCGCCATCGCAGCGACCGACTTCACATTCACTGGTGTTAACGCTGGTGCGATAGCGGCAGGTACATTTGTCAGAACCGGTGATACGGTTGTAACCGTTACTACTGCTGCTCTGGCAACTGCTACCAATGACGTAGTAACTGTTAAGGGCGCAACCATGGCAACTCAGACACCCGCTGTCTCCGTTGCGGCAGCCGCCAGCTAATCCCTGAATTTTCTTACCTTGCAAAAAAGCCGCCCCCCGGATTCGTCCGGGGGGCGCTCCTTTTCCCTCATCCTGTGATAGCGCCAGGGCGCGTGTTGACAAGCGGGCCGCGCCGCGCTATAGTTAAATTTACCGTCTTGTCTCATGATCTGAGGGAAAGGAGGGCTTTGCCCGATGAATCATACCGCGCGCGGCGCCCGCGGGGCTGTGGGCGTCTTTGTCTCCTACTACAGGCCGCACCGGAAGCTGTTCGCGCTCGACCTCGGCTGCGCGCTGTGCATCGCGCTCATCGACCTGGCCTTCCCCTATGTCTCCCGGCTGTCCATGGAGCGGCTGCTGCCGGGCAGGCTGTTTGCCGCCTTCTTCGGGGTGATGGCGGCGCTGGTGTGCGCCTTTCTGCTCCGGCTGCTCTTTCAGTATATCGTGACGTACCGGGGCCATATGCTGGGCGTGCGCATAGAGGCGGATATCCGCCGGGACCTCTTCGCCCACATGCAGCAGCTCTCCTTCGGCTTTTACGACAGGCACCGCACCGGGCATCTCATGAGCCGGGTGACCGCCGACCTCTTCGAGATCGCCGAGCTTGCCCACCACGGGCCGGAGGATCTGTTTATCTCCTGCGTCACCCTGCTGGGCGCCTTTCTCATCCTGTTTACCATCCGGTGGGAGCTGGCCCTGGTGCTGCTGGGGGCGGTGCCCGTCTTCCTCCTCTTCACCGTGGCCCAGCGCAGGCGCCTGCTGGCCGCCTCCGGCGAGGTCAAGGCCAAGCTGGCGGGCATCAACGGGGAGCTGGAGGGCTCCATTTCCGGCGTGCGCACCGCCAGGGCCTTCACCAACGAACAGGCGGAAATCGAGAAGTTCACCCGCTCCAACGAGCGCTTCCGCACCTCCAAGGCGGGCTATTACAAGGCCATGGCGGTCTACTTTTCCGGCCTGGAATTTATCATGAGCCTGCTGTCGGTGCTGGTGATCGCCTTCGGCGGCCTGCTCATCATGCAGGGGAAAATGGACTATATCGACCTCATCACCTTTTCCCTCTATGTGGCCGCCGTGCTCTCCCCCATCCGGAAGCTCTCCAACTTCACCGAGCTGTTCGTGCAGGGCATGGCGGGGTTCCGCCGCTTTCTGGAGCTCATGGCGGTGAGGCCGGAGGTGACCGACGCCCCCGGCGCGCCCGACCTGCCCGCGGCGCGGGGGGACATTGCGGTGGAGGACGTCTCCTTCCGCTACGAGCCGGACGGCGAGCCGGTGCTGGAGCACGTCACCTTTCACATCCCGCCCGGCCAGACCGTGGCCGTGGTGGGCCCCTCCGGCGGCGGAAAGTCCACCCTGTGCCAGCTCATCCCCCGGTTTTACGATGTCACCGGCGGGCGCATTCTGGTGGACGGGCACGACGTGCGCGCCGTCACCCAGCGCTCTCTCCGGGCCGCCGTCGGCATCGTGCAGCAGGAGGTGTTCCTCTTTGCGGACACCATCTATGAGAACATCCGCTACGGCAGGCCGGACGCCACCGGGGAGGAGATCGCGGACGCCGCCAGAAAAGCGGAAATCTACGACGACATCATGGCCATGCCCGACGGGTTTGAGACCTATGTGGGGGAGCGGGGCGCCCTGCTCTCGGGCGGACAGAAGCAGCGCATCTCCATCGCCCGTATTTTTTTGAAAAATCCGCCCATCCTGATTCTGGACGAGGCCACCTCGGCGCTGGACTCGGTGACCGAGGCGCGCATCCAGTCCGCCTTTGACGCCCTGGCCAAAGGGCGCACCACCCTCATTATCGCCCACCGCCTGTCCACCGTCCGCAGCGCCGGACGCATTCTGGTCATCGACGGCGCGGGCATCGCGGAGGAGGGCACCCATGAGGAGCTCATGGCCGCGGGCGGGAAATACGCCGCCCTCTGGAGCGCCCAGGCGGGGGGCGGGCCGTGAGACAAAAAAGGCCCCGGGCCGGGGGTATGGGAGGTTGCCATGGAGCAGAGTAACATAGACCGCATCAACGAGCTGTCCCGCCTTGCCCGGCAGCGGGAGCTGACCGCCGCGGAGCAGGCCGAGCGCGCCGCGCTGCGCCGGGAGTATATCGGCGCGGTCCGGGCGAGTCTGGAGGCCCATCTGGACAACACCTATTATGTGGACGACGCGGGCAACAGGCGCAAGCTGAAGAAAAAAGAGTAAAAAAAAGAACGCCCGCGGCGTGCGGGCATTCGGCTTACCGGGCGCTCAGCCGCAGCAGCAGGACAAGCTGCAGCAGCAGAATGGCCGGCAGACCCAGTACAAACCGCCGGTGGCGGGTTTTGTGCCGGAAGAGCAGCATGCCCCCGATGGCGCCGGGGGAGCCGCCCAGCAGGGCGAGCAGGAAAAACGTGCGCTCGGGAATCCGGCGGGCGGCGCGCACTTTGGAGCGGTGCTTGTCCAGCCCCATGAGCAGCAGCGAGGCCGCGCTCAGAACCAGCACATATGCCGCCAGCCGGCCCTCCGCGGTATGCAGAAGAACGCTCAAGCCTCACGCCTCCCTTGGGACATACACCAGCCCGCCCCCTGTCCGGGAGGTCTGGTACCAGAGGCGGAAGTCGATTTTCCGCGCTTTTCCGCCGTCAAGGATGGTGCAGAGGGTCTGGCCGCTGTCCTGCTGCTCCATGGCGATTATGGGAACCCAGTGCCAGTCGTCCAGATAAGGCACCTTCCCGCTGGAAAAGTTGAGAAAGGCCACGGGGCAGTCCGCCCCCAGCCCGGTGCGCAGAAAGGCGGCGCACTGGGAAAAGGTGGGCCGGGCAAGGCGGAAGCGGGGAATATCCAGCTCCCGGGTGTGCAGGATGCAGTGCCGTTCGGCGGCGAAGGAGACCATGCCGCCGGAAAACATGCGCAGGGAATGGACGCCCTTCCGGCCGGGCGTGACGTGTTCCCACAGCTTCTCCATGAACCCGGCAAAGTCGGGCTGAGCCTGGCTGCCGGAGGGATAGAGCGCGGCAAGCTCCGGCCGGGTGTGGGACAGATAGGCCAGCAGCGTGGCCGCCGTGGTGGGGCCGCACCCCGCCTTGCGCTGCCATTCGGTGGGGTACCAGTCCTGCCGCGCACCGCGGCAGCTCCTGCCGTTTTCCAGCTGCATGATAAAAAGCTGCGGCCAGGAGAGCGCATATTTTTGTTCCAATTCGGGTCCCCCTTTTGGAAGGCGGTCTGGCACTGTCTTTCAGTATGATACAAAGTGGAAGAGCCTGTCAACAGGTTTGGAGGAGCGATATGAAAACCCTGCTGTTTATCTACAATCTCTATGCCGGAAAAGGCGCGGTAAAATCCCGCCTTGCCGGAATCCTGGATGTCTTTTCCAAAGCCGGGTACCTGGTCACCGCCTATCCCACGCAGGGAAGGGCGGACGCGACCCGCGCGGCCGCGGAGCTGGGCCCGGGCTACGACCGCGTGGTGTGCGCGGGAGGGGACGGCACCCTCAGCGAGGTGATTTCCGGCGTTATGGAGGGGGAGCGCAGGCCGGTTCTGGGATATATCCCCACAGGCACAACCAATGATTTTGCCCGCAATCTGTACCTGCCCCGGGGGGTGGAGCGGCAGGCCGCCGCCGCGGTGTCCGGAACGCCCCGCCCCTGCGACATCGGGCGCTTTAACGGCAAGCCCTTTATCTATGTCGCCGCCTTCGGCGCGTTCACCGAGGTCTCCTACGACACCCCGCAGGAATTCAAAAACACCTTCGGACATCTGGCCTATGTGCTGGGGGGCGTCAGCCGCATCGGCTCCATCAAGGGCTATCCCCTCACCGTGGAGCATGACGGCGGCGTGATAAAAGGCGATTTCATTTTCGGCATGGTCAGCAACACCGTATCGGTGGGCGGCTTTCAATGGCTGCCCTCCAAGGACATCAGGCTGGACGACGGCCTGTTTGAGACGGTGCTGGTGCGCCAGCCAAAAAGCGCCGCCGACCTTCAGGCCATTCTGCGCAGCCTTGCCCTGCGCACCCCGTCGCCCGGCGGGCCTGTGGCGGCCTTCCAGTCCTCCGCCGTCAGGGTCACCTGCACGGGAAGTCTGCCGTGGACGCTGGACGGGGAATTCGGCGGCGCGCCCGCCGCGGCCGACATGCAAAACTGCCGGCACGCCGTGACGATCGTGCACGGGAAATAGCGGAAAAAAGCAGCCCGGAGCAAGGTATACCCCTGAAGTGAGACAGTATGGCATACTGAACTGACTTTGGGGGTGTTTTCCTGTCAAAAAGGCTGCCTTTTTATTCCTGCGTCAGCTCGTAAAAGGTGACGGTCAGGCTCACCCGCACGCTGTCGCGCGTCAGGTCGGGCTCCGCCGCGGCCGCGGCGGGAGGCTCGGCAGTAATGGAAAAGTCACCGATGGAGCAGCGGTAGGGACAGGCAGCCAGCCGCCGCAGAATCTCCCGCGCGTCGGCGTAGCCCGCGCAGCCGAAGGTCATGCCGATGGAGCGCCGCACAAGGCGGCCGTCGGCTGCCACCGGGGAAAAGCTCAGGTCGTAATAGGCGGCGGACGACAAAACGGAGGCCAGCGCCGCCATCACATTCTGGGCGTTGTCATACTCCGCCATGGGCGTAAGGCCGCTCTCCTCGCTGTGTCCCAGGGACTCCAGCTGCTCGCGCATCTGCTCTAAGCGGACGGCTTTGGCCTGCTCCAGCGCGATGCGGCTTTCCATGTCCTGCATTCCGGACCGGATGGAGGCCAGCTCCTCCCGCACCGGCTGGTACACCAGAAGGTAATAGGCAAGGGCCATCAGCAGGAGCGCGAGAACGGTCATCAGTACTTTTTCGCGGCGTGTGAGTGCTCTGCTCACGGGGCGTCACCGCCTTCCTCAGCCTGCGCCAGGACAATGGTCATGGTGACTTCGGCAAGGGTATTTCCTTCCCGTTCCCGGGAGCCGGTGCCCGCGGTATACACCGATACGCCGGATACCAGCTCCTGTGCCTTGAGCCGGCGCATGAGATCGGAGAGCTCCTGCAGGGTTAAGCCGGAAACGTTTACCGTAAGGATGTTTTCCCTGAGGGAAGCGTCGCTCACCCGGGCGGAGGGCATCAGGCTGCCTTCCAGCAGAGCGAGGACCTCCATGCGGTCCACCGCCGCAAGCTCCTCCTCGGTGAAGCCGCTGCAATAATACCGGCCGAACTGGGCGGATATCTCGCTAAAGTCGGCATTGGCGGCCTCGGCCTCGGCCAGCCTGGCCGCCACGGCGGACAGGGAAGCCTGAGCGGCGCCCACCCGGGCAAGCCGGTCTATAACCGCAAACTTGGAAAACAGGCCCACGACAAGCAGAATCGCCAGGAGAAGGGGCAGCAGCGCCCGGGGGTTATTCATGGGGTGTTCCCGCACGACCAGGTTGACGGTACCCTTGACGGGGTACCGGAGCTTCCTGCCGCGCAAACGCTCAGCCATGCAAATCAAGCCCCCTTACTGTTGTGTCATGCCGACGGCGGCGGGACAGAGCAGCAGATGCTCCACATTCTGCCCCGCGTCCGGCATCAGCAATTCCATGCTGTGCAGCCCGAGCCCGATGGTGGCGGCGATATCCTCCAGCAGCAGGGGAATCCTGGCGCCGCCGCCGCAGTAATACGCGTTGGCCAGACGGCTGTCGGGATTGGTGAAGCTGTAGAAGTTCACGGCCCGCATAATCTCGACGGCGATGGTGTGGTAGATGCTGCGGCAGCCCTCCAGCGACTGCACATCGTTATGATTCATGCTTTTATAGGTTGCCGCGATATGCTGATCCACATGGAGCGCATCGGCAATGACTCTGTCCAGCAGGGCGCAGCCGCAGTCGATGACCTTGGTAACCTCAAACCTGCCGCCCGTGAAGATGTGAATGCGCGTGGCGCTGTGCCCCAGGTCGATGATGCAGTATTCCCCGGGGCCTTCGGACGGATGGGCCGCCTCGTACCGCCGCAGGAGATTGGCGTAGGCAAATTCCGCCGGCGCGGCAATGCGCAGCTTAAAGCCCGCCCGGCGCATCATGGCGGTATAACCGGATATGGTGGATTTGAGGGCGGCCGCCGCCATGAGGTCAAGTCCGCTGTCCTGCCCCGCCTCGTCTTTCAGCCTGCCCACCACGGCATAGTCATAGACGTATTTGTCCTTTTCCTGGGTAATAAAATCCCGGAACTCGTAGGGCAGATTGAGCTTTAGCTGCTCCTCGGTCATGAGAGGCACGGAAAGGCGCCGGGTGAAGGCCAGCGCCGCCGGAAGAATGACGGCGCAGTCACGGACTTTGATTTTATGTTCTCTGGCCGCGTCGCGCAAAAAGTCGGACATGGCTTCGGGGGATACGATGCGCCCCTCCCGCACCAGCTGGTCGGGAACGGGGCATACCGCCGCGTGCCGGATGCTTCCGTTCGGCTCGCACACGACAAGCTTAACCTGGCCGGTGCCGATATCGATGCCGGTATAGGCTTTGCCCACACGGCTCCCTCCTTTCTTCCGGTAGCGTTCAGAAAAACAGGCTCAAATACCAGCGCAGCACCGCGTCCCCAAACAGCAGCGTGAGCCAGGTTCCCGCCGCGATGGCGGGCCCGAAGGGAATGGCGCGGGACTGCCTGCCGGGCGCCGCGGCCCGGGTGAGCATTCCAAAGACCAGGCCCAATATGCAGGACATGATCAGATTCAGCAAATTCAGCATGGCGCCCAGATAGAGCCCCACCGCAAAGAAGAGCTTGATGTCGCCGCCCCCCATGGACTCCCGGCCCATGACCCGGTCGGCGATGAGGACGAAGACAAGCAGGGGGAGGGCAATCAGCAGGCCGCCCCGGACACCTGCCCAAAGGGCGGAAAAAAAGTCCCCGGAGACAAGGGGAAGGGTGACCGCGTACCACACAACGGCCGCCAGAAGAAGGCGGTCGGGAATGCGCCGCACCTCCAGATCCACCAGGGCGGCGGCCAGGAGCAGACAGCACAAAACAAGAAGGCGCAGGGCCTCCCATGTGACGTCATAGCGCAGCACAATGCCCAGAAAGGCCAGCAGGGAAACAAGCTCGGCCGCCGGATAGCGGGGGGAGATTGCTTCGCCGCAGTAACGGCAGCGGCCTCTGAGCACGATATAACTTACGATAGGAATCAGGTCTCCGGCAGCCAGCGTATGGCCGCAGAGGACACAGTGGCTGCGGCCCTTTGCCGGCGACTGCCCGTGGGCCAGCCGCCAGGCCGCGCAGTTTAGGAAGCTGCCCATGACCAAGCCCAGCAGGGCGGTGAGGGTCAGGATGTAGGCGGTCAGTCCGGCCGAGAGATGGAGCATGAGACGTTCCTCCGGAGGCTGACGCGTAGAGGGGAGCCGCAACCCATCGGCTCCCCGGCTGCGTCGGGTTGACTTTGACCCCGCGGGGCTAGCCTCCCGCGGGGGAGAATGCCCGGGAAAAAGATTACGGTGTTATGACTTGACTCCCACCCAGACGCCGGGTCCCGTAGTGACACTGTCATAATACTGTAGCGTATAGCTGCCGCCCGAAAAGGTGATCGTTGTCCCGGAAACGGAAGCGTCGCCCGAGAGAGAGGAATCTATCGTATGAATCTGATGCTCGGCATAGGCGGCGCGGATGTTGGCGTCGTCGGCCGCCTGCTTCGCCTTGGTGACGGCACTGCCGAAGGTGGGGATGGCGATGGCGGCGAGAACGCCGATAATGGCGACGACAATGAGCAGCTCCGCCAGGGTAAAGCCTTTCTTGGATCTCAGTTTTCTCATAAACTCACCTCAAAATATGTGTTGTATGTAACATTCAGATATATTTCAGCCGGCGGGCGGGTTGGGTCCCGACGGAAGAAAACGATGTCAGCGGCTCAGCGCGCCGTACATGGAGAACATGGGCAGGTAGACCGACAGCAGGATGAGCAGGGTCATGCCCGCCATCACTATCGTGATGATGGGCTCCAGCATGGAGAGGGCCCGGGCGGTGGTCATCTCCACCTCGCTGTCGTAATAGGCGCCGATGACCTCCAGGGTATCCTCCAGCGAGCCGGACTGCTCGCCCACAGCGGCCATTTCAATGAGCAGAGGGGGAAACCAGGGCATCCGGGCCATGCACTCGCCCAGACTTTTGCCCTCCTCCAGGCCGGAGACGGCGGAGCCCACCGCCAGGCCCATGGCGTAGTTGGAGAGCACCCGGCCGGTGACGGCCACGGCCCGCACCATGGGCAGACCGGCACTCAGCAGAGTGGACATGGTGTTGGCGAACTGGGACGCTCCCTGCAGCCGGGCGACCCGGCCCAGAAGGGGGAGGCTCAGCACCAGCTTCGCAAAGGCAAGCTGCCCGCCCTCCGTGGCGGAGTAGATCTTGAGCGCCAGCACCAGCAGTACGATGCCCAGCAGCAGGAAAAGCCCGGATGTGGAGAAAAATTCCGATACGCCTATGAGAATGCGGGTGGGCAGGGGCAGGTCGGTGCCTATGGAGGCAAACATGCGGGAGAACATGGGCACCGCCACCATCATAATGACGGCGACCACCGCCGCCGCCACCGCGCACAGGAAGGCGGGGTAGGTCATGGCGGAAACCACCTTGGCGCGGGTTTTTGCCGACTTGTCGTAATAACGGGAGAGCTTCCGGAAGGAGGCCTCCAGGGTGCCTGTTTCCTCTCCCGCCCGCACCGTCTCGAGGAAGGTGACGGGGAGAATCTTCCCCTTGTTCTCCAGACTCTGCGCCAGACTGTAGCCGGCGGCCACGTCCTGGGCGGTCTGGCGGAGGATTTTTTGGAGGGTTTTGTCGGTGATCTGCCCCGCGATGAGCTCCACCGTACGCACCATGGGCAGACCGGCGCTCAGCAGAATGGAAAACTGAGAGCAGACCAGCGCCAGAGACTTGTGCCGCACCGAAAGGGGCGGCAGGAGATCTTTGCGCTCCAGCACGGCGGAGACGGGCGTGATTTTGGTGACGATGTCGTAGGTCTCCTTGACCTTGTGGACCGCTTCGAACTCGTCGTAAGCCTCCACCACGCCGGTGACCTGGGCGCCGCTTTTGGAGATGGCTTTGTATTGAAACGTGGTCATGCCGCCCGGTCACCCGCCTTTCCGCCGGTTGTTGTGCTGCCGCGCCGTTACTCCCGGGCCGACAGGATGGCCCTTCTCACTTCCTCCGCCGTGGTCACGCCCTCCAGTACTAGGCGGCGGCAGCTTTCCGCGATAGGGACGAAGGTTTCGGGCAGGGCGGCCAGAAGCTCCTCCCGGCTTGCGCCCGCCTCAATGAGAGTGCGCAGCGCGCTGGTGATAATCAGGATTTCAAACACTCCGGTGCGCCCCCGGTAACCGGAACCGAAGCACATGGGGCAGCCCTCGCCCCTGTAAAGCGTTACCGTCGTCTCGCTGCGTATGCCCAGCAGGGCCAGTTCCTCCGGCACAGCGCTGTATTCCTTCCGGCAGTGCGGGCAGATGCGCCGCACCAGCCGCTGGGAGATCACGCCCCTGAGGGCGGCGGCGATGAGATAGGGCTCCACCCCGATGTTGATGAGGCGTCCGATGGCGGAGAGGGCGTCGTTGGTATGTAGCGTGGAGAGCACCAAATGGCCGGTGATGGCGGCGCGCATGGCGATCTGGGCGGTTTCGCTGTCCCGGATCTCGCCCACCGAGATGATATCAGGGTCCTGCCGCACAATGGCCCGCAGGCCGCCGGCAAAGGTCATCCCCGTTTTCTCGTTGATCTGCACCTGATTGATCCCGTCGATGTGGTACTCCACCGGGTCCTCCAGGGTTACCAGATTTACCTGCTCGGTATTGAGCTCCCGGATCATGGTGTACAGGGTGGAGGACTTGCCCGAGCCGGTGGGACCGGCGATCAGCACCATGCCGCTGTGGCTGCGGATGAGAGTCGTATATTTGTCTGCGTCTTCGCCCGAAAGCCCGATGGCCGCCTTGTCCAGCAGGGTGGAGGTTTTATCCAGCAGGCGGATGACCATCTTTTCTCCGAACAGGGTGGGCAGGGTGGACATGCGCAGGTCGATATCCCTGCCCTTGATACGGATGTTGGCACGTCCGTCCTGAGGAACCTTGCGCTCGGCGACGTCCATAAAGCCCATCACTTTGAGGCGGGATATGACGGAGGTTTGCAGGCTCTTGGGTACGGTCAGAATATCACGCAGCAGTCCGTCGATGCGCATGCGCACCGTCAGGGCCTTCTCCCGGGGCTCCAGATGGATGTCGCTGGCCCCCTCGGTGACCGCCCGCTCAATGATGGTGTTTACCAGACGGATGGTGGGGGCGGCCTGGGTGCTCTCCTCCCCGCCCAGACTGCTGGTGCTGAAGGTGGCGGCGGGAGCTGCGTCGGCAACGCCCGCCCGTTCCATCTCCTCTATGGCGCGGGCGGCGCCCTCGTTGCCGTAGAGGGTGGCAATGGCGCGCTCCACCGCTTCTTCGGTGGAGATCATGGGAACGACCCGCTTGCGGGTAGCGGTCTTGACCGCCTCGATGGCCAGAAAATTGAGCGGGTCGCTCATGGCGATATACAGTTCATCCTTAACGGCGGCAACGGGAACCACACCGTAGCGCCTGGCAATGTTTCTGGAAAAAGCGTTGGACAGTTCGGGCGGGATGCTTACCTTGGACAAATCGACAAATTCGATGCCCAGCTGCATCTCCAGCGCCTCGATCAGCTGCTTCTGGTTGATTATGCCGCTGTCGATGAGAACGCTCCCAAGGCGCTTCTTATTCTGCCTTTGCAGTTCCAGCGCCTGCTGCAGCTGCTGCTCGTTGATAAGGCCGACCGACACCAGCAAATTGCCTAAACGCTGATAAGACAAGACTATCCCACCCCTTTCCGCAGGCTGAAAAAATACTAATAATAAAGTATACCATGTTCTTCATATGAATTCAATATTGCATATTGGGAAAAACACATTTTTATTTTCTATGCGAAAGACATCGTTTTTTTCCCCTTTTCGGGGATTGCGCTTACAATTGCTATTTTACACGCCCGATGCTATAATGCAAGTGATTTAGTCACAGAGAGATATGATATGTGCGGGGAGGTGGAGGATATAAGCAAAGCGTCGCCCGGCCGCCGTGCCTGCGGGTTTACCATAATGGAAACCATCCTTACCGTCGCCGTGCTGGCGGTTCTCGTGGCCATAGCCTTCCCGGCGCTGTCGGCCACGCGTACAAATCTGAAAATGAACGAGCTGGACGCCGCCGCCCGCCACATTTTCATCGCGGCCCAGAATCAGATCTCCTCCCTGCACGCCGCGGGCAGCCTGGGAGGCATTTCCGGCAGCGCGCTGCCCGGAATGCCCGCCGACTACACGGGGAGCGACTGGAGCTCCCTTACATACCTTACCGAAGCCGACACCGGCGTCTCCGGGCTGCTCCCTGCGGGCGCCATTGAGCCTAAGCTGGCCGGGAGCTATTATGTCTTGGAATTTGACCGCTCCACCGCCAGCATCTACGGCGTGTTTTACAGCGAGGAGAGCTTTGATTATTCCGGTACGGTCGCCCTCCGCCAGCGGGACAGGGAGACACGAAAGGCCAATACGCCGCTTATCGGCTACTATGGCGGCGCAGTGATGGAGGGGAGCGGCGCCACCGCCCTTCCTCAGCCGGAAATCACCATTGTCAATGAAGAGACCCTCACCGTCTCCATGACAACAGCCAACCCCTTCGGGGGCACCGTGACGGATGCGGACTTTTTCAGCGATCTTACCTATCTGGTTACCGTCCGTTCGGCGGATGACCCCGCAAAATTCCGCACCTTTTCCACCGATCCCGCCGGTTCTACCGCAGCTTATTTTTCTGCCGACTATGCCCACGCCTCTTACACGCTTCTTTTGGACAGCCTGACAAGCGGCGGACATTTTCGGGAGATCTGCGATACCGATACGACGGGGATCATCCCCGGCGACAATTTGACGGTTACGGTCACCGTCTCCTATGACGGCCCGGGCGGCACGGCTCTGCCCGCCAGCGCCGCAAAAACCACCAACAGTTTATTTGCGGGACGCTCGGGCAATGCGGTCACCGTTGCATTTGCCCGCCATCTGCAGAATCTGGAACCCACCGTTTCGGGCGTGTCCACCGTCGCCTCGGCGGTTCAGACGGCGTCCATCGACTGGGGGGGCACGTACGCCGGTGATTTTATACCCATCTCCAACAGCGAACTGACCGACTATGACGGAAACGGCCTTGCCGTCGCGAACATCACCGCCGGGCCCAACGGCGACTGCTCCGGCCTGTTTGGCTCTTTTGCCGGGGGAACCCTTTCCGGCATCAGCCTGACCGACGCCGTGATCTACGGCGGCGTCTGTTCGGGCGGTCTCGCGGGAAGATGCGACGGCGCGACCGAAATCTTGGGCTGCAGGCTGTATGTGACCGACCTGGCCAACGTATCACAGTATATCATCAGCGGCACCCACTCTATTGGAGGGCTGGTGGGCCGCTGCGACGGAGCCCTCACCATATCGGACAGCTTTGCCGCCCCGGCCAGGGTGTACGGCGGCAGTGCCAGCATTTATATAGGCGGCCTGGTGGGCTATTGCGGCACGGACAGCGCCCTTTCGCGCTGCTATGCCGATACCGATGTCCACGGCGACGCCTCCCCCGATCTGGGAGGGCTCATCGGCCACTGCGGCGCGGGCGGCGCCGTGACCGACTGCTACGCCCTGGGCAACCTCTCCTCGGTGGGCTCGCTCTATTTCGGCGGTCTGGCGGGGGGCAGCAGTACCACCACATATACCAACTGCTATGCCGCGCCCACCTTCGACAATACCGGGGGAGCTTCCACACCGTACGGCTTTGCGGGGAGCATGAGCAACACCTATATAAACTGCGCCTGCCTGCAAAGCGCGGGATTTGCCGTGTCCGACCCCACCGCCGCCTTCGCCCCTGTTACCTATTCCGCGCTGCAGAGCTGGATTGGCGGCGATGCCTGGACGGCGGCCTCGGCGGCCAACTCTCACCCCTATGACCCCTACCTGATCGCGTCCGGCCTGCCCTATCCCTTTCCCCGGCTCAAGACGCTGGAGCATTACAACGACTGGCCGGACAGGCCGGTTCTGCCCCCCTCGTCGTGCTTTACCTATTATGAGACCTACAGCGACGGGACCAGGGGATATTATGCCACCGATTCCGCCGGCAGGGTGGCGGTCAACACCCTCTCCGACGTAAAGGGAGCGGTCGTTTTCGACGGGTACTGCCTGCTGTCGGTCGACGCCGTTGCCAACCGGGACTTCAGATTTGAGAGCAGAATGGGAGAGCTGGACGGAACCTTTGACGACATGGGGACGGTCACGGTGACAGCGGACGGCGCATCCATGACCTATCACGTCTACGGCGTGCCCAGATGGATCCTGCTGTGGGACGATTACTCCACCGTGGATTTTTATGTGTATATCACCCATCTGGGAACCACCTACTGGTACAACCCCCACTTTGCCAAGGCGGCGGTGAACGGCCATACTACGCGCCCCCCGTTCGGCGGGACGGCCAGAGTGCGCGCCAGCCGGCATCTGGCCGCCATCGGCTCCACCATTTATACCGCTTATCTGGACAGCAGCTTTACCTTCCAGCAGGAGCTGGCCCTCGATTACACCGCCTATCCCGCCGCGGTGGCCTTCACCATCGGCACATCTCTGGCCCCCTTTGAGGGGGATTACAACGGGAACGGCTATTCGGTTACCCTGGACAGCAGCTCCAGTTCCTCCCGGGCCGCCCTGTTCGAATATACCGCGGGAACCGTCCGGAACCTCAATGTGTATACCTCGGGCAGCTTTTCCATCGGGGACACCCTCATCGCAAGCGGTGTGCTTGCCGCCACAAACACCGGGACCATACAGAACTGCACCGTTTCGGTGGGCTCGGGCATGACCGTCCGGGGCGCACCCTTCGGCGGAATTGCCGGGGTCAATTCGGGAGCTGTTTCAGACTGCCGGATCACTTATGCGGGCAGCATTTCGGTTACCGGCGGCAGCGGAAATCCGGGGGGGTTTGTGGGCAGCAACAGCGGCGCCGTTACCAACGGGCTGGTTACCACCGGCCCGGGCGGAGCCGTCTTTGCCGCCGGCTACAATACCATGGCGGGGTTTGCGGGCAGCAACAGCGGCACCCTCTCAAACTGCAGTCTCCGGCCGGGCACCGACAGCTACGCCGGATTCACCCTGAACTCGAGCTATCGGGCCGCGGGCTTTGTGCTCAGCAACAGCGGCACCATAACGGGCTGCTCGGCGACAGGGGTCTTTAACGGGGGCGCCAATGAGGCCTGTTACGCCGTGGGCTTTGTGCACACCAACACAGGAACCATCGCCCGATGCTATGCAAACTGCCTGGTTACGGGGTATCACGCCGCGGGCTTTGCCTTTGTGAGCAGCGATCCCGCCGCCGCCGTCACCAACTGCTACAGCATGCTTCAGGTAACCGCCGACACTTCGGGCGGCGTTGCCGCCGGATTCATCCGGGAAGGCGGCACGGGCATATCCGACTGTTATGCCGTCACCGAGGTCACCGGACGCACGACATATACCTTCACAGCGGACACCTGCGGCGCAGACTGCTATTACTTAAGCTGGAGCGGCTGCGGCTACAACAGCACCGGAACCGGTCTGAGCATGACCGAGCTTGCCCACGCCTTTGACGACGACCCGGCCAGCTGGGGAGGCGCAGATACCTATGTCTATCTGGATCAGTATGACGATCTGATTCCGCCCTGTCCCTACCCGCTGATCACCGGGCTGGACCATTACGGCGACTGGCTGGATGAGCCTTACTACGTCCCCCCCGTCCCCATGTTTGTCTATTTCGAACGATACAGCGACAGCAGCTACGGCTACTATACCATGGAAGCCGACGGCAGCACCGCGCTGTATGATACCCTCTCCGACACAAGGGGCGCCGTCACCGACGACGGATATCTGATGCTCTCCCCCGTCCCCTTCGACAACACCAACCGCAGCTTCACCCTGCAGACCGCGATCGGCACCTACACCTTCTGGTCGGAAGACCTCGGATCGGTCACCCTGGATTATCACGGGACCTCCGAGACCTTCTACCGCTACAACATCCCCGATTACGTATACGGCTACTGCGACTACGCCGACGCCTCTTTTTACCAGACCATGCTCATCGACGGCACCACCTACTGGTACAACCCCCATTTTGCCAGGGCGGCGGTCACCGGCGCGGCCGGTATCCCGGCCTTTGACGGGACTGCGTATGTCCGCTCCGCCCGCCAGCTTGCCAATCTGGGCAACAGCACCCTCTCTGCCTACTGGGGCAGCGGCTTTACCTTCCGGCAGGAGCTGGATCTTGATTTTACCACCTATTCCTTCAGCATTGCTTCTCCCGTCGGGACCTCTTCAAGTGCGCCCTTTGCGGGCGTTTATGACGGCGGCGGGAAGACCATCGTGCTCACCTCCGCAGCCAAGGGCAGCAAGAACGCCCTGTTCGGGTACAGCACCGGCACCCTGCGGGACATCCATATCGCCACCTCGGGCAGCTTCACCATGGGGAGCGCGGGCGCCGCCAGCGGGATTCTCGCCGCCGTCAACACCGGCGCCATTGAAGCCTGCACCGTCACCTTCGGCACAAGCTTCACCATGACGGGCACGCCCTTCGGCACCATTGTGGGCAGCAACAGCGGCACGGCAACCAACTGCCTTGTGACCGGGTCGGCCGCGGTCACCCTTTCGGGCGGCGGCAATACCGGGGCAGGCTTTGCAGGCTCCAACAGCGGCTCCATTTCCTCCTGCCGTGTCCGTCCGGGCACCGCCGCCTATGCCGGACTTACCCTGAGCGGAACCAATCGGATCGCGGGCTTTGTATACACCAACAGCGGCACCGTTACCGACAGCTCGGTTACGGGTGCGGTGAGCGTCGGAACCAATAACAACCGCTATGCCGCCGGTTTTGTCTTTACCAATACCGGCTCCATCGGCGGGTGCTACGCCAACTGCCTGGTCACGGGGCGCATTGCGGCGGGCTTTGCATATGACAGCAGCGCAGCCGGAGCCGCCATTCAGAACTGCTACTCCATGATCCGGGTAACCGCCTACAACAGAAATGGCGGGTACGCGGCCGGCTTTGTCTATCAGGGCGGCGGCGGGATCAGCAATTGCTATGCCGCGGCTCAGCTTACCGGGAACAGGAGCTACACCTTCAGCGGAAGCGGCACCCTGGGCGCAGGCTGCTATTACTACAACTGGAGCGGCTGCGGCGGCACGGCGACGGGCACCGCCGCGACCCTGGCCGCCCTTCAGTCGGCCTTCGGCGCCTGGCCCTGGGGCGAGGCCGACACCTATGTCTATCAGGACCTTTACACCGGCCTGCCGCCTGCCTGCCCATACCCCCTGATCCAGGGCCTGGATCATTACGGCGACTGGATTCCCTAAAAAAGACTGTTTCGGAAGGGAGGCGCGCCATGCGTTCTGTCCGCGAAAAGCTGCACAGCTCCTCGGGCGCCTCTCTGGCGCTTGCGCTGGTCTTTCTGCTGTTCTGCCTCATGGTGGGCGCGGTGGTGCTCACTGCCGCCGCCTCCAACGTGGGACGCATACGCCACCAGAAGGACAGTCAGCAGGATTATCTGACCGTGTCCTCGGCGGCGCGGCTGCTGCGGGAAGAGCTGGAGGGCCTGACCTATACAACGGGGGAAAGACGGATTGTTGACGAAGGCCCCGAAGGCGGAACCACCAACGAACGGTTTCACAGCGATTTGCCGGCTGCCGACACCCTGGCCGGGCTGGTCAGGAACCTGGCGGAGCAGGTATTTCGCACCCAGACCGATTACGTTCCCCACGAGGGCAATCTGCCCGAAGACGTGCCGCTGACCGTCGCCGCCGCCGGGTTTGACGGGGTTTCAGTCATCCTGTCCATAGACGCCGGCTATAACCTTGCCTTTATATGCCGCCTGACCGATGATTCCAACAGCTATCCCATGACTCTGAGCATGCCCGTGCAGGTGAATGACCAGACCGTCACCACTTCCTATGAGGACAGCTACACCGAGTGGGAAGAGGTGGAGGGGGTGCCCACCGAGGTGACCTATACGTACACGGTCACCACCACCACCCGTACCGTCGCCGTGATCTGGAGCGGCGGCGTCATTTCAAAGGGGGGCTGAGCATGCGGGTTCTATACGGGAAGCTGGCCTCCGGCGGAGGGGAAACTCTGGCCGAAACGGTGGTGTCCATTCTTATCGTCGCGCTGGCAAGCGTCATCTTCGCCACCATGACCATGAGCGCATCTTATCTGAACGCCGCCGCAAAGACGGCCGACGCCGCCTATTATGACCAGCTTTCGGCTGCCGAGACCAGGACCGGCGCAGCCTCCGGAACCGCTCGGGTGAGCTGGAGCGGCGCATATCAGGATTTTGCCGTCACCATCACGGGGACGGACGGCGAGCTGAACAGCTATGGAAAAACGGGAGGAGGGGGAGGATGAGGCGGAAGCTTTTTTCCACGGGCGGCTATACCATCCTGGAATCGCTGGTCGCCCTTGTGATTGTGGTGATTATGATTACTGCGGCGGCTTCCGCGGCCGTCGCGTCGGCCACGGTTTACAAGCAGTCCACCGCCCTGTCCGAGGCGGGGGTGCTCTGCTCCACCCTCTCCGAATCCATATCCGACGAGCTCCGGTTTGCCGCAGATATCACGGTTGCGCCCGGCGGAGACAATCACTTAAATACCTTTACCAGCGTCAATTACGGGCCGGGCAGCAGCTTTTCAAATGAAGAGGGCCGGATCGGCATTTTAACCGGCGGCACAAACCGCAGCCTGATCAGCGATCTCACCTATACCGGTCTGGAAGCCGCCGCCCAGATGACCTATGATTCGGGCGTCTTTTACGTGATCCTTGTGGTTACGGCCCCCGACAGCGGGAATGCCGAGTGCGCCCGCGCGGAATTTTCCATTGCGCCGTTAAATCCTTAATATCTGATACGCTCCCCGCATATACATCCATCAGTGAGATGAAGATGCGGGGAGTGTTGCCGGTTGAAAGGGAATATAGAAGAGCGGGCCTGCGATCTGGCCGTTTTTATACTCGAGAATAAGGCGACGGTGCGCACAGCCGCCCGGAAATTCGGCGTCAGCAAATCTACGGTACACAAGGACTTGTCGGAGCGTCTGCCCGCCTTCAACAGACCCCTCTATCTGCAGGTGAAGGAGGTGCTGGACGAGAACAAGGCCGAGCGTCACATCCGCGGCGGCATTGCAACCCGCAGAAAATATAAAGGAAGCTGAGCGGTCGTCCGGCTCACACAGAGTCAAACCCGCAAAAAGCTGCCGCAAAATGCTTTTGGCATTTTGCGGCAGCTTTTTGCGGTTACCTGTTCAGGGCGCGCCGGGCCACGGCACACATTCGCTCAGCGTCCAGTGCGAGACCCGTAAAATGTTCCAGAGCGCAGACAGCCTGGTGGATCAGCATGCCCAGCCCGTTGAGGGCGAGGTGTCCCCGGGTCCGCGCCCGGGCAAGCAGCGCGGTTTCCGGCGGGTGGTAAATGAGGTCGCACACAGGGGCATGGGCGGGCAGAACGTCCAGAAAGGAGAAGTCCTCAAACTGCCCTCCGGTGCCCCCCATGCCGAGACTGGTACAGTTCACCAGCAGGTCGGCCCCCTCCGCCTCCCGCCTGAGGGCTTCGGGGGAAAAACCGGCGGCACGGAGAACCTGCGGGCGCAAGGCGCATAAGCGCTCTGCCCTGTCCGCCGTCCTGTTGCATACCGCTACCGATAAGGCCCCCGCCGACAGGAGAGCGGGCAGCACCGCCCTGGCGGCACCGCCAGCACCAAGCAGGAGGATTCTTTTTCCTGCCGGGTTGACTCCCGCATCGGATAAATTCCGGAGAAAGCCCGCGCCGTCTGTGGACGTTCCGTATAATTTACCATTTTTAATACAGACTGTATTTACCGAGGCGCAGGCGGCTGCTTCCTCGGAGAGCTTGTCCACAAGCGGAACCAGCGCCTCCTTATGGGGCATAGTGGCGTTAAAGCCCGCGTACCCCTCCGCCTTCGCCCTGGCAAGCCATGCCCCCAGCCCCTCCTGCGGAACCGTCTCGGCGGTATAGACGTAGGGAAGCCCCAGCTCTCGGAGCATGGCGTTTTGAATGAGGGGGGACCTGGAGTGAAGTACGGGGTCGCCGATGACGCACAGCTTTTTCATACCCTGTCCCCCAGAAAAAAATCCATTGCCATGGTGTAGCCGGCAAAGCCCCTGCCGGTAATCTGTCCCATACAGGCGGGGGCGGTGACCGAAATTTTTCGGAACTCCTCCCGGCGGGAAATATCCGACAGGTGCACTTCAAAGGCGGGCACATCCACCGACTTTAGGGCGTCATAAATGGCGTAGCTGTAGTGGGTATAGGCGCCGGGGTTGATGATGATGGCGTCATATACCCCCTGGGCCTGCTGAATGGCGTCGATAATGGCACCCTCATGATTGGACTGGAAGCAGTGGGCGGTGCTGCCATGAGCGGCGGCGTAGCCCTCCACCAGGCTGCACAGGGCGGCATAGTCCTGTTTGCCGTAGATGCCGGGCTCCCGCCGGCCCAAAAGATTGAGATTGGGTCCGTTGACAACCAAAAACTTCATAGTACGTCCTCCAGTGCGGCCAGAAGGGCCTGAGCCGTCTTTTCCAGGGTGCTGCGGCTGCGCACGGTGATCTGTGCATATGCCCGATAGAGCGCGATCCTCTGGGCGTAAAGCGCAAACACCTGATCCCCGTTCCCGCCGATAAGGGGGCGCCCTGTGTGGTCATGAAGCGCGATCTCCTCCGGCTTCCGGTCCAGAAAGCAGATGATCCCGTCTGCACCCAGCACCTTCATATTATCCGGACGCAGCACAATCCCGCCGCCGGTGGAGATCACGGCGTTTTTGGCCGCCGCCGCTTTTCGGGCCATGGCGCTCTCCATGTCCCGGAAATATTCTTCCCCCCACTGGGCGAACAGGGTGGAGATGGGTGCCGCCTCCGCCTTTTCCACCATGGCGTCGGTATCCAGATGCTGCCTGCCCAGCTTTTTGGCCGCCAGGGCGCCAACGCTGGTTTTGCCGCTGCCCGGCATGCCGATGAGGACAATATTCTTCATGTTACTCACCTGCCCTGTAATTGCCCAGCACCCGGAAACGCTCCGCGGTCTGGGACAGCTCATGCAGCACCCCGTCCATGGCCGGGGCGAGCAGGTTGCCGGAGAAATCTGTGAAAAACTGATACTCCCAATTGCGCCCCGAAATGGGACGGGACTCCAGCTTCAGAAGGTTGAGCCCGTTTACCGCGAAAATGGACAGAATCTCGTGAAGGGCGCCGCTGCGGTGCGGCAGAACAAACAGGGCGCTTACTTTGTTCCGGCCGTGCCGCAGCTCCATGACAGGAGAAACCACCACAAAACGGGTATAGTTGTCACGATGCGTGCTGATACCCGCGGCCAGGATGTCCAGCCCGTAAAGCCCGGCCGCCCCGGGGCTGCCGATGGCCGCTCTGGTCCTGTCCTGCTGCGCGGCTATATATCTGGCGCTCTCGGCGGTGTTCAGCCGGGGCGTCAGCTTCCATTCCGGATGGGCTTTGAGATACGCGGCGCACTGCAGAAGTCCCTGCTCGTGGGAATAAACCGTCTGAATGTCCTCCAGGCGTGCGCCCGGCGGAGCCATGAGGCAGTGCTCTACCGGAACGACCTGCTCTCCCACGATATAAGCGCCGTACGAGGCAAGCAGGTCATACACCGGATGAATGGTGCCGGTGGAACTGTTTTCAATGGGAAGAACGCCATAGTCGGCACGGTCCTCCCGGAGGGCGGAAAAGATCTCCTCCCATGTGTCCACCTGCGATCTGGCACAGTCTTCGCCGAAAAAGCGCACCGCGCCCTCCTCGGAATAGGCCCCCGGCACCCCCTGATAGAGAATACGGGGGTGGGGCACCGGCGCGCGCTGTGCGGAGAGCGCAGCGGCAATGCAGGCATAGTCCTCATTGCCCGTCTCCCGCACAAGCCGCCGCTGCCTTCTCCGGCTGATGGCCATGACCGCCTCAAAGAGCGCCGTAAGGTCGGCCTTTTCGGCCGCGCCGTCCGCAAAGGCGGCTCTTTTTTCCAAAACCGCGCGCTCCCGTGCGGCATCCAGCACGGGGATACCGTGCTCCCGCTTATAGCTGCCTACCCGGAGGGCAAGCTCCATCCGCTTTTGGAAGAGAGCGGCCAACTCCCCGTCCACGGCGTCAATCTCGCTCCGTAGGGCGTCCAGAGTACTCATATCGCCGCCCTCCTACAGTCCAAGCAGCTGACAGCTGGCCAGCGCCGCAGCCGCCTCAATCACCACCAGGGCCCGGGGCAGAATGCAGGGGTCATGCCGGCCGCGAAGGACCAGCTGGGCGTCTGTTTTTGCTCTCAGATCAACGGTTTGCTGCGGTTTGGAGATGGAGGGGGTGGGCCGGACGGCCACCTCCAGCACGATGGGCATGCCGTTGGTAATCCCGCCGTTGATTCCCCCGGAATGGTTGGTGCGGGTACGCACCGCACCGTCTTCCATATAAAACGCGTCGTTGGCCCGGCTGCCCCGCATGGCGGAAAACCCGAAGCCGGCGCCGAAGGCCACCCCCTTCACGGCAGGTACCGCAAAGAGGTGCTGGGAATAGATACCCTCGGCGTTGCGCCCGAAGTCGGGCTCGCCCGCGCCCGGGGGCATTCCGATTACCGTGCACCGGATGGCGCCGCCCACCGAATCGCCGTCGTTCCGGGCTTCCAGAATGACCGCTTCCAGCTGCCGGGCGGTAGGATTGGGAATTCCGCCCACGTTGGAGATTTCCGCCGAAACGGAAATCCCGCGTTTCCGCAGCGCCAGCTTGGCCACGGCGCCCGCGAATACCAGAGGAGCGGTAAGCCGGCCGGAGAAGTGCCCGCCGCCCCGGGGATCCTGATACCCCTGATAACGCACCGCACCGGTATAATCGGCATGGCCCGGCCGGGGAGTATCGGACAGGCCTGCATAGTCTTCCGGCCGGATATCGGTATTGCTGATGATGGCGCAGACGGGGGTGCCCGCAGTCTTTCCCCTATAAATGCCGGAGAGGATGCTCACCCGGTCTTCCTCTTTGCGCGGGGTGGACAGAGGGCTGCTGCCCGGCGCCCGCCTGGCCAGCTCGGCGGAGATAAAGTCCAAATCCAGGTCCAGCCCGGGCATTACTCCCGTGAGGACCACTCCCACGGCGGGGCCGTGGGACTCGCCGAAAATCACGTATTGCATACACGCTCCTCCTCGCAGAATCCTCCAAGGCTTATATAATCATCCCAGAAGCGGGGATAGGATTTGGATACGCACCCGGCGTCCAGAAGGGTAATGGGCGCGTCCGCCCGGGTGGCGGCTATGCCCAGCATCATGGCGATGCGGTGGTCGTTGTGGGCCTGTGCCGTGACGCCGCCGTGAAAGCCGTCCACGCCCCGTATGACAAGGGAATCGGCGGTTTGGACGATGTCCGCGCCTAACCTGCCCAGTTCTCCCGCCACGGTGTCCAGCCGGTCGCTCTCCTTCATGCGCAGGCGCCCGGCGTTGACGAGGCTGGCGGTCTGCCCGCTGCGCAGCGCGGCCTGGAGGGCCAGCGGAGGCACCAGATCGGGGCACTGGGAGACGTCCAGCACCACGTCGCCGGGACGGGAAAGCCTCTGGGTATAATCCAGAATGACCCGGTCGCCCTGAACGGAACGGGGGCTGAGATTTTTAATTTCCACCGTATGGCCCAGGGCGTTGGCGGCACAGAAGAAAGCCGCCTGGGAATAGTCCGCCTCCACCGCGGCATGGGCCGGATGAAAGCGCTGGCCGCCGGGGACGAAAAAGCGCCGGCTGCCGTCATGGTCCGCCCGCACGCCGAAGCGCCCGAGGGTATCCAGCGTCAGGTCCACATATCCGCCCGATTCCAGCCGGGTGGTCAGCAGGATCTCGGAATCGCCGTCCAGAAGGGGCAGGGCGTAAAGCAGGCCGGTAATAAACTGGGAGGAGATATTCCCCGCCAGAGAGAATGAGCCGGGTCTCAACGTTCCCCTGACCGTGCAGGTCCCGTCCCGCTGCGCAAAGAGAATTCCCTGCCGGGCGCACAGCTTCGCGTAGGGCTCCATGGGGCGCTCCATCAGGCGGCCGCTGCCGGAAAACACCCCGCCGCCCCGCAGCACCAGGGAGAGGGGAAGCAGAAAGCGCAGAGTGGAGCCCGATTCTCCGCAGTCCAGCAGAGGCAGCCCGGGGCCGGATTCCCCGAGGGCCTCCAGACAGCGCCTCGTGGCGAGAATGTCCTGGGAATCGGCAAGGTTTAAAACGCTGCTTTTTCCTCCGGCCAAAGCGGCTGCGATCAAGAGACGGTGCGCCTGGCTCTTGGAGGGGGGAGGCGTGATCACGCCGTGCAGACGGGCGGGCTTCAGGATCAGATTCATGTTGTCATACCCTCCAGAAGACGGAGCAGCGCACGCTTTTCCAGCTTTGTGGGGACGGCTGCGCCCAGCGCCGAGAGCAGGATAAGGGTGATGCTGTCTCCCGTCCCCTTTTTGTCCAGCCCGATGGCGGCGGCATAGTCGGACATGGAGCAGGAAATGGCATCGGGCAGGCCGAAGGCCCGGACAAGGCAGGCAATCCGGGAGGAAAGTCCCTCCGGCGTCACCCCCAGGGCCTCGCCGAGGCGGGCGGCCAGGCACATCCCGGCGGCCACCGCCTGCCCATGGGTGCAGGACTCGTACCGGCCCGCGAGCTCGTAGGCATGCCCCAGGGTGTGGCCGAAATTGAGCGCCATGCGCGCGCCGGTATCGTATTCGTCGCACTCCACCAGCCTGCGCTTGCTGTCGCAGCAGGCGTATAGAATGTCCTGAATGTGATCCGCCACAGCGGCCCGTGACGGCGCCTGCTCCAGCGCCTCAAAAAGAGCGCGGCGGGAAATGCAGCCGTATTTGATGACCTCGGCCATACCGTCGGCAAAGGTGCGGTCATCCAGCGTGCACAGAAGATCAGGGTCCGTGAGCACCAGTCTGGGCTGCCAGAAGGTGCCCGCCAGGTTTTTGCCCGCTTTCAGGTTTACCGCCACCTTGCCCCCTACCGACGAGTCCACCTGCGCGAGCAGGGTGGTGGGGATCTGCACCAGGTCTATGCCCCGCAGAAGGGCGGCGGCGGCAAAGCCCGCCAGATCGCCCACCACGCCGCCGCCCAGCGCCGCGACGGCGTCGGTGCGGGTAAGGCCGAGGGAGAGCAGGCGGTCACAGACATATTCCAGCATGGACAGCGATTTGGAGCGCTCTCCCGCCGGGACAGTGACCACACCCGCCTGAAAGCCGGACTGCTCCAGCTGCTCCGTCAGCCGGACGGCATAGAGGGGAGCGACATTGGAATCGGTGACGATTCCAATACGGCCGGCACAGGGCAGGGCCCTGCGGCAGAGCTCTCCCGCCCTGCACAAAAGGCCGGGCGCAATCAGAATCTCATAGTCCCGCCCGGGCAGGCGGACGGTCAGTGTCTTCATGGCACACCTCTTTCCGAATCAGCGGCCGGCGCAGTACCGCCGCGCAATGGTCCGGTGGAATTATTTTACTATGGTCTTGCCCATGAGGTCAACCAGTACGCCGCATTTGTCCATCAGAGACTGAAATTGCAGGGGGGTCAGCGACTGCTGGCCGTCGCATTTGGCGTGGGGCGGATCGTTGTGCACCTCAAGGATGAGGCCGTCTGCGCCGGCCGCAATGGCGGCCATGGCCAGGGGCTCCACCATCCAGCTCATGCCCGACGCGTGGGAGGGGTCCACAATGACGGGCAGGTGGCTCATTTTTCTGACGGCAGGAATGGCGGAGATATCCAATGTGTTGCGGGTATAGGTCTCAAAGGTGCGCACCCCCCGCTCACAGAGGATGACGTTTTCATTGCCGCCCGCCATGATATACTCGGCGGACATAATCCACTCCTCATAGCTGCTGGACATTCCGCGTTTTAAAAGAATGGGTCTGGTCATGGTGCCCGCCTCCTTGAGCAGATCGAAATTCTGCATATTGCGGGCGCCGATCTGCACCAGGTCCACTTTCTCCTCGAAGAGCTCCACCAGCTTGGGAGACATGAGCTCGGAGACAATGGGCAGCCCGGTGGCCTCCTTGGCCTCCAGCAGCAGCCTGACCCCTTCCACACCCATACCCTGGAAGGAATATGGAGAGGTGCGAGGCTTGAAAGCGCCTCCCCGGAGCATGGAGGCGCCGGAGGCCTTTACATCCCTTGCCACTTCTGTAATCTGTTCTCTTGTTTCTACCGAGCAGGGCCCCGCGATGACGGCAAAGCTTCCTCCGCCAACCCGTGCGCGCCCCACCGACACCACTGTGTCCTCGGGGTGAAATTTGCGGTTGGCCTTCTTATAGGGCTCCTGCACCCGCATCACCCGTTCCACATGGGGCAGGGTGGACAGCTTGCCCATATCCAGGCAGCTGGTGTCTCCGATGAGCCCCAGGATGGAGCAGCCCACGCCTTCGGTGACGCCCACCTGAAGATCCTGCGCCTCAAACATGCCCGCCAGAGCGACGATATCCGCTTTCTCTGTACCCGGCTTCATGACAATGACCATAAAGATGCCTTCTTCCTCTGTTTGTAATACATAAAAAAGGGAGCCCGCCGACAAACGTCGATGAGCTCCCTGATCGGGATCTATGATACCTGCCCCGCTGCGGGGTCAGGTCCACTCATGCCGTTCATCCTTATGTTCCGCCACGTCAAAATAGCCGGCGCCCGCAAATCGAGCCCAGCCGGTGGTAAAGCAATAGGATGAAGTTGTGAGGGAAATATTCTTCATTGCAAACCTCATGCGAGTGGATTGGAAATAATTATACATCGGCAGAGTTCAAATTGCAAGGGTAAATTTTGCCCTCCGCCCGGGTGCGGGGCAGCGTGCCCGACAGGATGATGAGTCCGCCGCCGGCTGCTCTCCGGTAGTAACGAAAGCATACGCGCTATTCCGCGGAAATAATATAATAATAGACCGGCTGGCCGCCGTCGAGCAGGGTGATCTCGGCGCCGGGGCAGGCGGCGGTAAAGAGAGCCAGGGCATTTTGTGCCGCCTCACTATCTACGTCCTGTCCGTAAAAGATGGTGATAAACTCCGCCTGCCGGATCGCTTCCGCCCGGGCAAGCCGCTCCAGAAGCGCGTCTAAATTCGGCTCGGTACCGAAGAGCTGATGGTCCCAGAGCGCAAGATAATCTCCCTGCTGAATGTCGGCGCCGTCATAGTCGGAGTTTCTGGCCGCATAAGTGATTTCGACGGTTTGGACGCGCTGGGCCGCTTCCAGCATGGCGGCGGCATTCTCTTCCGGTGTGGCGTCGGGATCCATCGCCAGCATGGCGGAAATACCCTCGGGGACGGTTTTGGTGGGAATAATCACCACCTCTTTTTCCTCGGCCAGGGGAATGCACTGCTGTGCGGCCATGATAATATTTTTGTTGTTGGGCAGAACATAGACCAGTTTTGCCGGCGTGCGGTCGATCTCCCGCAGGATATCCTCGGTGGAGGGATTCATGGTCTGGCCGCCGGTGATGACGCCGTCCGCCCCAAGATCGCGGAACACTGCGGCAAGGCCCTCTCCGGCGCATACGGCGACAAAGCCCACATCCTTTTCCGGCGGGGCGATTTTCCGAGCCCCTTCCTGAGCTGCGGCATCCGCATCGGCTAAAATCTCAGTGTGCTGCTGGCGCATATTTTCAATCTTCACGGTGAGCAGGGCGCCGTAGGTGATGGCCTCCTCCAGCACGCGCCCGGGATGGTTGGTGTGGACATGCACCTTGATGATCTCATCATCCTCCACCAGCACAAGACTGTCGCCCAGCGCGTTTAAAAAGCCGCGCAGGGCCTCGGGTTCCTTTTTGGTATCGCGGGAGCAGATAAACTCCGTGCAATAGCCAAATTTGATTTCCTCGGCGGCAAAGGAGGCGAAGTCCGCTTTGTCCTTTGCGGGAGAGAAGACGTCTTCGCCGCCTTCCGGCAGAGGTACGCCCCGAAGCTCGTCCAGCATTCCCTGCAGGATGACCAGAAAGCCCATGCCGCCGGCATCCACCACGCCCGCCTTTTTCAGGACGGGGTTTTGATGGACGGTGTCGGCCAGCGCGAGATGCCCTTCTTTGATGGTTTCCTCCAGCACATATTCCATCGCCCGGTTGGTTTTGGCCGCCTCGGCGGCCCGGCGGGCGCAGAGGCGGGAAACGGTCAGAATGGTGCCTTCGGCAGGCTTCATGACCGCCTTATAAGCGGTTTCCACGCCGGCGTCCAGCGCGGCGGCAAAATCGCCGCCGTCCATGGTTTCGGCATCCTTGAGGAACAGGGCAAAGCCGCGAAACAGCAAAGACAGGATTACTCCGGAGTTGCCCCGGGCGCCCCGCAGGAGGGCAAACGCATTAATCGCAGCCGCATCGGCCACCGTCCTGGGGGCTTTCTTTTTCAGCTCTGCCGCCGCCGCTCCGATGGTCAGACTCATATTGGTGCCGGTATCCCCGTCGGGGACAGGAAACACATTGAGCTCATTGATGCGCTGCTTTTCCATATTGATCGCGGCGGCGGCGTGGACGAGCATCCCGGCCAGCGTTCCGCCGTCAAGGGTTTGTCTCATGTCAAATATTCCTTTCTTTGACGCGTGAATGCTCAGCCAATCACCATGGAATCGATGCACACGTCCACGGACTTGACCTCTGCACCGGTGGTACGGCTGACGATATAGCGCACCTCGCTCATGATGGAACGGCTTACCGCCATGAGGTTGACGCCGTTATCCACGATAATATGCAGCTCAATGGAGACGGTTGCATCTTCGTTGAAGCGCACTCTGACCCCTTTGGCCATGGACTCGCGCCGAAGCAAATGAACCAGGCCGTCGGTTTTGGAACGCACCGCCATCCCCTTTACGCCGAAGCAGTTGGTGGCCGCCGCGCCGGTGATGGTAGTAAATACTTCGCTGCTGATGCGAATTTCGCCTTTCTCGGTTTGCAGCCTCATAGGATATCTTCCTTTCTGTGGGGTGGGAGCTGCCGGCGGCGTTGAATTCCGCCGCGCGAAACAGAAGTTTACCTGCCTATAGTTTAGTCTATGCGTATTTAAAATACAAGGGAAAAAGTATTTGTAATTTGCCCGTGAATCGTGTACACTATAAATAACTACCCATCAATAGGAGGCAGCTTAAAATGAAACTTGCCCGTTTTGTGCTGAAGATAGTTGCGCTTTCCCTTGCTGTTGCGGCGGCTGTCTGTGCCGTCATTGCGTATTGGGATAAAATTTCAGATTTTTTTGGCGGTGTCCGGGATAAGCTGGAGGAAAAAGGATACTGCCGCCCCTCCGAATATGAGGATTATGCCGATTGGGACGAATAAAACCGCATGGCGGGCCCGGAGTAAAGCTCCGGGCCTTTTATTCTGGCTTCCGGTACCGGTCTTTCTCCACCACAATAAATGTGAAGCTGCCTGTGGCCACCCGGTTTTCCTGATCATCGGTGAGGACACAGCCGTAGACACAGACCGTGTTGCCCACCTTCTGAGGGGTGGCGACACACCTGATTTTTGTGCCCGCAGCGGGCGCCAGAAAGTTCATGGCGTAGTTGAGGGTCACGCAGTAGCCGCGGTGGGCGCCCACCGCAGCCCCCGCCACCGTGTCGGCCAGAGTGGCCAGGCAGCCGCCGTGTACGATCCCGTGGGGGTTCAGGGAATGCACTGTGACCGCCAGCTCGCCCTCGGCGCAGTCGTCGGTGACCTTGGTCAGTGTGATGTTGTTCACCGCTGAAAAGTAAGTGGGACGGTTGGTAACGTCCAGAATGAGGCGGTACAGCGCTTCCTTCCGCTCTTTCTCCTTATCGCAGGAATCCATTGAGTATCCTCTCCTCTGCTTCTTGCTCGGTAAGCCCGAGGGTCATAAGCTTCAAAATCTGATCGCCCGCAATGCGCCCGATGGCCGCTTCATGAATGAGCTGGGCGTCGGTGTGGTTGGCGGTGATGGCGGGAATGGCGCGGATTTTGGCGCTGCCCATCAGAATGGCGTCACACTGGACATGGCCGAAGCAGGGCGCCTGCCCGATCATGCGGGGGTAAAATACCTGCTCAGACTGGTCCTGGGCCACCGAACGGGATATAATGCGCCCACTTGCACCGCTGCCCTCCAGCAGCACGTCCATTTCCGATTCGGCCAGCTGGCGGCCATGGGTCAGCAGCTTTTCCGTGATGACTGCTTCGGCTTCCTTTCCCACCAGGATCTTGGTATACCGTCTGGTGGAATCCACCCCCCTGATCTGAACGGTCTCCATCTGGATGGAGGCGCCCTCTTCCAGATAGACCTCGGTGCGGGGATTCATGATGCGCCGGCCCGTGCCCTCGCCCTGCCCGTAATGCCGCTCAACATAACGGACTTTGGCGTTTTTCCCTACATAAAAAGTGTGCAGCCCGTCATGCTGGGCGTCCAGGCTGCCCGCATTGTGGATCCCGCATCCGGCTACAATATCCACATCGCAGTCTTCTCCGACAAAAAAGTCGTTGTACACCATTTCGCTCAGCCCGGTCTCGGTGATGATAACAGGGATGTGAACCGATTCCTGCTTTGTGCCCGGCCGGATGTGGATATCAATGCCCGGCTTGTCCGTTTTGGTGATAATCTCAATGTTGGCGGTGGAATTGCGGGCATCCGGCCGGCCATTTTTCCGGATGTTGTAAGCGCCCTTGGGCGTGCCCTCCAGCGCGGCGGTCTCCCGCAGAAGAAACGCGTCTATTTTGGTCATTGGGACACCGCCTGTCGCATGTAGCTGCAGCCGGCTACGGTATCGGCGAGAATGTGGGGAAAGATCTCGTCTTTGGGGCCGTGGCGGGCAATACTGCCGCCGGACACCATGACGATCTCGTCGGCCAGATCAATAATGCGCTCCTGATGGGAGATGACGATAATGGTGGCCTCCCGGCGCGCATGAAGGGCGCGGAAGGTCTCGGTCAGCTTGGCGAAGGACCACAGGTCAATGCCCGCTTCGGGCTCGTCGAAAATCATGAGCCCGGATTTGCGCGCCAGAATGGTGGCGATCTCAATGCGTTTGACTTCGCCGCCGGACAGGGCGGCGTCCACCTCCCGGTCCACATAATCGGCCGCGCACAGCCCTACGCGGGTCAGATACTGGCAGCACTCATCCCGGGACAGACTGCCTGTCCCGGCTGCCAGCTCCAGCAGATCCTGCACCCGCATTCCCTTGAAGCGGGGCGGCTGCTGGAAGCCGTAGCTGATCCCCATTTTGGCCCGCTCGGTCACGCTGAGGGGGGTGATATCGGCTCCGTTCCACAGGATCTGGCCTGCCGTAGGCCGTATCAGCCCCATAATGGCGCGGGCCAGAGTGGTTTTCCCGCCGCCGTTGGGACCGGTCATTACCACAAAGCGATGAGGCTCCAGCGTCAGACTGACATTGTGAAGGATGTCCAGCTGACCTGTGCCGTCATCCACCTGGTAAGAAAGGTTCTTGAGTTCCAGCATAGGCTGCGCATGCTCCTTTTCTTTGGCTTGATAAACTAAAATTTTACCACAATGCGGCCCGCAATACAAGTGTCCCTTTCAGCCGCCTTCCGCCTGCTTTGCCGCAAAGGAAACCCAGCCGGTTTTTTCCGCTTTTTCCGCAATGGACAGACCGTTTGCCCGCAGCGCGCCGGCCACCTCCTCTGCCCGGGTATCCACAATACCCGAGCAGAGGAATACCCCGCCGGGCGCCAGCAGCGCAGGAACACGGGCGGACAGAAGCATGATGACGTCGGCTACAATGTTTGCCAGCACCAGCTCGTACCGCCGCACGGCCAGCCGCGCCATGAGCCCGGCGTCCGAGAGCACATCCCCGGCCAGAACGGTATACCTGTCCCTGCCGATTCCGTTGAGGGCGGCGTTTTCATAGGCCACCCCCACCGCTTTGGGATCTATGTCCACGCCGACGGCGCCGGCCGCTCCCAGCTTCAGGGCGGCGATGGACAGAACGCCGCTGCCGCAGCCCAGATCCAGCACGGCGGAATGCTGCGGAAGATAACGCTCCAAGCCCTCCAGGCACAGCTGAGTAGAGGCGTGGGAGCCGGTGCCGAAGGTGAGGCCGGGATTGAGATAGAGCGGCGTTCTGTCCGGCGGAACGGGCGCGCTCCGCTCCCAGTCAGGGACGATATAGAGCCGCCTGCCGACGGGAAGAGGCTTGTAATATTTCTGCCAGCTGTTAGCCCAGTCGGACTCTTTCAGCGGGAGGACGGTATAGGACTGCGCGATTCCGGCGGTACAGCGTTTAAGCTGCGCGCGGCCATCCTCGTCGTCGGTGACATAAAATTTTACCCGGGATGCCCCCCGCATGCGCTCCATGAGCGCGTCATCCACATAGTCCCAGTATTGCCGGTGATCCTCCAGAAATGTTCTGAAGTCGGATTCCTCTTCTATCACGAGGCCGGCCATACCGGCCATGGTCAGCCTGGCGCACAGGTCGTCCAGCTCGCCCCGGGCGGCGTCGACGGTAACTTCCAGCCATGTTTCCTTCATGGGCACCTCCAGATTTCGATACGCCAAACTGCCCCGCCGTCCGGCGGGGCAGATGTCTCATACGGGTTACCGGTGCCTGCCCAGAAAGAAGATGGATACGACTCCGGCTCCGGTATGGGCGCCGATGACCGGGCCTACGTGGTTGATCACGACTTCCTTCACCCCGAAGCGGGCTTTGATATCGTCGGCTACCTTTTGGGCGTCCTCCAGACAATCCCCGTGACTGACAAAGGGAGTCTGGCTGCCGGGGTCGATGGCAAGCTCCTCCATTTTGTCCACCAGCGCCTTGAGGGAAGCGGCGCGCCCTCTGGCCTTGCCCATACTGATCAGATGCCCCTCGTCATCCATATGGAGCACCGGCTTGATGGAGAGCATGGTGCCCACCAGCGCCGTGGCGGCCGAGACCCGTCCGCCGCGCTTGAGGTGGTTTAGATCATCGACGGTAAACCAGTGGCACAGATGGAACTTCTGCTCCTCCACCCAGTCGCGCACCTGCTCAATGCTTTTCCCTCCCGCTTTTTCTCCGGCGGCAAGACAGGCCAGCATGCCCTGTCCCAGTGAGGCCGAAAGGGTATCCACCACATAAATTTTGCGTTCGGGAAACTGCTCGCGCAGCTCGGCGGCCGCCAGCTCGCCCGACTGATATGTGGCCGAAAGGCCGGAGGAAAAGGACAGAATCAGAACATCCTTCCCGCTGCGCAGAATGGGCTCCAGCCCCTGCGTCAGGTCGGCCACGTTGACCGCGGCTGTCGTGGCCCGCACACCCGAGCGGATCAGGCCGTAGAAGTCCCCGGCGGACATCTCGCGGTTGTCGGGATAGTTGTGGTAGGTTTTTTCCTGTATGGTAAAAGACAGCGGGAAAACCTCTATCCCGCCCTTTTGCACCAGCGCGGGGGTGAGGTCTGCGGAAGAGTCCGTGACGATTACATAGTCTGCCATAACGTATCATTCCTCCTGACTGGTTGGGATCGTCTATGATTTTCCCTTCTCGGGTTTGGGCTCGTTTTCGTGCAGGACATGCAGGATGCGCTGACAGGCCAGCTTATGGGCATAGCTGGAAAGAGCCAGCTCAAGGGCGAGAAGGGAGAGCTCCGTTCCGCCGTTTTCACCCGCCAGCTTGTCTGCCGTTTCGCTCAGCGCCCTGTCCAGCACGTCGCAAAAGCGGGCGTAAAACTCCTCCCCGCCCTCCTGCCGTCCTTTGACGGACAGTACGGCCTTGATTTCCCGCACCGAGAGCACCTGCTTGAGCGCACAGATGGCGGTCAGATGCGCCAGATGGGTGCGTCCGTATTTCTTTCCGTCGGCCCGGGGAAGCAGGCCTTCCTTACTGTAGTTGTTTATCATGGCCGAAGTCAGCTGCTCGTCCTCATCAAACCGGATAAGCTGACGAGGCAGATAGGAGACGACCTGGTCCATATACAAATGAATATCCGGAAGGTTGTCCCACGGAACCGGGCGCTCCTTCCTGAGGCGCTCCAGGAGCTCCGCCTGCCTGCCCTGATCGTCCACCCCGCTCACTTCCTTTTCCATTTTCCACATAATATCACATATCACTTTTGGTTGTAAAGTCTTATTTCCGTTGGCGCCCAAGTTTTTAAGGAGCATAACGACGTTATGCGACAGGGAGAGCTTCCGCTACGGATATTGTCCGAGGGTTACGCCGGTATAATACCAGCTTAAAATCTCCGCGCAGGTCTTGCCCTGTCTGGCCAGGGTGTTGGCTCCATACTGGCTCATGCCTACGCCATGTCCGTAACCGGTGACAGAAAAGGTGACGGCCGTTTGGTCCGCGGCGATGGAAAACGAGGCGGAGCGCAGGCAGTACAGCGAGCGCATCGTGGCGCCGCTTACCGTTATCCCGCCCACGGTAAGGGCGGTTACCCCTCCGTTGGAGGAATGGGTGACCTCACCGAACCAGTCTGCCGGATGGTCTGTAAAGCGGGCCTCGGGATAGCGGGTCAGAAATACGCGCTTAAATTCCTCGGGCGCAAAAACGGCGCTGGTATGATAGTTCGGCACATCCTCTCCCTCCGGGCTGTCTACCCCCGTGAGATAGGGCACCTGCCTGCCCCAGACCTCCACCGCATCCAGGGTGCGGCCTGCGCTGGAGGAGTGGAACACTGCCTCGATGGGTTGTCCGTGATAGAAAAGGACCAGGCCGTCGGTATCAGCTATGGCGTCGGCAATCTTTCGCGCAAACGCGTCCGCGTCTTTTCCCCAGTTTACGGCGGCGGCCTCCGGGTCGATATACGCCTGACAGCAGGTGCTGTCGGTGCAGAGAGGGGCATCCGGATGATGCTCCGTTATGCGCTCCATGCGGGAACAGGCAAAGGTGCGCGCGGCGACTGCCTGAGCCTTTAACGCCTCCGGCTCAAAGGAAGCGGGCATTTCCGCCGCCACCACGCGCCAGAGATACTCCTTCATGGTAAGCTCCGCTGTTTCACCGCCCTCTAGAGATACCCGAACGGTACGCCGGCTGTCGGCACGGCCAGCCGCGGGTGACGCGGCGGCCTCAGGGGCAGGAGGCAGAGCGGCGACAGGGGAGCCGGGTGAAGACAAAGGTACGGACGCGCCGAACAGCAGCAGGGGAAGCAGGAAAAAAAGCAGCAGCAGGAGCAGCGCCGTCACCACCACGGTTTTCATCGTGTGTCCCTCCGTTTTGCAAGAATTTCAGTATCTTCATTCATATTGAAAAATGACATTCGTCATTTTGCTTTATTCCGCTCGCCGTCTCAATCGTTTCATTTCAGGGATTTACGATTGACGGACGTCCGAGTTTGGAGTACAATTAGCTACACAATTTTTGACCGTGGAGGCTGGAAAGATGAATAACGGCAACGGCGATCCTTCTGTTAGATATTATGAGAACCTGCAGGAGCAGGTACAGGAACAGGCGCAGCGGGCCTCCTTGTCCATAGACTTAATTCAAACCTTATGCAAGCAGTTCCAAAAGAATAACCATATTGATCCTGCCGGCTATGAGAATCTGGATGTGAAGCGCGGCCTGCGCAATGCCGACGGTACGGGAGTGATGGCGGGCATCACACGGATCGGCAACGTAAGAGGTTACTATATGCAGGACGGAGAGCGGGTACCCATGGAGGGCACGCTCATCTACCGCGGTATCGACGTGCAGGACCTCATTGCCGGTTTTATGGCGGAAAAGCGGTTTGGCTATGAGGAGACGGCCTATCTGCTCCTTTTCGGTACGCTGCCCACCCGCGCTCAGCTGGAGAGCTTTGTCGATACGCTGGCATATTTTCGCACCCTGCCCGCCGGCTTTACCGAGGATATGATCATTAAGGCGCCCAGTCCCGATGTGATGAACAAGCTGGCCAGGGGCGTTCTGTCCCTTTATTCCTATGACCCCGCTCCGGAAGACAGCGCGCTGGAATCCGAGATGCGCCGTGCGCTCCAGCTCATTGCCCGGGTCCCCGTCATGGTGGCCCACGCCTTTGCGGTGAAGCGGCATTACTATGACAACGAGAGCCTGTATCTCCACCGTCCCCAGGAGGGGCTGAGCATGGCGGAGAATTTCCTCTATTCCGTCCGGCGCGACAACAAGTTCACGCAGGAGGAAGCGAGGCTCCTGGATCTGTGCATGGTGCTGCACGCCGAGCACGGCGGCGGCAACAACTCCGCCTTTGCCTGCCGTGTGCTGTCCTCTTCGGGCACCGACATCTATTCCGCCATTGCCGCCGCCGTCGGTTCTCTCAAGGGACCCCGCCACGGCGGCGCCAACAAAAAGGTTATGGAGATGTTCGGCTATATTGAGCGAAGCGTAAAGGACTGGACGGATGAAGACGAGATACGCGCCTACCTGTCCAAGCTCATTCACAAGCGGGCGGGCGACCGCTCAGGACTGATTTACGGCATGGGCCACGCGGTCTATACCCTGTCCGACCCCCGGGCGGTGCTGCTGAAAAAATTTGCCAGGTCGGTGGCCGAAAGAAAGGGAATGCGGGCGCAATTTGAACTGGTGGAGGCGGTGGAGCGGCTCACACCCGAGGTGTTCCTCCGGGAGAAGGGAGACCCCAAGCCGGTATGCGCCAATGTGGACATGTATTCCGGACTGGTGTACAAGATGATGGACATCCCCGAGGAGCTGTACACACCGCTGTTTGCCATGGCCCGTATGGTGGGCTGGTGCGCGCACCGCATCGAGGAGGTCTACAACCCCGGCAATAAAATAATCCGTCCCGCCTATAAGGCGGTGGCCCCCAGCATGCCCTTTGTGCCGCTGGATCAGAGGGGTTAAAACGCAAAAACCCGGAGATGCGGGTCAGGTCGGCCCGGGATGGGAAAAGGTCAGCCGAAGGCTGACCTTTTCCCATCCCGGAAGCACGTCCTGAAGCCAATCAGAGTTTTTTTACGTTTTCCGAGATCTCGGAAAGGGCTTTGGATGCCTCCATGTCGAATTTGTGTGTGCGGGCCAGGTCACCCAGCGATACCATGCCCACCACCCTGTCGCCCTCTACCACGGGCAGACGCCGCACCTGCTCGGCCGCCATAAGACGGGTGGCCTCCCGGGCATCGTCGCCGGGGGAAACGGTGATACACCTTCGGCTCATGATTTCGCGCACCGGGGTCTGTGTGGCGTCCTCCTCGGCCGCCACACAGCGCAGGACAATGTCCCGGTCTGTGACGATGCCGCGCAGCCGCCCGTCTTCGCTGCACACCGGCAAGGAGCCGATGTCGTGCCTGGAGATGAGCCGGGCCGCCAGAGCCGCGCTTTCCCCCGGCGCGATACTGACTACGCTGGAATTCATAAGGTCGCGTACTTGCACAAAAACCACCGCCTTGTTATAATGATTCCATATATGCTGGCATTAGTATTTGCCCGGCTAAGGCAAATATGCAAGCTGTCTGGAGGTCTTTGATTGGATACGCTGCTTCACATCTGCTGCGCCCCCTGCTCGGTCGCGTGCGTGGACTGGCTGCGCGCGGATGGAATCGAGCCCGCAGGATATTGGTATAATCCCAACATCCATCCTTTTACCGAGTACCGGCAGCGGAAAGATACCCTTGTCGGCTATGCAAAGGAAATCGGCCTTTCGCTGACGCTGGAGGATGAGTATGGCCTGCGCCCCTTTATCGGGGCGGTATGCGGAGATCTGGATCACCGCTGCGGCTTTTGCTACCGGTGCCGGCTGGAGGCCGCCGCACGCTATGCCGCGGCAAACGGATTTTCCAGCTTTACCACCACGCTGCTCATCAGTCCCTACCAGAACCGGGAGCTTATCTGCACGACGGGAGAGCAGCTGGGCGCGCAGTACGGCGTTGCGTTTTTACCCCGGGACTTTCGTCCCCGCTTTCGGGAGGGGCAGCAAAAGGCACGTCAGCTGGGCCTGTATATGCAGAAATACTGCGGGTGCATATTCAGCGAGGAGGAGCGGTACTCCAAGCGCGCGGGACGGTAACCACTGCGCGGGGGGTGCGCGGCCTTTCGTATGATTTGGCGGCCGAATGCGCATTATAAACAGCAATCGCAGGGAAGGGGGGCCTGTCCATGCTTTTACATGTAATGGCCGTGGGGGACGTATGTGCCGAGGCGGGGCTCGACTATCTGACGCGGCATCTGCGCACCCTGGCCAGGCTCCACGGAGTGCACTTTACCGTGGTCAACGGGGAGAATGCGTCGGTGGTGGGGATTACCCCCCGGCAGGCGCAGCGCATTCTGGATGCGGGCGCCGACGTTATCACGCTGGGCAATCACACATGGAACCGGCTGGAAATCGCTGATTTTCTGGAGGAAAACCGCTATATCCTCCGTCCGGCCAATTTTTCCGGCCGGACGCCGGGCAGGGGATGGGGGGTGTACGAGGGCCCCTGCGGACTGCGGATCGGGGTGCTCAATCTGATGGGGCGGTTTGAGATGGACTGCAATCTGGACTCCCCGTTCACCGCTGCCGACAGGCTGCTGGCCGCCGCCGACGCCGATGTGATTGTCGTGGACTTTCACGCCGAGGCAACCAGCGAGAAGGGGGCGATGGCCTGGCATCTGGACGGACGGGCACACGCCCTTTGGGGAACGCATACCCACGTGCCCACCGCGGACTGCAGGGTGCTTCCCGGAGGGCTGGGGTTTGTCACCGACGTGGGTATGACCGGGCCTCTCCAGTCGGTGCTGGGGATTGATCCCGGACAGGCGGTGAATCGGTTTCTGGGGGGGCTGCCCCGGCGCTTTGAGGCCGCCCGGGGTCCCTGCAAGCTGGAAAGCGTGATCTTCACCATCGACACCGAGTCCAAACGGTGCGTATCGGTGCAGCGGGTGGATATCCAGGAATAGGAGATGACCATGATCAAATTCATTCACGCCGCCGACTTCCATCTGGATTCCCCCTTCCGCGCCCTGCCTGCGGACAAGGCGGCGCAAAGGCGGGCCGAGCAGCGAACGCTGCTGGACCGGCTCGGGCGGCTTGCGCAGGAGCGCACCGCGGACCTTGTTCTCCTCTCAGGCGATCTGCTGGACGGCGACCGCACCTATTATGAAACGGCGCAGGCCCTGGCCCGTGTTCTGGGACAGATGAAGGCCCGCGTGTTTATCGCTCCCGGCAACCACGACCCGTACACCCCCCGCTCGCCCTACGCAACCATGGCATGGCCGGAAAACGTACATATTTTCCGCAGCCCTTCCATAGAGGCGGTTGCGCTGCCCGAGCTGGACTGTGTGGTGTACGGCTGCGCGTTTACCGGCACGGCGCGGGAGGACAGCCCGCTGGCGGGCTTTCATGCGGCCGACGACGGGAAGCTCCATATCATGTGCGTGCACGGTGACGTGGGCAACAAAAACAGCCGTTACGGCCCCATAGAAGCATCGGAAATCAGCGCAAGCGGACTTCATTACCTGGCTCTGGGGCACGTCCATGCCCGCACCGAGCCGGCCAGGCTGGGCGCCACCGTCTGGGCCTATCCCGGCTGCCCTGAGGGACGGGGCTTTGACGAGCTGGGGGACAAGGGCGTGCTGTGGGGGCAGGCGGAGCAGGGGGAGCTGAAGCTGGAGTTTGTCCGGCTGTGCCGCCGGCGCTATCAGGTGTTGGAGGTGGACGCTTCGGCTGACTTTGAAGCGGCGCTGCCCCGCAATGCCCAGGACGACAGTTACCGCATCATCCTCACCGGCGAGAGCGGCGTGGAGGGAATTGATCCGGCGCCCCTGGAAAAGCTGGCGGCGCAGTATTTTTACAGCGTCGCCCTTCGGGACGAGACCAAAATCCGCCGCGACCTGTGGAGCCGCTCCGGGGAGGACACCCTGACGGGGCTGTTTCTGCGGCGCATGGCGGCGCTGCGGGATGGCGGCGGGGAGGACCGCGATCCGGCGCTCGTGGAGCAGGCTGTCCGCTTTGCTCTGGCGGCGCTGGAGTACGGGGAGGATTGCTGCCCATGAAGATCAGCAGACTGACCGCTTCCTTCGGGCGGCTGCACGGCGGCAGCCTTGCCCTCCGGCCGGGACTGAACCTCATCTATGCCCCCAACGAGGGAGGAAAATCCACCTGGTGCGCCTTCCTCAGGGCCATGTTTTACGGCATCGACACCAAACAGCGGGACACCAAAACATCCCTGGCGGAAAAAAACCGCTGGCAGCCCTGGTCGGGGGCCCCCATGGAGGGGGAAATGGCACTTGGCTGGGGCGGGCGGGAGCTTGTGCTGCGCCGGTTTGCCAAAGGCAATTCCCCCTTCGGCGGCTTTTCCGCCGTGGATGCCGCCACCGGGGAAACGTACCCCGGACTTTCGGGGGAGAGCGCCGGAGAGACGCTGCTTGGCGTAAGCCGGAACGTGTACGAACGCTCCGCCTTCATCGGGCAGGGAGCCATTCCGTTTGCCGGGGAGCGGGAACTGGAAGAGCGCATTGCCGCCCTGGTGTCCTCGGGAGAGGAAACGGTCTCCTATTCTCAGGCCGAGGAGCGCCTCAGGCAGTGGCAGCGCCGCAGAAAATATAACAGGAGCGGCCTGATTCCCAGGCTGGAGAACGAACTTTATGAGCTTGACCGGACCCTGGAGCGTGTGCACCGCGCCCATGAGCGGCAGGAGAGCGCGCGCCTGGAGCGGGAACGGCTGAAGCTTCAGAAAGAGGATCTGGAGGCGGAACTGGAGCTCCACCGGCAGCTGGCCAGGCGGAAGCTGGACAGACAGTGCGCCGGGGCGTATTCCGCCCTGCAGGCGGCACAGGAGGAAGAGCAGATTTTGAAGGCCCGCCGGGCGGATTGTTCCCAGCGCGCCGCGGCGGATCCCCGTTTTCTTGGTTTGACGCCGGAGGAGGCCTGGGCCAGAGCCTCTGAAGATGCGGCCGAGGCGGAGCGTCTGGGCAAACGGCCGGCTGCGAGCTTTTTAAGCGCCGGATTTCTGAGCGCCGCCGTCCCGGTCTGCGTGTTGTGGGCTGCGCTTTCCCTGCGCGGATGGGGAGGCGCGCCTGTTTTCGGCGCTATCGCCGCCGGATGCGCGGTGCTGTCGGCCGGACTGTTTCTTTACAGCCGCGGCAGAAAAGCAAAACAAAAGGCGGACAGGGCGGCCATTCTGGCCCGCTATGCCGCCGGCAACCCGGGGGATATCCTGAGCGCCGCCGCCGGGTACCGGGAGGACTGCCGCAGGGCCGCCGAGGAACTGCATGCTGCCGGGTCCGCCCTGGAGAGTGCGGCCGCCCGCCGGGCGGCCGCACAGAAGCTGTACGATGCGCTGACGGAGAGCGGAGCGCGGCCCGTTTTGGAAGGGGAGGAGCTCCCGACGCCCCGGCGCGCCCTGGAGGAAACCGGCGCAGCCCTTGCCGCCGTCAGGGAGGAGATCTCCCGCCTGAACAGCGATTTTGCCATGGCCCGGGGCGAGATGAACACACTGGGCAGCCCGGCGGCCCTTGCTGCCCGCCGCGAGGCGCTCAGGGAGGACCTGGACCGGAGAAAAAGGGAGTACGACGCCCTCTCTCTGGCCGCTGCCGAGCTGGCCGCCGCCAACAGTGAGCTTCAGGCACGCTTTTCTCCCGCCCTCAACGCCCGGGCGGGTGAGATTATGGCGGCGCTGACCGGCGGGAAATATGACAGCGTCACCCTGACCCGCGATTTTCAGGCCGCGGCGGGGGAAACCGGAGGCATTCTGCCCCGGCAGGCCATGACCCTCTCTCAGGGCACTGTGGATCAGCTCTATCTGGCGGTGCGCCTGGCGGTGTGCGAGCTGGCCCTGCCCGGCGACGTCCCCCCGCCGCTGGTGCTGGACGATGCGCTGGCCTCCTTCGATCAGGGGCGCATGGAGAAGGCGCTGGACCTCCTGCGGGAATGGGGGAAAACCAGGCAGATTCTGCTGTTTACCTGCCACCGCCGGGAGCGGGAATACCTGGGGCATGCGTCCGATGTGGCCTGTATGGACTTGTAAACGGCATGACTGGGGAATATACTATTGACATTGCGATGTAATATGACGGGAGATGATGCCGCGTGTCCGACGAACGGATGCTCCGGCCGGAGGAGAAGCTCTCCGGAGCGGAGGCTGTGAAACTGGATCTCTATTTCTGGCTGCAGGCGCTGGTGATGGCGCTGGTGAGCCTGATTGTGGTATTTACGCTGGTGGGACGCATCATCGGTGTGGACGGCACCTCCATGATTCCCACCCTCCGCAGCAGCGATATGGTTCTGCTTCAAAGCCTGGGGTATGAGCCCAGGCAGGGGGACGTGGTGGTCATTACCAAAGACTCCTTTATGGAGCAGTCCATCGTCAAGCGGGTGATCGCGGTAGGCGGTCAGACCGTTGAGATCGATTACGGCGCAGGCATTGTCTACGTGGACGGAGTTGCGCTGGACGAACCGTATCTGGGAGAGAGGATGGAACCGCCGTACAGCATGTATATGACGAACCATTCCCTGACCGTACCCGAGGGATCCGTTTTCGTTATGGGGGACAACCGGAACAACTCCACCGACAGCCGGGATATACGGCTTGGGACGGTGGATGAACGGTATGTGCTGGGCCGCGCGCTGTTTGTGCTGCTGCCGCTGCGCGATATCGGACCCATCAGATAGGAGAAATGATATGAGGCTGGATAAGTGGCTCAAGGTTTCCCGGCTTATCAAACGCCGGACGGTGGCCAACGAGGCGTGCGATAATCAGCGGGTAAGCGTCAACGGCCGACCGGGGAAGGCCTCTTACGATGTGAGGGAAGGGGACGTGCTGGAGCTCCGGTTTGGGCAGCGCCTGCTCAGGGTGGAGGTACTGGCCGTGTCCGAGCATACGGGCAGAGCAGATGCGGCGGCCATGTACCGGGAAATTGCCGACTGATAGAAAAGCGTGCGCTCCCGCAGCCGGAAGCGCACGCTCGTCTTTTCTGGAATACTACTTCATGCTCAGCAGAGTTTCCTCGTCAATGACAACCTGACTGGGGAAGGCGGCGTCGCCGTGCTCATTTAAGTAAGCGGTGCTGACAAAGCCCTTGATATTTGCGCCATCGGCAACGGAGATGCTATTGGTGTAAACATCGCCGGCAATAATGGCGTTTTCCAGAAATTCCACCTTGCCGCCCGCTTCGATGTTTCCCTTCACCCTGCCGTCGATGCTGGCATACTGCGCCGCCAGATCGCCCAGCACGGTGGTATTGTGATCGATAAACACGTTTTCCTTGGACAGCACGTTGCCCTGCACCGAAGATCCCTGCAGCCTGGCGTTTTTACAGGCCAGGTCTCCCACCAGCATGCCCTGTACGGTGGCGTCCTTTAAAATCTCCACTCTGCCGCGAACGTTGCCCTCGATGGTGACGTTGGCCAGGGAGCGGATATCGCCCACTACAATGGTGTTTTTGGAGATGACTGTCATCTCGTTGACCTGCGGGAAGGCGCCTGAGGGGGGAGGGGGAGCGTCGGACTGCCTGCGCGGGGGAGCCTCACGCTGAAACGGATTTTTCCAGGCGGAAGCGGCGGAGTGCGCGCCGGGCTCCTCCCGGACATACGGGGCCGCTTCCTGACCGGATGCGGCCTGCGGCGTCTCCGCGCTCAGGTCCGGCTCGGTTTGGGGCATGGCCGCAGGGCGCTCCGGCTCGGAGCCGGCCGGATTTTCTCCGCTGAGCAATTCGCTGAGTGCCTGATAAAAGTTCTTTTTGAGACTCATGTGAATTCTCCTATTCTGATTGTTACTGTCAGCCGGGGCAGAAAATCCGCTTATTTTACGCTTCCCGCGTCAAATTTTCCGCTGTGCTCCTGCTTGTATTCTTTCATGAGGGAATACAAATCCTGCTGCACCTGGTCCTGATCGCTGATAATGCCGCTCAGCTGATCCCGGAAGTCAGACATCTGATTGTGAATGGCAACATTAATCTGAGGCTGAAGCAGGGAAATCTGACTGCGGACGGTGCTGCTGAGCCTGGCAAACTCCTCTTTGAGCTCGTCCTGCTTTTCCGAATAGCTGTCCATTGCGGCAACCGCCTGTTCCAGCTTATCCTGCGTTTCGACATATTTCACGCTCAAAATCCCCGCGCCGATGAGCGGAAGAAGCAGAAGCAGCAGCAGTACGGTGAGGATCAAATGCCGAAAAAATCGAACGCTTCCCAAATACATTCCGTTCACCCCAGACGCCGACATATAGACACTATTTTGGAAATTATAACGCATATTTTCATAAAACACAACTGATTTTTCGATTTCTTCAAAATGAAAACGGGCTGCCGCAAATGCACCGGCGCATTTACGGCAGCCCGCCGAGCTTTCGTTATTCCGAAATATAGGCGCGCACCCGCAGGGCGGCCCCCAGTTCCTGCGCAAGCGCGCGGCAGGCGGCAAGCTCCGCCGGGGAACTGTCCCGGTCCACAATGGTAAGGATCACTTTTGGGACGTAACGGCACGCCTTTTTTGTAAAGTCCAGCATGGCCTCCCACGCCGGCACACCGTCCCGGGGATGGGTGACAGCCACATACCGCTCCGGCGTAGAGGCGTTGAGGGATATGGAGAGCGCGTCGATGCGCCCTTTGAGCAGGGGAGTCACGTCCCGGCCGTGGATGAGGTTGGCATGCCCGTTGGTATTGATGCGGATGGGGGGCAGGCCGGGTACCCGCTGTTTCAGCTCATCACACAGCCAGAGGATGTCGTCCACCCGGTACATAGGCTCCCCGAACCCGCAGAACACCAGCTCCTCATAGGAGGGAAGATCCCGGGAGAGCAGGTCCCCAAGGGCCTCCTGACGGGTTGGCTCATGCTCCAGCCACAGGTCGTCGGCGTAGATGCTTCCCTTATGACCGTTGTGGCGCAGGCAAAACACACAGGCGCAGTCACAGCGGTTCGTGAGGTTGACATAAAGGCCCTTTTCATATTCATAGCTGATGGTCATCATGACGTCATGCCTCCCCGATGCCGAAAAACCGCTTCCCGTTTTGCATGGTGACGGCGGCTGTTTCTTCCAGGCTTAACCCCTTCTCCCGGGCGATGACCTCGGCCACCCGATACACATAGCCGGAGTCGTTGCGCCTGCCCCGACAGGGTTCGGGCGTCAGGTAGGGCGCGTCGGTCTCAAGCATGATGTGCTCCAGCGGCAGCCACCGGATGACCTCCAGCGCCCTGCGGGCGTTTTTGAAGGTGATTGCGCCGGTAAAGGAGAGCATCCAACCCATGCTTACCAGAGTTTTGGCATCCTCCAGAGAGCCTGAGTAGCAGTGGTAAACACCGGATACGCCGGGATACGCCCGGACAATTTCCAGGCAGTCCCGGTGGGCTTCCCGGTCGTGTACAATGACAGGCAGGTTTCGGCTGCGGGCCAGCGCCAGCTGGGACCGGAAGACATCCTGCTGTATCTGCCGCGGCGAGCGCTCATAGTAATAATCCAGCCCGATTTCACCGATGGCCATCACCTTGGGATGATAAGAAAGGGCGTTCAGGGCGGCCAGATATCCGGGCGGGACGTTTTGCGCATCGTGAGGGTGGATGCCCGCGGCGGCATAGAGATACGGGTACTGATCGGCCAGCGCGATGCACGCGCGGGAGGAGTCCAGATCACAGCCGGGGCAGAGCGCCAGCGTTACGCCCTGTCCCGGCAGACCGGCCAGCACGGTGTCCCGGTCATGCTCAAACGCATCGCTGTCATAGTGGGCGTGTGTGTCGAAATACATTCCGGCTGCCTCAGCACAGCCTGGCGCCGGCGGGGATGGCGTCATCCAGCATGAGCAGGGTGAGCGTATCCTCCTTTTCGGCAGACAGCAGCATTCCGTTGCTTTCGGCGCCCATCATTTTGCGGGGAGCCAGATTGGTGCACGCCACAACGGTCCTGCCCACCAGAGCTTCGGGGTCGTAGTATTTGGCGATGCCGGACAGGATTTGCCGGGGCTTGCCGGAGCCGTCGTCCAGCCGGAAGCACAGGAGCTTGTCGGATTTTTTGATCTTTTCGCAGGAGAGCACCTTACACACCGTCAGCTCCACTTTGGCAAAGTCGTCAAAGGAGATGGGGGGAGCGCAGGGCGTTTCCCGGGAGGATTCCGCGGTGCCTTGGGTGCGCTCCAGTTCCGTCAGCTCCTGCTCCGGATCAATGCGGGGGAAGAGATTGTCGCCCTTGGAGACAACCGCCCCGGCGGGGAGTACGCTCCATGCTCCGGCGGCCTCCCAGGTGACGACGTCCGGGCCGGCGCCGATCTGAGAAAAGAGCTTTGCCGCGGTATCCGGCATAAAGGGGACGAGCAGTATCCCGCAGATACGCAGAGATTCCAAAAGATTATACAGCACCCGGGCCAGGCGGGGCTTTGAGGCCTCATCTCCGGCCAGGGTCCAGGGGGCGGTCTCATCGATATATTTGTTGGCCCGGGAGACCACCCTGAAGACCTCGATCAGGGCGTTCTGGAAGGAAAACTTCTCCATCTGCTCCTCATAGCGGCCCCGCAGCGACGAAGCCATGGCGATGAGCTCGTCGTCCATGGGATGGGCGGTCTGCCGGCCGGGCAGAGTGCCGCCGAAATACTTTCCGACCATGGCGGCGGTGCGGGAGAGAAGATTACCCAGGTCATTGGCCAGATCGGAGTTGATGCGGGCAATCAACAGCTCGTTGGAGAAGCTGCCGTCGGTGCCGAAGGGGAACTCCCGCAGGAGGAAATAGCGCAGGGCGTCCACCCCGTAGCGGCCCACCAGCACCACCGGATCCACCACGTTGCCTCTGGACTTGGACATCTTGCCCCCCTCCAGCAGCAGCCAGCCGTGGCCGAACACTTTTTTGGGCAGGGGAAGTCCCTGCGCCATGAGCAGGGCGGGCCAGATGACGGCATGAAAGCGCACGATCTCCTTGCCCACGAAATGCACGTCCGCAGGCCAGCAGGTTTCATAGTCGTGATACCTGTCGTTGGCATAGCCCAGGGCGGTGATATAGTTGGACAGGGCGTCCACCCAAACGTAGACCACATGGCCGGGGTCAAAGTCCACCGGCACGCCCCAGGTGAAGGAGGTGCGGGAAACGCACAGGTCTTCCAGCCCGGGCTTCAGGAAATTGTTGACCATCTCATGGACCCGGGAGGAGGGCTCCAGAAAGTCGGGATGCTCTTCATAGAGCTTCAGAATGCGCTCGGTGTAGCCGGAAAGGCGGAAGAAATAGGCTTCCTCTTCGGCGTCCGTTACCTCCCGTCCGCAGTCGGGACATTTGCCGTCTATGAGCTGGCTGTCCGTCCAGAAGGACTCGCAGGGCGTGCAGTATTTGCCCTTATACACCGATTTGTAGATCTCGCCCTTTTCATAGAGCGCCCTGAAAATCTTCTGGATGGCGGCCACGTGATAGCCATCGGTGGTGCGGATGAAGCGGTCGTTGGAGATGTTCATGAGCTTCCACAGATCCAGGATGCCCGCCACAATCCGGTCCACAAATTGCTGGGGCGTGACCCCGGCGGCCCTGGCCTTTTCCTCGATTTTCTGGCCGTGCTCGTCGGTGCCGGTGAGAAACATCACATCGCAGCCCTGCAGGCGTTTGTAGCGCGCCATGGCGTCGGCTGCCACAGTACAGTAGGTATGGCCGATATGAAGCTTGTCCGAGGGGTAATAGATGGGCGTGGTGATATAATATTTCTTCTTTTGTTCCATGTTATGAAACGCCTCCTTCGGGGGGGTGTTCCGCCTTTTGCTGCGCCGCAGGGTTCCGGTCGTTTCCGAGCAGCACTGAGGCGGAGGCGGTGAGATACAGGATTGCAAAGACAAAAAGCAGCAGGCTGGAAAGATCAGGGGAGTCTGCCAGGGCAACGCCGCAGAGATAGACGCCCAGCAGGGAGAAGTAGGCTGAGCGGGCGACCTTGGCTTTTTCGAAGGAAAAACCGGCCATGGAATAGAGGGCGAGCAGAACGGCAATGATGGCGAAAAGCTGGTACACGTAATCCATGAGCACCGGGTCGGCGGCGCGCTCCTGATAGGCGGCAATCAGCCACATACAGCTGAAAAAGGGCGGGATGAGAAGCAGGGTGCTGCGCGTGCCTCTGCCCTCCCCCCGGTAATTGTTTTTGGCGGTCAGAATGACACACACGGCGGAGGCCAGGCAGAGAAAGGCCAGCAGCAGCCGCGGCAGCGCGGCCAGAATGGAGCGCAGGCCCGGATCCAGATATTCCGCCAGAACCGCGGGAAGCTCCAGCAGTTTCAGAATGCCCCCCGCGCCCAGCAGAAATCCCGCCGCGGCGGTAAGGGCGGCATAAAGGGGAGAAAAGCAGCGGAAGGCCTCGTCATATCCACCCGGAAAGGGGCCGTGCCGTCCCCTGCACAGCGGCAGGAGCACCAGCGCCATGAGAAACGACAGCGCCAGAAGCGCCCAGGTGGCGGGCGCGCCGGAGACAGGAAGGCCGGTGTCCGGCTCAAAGGCGGAAGACAACTGCCAGCGGCGCAGGAAAAAGCCCGCAATGCCGCCTGTCAAGGCCAGGCCGGGCAAAAAAATTTCTTTTCGCATCCTGACAAGTCCTCTCTGGAAATTCCGGCAAACCACCGCAATAGGATGAGGATGAAACATCCCGCCGGGACATCACAACCATTCTATCACGGTCCGGCTTTCTTCTCAACAAATACCGGCAAACTATGTGCGCGGCGCACCTGCCGCGACTTGCACAATAAGCATTATTGTAGCATATTATTGTTGGAAATCAAAGGTGAAAATTCAACAACTATTGCACCGAAAGGCGCGCTGTGCTACACTATCTTTGTATAATTATCTGTAAAAGGAAGAAATGATGGAAATCAACGGTGTGGAGCATAACGGCAATACAGAATACGGCGATTTGAATCTCTCCCCCCAGATCATGCGGGCCATGGAAAAGAAGGGCTACGTGCAGGCCACGCCGGTGCAGGCGGGTGCGATTCCGTATTTCATGCAGTGGCGGGACGTCATCGCAAAGGCGCCTACGGGCACAGGCAAGACCTTCGCCTTCGGCATACCCATGGTGGAGCACATTGACCCCGATTCCGGCGACGTTCTCGGGCTGATTCTCGCGCCTACCCGGGAGCTGGCCATACAGATCCAGAACGAACTGCGTGAACTGTGTGCGTTTAAAGAGGGGGTGCGGGTGGCGTGTCTCTACGGCGGGCAGCCCATTGAAAGGCAGATCAGCCAGCTCAGGAAAAAACCGCAGATCATTGTGGCCACGCCTGGCCGCCTGATGGACCATATGAAGCGGCGCACTGTCCGTCTCGACAAGGTGGAGACCGTGGTGCTGGACGAGGCCGACCGGATGCTGGACATGGGGTTTATCCGGGATGTGACCCGCATTCTGGACACCATGCCGAAACGGAAAAATATGGGCATGTTTTCGGCTACCATCTCCCGGGAGGTTATGGATATCTCATGGGTGTACCAGCGGGACCCGGTGGAAATTACCGTCCGCGCCGACGAGGAGAACCGGCCGGACATCAAGCAGTACCGCCTGGACGTGGAAAGAGGCGGTAAGGTGGAACTGATGGCAAAGCTGCTGGAACTGGGCGGGTATGACCGGGTGATAGCCTTCTGCAATACCAAGAATATGACCGACCGGCTGACCGGCCTGCTGAAGATGAAGGGCATCTCCGCCCAGTGCATTCACGGCGATATCCAGCAGCGCCTGCGGGAAAGAGTGCTCTCGCAGTTTCGCAGCGGTGATATTCGGGTGCTGGTGGCCACCGATGTGGCGGCCAGGGGGCTGGATATCGACGATGTGGACGCGGTGCTTAACTTCGACGTGCCCGACGAGACGGAATACTATATCCACCGCATCGGCCGCACCGGCAGAGCCAAGCGGCATGGCGTGGCCTTCTCCCTGGTGGCCAACTTTGCCGAGGGTATCAGGCTGGATGAAATTGCGAAGAATACAAGATCGGATATCGAACGGGTGAGAATGGGCCCGGACGGCACACTCCTTTCCATTCCTGAAAAAAAGAAATCTGACTGATTGTACTGGAGGAATCTGCAGCAATGAATGAAACCAAAAGACTATACCGAATCGAACAGGGCAGAGTGATTACCGGCGTGTGCGGCGGCGTGGCGGAATACTTTGGAATCGACCCCAGCATCGTCCGCATTATCTGGGTGGCCGCGTGCTTTGCGGGCTCCATCGGTTTCTGGGCCTATCTGATCGCATCCTTTGTCCTGCCCAAGAAGAGCGATATTTATCCGGGGTACTGAGCAGCGTGATAGATTTTCAATCCCCCATCCTGTCCGACAAGGGCTGGGTGGATGATTTGCTGCACATGTCCGTCCAGCGGGCGTGCGACTATAACTTTGCCAATCTTTTTATGTGGGGGCCGCTTTTTCATGCGCGCATCGCGCGCATGGGCGGAAGGCTTGCTGTTCAGGTAGGGCATCCGACCGCCCCAGCCTACCTCTGGCCGACAGGCGGGGGGGATCTGAAGGAGGCGCTGCTGGCGCTGGAGGCTGACGCCGCCGAGTGGGACAGGCCGCTTCGTCTGGCTGCGGTCACCGAGCAGCACAGGGAACAGCTGGAGGCGCTGTTTCCCGGACAGTTCCGCTATCAGCAGACCCCGGATGAGTTTGACTATCTCTACGAGGCAAACCGCCTGGCCGAGCTGACGGGGAGGAAGCTCCATGCCAAACGCAACCATGTCAATCGGTTTTTAAAGGAAAATCCGGGCTGGACGTATGAGGAACTGACATCCGGGAGCCTTCCCGAGTGCCTTGCCATGGACCGGCAGTGGTATCTGCGCACTCTGGAGCGGGAGGGGCAGGGTGAAGAGCGGGAAGTGAACGACGAGGGACTTGCCCTGCGCCGGGCTGCGGAGAATTTTTCGGCGCTGGGGCTGGAGGGCGGTCTCCTGCGGGTATACGGCGAGGTGGTGGCCTTTACCATCGGCAGCGTGCTCAGCAGGGATACCTTCGACGTTCATTACGAAAAAGCGTACAGTGAGCTGCAGGGCGCCTACGCCATGATCAACCGCTGCTTTGCCGGGCAGGTGCGGCAAAAGCACCCGGAAATCGTCTATCTGAACCGGGAGAACGACATGGGTCTGGAAGGCCTGCGCAGGGCGAAGCAGTCCTATTACCCCGATCTGATGGTGGTCAAGTACAGTGCCGTCAAAACGAACAGCGGACAAGGGGGGAAAGGCCGCTATGATTGAAATCAGACCCTCTGCGGCAGCCGAAGTCCCGGCACAGAAAGCGCTGTGGAAAACCTGCTTTGGGGACGGCGGCCCGTTTATTGATCTGTTCTACGAACGCTGCTGCGCGCCGGAGGACGTGCTGGTGCTGCTGGAGGACGGCGCGCTGCGCTCCATGGCGGCCATTCTGCCGATGGACC